>JAESGR010000153.1_pt1 | contig 107681 bp, 106 predicted proteins | sample 9269771 | NCBI WGS metagenome assembly JAESGR01 (sample SAMN15739572, study PRJNA653492) | algae metagenome | isolation source: Chroococcus sp. CMT-3BRIN-NPC107 and co-occurring heterotrophs from well... | place: USA: Clark Mountains Wilderness, California | collected 2010-04-18
CGATCAACCGCTACATCGCCGAGCACAACAGCAGCCCGCGCCCCTTCGTCTGGACCAAATCCGCCAAGGCCATCCTCGCAAGGGTCCGCCGAAACCCTGAACCTTCCGAATGAGTCACTGCACTAGCATGTCGCTTCTCTGACAAACTCCGTAGGCGTAGTTTCCGGCATCCACCTACTCTCGCAAATCTAACATCAGGCCGCGATATCCGGCTGTGTCATGACTCTGCCGTGTGGCGCTTGGCTGACGCACGTTATCTCGTATATCGTCGCCAGAACAAGATTCACGTTTAGAATGGGGCAGAGTAAGTGACTGACGAACAAGTTCCCTTCGGACCTGCTGAGTTTGCGGAGAACCCCGAACCGCGGTGCCCGTGCCTTCTTCTCCTTGATACGTCGGGGTCAATGTCAGGAGCGCCAATCGATCAGCTTAATAGCGGCTTAGCGACGTTCAGGGCAGAGGTTTCCCTGGACTCATTAGCTTCGAAGCGGATCGAAGTTGCAATTGTGACGTTCGGACCAGTTCAAGTTGATACGAGCTTCCAGCCGATGCAGCATTTCTTTCCTCCGAATCTGTCCGCATCCGGCGGGACACCGATGGGGGAAGCTATCGAACGAGGTTTGGAGCTTCTCCGAGCGCGTAAGGTGGAGTACCGTCAAAACGGGATATCGTACTACCGGCCATGGATTTTCCTTATTACCGATGGCGCTCCAACAGATAGTTGGTCGAAGGCTGCTGAATTACTCAAGACTGGCGAAAGGAATAAGGAATTTAGCTTTTTCGCCGTTGGGGTTGAGGGCGCCAATATGGACATCCTAGCACAACTAGGTGTCCGTCAGCCATTAAAGCTAAAGGGCCTAGCCTTTGCCGAATTATTTCAATGGCTTTCAAGCTCGCTGTCTGCCGTCTCCCGCTCGAATCCAGGTGATCAGGTGCCTCTGGTCAATCCGGCAGCCCCGAACGGTTGGGCTCTGGTAGGGTGACCAATCGTTGGCGATGGGCAGCCGCAAGCCGTCAAGGAACGTCGCATTTGCACTCCGGGACGCCCCGCCAAGATGCATTCTGTTGTTCTGGTGTGGGTGACTTTTTTATCGGAGTGGCATGTGACGGTGCTGGCTCCGCAGTTTACGGGGGAGTTGGTGCATTCATAGCTAGCAGAACTCTTCATAGAGAGTTCAGTGACTATGTGGCACAAACAGGCACAATCCCAGATAGTGACATCGTATGGACCTGGTTTGATCAGGTCCGCGATCGGCTTGGTGATGTTTCAGGCCGCCACGGCCTAGCACTTCGTGACTTTGCCACAACGGCTGTTTGCTGCATTTCAAATGGCAATGAAACGCTCACGGCGCACGTAGGCGACGGTGCCGTCGTAGCTCGTCGTGCAGACAGCTTGCTTTGGAGCGCGCTTAGCTGGCCCGATGCGGGCGAGTTCGCTTCATCCACGTTCTTTGTGACGGATGAAATATTACTAAAGTTACGGATATCGAACTGTCATAAACCCGTCGACTCTCTCGCTTTGTTTACTGACGGAATTGAGCGCCTTGCGCTCAATTTTGCCGAGAGTTCCGCCCATCAGCCGTTCTTCTCTGGGATGATAACGCCCCTACACACGGACCGCAGCAACAGTGGTCATCTAAAGGGATTATCTCGTCTGCTATACGAATTTTTGGGCAGCGAACGAGTTAATAATAGAACAGATGACGATAAAACGCTGCTCATCGCTGCGGTGTGACTATGATTAATTCTCTAGTTCTAGACAACAAAAGTGTAACATTAGGAAAGATGCTCGGAAGGGGCGGCGAAGGAGAGGTATTTAACCTTGAAGGGCGCGAAGACATAGCCGCTAAAATCTACTATCCGGCGCATCGGGCTAACCGGGAGCCGAAAATTCGGACAATGATCTCGGAGCATCTAGCCCTTCGTTCAAACCTTGTCTCATTTCCCCAACATCTACTTCTTTCAAAATCCGGCGAATTCCTTGGCTTTTCAATGCGTCTTGTGCAGAGTCACAAGCCAGTATTTGAGTTGTATGCACCTGCGGCGCGAAAAGCAAATTTCCCGAAGGCGAACTATCCGTTTTTGGTTCGGGCAGCCACAAACATATCTCGGGCTGTCGCGGCTGTACATAAGAGTGGTTGTATTGTCGGAGACGTGAATCAGTCTGGAATTCTGGTGTCTGAAAAGGCAACCGCAGCTTTGATCGACGCGGACAGCTTCCAGTTCAGCGCCGGGGGTAAGATATTCCCATGCAACGTGGGCGTCCCATTATATACCTCCCCCGAGCTTCAAGGGAAGAATCTATCAAGCATCGTGAGAACCGAAAATCACGATGCTTTCGGCTTGTCGGTGGTTATATTCCTTCTGCTTGGAATGGGAAAGCATCCATACGCCGGCACGTATGCAAAGGGCGATCTGCGGATAGAGGAAGCCATTTCCCAAAACCGCTTTGCCTACAGCAAGATACGTCGAAGTGATCTTCTAGTTCCGCCAGGGGCAATCAGTTTAGAAGATTTCCCTAACTACATTCGGCAAGCCTTCGAAGAGGCCTTTGGCGTAGGCGGCATTCGCCCTAGCGCAGATCAGTGGGTTAGCGTTCTATCAGAGCTTGAGAAATCTCTGACGCGCTGCTCGCGAAATCCACTCCACTGGTACCCAGCGGCAGCCTCAAAATGTACCTGGTGCCGTGTAGAAAGCGAGGTCGGAATTACATTGTTCGTGCCGGAAGCAGGCGCGACCCCGAGCTACAGTATCGAGGGTAAAGATTTAGACAGGCTGTTTAGCGACCTAACAGCCGTCGTCCTGCCCGATCTATCGATCATGCCCCCATTGCCGCAGTTACTTCCACCTGTGTCGGAGCGTGCAAAAAGAGCGAAGCATCCCGAGGTCGGGTTCTGGGGCAGTCTGCTACCATTTCTTGCACCTAAGCCCACAAACCTAGTTCCGGAATTACTACAGCAACTCAGCCGCGTTGATACAAACCTCAATTCAGCAATCGTGCGCTGGCGCCAAAATTCTGGCTTGGTAGCTCTCTACGAGATCAGGCGCGATCTGCTTGCAACTCCCAGGTTTAACGCCCAATCAGAATTAGCTGGCGTCATCGGTAAGAAAGCAATAATTGCCACAGAAGAAGCAAAGAGGAACTTTCTTCAAAGATATTTTATTCGAAATACGAAAATAAATGGCGTCGGCCCCAGTAAATTAGCCACGCTTTCCTCGTATGGTTTTGAGACGGCGGCAGATTTGGTTTCTAAAAGTGTTTCGACTGTTCCTGGTTTCGGTCCAGTCAACTCTAGGTCGCTTGTAGCATGGGCTCGTAGTCTCGAGGCTAAGTACGTCCCTACTGTTGACCCGGCGCTAACTCAGCGGATTAGGTCTGAGGCCGAGGCGGAAGTGGCTCAAAAACAGAAAGCATACACGGAAGGGTTCCGCAAACGATGTAGCGAGTTCCAGTCCGCGCTATCGATGTTCAATCGCCAAATCAGCGCCATTGACCCTGCAATCGCGTCGGCATGGCGTGATAGGCAACAAGTTGTAGCAGATTTGAATTATTTCGGCGTTACAGCGCCTGGGTTTGTAGCCCCTATCAACTCGAATCAGAACCCATCCGCGGGCTCTGGTCTGGGCTCTAGGCCTAACGTTGGCCCTGGACAAACCAATGCGGGATCGACAGTTAACCCGTATCAGACGTCAAGCACGGCCAGTCCTTCCTGTCCCGTATGCAGTTCCAAAATGGTGACCCGGCAGGCTCGAAGGGGACGGCTACGTGGGAATAGATTTTGGGGCTGTACGCGCTACCCCGTATGCACGGGTACTAGGCCGATCTAGCCGCGCTTGCTTGCGCGGCTAGCAAATGCTCCGGTTTGGCAGGCGGCACTCACGGAGTGCATTGGCCGGCCCATAAAGCTCCACTTTGCTAATGAGGGGAGTCGTTCTCTACGCGAAGGGATATGAAAGGGAACGTAGACAGGCCCTTCTTAAGCTATTGAGTAACATTAGGCGTGTAGACGTTTCTCAATTGGTTAAGCATCTGTTTTTGCTTAAGAAGCACTGGATTCCTAAACCGAAGGTCGGAGGTTCGAGTCCTCCCGGGACCGCCAGGCTTTTCATGGCCCGTGGAAAACGGCTACGTCTCGGCGCGACTCGCGCCCGTTCGGATGCCCTGCACGGGATCATCGGCCGCGCGGGCGTCCCCAGACTCGTTCCGCGCTAGACGTATTCACGGCGGTGCCGTCCGCCTCCGCCGGGCCTGGTGCACGAACGGCCAGACCAGGAGGGCGAGCGACACCAGCAGGAGGCCGGCGGTGAGGGGCTCCGTGAACAGCGGCGTGATTTCGCCGCCGGTCATCATCAGCCCGGAGCGCAGCTTCGCCTCCGCCATGGGCGCGAGGATGAAGGCGATGACGAACGGCCCGAGGGGCATGCCGGCCCGCTCCATGCCGAAGCCGAAGACGCCGAAGCCGAGCATCAGCGCGACCTCGAACCAGCGGTTGTTGTAGGCGAACACGCCGACGACGCAGAACACCAGAACGAGCCCGATGATGTAGGGCTTCGGCACGTCGATGACCCGCCGCAGCAGCGGGATCGAGGCCAGCATCAGGCCGAACATCACGAGCGTGGAGGTGAGCGTCGCGCCGATGATGGTGTAGACCACGTCCGTGTTGCGGGTGAAGAGCAGCGGCCCCGGCTGGATGCCGTGGATCATCATGGCCCCGATCAGGAACACGTCGGTGACGCTGCCGGGGATCCCCATGGCGATCAGCGGGATGAAGCTCCCGCCCATGGTGGCGTTGTTGGCGGCCTCCGAGGCCACGATGCCCTCCGGCGATCCCTGGCCGAATTCCTCGGGCGTCTTCGAGATGCTGCGCGCGAAGGTGTAGGCGACGAGCGAGCCCACGGCGGCGCCGACGCCGGGCAGGATGCCGATCCACGTGCCGATCGCCGAGGACCGCAGCAGGTTCCAGAACTGCCCCCGCCACTCCGCGAAGCGCAGGACGAAGCTGCGGCCCGCGAAGGCGATCCGGTCGGCGCGGCCCGACGGCGTCAGGCAATCCTGCAGCACCGTCGCGACCGCGAACATGCCGACGAGGACGGGCAGGGGGTCGAGCCCGCTCGTCAACTGCCACCAGCCGAACGTGTAGCGCGACGTGCCGGAGCTCGGATCGACGCCCGGGAAGGCGAAGAGCGCCCCGAGGGCGGCGGAGAGCAGCCCCTTGACGAGCGAGCCCTGGCTCACGGAGGCGATCAGCACGAGCGCGGTCAGCACAAGGGCGAAGTAGTTGAACGGGGTGAACCGGATTGCGATGTCGGCGAGCGGCTGCGTCAGGGTCGCGAGCGCCACCCAGGCGAACAGGGCGCCGAACACGGAGGAGAAGAGGCCGAGGCTCAGCGCCCGCGCGGCCTCCCCGCGGCGCGCCATGGGAAAGGCGTCGAAGGTGGTCATCACGTTGGCGGGCTCGCCCGGGATGCGCAGCAGCGTCGCGGTCACGAAGCCGCTCGTGATGGCGCCCGTGTACATCGACACGAGCAGGTTCATCGCCGAAACCGGCGACATATAGTAGGTGATCGGCAGCGTCAGGGCGATCAGCATGGAGCCGTTGATGCCCGGCATGCAGCCGACGACGAGTCCGAGCGCCGTGCCGATCACCGTGAAGGCGAGCTGCGTCGGCGTGACGAGATTGATGAGCGCCCCGATCAGGTCCATGCCGGCGCCTCAGGGAATGTCGGCGACACAAAGCCGATGAGCGTCCCGATCAGATCCATGCCGATGCCTCGCGGGATGTCGGCGACACGAAGTCGATGAGAGCTCCCATCGGATCCATGCCGGCGCCTCAGGGAATGTCGGCGACGAGCAGGCGCCGGAACACGTAGTCGAGCCCGAAGGCGAGAACCGCGCCGAGCCCCGCGGCATAGGGGAGCGCCGCGCGCCGGTCGTCCGACGCGATCAGGATCGCGACGGGCAGGAACAGCAGCGTCGCCCACTGGTAGCGCACCATTCCGCTGGAGAGCACGAGCGCATAGAGGCAGGTCCACGCGAACACCAGGACGGCGCGGAGCCCGTGTTCCGGCAGGCCCTGCGTCTCCTGAATCCCTTGCGTCTCCTGCCGCCTGGGCCGGACGGCCTGCACGAGCGCGAGAGCCGCCAGAGCGATCGTGATCCAGGCGACGCCGCCCGGCACCGCGCCCGAGCCGATCGGCTCGAACACGCCGGGGCCGAGCTTGCGGCCGTCCACGAGAAAGGCCCCCGAGAGCACGATCGCGAGCAGCGCGATCAGGATCTCGGCAGCCCTGGCGCCCGGGGCCGTCATGGCCGGGCCCGATCCCGTGCCGCCGGGGGGCGTCATGGCCGGGCCGGGTCCCGTGTCGCCCGGGGCCGTCATGGTCGAATCCGGTTCCGCGTCGCGGGGGTCACTTGCGCACGAGTTCGCGCGCGACCGGCTCCACGGCCTTGAAGGTCTCCTCAAGGTTCTGCCGGAAGGCGTCGCCGCGCAGGAAGTCGGTGGTCGAGGCCTGCTTGCGCTGCCCCTCCTGCACGGTCTGCGTGGCCATGGCCTTCTCGAGAAGGGTCGCGAGGCCTTCGATCGCCTCCTTGGGCGTGCCCTTCGGGGCGAACCAGTAATTGTTGATGCAGAACTCGTAGTTCAGGCCGAGGTCGCGGGCCGTCGGGATCTCGGGCTCGACCTCCAGGCGGCGCGGGCCGGTATAGGCGAGCGCGCGCACGCCCGTGCCCTTGAAGTTCTGGTACTCGGAGCCCGAGAGCATGGTGGTCTCGATCTGCCCGCCCTTGAGCGCCGCGTAGTTCTCCGCACCGCCGCCGATCTGCACGAAGCGGAACTTCACGCCTGCGCCGCGCTCCAGGAAGCCGCCGCCCATGTGGTTGAGCGCGCCGATGTTCACGCCGAAGAGGATCTGCGACGGCTTCGCCTTGGCCGCGTTGGTGAGGTCCTGGAGCGTCTTGTAGGGCGAATCCTCGCGCACCACGTGGTGGAGGCAGAAGCCGCCCGTGAGAGCGACAGGCTCGAAGTCGCGGTAGGAGAGGTTGCGGCCGGGATCGACCACCTCGCCCGAGAGCAGCGCCAGATGGACGAGGAGGAAGGTCGTGCCGTCCGGCGCGGCGTTCTTGGCCTGGATCGAGCCCACCGAGAAATGGCCGCCCACGTTGATGATGGTGATCGGCTGCGGGCTCAGGTTGTTGTCCTGGATCGCCTTCTGGAGCAGGCGTCCGAGAACGTCCGTGGTGCCGCCGGGCCCGAACGGGACGATGACCTTGATGGGCTTGTCGGGCCAGGCCCAGGCCGGAGCCGTGGCGGCCGCGACGGCGAGGGCGGCTCCCGCAAGAGCCTTGGCGATGACGTTCAACATGGCGTTCCCTTCCTGTGTCGTCTTCATTTTCGGTGGAGCGTAGCGTCAGGCCTCCGGGGCGGCAATTCCGGAGTCATGGATCGGGTCCTGTCAGGGGTGTGGATCTCGCCAGGCGCGGCCAACGCGGGCCGGCGGGCGATGCGGCGCGTCATGGCGATCGCCCCGGGGCACCCGTCACGGCGCCGATGGCGTCGAGCTTGGCGTCGGACAGGTAGCCGTAGCGGTTGACCCAGAGGCGTCTCTCCGCGGCCTCGAACGCCACGGCGACCCGCGCCCGCACGTCGTCGACGGGCCCGTAGCCGTGCGCGAAGGCGTGGACGGGAGTCGTGCCGGCCTCGCGCTGCGCCTGCCGGATCTTGCGCGCCTGCGCCTCGCGCCCGGCCGGATGCGGCTCCTCCGGCTCCGGATAGCGCACGTCTCCGTAAGCCAGCGGCCGCGATCCGTCGTCGAGGAGCGCCGACAATGCGCCTGCGAGACGGTCGGCCTCGCCGGTTCCACCGTTCGCGAGGATCGGGTCCGCATAGGCGCGCAGGATCATCGGCCAATGCATCGTGTAGAGCTTCACGCCGATGCCGCCGACGCCGAGCCCCGACACCGCCCGGGTGTCGAAGCCGGAGGCCAGCGTCCAGGGCGGCGGGAAGGATTGCGGCATGAGCGCGATGCGGCCCGAGCTCGCCTCCCGCAGGGTGTCGGCGCAGGCGCCGATGAAGCGGGTCACGATCGCGCCCTTGGCGCGCACCCAGTCGAGCACGCCCGGATGGCGCTGGAGGAAGCGCACCGCGTCGTAGCCGTCGAAGCGGACCTGCCCGCTCAGGACCGCGCGCCGGAGGGCGTCGACGTCGCGGCGCATGCGCTCCGGATCGAGGCCGAGCCCCGCCATGGCGGCGACCGCGTGGGGCGAGAAGTCGAAGAAGAGCGCATCGAGCGAGTAGGGCGGGTATTCCGGCCAGTCGAGCCGGATCACGTCGATTCCGGGATAGGCGCGCACGAGGTCGCGGATCAGGGCCTGCGTGTAGGCGAGGATGTGCGGGCTCGCCAGCGACCCGTTGTTGTCGACCCGCAAAGCCGGCGCCGATCCGTCCGGCAGGAGCGGGCGGTCCTCGGCCTCCGGCCCGCCGAACTGCACCCGGTAGCCCGGCGGGATTGCGGCCTGGACCTGGAGATGGACCTCGAGCCCCCGCGCCTTGGCGGCCGCGACGGCGGCTGCGACGATGCCACCCTCCGCCTCGCTCAAGGCGTCGGGGCTCGCGGGGGCGTAGCGCAGGCCGGCATAGAGGGAGCGGTCCGGCGCGAAGCTCGGGGCCGTGCGCACCCACAATTCGCGCCGTCCCCACAGAGGGCGGTCGAGGAGACGGACCTGTCCCGCGCCCGCGTCGATCGGCGGCTCGCGGCTGCCCTGTCCCTCCGCGGCCGGCGCCATGACGTAGGGCGAGGTCGCGACGGCGGTCGCTCCGGCCCGGCGCACGATGTTGTCGAGAACCGCGTCCACGCCCTCGTTCTGGAAGTATTCCGGCAGGACCGTGATGCCGACGCAGCGAGTCATGAGGGTCTCCGTGCCTGATCGACGGCGCAGGCGTCGCCGCCCCGAATCCTGCCGCGCGACTTGCCGCCCGTCCTGCCCGTGAGGCGCGGGCCGATGCGACGCGCGCCGCTCCTGCGGTGCCCCTGCGGGACCGGCCCGGGATCGTGCGCCGGCTTCATGGCGTGAGCGGCGTCGCGAGCGCCCCGTTGATCCGCTCCGCGGCGGCCCGCATGGCGGCGACCACGGCCTCGAGGTCCGTGGGCTGTTTCAGGTGCACGATCGTCGGCGTGGTCACCGCGGCGACCGCCTGTCCCGCGGGATCGAAGACCGGGAAGCTCACGTCGGTCACGCCCGCGATGCCCGCGCTCTCGCAGAGCTCGTGCCCGCGCGCCCGGATCGCGTCGAGCTGGCGCCGCAGGGCCTTGGCCCTGAACCGGCTGCCGAGCGCTTGCCTGACGAGCCCGATCCATTCCTGCTGCACCTCCGGCCTCTGGAAGGCGAGGAGGACGCGGCCGGAGGCGGTCTCCGACAGCACCCCGCGATGGCCGATGGGAACCGTGAACACGACGCCGCCCGGGTTCTCGACCCGGGCCACCACGACCATCTGCTCGCGGCTCTGGACCCCCAGATGGACCGACTGGTCGATCGTCCGCGCGGCGTCCGCCATGGCGGGGTAGGCGGCCTCGATGAGGTTCGGCGTCGGCGGGGAGCGCATGCCCATCTGGAACAGCCGGTTCGTCAGCGCGAACTGGTCGCTCCCGTTGGCGCGGGCGAGGTAGCCGCGCTCCTCGAGGATGCGCAGGTTGCGGAAGATCTCGCTCTTGGAGCGGCCGAGGTGCTGGGCGATCTCGGGCATGGCGAGCGGCCGCGACTCGCGGGCGAGCAGTTCGATGATGTCGAGCCCCTTCTCGAGGGCCGGCGCCGTGTAGCGGCGCATCTCCCGCGTGCTCATGCCCCGTGCCGAGATTGACAGCCGTTCGCCGCTTGTTTCCTCTATGCAACGGCATTTTGAATATGAAATGGGGGAGCCCCGATGGCAAGCCGTCCGAACGTGGTGCTCATCATGTCGGACCAGCACGCGCAGCGCATCGCGGGCTGCTACGGCGATGCCATCGTGGAGACGCCCCACATCGACCGGCTCGCGGCCGAGGGCGTCGTCTTCGACAACGCCTATTGCCCGTCGCCGATCTGCCTGCCGGCGCGCATGTCGGCGCTCACCGCGCGCCATCCCCATCGGCAGAGCTGCTGGACCAACACGGATTACCTCGCCTCCGACATCCCCACCATGGCGCATGCGCTCGGCGCCGCGGGACTGAGCCCGATCCTCGTCGGGCGGATGCACGCGCTCGGACCGGACCAGCTCCACGGCTACGTGCGGCGCGAGATCGGCGACCACAGCCCGAACTGGATCGGGGTGCCGCGGCACGACCTCGGACCGCTCGCCAACACCAACGATCCCTACCGCGCGAGCGTGGTCCGGTCCGGACCGGGCCAGAGCGCCTACGAGGTCAAGGACGTCGACGTGACGCGCGCCGCCGTCGCCGTGCTGGGGGATCTCGCCGCCGAGCGCCGCGCGGGCGGGGCGGCGCCCTTCGCGCTCACGGTGGGCTACATGCTGCCGCATCCGCCCTACGTGGCGCGCGCGCAGGATTACCGCCGCTACGAGGGCCGCGTCGGCGCGCCTCCGATCCCGCCCCCGGACGAGGAGCATCCCTGGATCGCCTGGTGGCGGGACAGCCGCGAGATCCGGGCCGTCGGGACCGAGGACGCGATCCGCGCCCGCACGGCCTATTACGCCCTCACGCACCGCATGGATGCCCTCGTGGGCGAGATCCTCGAGGCCCTGGACGCGCTCGGCCTCGCCGACGACACGCTCGTGGTCTACACCTCCGATCACGGCGACCACGTGGGCGACCGCGGCCTGTGGTGGAAGCACACCTTCTTCGACGAGAGCGTGAAGATCCCGCTGGTGATGCGGTGGCCGGGCGTGCTGCCCGCCGGCGAGCGCCGCGGCGCCGTGGTGAGTCTGCTCGACCTCGCGCCGACGGTCGGCGAAGCGGTCGGCGCGCCGCCGCTCCCCAATGCCGACGGGCGCAGCTTCCTGACCGTGGCGCAGGACCCGTCGGCGCCGTGGGTCGACGAGGTCTTCGCCGAATACTGCACCGATGCGACGCCGGCCTGGACCGGGGGCATGGCGGTGCGCCAGCGGATGATCCGGACCGGGCGCTACAAGCTGATCTACTATCACGGCTACCCGCCACAGCTCTTCGATCTCGCCGACGATCCCTGCGAGGAGCGGGATCTCGCGGGCTCGGCCCGGCACGCGCCCGTCCGCGAGGCCCTGACGGCGCGCCTGCTGGCGGATTGGGATCCCGTCGCCATCGACGGCCGGATGCGGGCGCGCGAACGCGACAAGGCGCTGATCGGGGCATGGGCGCGCGCCGTCGACCCGCCCAACGCCTATGTGTGGGCGATGCGGCACGAGGACAACTATCTCGGCCTGCCGGGCGAGATCGCCGAGGAACCATGAAAGCAGCCCCGGCGAGCGTCCGCCGGGCCGCCTCCTGCGCGGGAACAGGCCCCGCCTCAGGCGTGGGGCGGGCTGCGCGGCAGGAGGAAGGTGAGGAGCCCGACGGCCGGGAGCCAGGCGCAGAGGCGGAACACCTCGACGATGCCGACGCGGTCGGCGAGGAGCCCGAGCCCGGCGGCCGCGACGCCGCCGAGGCCGAAGGCGAGCCCGTAGAACAGGCCGCCCACGAGGCCGATCCGGTGCGGCACGAGGTCGATCGCATAGATCAGGATCGAGGAGAACGCGCTCGCCATGATGAAGCTGATCAGGACGCTCAGGATCCCGGTCCAGACCAGGTCCGCATGGGGCAGGAGAAGCGCGAAGGGCAGCGCGCCCACGATCGAGAGCCAGATCACCCGGTCGCGCCCGATGCGGTCGCCCACCATCCCGCCCACGATGACGCCGAACGCGCCGACCACGAGGTAGAGGAACAGCATGTACTGCGAGGCCTCGACCGAGACCCCGAAGCGCTCGATGAGATAGAACGTGTAATAGGACGTGAAGCCCGCCGTGTAGGCGTTCTTCGAGAACAGCAGCACGATCAGGATCGTCATCGCGAAGGCGACGCGGCCGGCCGGACGCCGGACCGCCGGCGCCTTCGCCCGGCCGCCCGCGGCCGCCGCCTGCTCGCGCCGCAGGGTGACGTAGCGGCCGGCGATCCAGGACATCAGGACCATGGCGGCGAGCGCGACGCCCGAGAACCAGGACAGGCTGGCCTGGCCGCGCGGGACCACCACCGCGGCGGCGAGGAGCGGGCCGATGGCGTAGCCCGCATGGCCGCCGATCTGGAACACCCCCTGGGCCAGCCCCTGCCGGCCCTCGGCCGCATGGCGCGCCATGCGCGTCGCCTCCGGGTGGAACACCGCGGATCCGAGCCCGATCAGGGCCACGGAGAGGAGGATCATGCCGTAGCTTCCCGCCATCGACAGGCCGAGCAGGCCGAGGAGGGTCGACCCCATGCCGGCCATCATGGCGTAGGGCCAGGGGCGCCGGTCGGTGAGGTAGCCCAGCGCCGGCTGCAGGATCGAGGACGTGACCTGGAACGCGAGGGTGATGAAGCCGATCTGCGCGAAATCGAGACCGTAGGATTCCTTGATAAGCGGGTAGATCGCCGGGATCAGGGACTGGATCAGGTCGTTGAGGAGATGCGCGACGCTCAAGGCTGCCAGCATGGGCAGGAGCGGCCGGGTCGCGGCGGAGGTCAGTGCGGTGGATGCCATGCCGGCAGGCATGGCGCGCGGGCACCGCCGGGTCAATGGCGGCGGGGGGACCGGCAGGCCTGCGCCGCCGGCATGGGAGCGGCCGGCCGGGGAGTCTGGCGCTCGCGCGGCATTCGCCTTAGAGCTCGTTCGGAACCTGCGGAGCCGCCTCCGCGCCCGGTGCGGTTGCGTCGCCACGGGAGCCGGACCCCACCTCACGCGACAACCCTCCCACGGGCCGGCATGAAGCTGCGCGACCTCCTGCTCCCGACGCCGGCGTGCTTCCGATGAAGCTGCGCGACCTCTTGCTCCTCGCGCCGGTGTGCTCCCCATGAAGCTGCGCGACCTCCTTCTCCTGGCGCTGGTGTGCTTCACCTGGGCGGTCCACACGATCGTGAGCAAGATCGTGGTCTCCGGCATGGAGATCCCGCCGCTCTTCTACGCCGCCCTCCGGTACGGCCTCGTGGCCATCCTGGCCCTGCCCTGGCTCCTGCCCCTGCCGCGGCCGCTCTGGCGCACGGCCCTCGTCGGCCTGCTCATGGGCGCGGGCGGCTTCGCCCTGTTCTTCACCGGCATCAAGACCGCGACGCCCTCGGGCTCCGCGGTGGTGCAGCAGCTCGGGCTGCCGATGATGACGCTCCTCTCGGTGGTGATGCTCGGCGAGATCCCGGACCGCCGGCGCTGGTTCGGCAGCGCCCTGACCTTCTCGGGCGCGATCCTCGTGATGTGGGATCCGGCGGGCCTCAGCCTCACCGGCGGGCTCGTCTTCGTGGCGGCCTCGGCCTTCGTGGGCTCGCTCGCCTCGGTGATGATGAAGCAGGTGCACGGCGTGCGGCCGCTCCAGTTCCAGGCCTGGGTGGGGCTCACCTCGGTGCTGGTCCTGACGCCGCTCACCGCCGCCCTCGAGGACGGCCAGATCGTGCGGGCCGCCGCCGCGGGATGGCCTTTCGTGGCCGCGGTGCTGTTCTCCGCCGTCGTGGTCTCGCTCCTCACGCACACGATCTATTACGGGCTCCTCCTGCGCTATCCCGCCAACCTCCTGGCGCCCCTGATGGTGCTGAACCCGCTGATGACCGTCGCCCTCGGGATTGCGGTCACGCACGACCCGTTCGACCTGCGCATGGGGATCGGCACCGCGCTCGCCCTCCTCGGCGTCCTGATCGTCTCGACCGGCGGCAACCCGATCGCCCGGCTGCGGGCCTGGGCCCGGGCCCGCGCGGACTAAGCCGTTTCGCCTTACACCGGATCAGCTCTTGTCCGTGGTGGGCCGCGTATTCTTGACGTGAGCCGGATCCCCCTCGCGCGAAAACGCTTTAGGCCTCACCCTCCAAGCGGCACCTCGATCGTGCAGGTCGCGCCCTCGGGCGGGTAGTCGAGGCTGACCGAGGCGCCGATGTCGGCCGAGAGGCTCCGGCTGATCAGGCGCGATCCGAAGCCCTGGCGGGTCGGCGGTTGGACCGCGGGTCCGCCCCGTTCCGTCCAGAGGAGGCGCAGCTTCGATCCGCCCGGGGGGCCGAGCACCTCCCAGGCGATCCGGATCCGGCCCTCCGGGGCCGAGAGAGCGCCGTATTTCACCGCGTTCGTGGCGAGCTCGTGCAGCGCCAGCGACAGCGAAAGCGACAGCGCCGGAGGGAGCCAGACCGGCGGCCCCTCCAGGTCGACCCGGCCCTCGCCCGCATGCGCGTCGAGGGCGCCGGCGATCACCTGGCTGAGGTGCGCGCCTTCCCAGCTCTCCCGCGTCAGCACGTCGTGGGCCTTGGACAGGGCGAGGAGCCGGTCGGTGAGGGCCTGCCCGGCCTCCGCGGTGGTCGCGGCGCCGCGCAGGGTCTGGAGCGCGATCGACTGCACGGTCGCGAGGGTGTTCTTCACCCGGTGGTTCAGCTCGTTGACGAGAAGCAGCCGCTGCTCCTCGCCGCGCTTGCGGTCCGTGATGTCGAGACCCGCGGACACCGCGCCGACGACGCCGCGCGCCTCGTCGCGCAGCGCCAGGGCGCTCACCAGGAGCGTGCGCTCCCGCCCGTCGGGGAAGCCGAACGTGAATTCCTCGCCCTCGACGGTCTCGCCGCGCAGCGCCCGCTGCAGCGGCATCTCCTCCCGGGGCAGCGGCTCCCCGTTCTGCGACACCCGGACCCCGGCGAGCGCCGAGTCCTCCGAGCCGAGCGAGCGCCTCTCGCCCTCGGGCACGCCCATGAGGGCCGCGGCGGCGCGGTTGCGGATCACGACCCGCACGTCGGGATCGTAGGTGAACCAGACCGCGGTCGGCACGGTCGAGAGCACGACCTCGAGCTCGTGCGTGCGCTCCCGCAGCACCTGCTCGGCGCGCTTGCGGTCGGTGATGTCGATGCCCGTGAAGGCGACCCGGTCCGGCGCGCGGCCCGGGCCCGGGAGCGGGGTGAAGGTCCCGAGCTCCCAGCGCGGGCCCTCGGAGCCGCCGACGGCGTACTCGGTCGTGACGGGGCCCCGGACCGCGAGGGCTTGCCGGCAGAGCGCCAGCCAGGCGCGCACGTCGTCCGGGTCGGCGTCGAGCGTGCCGGCGAGCCGTCCCTCGATCGCTCCGGCCGCCAGGCCGAACCGCGCCGCCATGTTGCCGTTGGCCGCGACGAGGCGGCCGTCCTCAGCCAGGACCTCCACGACCGCGACCGAGAGGCCCGCCGTGTCGAAGATGCTGGCGAGCAGGGCCTCGCGCTCGACCTCGCGCTCCCGTTCCCTCGCGCGCTCCGCGACCGCCGCGGCCGCGGCCGTCAGGGCCGTGCTCACGGTCGCGAACTCGCTGAAGGCGGCCGGCTGCGGCGGGACGGGGCCACCCCGGCCCAGCGCCTCCGCCTGCGAGGCGAGCGCCGCCGCGGCCCGGGTGAACCGGCCCCCGAGCCGGTAGGCCAGAAGGAGCGACAGCCCGAGGGCGCCCGTGCCGACGAGGCCCAGCAGGGTCAGGGATTGCTGCAGGGGCCGCTCGACCACCGCCCGCGCCACGTTGGCGGCGACGAGCCAGCCGGAGAATTCGGGCTTGTAGTAGCCCGCGAGCAGTTCGACCCCCTCCAGGCTCCGGGAGGTGAAGGTGCCGGCCTGGCCGGTGGCCTTGGCGACGTATTCGGGCACGCTCGGCCGGCCCGACACGTCCTCGTGCCGCGCCGATCGGGTCACGTAGGTGCCGCGCCGGTCGCCGACGCCGACGATCCAGCCCTCCGGGACCGACTGGCGGAGCGCGGCGTGGAAACGGGTCGTCGGCACGGTCACCGCGAGGAGGTGGATCGACCGGCCGTCCTGCCGGACCGGGAGCACCACCGGCACCCGGGGCTCGCCCGAGATCGGGCTGCGGTAGACGTCCCCCACCAGCGGCTGGCCGCTCTCCAGCACGGCGCGGTCTTCGGGCTGGAGCGGAACTGCCGGGGGGAGCTCCTGGCCGAAGGGAGTCTGCGTGTTGAGGTGCTGGCGCGGGCCGAGGTCGCGCAGCAGCACGACCGCGTCGCTGCCCGCCACGACCCGCCCGGCCTCCTCGTGGAAGCGGGCGAAGTCGCCGCCCGCCAGCGCCGAGGACGAGGCGAGCCCCTTCAGGAGGGCGAGGAGGCCGGCGAGCTCGCCGTCCAGCACGAGCGCGACCTGGCGCGAGATCTGGACCGCATCCCGCGCGTAGCGGTCGCGCTCGGCGGTCGCGAAGCGGACCAGGAGCAGGCCGGCGAACACCAGGAGCGGGATCACGACCGCCGCGATGAGCCCGAGGAGGTATCCGCGCGTCGAGCGCAGCCGCGGCAGGGTCGGGGCGCGGCTCACGGGGCCCCCGGGCCTCGCCGCGGAGGCCGACCGTGAGGCTGGATCGGGGCTCGGCTCACGGGACCTCCGGGACCCGCCGACGCCGAAACGCGATGCTGTCCGGCTGCGACATGACGGGCCTCGGTCGGAGGGGAGGGGCCCTCTCGACGTAGGGGAAACCCGGGGCGCCATCAAGTAGCCTGCGTTCGCCCCGCCCGTCCGGCGGGGCGAACGCACGGGATGCCGGGGCTCGCACGCGCCGCCGCGCTCCGGTCCACAGGTGCGGGCGGCGGCGCCGACCGAGAGCCGATCGGCCCGGGCCGATCGGCTCTCGTCTTCTGGATCGCCCGCGTGCGGGCCGGATCCGCGCGACGCGCGAACGCGCTAGTTCGAGCTGCCCGTCCGCCGCGGCGCCGCCTGGAGGAAGGCCTGCAGGTCCTTGGCATAGAACTTCGCCATACCGGTCGTGGCGTGCCCGCGCGTATCCTCGCTTTCCGGGATCAGGAGCAGCCGGCCGGCCTTGATGCGCTTCATGGCTGCTTCGGTGACGCCGGTCTGGGGCGGGTTGCGCTCGTCGTCGGCGGCGTTGATCAGGAGCAGGGGCGCCGTGATGCGCTCGAGGAGCGGCGTCGGGTTGTAGCCGCCCGAGGATTCCCACGCATAGACGAAGTCGTTCGCATCCGCCGTGAAGGGCGCGGCGAGGCGCTCGTCGACCAACTTGTCGGCCTTCTCGCGCGTCGGAGCGAGCTTCTGGTAGGCCAGCGTGCCGCCGTTCGTCGCCGTGGCGTAGAACACGTTGGCGAGCTTCATCGATTTCGGCTGCGCGGTGTAGTTGCCGCCGTTGTAGTCCGGGTCCTGGCGGATCGTCTCCGTCATCAGGCGCCGCAGCATCCAGTTGCGCGCGGCCATCTCGGTCGGCTGCGTGGCCATGGGCACGAGCGCGTCCATGTAGTCCGGATACTTGCCGCCCCACAGGAAGGTGTGCATGCCGCCCATCGAGTTGCCGATGACGAGGCGCACGTGCTTGAGCCCCAGGCCCTCGGTCAGCAGGCGGTACTGCCCGTCGACCATGTCCTCGGAATTGTAGCGCGGGAACTTCGCCTTCAGGCCCTCGGAGGGCCTGGTGGATTTGCCGTGGCCGATCGCGTCGGGCAGGATGATGAAGTGCTTCTTGGCGTCGAGCGGCTGACCTTCGCCGAACAATTCGCCCGCGAAGGCCGGCGTCAGCATGCTGGCTCCGGAGCCGCCCGTGCCGTGGAGCACCACGACGGGCTCGCCCGTCGGCTCGCCGATCGTCCGGTAGTGCAGGCGCACCTCCGGCAGCACCTCTCCGGTGTGGAACTTGAAGTCCTTGGCGACGTAGGTGCCTTCCTTGGGGGCCGGGTACTCCGCGGCCGCGGCCGCGAAGGCCGCGAACGCCAGGACGGCCACCGACGCCGCCCGCACGAATGGTATCAAGCTTCTCATGACGCCCTCCCAGGTGTCGTTGCAGCCGGTCCGACGGAGGTCGGACCGGTTCGTCTGGCGGTGCGGCCGCATCGTCGTTGCGCGGGTTGACTCCGCCTCGCGCGACGCGCTCGTCCCGTGCAGGCCCCTTTGGCGACCGGGTCTGCGTCGTTGCAGCATCGCTCCGGGGCCCGCGCGCCGCAAGCCGTCCGCCGCGATGCGCGTTCGATTGGGTGGGGCGCGGCGGTCCCGCCGCTCAGGGCCGGATCGCCGGCGATTCCATCCGTAGGCCCCGGGCGCGCTCGGCGAGATGGAGTTCGAGCGCGACGGCGTCCGGCGCGCCATAGGGAAACGGCTCGGCGCGGATGCCGGTGAGGCAGTTGCGGATGCGGCGCTGGAGCGAGCCGAGGCTCTGCCATTCGAGGCGGTAGAGCGGGTAGCCGTTGGGATGGCCCTGCGGGATCGTGCTGCCGCCGAGCCGGCCGCCCGCGTTCGCGTCGTGGCACTGGGCGCAGGCGAGGTCGAGCTGGCCGAAACGCGCCGCGAAGAGCGTGCGCCCGCGTTCGCGGTGGGGCGCAAGGCGCGGGTCGTCGGGGGGATCGACGGGAAGGCCGCGCGACTGGAGCGCCACGTAGGCCGTGAGCGCCAGGAGATCCGCGCTCTCGTCGGGCAGGGCCGCGGCTCCCTGGTGGCGCGTGCGGCAGAGATTCACCCGCCCCTGCAGATCCACGGGGCGCGCGCTCGCCTCGTCGTAGGCGGGATAGCGCGCCGCGACGCCGCGCATGCTCACGGGCGCGGCACCGTGGCACTCCGCGCAGGAGCGGCTCTCCGGGCCGGGCTTTCGCGACCACAGCGCCTCCCCGTCCTGCACCCAGAGCAGGCCCGGATTGGCGGTGTCGTCCCGTTGCAGCGCCTGGTTCTCCCGGCTCATGTCCTCGAAGCCGGAGCGCAGGCGGTCGGGCGGGATGCTTTGCGCACCTGCGAGCCCCCGCGAGCCTGCGGCCAGCGCGACCGCGGCCAGGGCTGCGGCGGCGCGGCGCCTGGCCCTCACGCCTCGACCACGAGGTTCGCGGTCTCGGTCTGACTGAAACCGTTGTCGCCCTCCCAGGTGAAGGTGAGCGTGCCCGTGCGGGTCGCGACCGTCGTGAAGGTCAGGAACGGGTTTGCGGCGAGCGCCGGCGAGAGGTCGGCGGCGAAGACCTCCTCGCCGTCGTAGCGGCACGCGAACCGGGTGACGATGTCGCGCGGCAGGATCTGGCCGTTGGGTCCGGGGCGGAAGCCCGTCTCCATCGGATGGGCGATCAGGACCTTGATCTCGACGACCTCGCCGGCCTTCGCGGTCTTCGGGACGTTGATGAGGGTGCGTGCCATCGGGTCTAGCCCTCCGGAGGGGCCGCTGGAGCGGGGGTCAGGGTGCGTGCCATCGGGTCTAGCCCTCCCTTGCAGTCATGTGCGCGGCGAGGCGCGGCCGTGCCATGGTCTAACTCTCGATGCAGGCCGCGAGCGTGACGATCACGTCGGCGCGCGCGGTCCGGAACGTGCCGTCGCCGAGCTCCGCGATCGCGACGACGACCTGCGAATCGGCGAGCCGGATCCGGGTCGTGACCTGCGCCCGGCCGGAGCGTGGCGTCAGGTGGAACACCGCCACATGGGGCTGCGGGTTCTTCTCGTTGAACACCGCGATGCGCCGCACGAAGTCGGTCGCGCTCATGGCGCTCTCGACTGAGACCGTGAGGGGCACGGAATTGCCGTTCTCGACGAGCGGCGGCAGGTCGAGCCGGATCCCGCCCGGGCGCGGAGCGGCGCCGCCCGTGAACAGGCGGATGGCGGCCGCCATGGCCTCCGGCGTCGCGGCCGCGCGGCCGCTCCAGGCCGTCAGCAGGAGAGGGGCGGCCGCGAACCCCGCGGCACGCGTGAGGAACGCGCGGCGGGTGCCGGCGGCAGGGGAGGGGGACAGGTTCATCGGAATCCTCCCGGAGATGGGCGAAGCGTCGCGAGGCGATGGGGCGGGTTCATCGGGATCCGCCCGGCGGCTGGCGCAGTGTCTTGAGAAAGGCGACCACGTCCTCGATCTCCTCCGCGCTCAGGATCGGCTTGCCGCGCCAGGCGGGTCCGACGCGGGTGAGCCCGTCGACCCGATGATAGGACGGCATGATGGTGTCGGGATTGAGCCGGCGCCCGTCGACGAGGCGAAGCCGCAACTGACCCTCGCTCCAGCGCTCGCCGGTCCCGGCGAGGTCGGGCGCCAGATTGCCCTGGAAGCGCTCCTCGGGAAACGGCCCCGCATGGCAGAGCAGGCACAGGCCCCGCGTGCGGTCCGCCACGATGGCGCGCCCCCGCGCCGGGTCCGGCGGACCCGCGGCGAGGGGCTGCGGAATCGCGTCGCCCACGATCGTGAAGGGGGCCAGCCCCTGCGCGGCGCCGGGCGCCGGGCCGAGCGCCAGCCATAGGGCGGCGAGGACCCGCGCGCCGTCACGCAAAGGTTTCCGCCGTGATGGTCCCGAACCAGTCTTCGGCATAGCGGGCTTCGCGCGAGCGGAACTCCCGCGCGGCGTCGGGCGGGCTCGTGCCGCCGGCGCCCTCGATGTCGGCGAAGAGCCCGGCGGCGTTCGGGCGGTACACGCCCGCGACCGAGATGCCGTAATCGGGCGCCACCAGGCTGTAGCAGGTGTTGAGGAGCTTCGGCGCCGCCGGCGCCTCGCCGCGCAGGAGGCTCGCGACCGCCGCCGCGCAGGCCTTGGCCGCCGCATTGGCCGCAAAGGCGGATTTCGGGATCGCGCCCATGATCGCGGCGTCGCCGATCACGTGGATGCCCGGCTGGAGGCGCGATTCGAAAGTCGCGGGATCGATCGGGCACCAGCCCGTGCGGTCCGCGACGCCGGCGCGCTGGGCGATGATCCCTGCGCGCTGCGGCGGGATCACGTTGGCGACGGCGGCGCGGTGCTGGCCGAACTCGGTCTTGAGGATCCCTGCGGCCGCGTCCACTTCGACGACACGTCCGCCGCCCGAGAGCGGCACCCATTCAAGGATCCCGGGATAGAGCGCGGCCCAGGCGGCCTGGAACAGGCGCTGCTTCGAGAACGCGTCCTTGGCGTCGAGCACGAGGAGCTTCGAGCGCGGCTTGTGGGTCTTGAGATAGTGCGCGATCAGGCTCGCGCGCTCGTAGGGACCGGGCGGGCAGCGGTAGGGGTTCGCCGGCACCGCCATCACGACCGTGCCGCCGTCCTCCATCGCGGCGAGCCGGCGCCGCAGGAGCTCGGTCTGCGCGCCCGCCTTCCAGGCATGGGGCATCGCCTCGGCGGCCGCCTCCGCGTAGCCCGGGAGGGCGTCGAAGCGCAGGTCGATCCCGGGCGCGAGCACGAGGCGGTCGTAAGGCAGCGCGGTCCCGTCGCCGAGCGCGACGCGCCGTGCCGTCCCATCGACCTCCGTCGCAGCGGCATGGACGACCGTGACGCCGCCCGCGCGCACGCCGTCATAGCCGAAGCGCTGCGCCTCCGGCTCGCGCAGGCCCGCGATCACCGCGTTGCTGAACGGGCACGCGACGTAGGCCGCGTTCGCTTCGACGAGCGTGACGTCCGCGACGCCGGCGGCCTTGAGGGCCCGGGCGCAGGTCGCGCCCCCGAACCCGCCGCCGACCACGACGACGCGCGCCGCCCCCTGGCCGCGGGCCGGGCCGGGCATCAGCGGCGCGGCCGCAAGGCCGGCGAGCACGGTGCGGCGGGTCGGGCGCGGCATCGTTCTCCTCTTTCAGCGTTGCGCGGAAAGCCACGCCGCGACCGCGCGGATCTCCTCGTCGGAGAAGCCGCGCGCGAGGCGGTCCATCACGGTCGCGGGCCGCGTGCCGGCGCGGAATTCCTGCATCGCGGCGACGATCTCGGCGGCGTCCCGCCCGTGCACGGGCGGGATCGCGCCGTCCGGCAGGCGTCCCTGCGGGGCATGGCAGCCCGAGCAGGCGCTGGCGCCCGCGGGCGCCGGCTGCGCAACGGCGGTGCCCGTCGCGCAGCCGAGGATCGCAAGAGCGAGGGCTGCCGCCCTCACGCCTTCCTCAGGTCCTGGTCGGCGATCGGGAGCTGGCGGATGCGCTTGCCCGTCGCCGCGAAGATCGCGTTGAGCACCGCGGGCGCCGCGACCGCGATCGTCGGCTCGCCGACGCCGCCCCAGAAGCCGCCCGTCGGCACCAGCACGGTCTCGACCGGCGGCATCTCGGCCATGCGCATGACGGGATAGGAGTCGAAGTTCTCCTGCTCGATGCGGCCGTCCTTCACGGTGCAGGCGCCGTAGAGGCAGGCCGAGAGGCCGTAGACGAAGGAGCCCTCGACCTGCGCCTCGATCTGCTGCGGGTTGACGGCGTGGCCCGGATCCGTCGCGGCGACGATGCGGTGGATCCTGAGCTTGCCCTCGTCGCTCACCGACACCTCGGCGACCGCCGCCACGTAGGAGCCGAAGCCCATGATCTGCGCGAGACCGCGATGGACGCCCGGCGCCGCCGGCTTGTCCCAGCCGGCGCGCTCGGCGGCGGCGTTGAGCACGGCGAGGTGCTTCGGGTGGTTCGCCATCAGCTTGCGGCGGAACGCGAGCGGGTCCTGGCCCGTCGCATGGGCGATCTCGTCCATGAAGCATTCGACGTAGATCGCATTCTGGTTCAGGTTCACGCCGCGCCAGAAGCCGGGGCGGATATGCGGGTTGCGCATCGCGTGGTCGATGAGCAGGTTCGGGATGCCGTAGCCGAACGTGCCCTCCGCGCCCGTGGGGTTGAGGCCCTGGAAGGTCACGGGGTCGCGTCCGTTCTGCAGGTTCTGCGGCAGCAGCCCGGCCAGGATCGACTGCCCGGATATCCGCATGTGCAGCCCGGTGACGTTGCCCTGCGGGTCCAGGCCCGCCGTCATCTTGGCCTTGGTGACCGGGTGGAAGTAGCCGTGCAGCATGTCCTCTTCGCGGGACCAGATCAGCTTCACGGGCGTACCCGGCATCTCCTTGGCGATCGCCACCGCCTGCCGCACGTAGTCGGTCTGGCCGCGCCGGCCGAAGCCGCCGCCGAGATGGATCTTGTGGACGTCGCAGCGCGCCGCCGGCAGGCCCGAGGCCTCCGCGGTCGCGGCGAGCGCGGCTTCGCCGTTCTGCGTCGGGCACCAGACCTCGCAGCGCTCCGGCGTCCAGCGCGCGGTGGCGTTCATGGGTTCCATGCAGGCGTGGTTCTGGTGCGGAACGCCGTAGACCGCCTCGATCCGCCGCGCCGCCGCGGCGATCGCCCCGCGCGCATCGCCGGCCTCGTTGCCGATGAAGGCGTCCCGGGCGGCGAGGCCCTCGTCCAGCACCTTCGCGAAGTCTTCGCTCGAAGCCTTTGCGTTCGGGCCCTCGTCCCAGGCGATGGGCAGCGCGTCGAGCGCGGTCTTGGCGCGCCACCAGGTATCGGCCACGACCGCGACCGCGTTGTCGCCGACCGCCACGACCTTCTTGACGCCGGGCATGCCCGACACCGCCCCGGCGTCGAAGCTCGCCATCTTGCCGCCGAAGACCGGGCAGGCCCGGATGGCCGCGTTCAGCATGCCCGGCAATTGCAGGTCCATGCCGTAGACCTGCTTGCCCACGAGCTTGTCGGCGGTGTCGAGGCGCTTGAGCGGCTTGCCCGCGATCGTCCAGGTCTTCGGATCCTTGAGCGTCACGGTCTGCGGCGCCTCGACCCGCGCCGCGGCGTCGGCAACCTGGCCGTAGGTGACCGAGCGGCCGGACGCCGCATGGGTGATGACGCCCTTCGCGACGCGGCAATCGCCCGCCGGCACGCCCCAGCCATTGGCGGCGGCCTGCACGAGCATGTGCCGCGCCGCGGCGCCGCCCTCGCGGACATATTGCTGCGACTGACGGATGCCCTGGCTGCCGCCAGTCGAGAAGTTGCGCCACACCCGGTCGCGGGCGAGGTTCTGCCCCGGCGTCGGATATTCGGTCGTGACCTTGGCCCAGTCGCATTCGAGCTCTTCGGCGACGAGCTGGGCGAGGCCCGTCAGGGTGCCCTGGCCCATCTCGGAGCGGGCGATGCGGATCACCACCGTGTCGTCGGGGCGGACCACGACCCAGGCGTTGACCTCGGGCGCGGCGGCGGTCTGCGCCTGCGCCGTCGTGGTGCCGTCGAAGGGCACGTGGAAGCCGAGCGTGAGCCCGCCCGCAGCGGCGGCCGCCGAGCCGGCGAGGAAGCCGCGGCGGGACGGGCCCGGGGCGGGATGCGCGTGCGCTTTCGTCATGGACAATCCTCCTCTACGGGCTTCGCGCTCAACCGCCGCGGACCTCGCCGCCCTCGGCGGCGAGCTTGATGGCCGCGCGGACGCGGTTGTAGGTGCCGCAGCGACAGATGTTCGTGACCTCGCGGTCGATGTCCTCGTCGGTGGGCTTCGGCGTCGTCTGGAGCAGCGCCGCCGAAGCCATGATCATGCCGGACTGGCAGAAGCCGCATTGCGGCACGTCGAGGGCGAGCCAGGCCTTCTGGACGGGATGCGAGCCGTCGGGCGACAGGCCCTCGATGGTGACGATCTTCTGGTCGGGCGTCACCGCGGACAGCGGCAGCACGCAGGAGCGCTGCGCCACGCCGTCGATGTGCACCGTGCAGGCGCCGCATTGCGCGATGCCGCAGCCGTACTTGGTGCCGGTCAGGCCGGCCTGCTCGCGCAGGGCCCACAGGAGCGGCGTGTTCTCGTCTGCGTCGACCTCGATGTCTCTGCCGTTGACATTCAGTTTGGCCATGGCGGTCCCTCCGGATCGTGGCGCTTCGCCCCTCCCGGCCGGAGGGCGCGGCTCCCGTGATGAAGTCTCGTGAAGGTCTGGATCGGCCCCGCAGGGCTGCGGCACTCGGACGAGCTTTCGAAGCGGCTCGCGCGATGACGTCTCGTGACGGTCCGGGCCGGCTCCGCGGGGCGGCAGTCGCGGCGACGCCCGGACGCGCTTTCGAAGCAGAGCCCGTGACGTGGGGTGGCGTGATTCGACGTGGCGCCGCTGTGCATGCGGAGCGAGTGTCGCCCCGCGGCCGGCGGCCGGGAAGGGCCGGCGCGGTCACATCTTCGGGAAGTGCGCGGCGCTCGGGCGCCGTCTTAACGTGGTGGCGACGGCTGCGGCCCTACGCTGGGGCAGGGGCTCGGAACGGCAGGGGAGGCTGCGATGACGGCGAGAGGGGAGCACGGCGGCTCCGCGCGGCGGGCGGTCGGGGCGTGACGACGGAATCCGCAGCGGCCGTCGAGGTCACCCGGCTCAGCGCCATGCACATGGCGCACGTGCTCGCGAACGTCGCGGGCTCGGTCCTGACGCGGCTTCCGTCCGACCTGCGCCAGCCGATGTTCGATCTCCTGTGCGCCGCCGCCCTGGAGAGCGTGGAGCACGTGGTGAGCTCGCATCCCGAGACGGTGAAGCGGCGCGTCCGCGACACGACGCGCCTCTACGTCACCATGGCGCTCCACCGGGTCGCAGGCGAACTGAGCCTCGAGGTGGCGGCGCCCGGGCACGAGTCTTGACGGGCGCAGTTCGCGTGCGGCGCGGCCGGGCCCGGCCCGCTTAGGCTTTCGCTAACCCTCGCGGCCCATGCTCGGCGGCGGGGCTCGCTTCCGGGGCCCCGGAGGCCAGCCGATGGACGCCATGATTGCCGGTTCGCTGATGCTGCTGATCGCGAGCGTCGCCGCCCTGGCGCTCGAATGGCGGCGGCTGTCGCCGGCGCAGCGCCGCCTGCCCTGAAACGAAAACGCAGGCCCGCAGGCCTGCGTCGTGAGGGAGCGATGAGGACCGGTGCGCTCCGCTGCCCGGCGGAGATCCGGGACGCTCGACCGCCTGGAGGACGGGTGCCGAATCGGCGCTCGCGGTCGCCGGGATCAGAGCCGGCTCAGCGCCACGTCCGCGACGCCGGTGACGCCGATCGCCTGGGCCGAGGCCTTGGAGAGGTCGATGACGCGACCGTGGGCGTAGGGGCCGCGGTCGTTGATGCGGACCACCACCGACCGGCCGGTCTTCGCGTTCGTGACCTTCACCTTCGTGCCGAAGGGAAGGGTCTTGTGGGCCGCCGTGTAGGCGTTGGTGTTGAAGCGTTCGCCGTTGGCCGTCAGGCGGCCATGGAAGCCGGGCCCATACCAGGACGCCTTGCCGCGTCCGAGCGGACCCGCCTCTGCCGCGCCGATCCCGAGAACGGTCAGGCTGGAGAGTAGAGCCGCGCGGACAAGCGTCTTCGTGGTCGTCATGATGCGCATTCCCGTATTGTTGTTGATGGGGCGCACCCTAATGGGTTCTGTGGCGAGAATATGTCTCGCCGGAAAGTTCCAAGACGAGTGCGTGCATATCTGTCGCACCCCCGACGATTTAGCCTTGAACGATGACGTTCCTCTACGTCATGCGCCGCGGGCGGCGGTCGGACCTTGCGGCAGGGGCTCGGTCTTCAAGCCTCAGTCCTGGCAGGGCCATTTGTCCTGGAAGGCCTCGATCGCCACCTCGTGCAGCGACCGCTCGGCCTCACGGTCCCTGTCCGCGAAGGCGACGACGATCCGCATGGCGTCGAGAAGCGTGACCTGGCGCGGCGGGCAGAACCGGTAGGCGGCCCGCAGCGGCCGGTGCAGGAGCAGCACGGTCTCCACCGTGCCGATGCAGACGCCCCGCTCGAGGCGCAGGCGATCCCCCCGGGCCGCCTGCGCGACATAGAGGCGGCAGGCGGGAAGAAGCGCGGCCGCGCTCCCCTCCGCCGGCGCGGCGCCGGCCGCGGCTTTGGCCCGGTCGGACTGCGCGGCCGCGGCCGATGCGAGGTTCGCAGGAGGGGTGCGCTCCGCCGGCGCGGTCGTGGTCGATGCGAGGTTCGCCGGAGGGGGGCGCTCCGGCTGCGCACGCGCCGGGGAGGCGAGCGCCGCGGCCGCGAGGGCAAGGCCGAGAAGCCGTCGAACGCGTGCCATGACCACTTCCTCCCGGACGCCCCGACGCTAGCGGCTCCCCCTTACCCCAAGATGAAGCCCGGGCCGGATTGCCGGCGGCGCAGCCGCGGGGGCGGGAAGCGTCCGACGGGCGGGACGACGGGAGCGGGCGCGGCCGCGCCGTGATCGAGCGCTTGACTGCGAAGCCCGGGTCCGGGTGCGCAGTGCTTGCGGGCATCGGCGCGGCTGCGTTCAGTGCCGCGTGGTCGAGGGCTTCACGGCGTAGGACGGCCTGATCGCGCGGGTCGGCAGCGCGACCCCCCGGTGGCGCTCCGAGGCCGGCCGCAGCAGGAACGGCGGCGAGCCCCGCTCGACCGGCTCCGTGGGATAGACCTCCCACGCTTCCGCGTCCTCGACCACCATGGCGGGCCAGTTGAAAATGGCCGTGCAGTCGATCGTCTCGACGAGCCAGCGCGGCACGCGCGCCCCCGCCGCGAAGGTCCATGTTTTCTTCTTCATTCTTGCCTCCGTCGAGGCGAGAACGAATAGGGAACAAACGCCGCCGTGTCCAGCGATTCGATGGGGCGGCGAGCCCCGTTCGGGGCGGGATTCGGCCGGCCCGGCGCGGCTGCCGGGAGGCCGGCGAAACCTCGCCTCCGCTCCCGACGGACCGGCGTCCCGTCAGGCGGCCAGCGCCGCGCTCAGGTCCGGCTCGGGCAACCCGTAGGCGCGCCGGATCAGGATCGAGACCACGTGCTCCGCCAGCATGGCGAGTTCCGCCCGCTCGCCCCGCGAGAACGTCCGGGGCCGGGTATCGACGAGGCAGAGCGATCCGAGGCGGATCCGCTCCTCGTAGATCAGCGGCGCGCCGGCATAGAAGCGGATGAAGGGCTGGCCGGTCACGTAGGGATTGGCCTTGAAGCGCGCGTCCGCGGTGGCGTCGGAGACGACCAGCACCTCGGGGCTCAGGATCGTGTAGGTGCAGAACGAGGTTTCGCGCGGGGTCTGCGTCACGTCGATGCCCTGGCGCGACAGGATCAGCTGGCGGTCCGCCTCGATCAGGGTCGCGAGGCACACGGGCACGCGGAAGCGGCCGACCGCATGGGCCGTGATCCGGTCGACGGCCGCATCCGGGATGCGCCGGCCGACCTGAAGCTCGTCGATGGTCCTGAGACGCAGCAACTCGTTCGGGTCGAGCGGGTAGTTCATCGCGGTCTCCGGCAGGCCTGCGGGCAAAGCACAGCTTCCCCAACGTCACCCGACCATATCCCCGCGGCGGCCGCAACCCTCCAGATCGGACTAGGCCACCTGACGCGGCCGGCACGGCGGGCCGAAGACAGATCACGGCAAGCGGGACAGTCGGCTTCGGCTGAGCTATACTACAGGTGTCGATGATTTTGACCGGTCCTGTGAGCCGCTTCCGTAGAGGGAGGTTCCATGATGAAACCGACTTTAATCAATTCACGTCTGCTGCGTTGTCTCGTCTGGAGCGCGCTCATCGCTGGCGCGTTGTTCGCACAGGGTCAGGCGGGGCTCGCGCAACAGGCGGTCATCTTGCTGCGCCACGCGGAGCAGACGCCGGTCGGCGCCATGATGGACGGCGACCCGCCGCTGAACGAGACCGGGCAGCAGCGGGCCGCGGCGCTCAGCGTCGCCCTCAAGGAAGCCGGAATCACCGCCGTGGTGACGAGCCAGTACGCGCGTTCACGGCAGACCGCGGAGCCGCTCGCGAGGGCGCTCGGGCTCGAACCTCAGACGCTCGCCAAGGACGACCTGCCGGCCCTGATCGCGGGGTTGAGGGAGCGGCATGCGCAGGACACCGTCCTGGTCGTCGCGCATTCCGACACCATTCCCGCCCTCCTGAAGCTCTGGGGGCATCCGGCGGCGGTCGAGGTCGGCAAGGCGGAGTTCGGCAGCCTGTGGCTCGTGGTGCCCCGGGACGGCAAGCCGCCGCTCGTGTCGCGGATCAGGCTGTAGGCGCGGCGGGGGCCGCGCGCCGGCACGGCACCGGACAATGCGCCGGGCATAGGAGCACGATCGCTTCAGTTCGAAGCGATCATGTCGTCTCGTGAAAGGAGTCCGGACGATCGCGCCCGGACGCTCCGCGTCGGGTCGGAGCCGCGCTAGCGGTAGACCACCCGGCGGTGCACCACGACGGGCGCGGGCGCGATCGCGATCACGGGCTGCGGCATCACCACGACGGCCGGCGCCGCGCCCGCCGGCGTCGCGCCCATCACCGCGCCGGTCGCGCCCCCGATGGCGGCGCCCGCGAGCGCGCCGCTCGCCCGTCCGGTCGCGAGCGCGCCGATGGCCGCGCCGGTCGCGGTTCCGACCGCCGCCCCGCGCGCGACGCTCTGTTCGGCCGTGGTGCACCCGGCACCCGCCAGAGCGAGAACGACACCCACCGCCGCAACGACTTTGTGCATATGAGATCCCCATGGGCCGTCAGGAAACGCTCGCCCTGGAGACGATGAATCGCGCCGGATCCTTAACGGAACCTCAACGCGCGCCGGGCGCGGGGGGAATGTCGCCGTAGGGTTAACCGAATGCTGCCGCGAGGCGCGCATCCGCGTCCGCGGCCGGCGCATGGGGGCACGCGGCCCCGCAGGCGGCGGCGCATGCCGCGGGCGAGAGCGCCCGGTCCAGGACCGTGCGGATCGTGCGGGCGCAGCGCCCGCATTGCGGGCTGCAGCCGAGGCAGGCGTAGACCTGGGCCGGGGTGCGCGGCCCATCCGGACCGAGGCAGGCGCGCACGTCGTGGTCCGAGAACACGTTGCAGTGACAGACGATCATGGGGGGCTCGACGGCTGCACCGATCCGGACGGGATCGTGCGCGGGAACGGGATGCGGCGACGGACGGACAGGGGATCGCGCCTCAGTGCATCCGGCGCAGGGCGCCCGGCTTGCCGGCATCCGCAAGCGCGGGCACGAGCGCCTCGAGCGTTTCGGCCGCTGCCGCCAGCGCCGCCGCGAGGCGCGGCGCGGCCTCGATGCGGGCGAGCCTGAGCGAGGCCTGCCGCAGGGCCGGCGGGTCCCCGCGCCGCGCGACCTGCAGCGCCGCGAGGAGATCCGCCTCGTCCTCGGTGATACGGCAGCACGGGGCCGGCATGAAGCTCCAGGGCTCGTGCCGCTCGGCCTTGAGGGCCCGCATGACGCCCGCGAAGGCCGCCACGAGCTTCGGCCCGGCCGCGACGCCGAGCAGTTCCTCGGCGCAGGCATGGGCCGCATCCCAGCACGCGGCGTCGGACGTCATGTAGCCGGCGGCGATGAAGCGGGTGACGGAGAGGGCGAGAACCTCGGCCTGATCGGCGCAAGCGGCCGCGAGCAGAGGACGATGTCTGCTGGTCATGATCGACGAACTCCAACCGGCGGGTTCAAGGCCCGCGCTCAGAGGCGGATCCTTCCAGACCAGACGCGGCCCGGCCCGTCAAGGAAAAACCGGAGGCGGATCAATAACTTAGATGATTTCTAAACTGCGCCGCCGTCGCGCGCCGTCGCGCGCCGGCCCGAGCGGCTCGGGTGGCGCCGCGCGAGACGCCGCCTGCCGGTCGCGGCAGGTCGGTTGCCGCCGCGAGAGAGGTCACCTTCCGGTCCCGGCGGCTCAATTGCCGCCGGACGAGGCGACGTCTGCCGATCCTCGTGGGTCGGGTGGCGCCGCGCGAGACTCCGGCTGCCGATCCTCGTCGGTCAGTTGCCGCCGCGCGAGACGCCGCCGCAGCGGAAGCCGATGAAGCAGGAGGGGTTGTCGGCGCTGCGCACCAGGGCGGGGATCGGCGCCTCGCCGATGGTGCAGGCGGAGCTGTCGCCCACGTAGCGGTCGTACGTCGCCGGGCTCGTGCTGATCACCGCCGAACCCTGCGAGGCCACGAGCGCGGCGAGGCGGCTGCACGGCGTGCGCGTGGCGAGCGGCCGCTCCTGGGCCTGGGCCGCCGAGACGAGCAGGCTCGAGAGTATCGTCAGAAGCGAGCCGACCCGAACGGGTCGGCTGCGGCGGGATCGGGCGGGAGGCAGCATCATGCCGGCCAATAGGCGCGGGATGCCGCCCCGCGTCAATGGTACGGCCGCTCCGCGAAGGCGGGCGAGCCGGTCCGCCGCTGGCATCGCCGCGGCGCCTCGCATGCGACATTCGCGCAGCGGCGCGCATCGCCGCTTGCAATCTCTACCTAATTGGTAGAGATTAGTCGCCGACCAGGAGAGCGTCACCAGGAGAGCGTCATGGGCACCCTCGTTCGACCCGATCTCCGCGCGCGTCTGAAGCAGGCCCTCGGCCTCTGCCTCGGCGACGACCGCTCCAACCGGCGCAACCTCATGGACGTGCGGCGCGTGCTCGACCTGTGGTTCGCCGCCATCGACCGCGTCCGCCGCTAGCCGGCGCGACATCCGCCGCTTGCGTTCGCCTCCCTGCGCGGGGCGCCGATCGATCCTCGTTTGGATCGTGGGCTTTCGGGCTTTGCGGACATGACGGTCGAAAGACCGTTCGCCGCGACCGGGCGCCACCTTCACGAACACCGCCACTGCCGTCGCCGGCTCGGGGGCGCTTCTCTCCGCCTGCGGGGTGACCGACCGGGCCGCCGTCGCGGCGGCGAAAGCCGCCGTCCTCGGGCCGGACGCCGGGTCAGAGCATCTCCGGGCTGCGTCCCGCGCTCGGCCCGAGGGGGCCGAGCGGCGAGGTCGAGGAGCGTAGCGCGGGCGGGCGGCGCGGCTCGGGCCGCGCGCCGGCCGTCTCGGCCTGGAGCGGCGTCACGTTCGTGGCGATGCCGCCGAGCCGCCACCGCCCCTCGACCGGCGAGAAGAGCAGCTCGAACTCGATCTGGTTGTCGGACGACCGCACCTGCCCGGCGAGGCGCAACTGCCCCTGCGGGGTGACTTCCGGCGGCGTCAGGTCCGGATCCCGGACGGCGACCTCCGAGAGGTCGATCCCCTTCGCGCGCTGGGCCGCGAAGATGTCGGCGAGCCGCGCCGCATTGTTGGCCTGCGCGAAGCCGGGCGCGCTGATGTCGCGCAGCACCGTGTAGTTTCCGGTCTGGTTCGCCTGATGCAGCGCGAGCAGGACCGACCGCACCAGGAAGAGCGCGGCCGGCCGCGCGATCACGGCTGTCGGGCCGGCGCCTGCCTGCGCCTGCTGAACCCGTGGCCCCTCCGGCGAACCCTGCGCCCGCGCGCCCGCGCCTGCTCCCAGGGCCGCGAGGCCGAGCAGGGCGGCGAGGAGCGGGGCGCAGCGTGGCAAGGGTGCCTCCGGGAGGGTCCGTGCGGGATCGGGGTCGGGCGCGTCAGAACTCTCCCGACGCGCCGGCCCGGAAGGCGTGGGTGTCGGTGCCGCTGAACGCGTAGCCCGCATTCACCGAGAGCGGGATCCAGGTCCCGAGCCGGTAGGCGACCGAGCCCCCGAAGGCGGTCGCATCCTTGAACATGCCCGAGTTTACCGACCAGCTGATGCGGCCCGGCGCCGAGGGCATCGTGGTGGACATCGCGATGGCGGCGGCGATGCCCTGGCGGGCCTCGGTGCGCGTCTCCTGAACGTCGCGGCCGAGCTGGTCGACGCGGTTGCTCAAGGTGTTGATCGTGGAGGCGCTCAGGTTGCTGGTCGCCACGTTGCCCTGCGCGTCGGTGGTGACGAAATAGGTCTGGCCGCTCTGCGCCTGGCGGCTCGCCGAGGAATTGAGGCCCTGCATCGTGTAGGTGTTGCTCCGAGTGCCGATCATGACCTGGTTCTCGCGCGCGGTCCGCACCCCGGCGCCGATCGCGACCGCGTTGGCGTGGCGCGCCTGCGCACCTGCGCCGATCGCCGTGGCCCCGCCGCCGCGCGCGCGGCTGTCGACGCCGAGCGCCGTCGCCTGCCGCCCCTCGGCGCTGGCGCGGGTCCCGAAGGCGGCGCTGTTCTCGCCCGAGGCGATCGCGTCGCCGCCGACGGCGGTGCCGCTCGCGCCCGTCGCGGCGCTCCCGGTCCCGAGCGCGGTGGTCTGCCGGGCCGTGGCCTGGCTGCCGGTCCCGAAGGCGACGCTGTCGAGGCCGGCGGCGCGGCTCCCCGTCCCGATCGTGAGGCTGTCGCGCCCGGAGGCTTCGCTGCCGGTTCCGACCGCGATCGCGTTGCCCGCGGAGGTCTTGCTGCCGACGCCGATCGCGATGGTGTTGCTGCCCCGCGCCGTGCTCCCGACCCCGAGCGCGGTCGCGCCCTCGCCCGCGGCCCGGCTGCCCGTCCCGACCGCGGTGCCGATGCCGCCGGAGGCGGTGGCGCCGGAGCCGATCGCGGTGCCGAACTCGCCCGTGGCCGTGCCGCCGTTGCCGAGCGCCGTGCTCTGGTCCGCGGTGGCGGTCGCCCCGCTGCCGCAGGCCACCGACAGGGTCCCGCTCGCGGTCGCGCCGGCGGTTCCCGCCCGTCCGAGGCTGGTGCACGCGAACTGCGCGAAGGCCGGATCCGGTGCGACTGCAAGCCCGCACAACGACACGGTCGCGACGAGAATGGCACTGGCCTTCGGAAGGGACATGGCACGAACACGCTGACGCAAGCAGAAGTCTTTGATTTACGGGTCATTCATGATGATACGGTTAACGGATCGTCTGCCCGCGCAGGCCGCGAACCGGCCGCGCGCCGCGCCTGCGCCGCCGGGACGCAACCGCCCGCCGCGCCCGCCTCGCGAAAGGATTCCATGCGCTATCCCGTGACGCCGGACGGCCGCTATTTCGTGGTGCGCGGCCGCCTGTGGCGGATGGCCGATCCGCGGCTCGATCCCGACAGGCGCGACGGTCTCGTGAGCGAGCTCATGGCGGCGCGCCGGGCGGTGCGCGACGCGCTCCGGGGCCGGGGCGAGCTCGCCGCCGCGCGCGCCCGCGTCGATGCCGCGAAGGTCGCGCTCGGCGAGCGGGGCGAGCCGTGGTGGACGGACGGCGCGCCCGACTACAACCGCCGGCTCGTCCGCTCGACGCCCTACGCGGCGTGGTACGAGGCGACCGGGATCGGGGATGATCCCTGAGCGCTGAGATCCGCCGCGAAAAAGGCCCCGTCGGAGACGGGGCCGAGTTTCAGAGGGAGAACGCCGACGGTGCGGGAGGACCGCGGTCCGTCATCGAACCAATGCGGGCGCGGCCCGGCCGTTGCGTGCGAGGCGCGGCTTTGTCGCCGGTATGGTTGACGGATCGTTGAATCCCGCGCCCCGCACTTCACGCAGGAAACCCCGCGGCGCCTCACGCGGCGCGGGAGAGGGCCGGGACCGGGCCGTCGCCGAGATCGCTGTAGAGGCCCGCCATGATCGCGAGGCCCTCGCGGGCGATGGCGACGGGCAGGTGCTCGTTCGGCGCGTGCTGCGAGCAACCGGGATAGGAATGCGGCACCCAGATCGTGCGCAGGCCCAGGATCTCCGAGAAGATGTCGTTCGGCAGCGAGCCGCCGAGATTGGGCAGGATCGCGGGGCGCTTGCCGGTGGTGCGCTCGAGCGACCCGACCGCCCAGGTGACCCACGGATCGTCCGGGTCGAGGCGCGTGGCGTTGAAGATCTCGTCGCGGCTCAGGGCGGCCTGCACCATCGGGAAGCCGTGGCGGTCGAGATGGCGCCGCAGGGCCGGCAGCACCCCGGCGGGGTCGATCCCGACCACGAAGCGGAGCTGGCAGCGCGCCCACGCCCGCGGCGGCACCGCGTTCACCGGCGTCTCCGGATTGCCGGCCTTCATGGCGAGCACGTCGAAGGAGCACCAGCCGAACACCTGCTCGGCGGGCGACAGGCCCGGCTCGCCCCATGCGGGATCGATCGTCGGCCCGTCGGGGCCGCCGTCGATCTCGCAATCGGCCAGCACCCGGCGCACGGAGGCCGGCAGCTCCTTCGGGACCCATTCGTGGACGCGGATCTGGCCCGTGGGCGAGGTAATGGTCGCGAGCGCATGGGCGAGCTGGATCGCGGGGTCGGACAGGATCCCGCCCCAGTTGCCGGAATGATGGCCGCCCTCCCGCGCATCGATGGTGAGGTCGAAGGTCACGCCGCCGCGCGAGCCGAGGAAGATCGTCGGGCGCTCGGCGTTGAGGCGCGGGCCGTCGGAGGCGATCAGGAGATCGGCGGCGAGGAGGTCCTTGTGCTCCGTGCAGAGCTCGCGCAGCCCCGGCGAGCCCATCTCCTCGCCCATCTCGATGAGATACTTGGCGTTGAAGCCCAGCCGGCCGCGGGCCTCCAGCACGGCCCGCAGGGCCGCGATGTTGACGAGGTGCTGGCCCTTGTTGTCCACGACGCCGCGGCCGTACCAGCGGTCGCCCACCTCCGCGAGCGTCCAGGGCGAGAGGCCCTCGGTCCAGTCGCGGTCGAGGCCGCGGATCACGTCGCCGTGGCCGTAGCCCAGCACGGTCGGGAGCGCGGGATCCTCGATCCGCTCCGCGTACAGGAACGGGCCCTTGGCGCGGGGATGGGTCAGGGTGCGGCAGGAGAAGCCGAGGCCCTCGAGGAGCGGGCGCATCTCGCTCGCGAGGTAGGTCTCCAGCATCGGCGCGCGCTCGGGGTTCTGGCTCTCGGTCGGGAGCGCCACGAGGCGGGCGAGATCGGCCTTGAGGCCGCCGGAGGTGAAGTACTGGTCGGCTCTCGCGAGGGCGGCCTGGCGGGTCATCGGGGAGGTCCTCCGTGGATCGTGCGGGCGGGTGCGAAAGGCCGGGCGGCCCGGGCCGCCCGCCTCGCCCGGGTCTACCTCTGCCTCATTTCGGGCGTGTTCGTCACCCGATTGGGAGGCGGGCCCGCGCATCCCGCGGGCTCTTCCGTCTGCCGGCCCGCGTCGCGGGGCCTTGCGCCGCGGCCGACGGAACCCTTCTGCCGTCCGAGGTTTCACCAAGGCATGCGATCAGCAAACACCGGAAAGGCGACGCTCAGGCAGGCCTTCCGGCGCCTCGAGAACGAGGTGCCGGGCCAGGTCGGGCGCGCGCTCAGGAACCTGCGTCACCCGAACGCCCGCTGGATCCGCATCCCCGCGGGCCTGCTCCTCGTGCTGGGCGGGGTCTTCTCGATCCTGCCCCTGCTGGGCATCTGGATGCTGCCGCTGGGCCTGCTCCTCATCGCCTACGACGTGCCGGTCCTGCGCGAGCCGGTCGGGCGCTTCACGATCTGGCTCATCGGCAAGTGGGCGGTCCTGCGCCGGCGCCTGTTCCCGGGCACGCGGCACCGGTAGGCGGGGCGCTCGCCGGGCGGCGGCGTCCCCGCGCGGCGCTAGGCGTCGGCCATCTCGGGGCGGGCCGCTTCCGCGGAGGCTGCCGTCCCGGAGGCGGCGCGGGCGAGCTGGGTCCGGACCAGGAGCGCGAGCCCCTCGGCGGCCGGGACGGAGAGCACCGCGTTGAGGACGTCCGCGAGCCGGTCCAGGCTGACCTGGCGCTCGGCCGGTCCCTCCTGCGGAACGCTGTCCATGTCGAGGCCCATGACCTCGCCGTCGGCGGCACCCTCCTGCGGATCGCTGGCGATATCGAGGCTCATGACCCCTCCTGCTGTTCGCAACGGCCAGGAACCCACCCCCTCAATGTGGCAAGGGAGAGGCACGGCCGGAGAGGACCCCGTCCGAGGGCCGCAGCCCCGGCGGCTCCGGGCCGCGCATGGGGGTGATTCGCCCGGCCGCCCGGCAAGCCCCTGCGGCTTTTCACGAATGTCCGTCATTGGCTGTGGACGGGGCCTTGGGCGAACTCCTCACGGGTCCTATCCTCTGATTGAATCGCGGCGACCGCCCGCGCCGTCCTGCGGCCGGCAGGGCCGCCGCACGGGAGACGGCCCGCCGGCCGGGGCGCCCGCGCTCCCGGGACCCGATCGGACGGTTCGGACAGGAGGATCGCGTGAAGACCATCGCAGTCACCGCCTTCAAGGGGGGCGCAGGCAAATCGACCCTGACCGTCAATCTCGCGGTCTGCGCGCACCTGCACGGCCTGAGCGCCATCATCCTCGACCTCGACCCGCAGGGCACCTCGGAGGCCTGGGGCGACCTGCGCGAGCTCGAGGGGCCGGACGTGGTGGGCGCCAAGGCCGGCAACCTCGCCAAGCACCTCAAGAGCGCCGAGGGCAAGGAGTACGACCTCGCCTTCATCGACACCCCGCCCTCGGAGACCCGCGAGGCGCGCCTGGGCGTCCGCCACAGCGATCTCGTCCTGATCCCGGCCCGGGCCGACCTCTGGGACCTCCTCGCGATCGAGAACACCTGGGCGATGACCAGGGAGGAGCGCAAGGCCGCCTGGGTCGTGCTCAACGGCGTGTCGCCGATCGCCACCGGGGCGGTGGCGGACGCCGAGAGCACCATCGCGGAGGCCGGCATGGAACTCGCGCCGCACCGGATCCACAACCGCATCGCCTTCACCTACGCCAAGACGGACGGGCGCTCGGTCGTGGAATACGAGCCCGAGGGCAAGGCCGCCGAGGAGATCCGCGAGCTGTTCTACTGGATGTGCAAGCAGCTCGACGTCCGGGTGCGACGGCGGCGCGCGTCCTGATGCCCTGCGTCTCGCGGGCGCGTCCCTCGAGACACGACAGGTCGTGCGATCCGTCCGGCGCCCGGGCGCCGTGAGGCTCGCGGGCGAAGGCCTGCGGCCGGCGCCGCGACGCCAGGGCCTCGAACGGGGCGAAGGCCGAAGGACTCATGCAGGCGGGGCTTCTCGCCGAGGGGCCGGCGTGTGATGATCCCGACATCGACCGGGTTCGGGCCGAGGAGCACCATGGCAGGCAGGTTTCGCTACACGCCGGGCGGCGATTACGATTCGGGCAACAGCGCCCGTCTGACGTTCTCCTGGACGCAGGTGGACGGCAGCCGCGCGGCGACGATCGGTCCGGCCCTGGACGTGGCCGGCCGCGGCCGGTCCGACGCCTTCGTGCTGCTCCAGGGCCGCCAATCGGTCCCCGCCTTCACGGACGGGTTCAAGCCCGTCCTCGCCGGCAAGGTCGGCGTGCTCCTCAGCTATGCCGACGCCTCGGCGGCCGCGACCTTCTTCGGCGGCGCGTTCGGCGACCGCCTCGTCGGCAGCGCCTTCGCGGACGCGCTCGACGGCAACGCGGGCGACGATCGCCTCAGGGGCAACGACGGCGACGACACGCTCCTGGGCGAGAGCGGCGAGGACCGCCTCTCCGGCGGCGACGGCGCGGACCGGCTCGACGGCGGCTCCAGCGCCGACGACCTGCGCGGCGGAACCGGCGGCGACCGCCTCATGGGCGAGAGCGGCGCGGACCGGCTGTCCGGCGGGGAGGGCGACGATGCCCTCGACGGCGGCAGCGACGACGACGCGCTCCGGGGCGGGGCCGGCGACGACGGCCTCCTGGGCAGCAGCGGCAACGATTCCCTGCGCGGCGGCGAGGGCGACGACGTGCTGCGCGGCGGCACCGGCGCCGACGCGCTCTCCGGCGGCGCGGGCGCCGACGCCTTCGTGTACGGGGGCCTCGACGAAGGCGGCGACCGGATCGCGGGCTTCACGACCGGCGAGGACCGCATCGCCCTCGACCGGGCTCTCTTCGGCGCCGCCCCGCCGGCGGCCGGCGCGCTCGATCCGGAGCTCTTCGCCGCCAATGCGGGCGGGGTCGCGACGGAGGCGGACGACCGGCTGGTCTACGACACCGATTCGGGCGAGCTCTTCTTCGACGCGGACGGCAGCGGGTCCGGCGCCGCGGTGCTGCTCGCGACGCTGACCGGCGCGCCGACGCTCGCGGCCGGCGACTTCGTGGTGATCTGAGAGACCGCCAGGGCGTGATCGGCGACTTCGTGGTGGCCTGAGAGGCCGCCAAGGTGCGACCTGCGGTCTCGGCCGGCGGTCTCGTGGCGGGCCGAGAGACCGCTACGGCGCGTTCCGGCGCGGGCCGAGGAACGGACCCTTGGTGGGCGCGTGCTGCGAGGCCCCGCCGGGCGCGAGGTCCGAGGGCAGCATGCGGAAGGGCGCGATCTCCGCACGGGCAGGCTTCGCCGCCGCGACGCTCGCGGCCGCGGGAGCCGTGCGGGCCTGGGCCGCGAAGATCGGCGGCGCGCCCTTCGCGGCGAGGAGCGCGAGCCCGAGGGCGCCCATGACGGCCCCGACGCGGAGCGACGGGTGCAGGCTGCGCCAGACGTTCATGCGGATCCTCCGTGCGGGCGCACCCCGCCCGGACGGCACAGTCGCGCAGCATGGTTAAGGAAGGCTTGCGGCCAGGCTTGCGCGCCGGCGGATCGCCGGCCGTGCGTCCAGCCCGGGATGGGCGTCGAAGGCCGTCGCCCCGCGGCCGACCGGGACCCGCGCCTCCCGGCGGCCGCGCCGGGTGCCCTCCACGCGGACGACCCCTTGGCCTCGGAGCGCCCGGAGCTTCGGCTGCGCGGCGGCGGCAGGCCGCGCCTCGCACAAGGACCGGAACCAGCGGTCGGAGGCCCTTGCATCGGCCGAACCAATCCCCATATGGGGTTTATCCCAGCGGACATCGTGTGGACTTCGAAGGCGGCGGGCGTCACCGCCGCGCTTCGATGGGATCGTGTCAGGACGGATGTACTCCGGCTCGATCCTGGCCTCGCGCTCGCCTGACGATGCGAGCGCCCGACTGGTAACCTTTTAGCCCAGGCCCGTAGCAGGCGCGGCGCGAGGTGCTTTTGCACCCGCGCTCCGTTCGCCCCGGAGCCTGGGCTTTTCCGTTTTCGGGCCCTCCCGATCGGGTCCCGCCGCCGGCCGCGGAACCCTGCGCGGCCCTTCCGGTCGCGCCCCTCCGCCAAGTCGTCCGCCACGTCCTCCGCCAGGTGCGGAATCGGTGCGCGGCCCTCCCGACGGCGCCGTCCCGCGGCCGCTCCATGCGTGCCGGGCTTGCGTGATCCGCATCACGGAAGGGCGGCCCGTCTCCTGCGCATAACCGTCCTGCCAGCCAGCGTGCTGCGCAGGACGTCATCGTCGCCGCCGACAGGCCGGACCCTCCGAGGAACCGGCCGGCGGACGAGGTCTCCGGCGCCCCGCGCGGCCTTCAACGGAGATCTGTCATGTCCCTGTCCATCGCTCACCACGCCATCGCAGAAACCCGGGCCGTCCGCACCCCGTCCGCGCTCCTTGCCGGCATCCGCTTCTGGTTCGAGCAGGCGAGCCGCCGCGCCGCGCTGCGCCGCGCCCGCCGCGAGCTGCTCGACCTGCCGGATTTCATGCTCGCCGACATGGGCCTCACCCGCGGCGAGGTCGCCTTCGCGGTGGAGCACGGCCGCCGGTTCCTGGGGAGCCGCTGAGCATGTCCCCGATCCTCCCCCCTCACATCCGCCGCGAGGCGGAAGGGCGGCCCCTCGTGATCGCCCTGCACTGCTCCGGCGGCACCGGCCGGCAGTGGCGGGCGCTCGCCGAGGCACTCGGCCCGACCGCCCCGGTCGTGGCGCCGGACCTCGTCGGCACCCCCGACATGGGTCCGTGGTGCGGCAGCGGGCCGTTCACGCTTCGTCACGAGGCGGAACCCGTCGTCGACCTGATCGACAGCTGGGCCGGCCCGGTTCACCTCGTCGGCCATTCCTACGGCGGCGGCGTCGCCCTGCAGGTGGCGGCGCTCCGCGCCTCGCGGATCGCGAGCCTCGCGCTGTACGAGCCCTGCGCCTTCCACCTCCTGCCCGACATGGGCGCGGAAGGCGTGGCCGGCCTGCGCGAGATCCAGGAGGTCGCCCGCGCCGCGGAGACGGGCCTGCTCTCCGGCGCCTACCAGGCCGCCGCGGAGCGCTTCGTCGACTACTGGAACGGCACCGGCACCTGGGCCGCCATGAAGCCGCGCCTGCGGGCCGAACTCGTCGCCTACCTGCCCAAGGCCTGCCTCGACTTCCGCGCCCTGTTCACGAGCCGGGTGCGCCTGGAGGCCTACCGGCGCCTCGACGTGCCGGTCCTGGTCCTCCAGGGCGAGCACGCGCCGCGGCCGACCGTCCTGATCGCCCGGCGCCTGCACGCGGCCGGACGCCGGGCCCGCTTCGACGTGGTGCGCGGCGCCGGGCACATGGGCCCGGTCACCCACGCGGCCGCGGTCGCGGCCCTGATCGGCGCGCATGTCCGCGCCGCCATGCCTTCGTCCAACCCCCTCGCCGCGGCGGCCTGACCGCCCCGGCCCACCCCGCCTCGCCGCGGCAGCCCGTCTGTTCCGGCCCATCCCCCTCGCGCCGCGCGTCCCGCGCGCCCTTGCCTGAAGGATCAAACCCATGGCCGTCACGAGCTCATTCAGTCCCGCCAGCGGCATCCTGTCGAACTTCGGCGACGTCGATTCCAACACCGTCGTGGTGAGCCGCAACGCCGCCGGCGAACTGCTGGTGAACGGCGGCGCCGTGCCGATCCAGGGCGGGACCGCGACGGTGGCGAACACCACCCTGATCCAGACCTTCGGCCAGGCCGGCGACGACACGATCTCGCTCAACGAGGCGAGCGGCGCCCTGCCGCGCGCCAACCTGTTCGGCGGCGCCGGCGACGACACCCTGACGGGCGGCTCCGGCGGCGACATGCTGTTCGGCCAGAGCGAGAACGACACGCTCCTCGGCAAGGGCGGCGCCGACTTCCTGTTCGGCGGCACAGGCAACGACATCCTCACGGGCGGCGACGGCGACGACCAGGTCTTCGGCGAATCCGGCAACGACCGCATGGTCTGGAACCCGGGCGACGACACCGACCTGTTCGAAGGCGGCGCCGACACCGACACCGCGGAGGTGAACGGCGGCGGCGGCGCGGAAGTCTTCACGGCCACGGCCAACGGCACGCGCGTCCGCTTCGACCGGCTCGATCCCGCGCCCTTCTCGCTCGACATCGGCACCACCGAGAACCTCGTGGTCAGCATGAACGGCGGCGACGACACGTTCAGCGCCACCGGGAACCTCGCCGCGCTCATCAGCGTGACGGTCGATGGCGGCGCCGGGAACGACACCATCCTGGGGGGCAACGGCGGCGACGTGCTCCTCGGCGGCGACGGCAACGACTTCATCGACGGCCAGCAGGGCAACGACGTCGTCTTCCTCGGCGCCGGCAACGACACGATGCAGTGGGATCCGGGCGACGGCAGCGACGTGGTCGAGGGCCAGGCCGGCACCGACACCATGGCGTTCAACGGCTCCAACATCACCGAGAACATCGCGATCTCCGGCAATGGCGGGCGCGTGCGCTTCACCCGCGACGTCGCCAACATCACGATGGACCTCGACGACATGGAGCGGATCGAGTTCCGCGCGCTCGGCGGGGCCGACCGCATCGTGGTCGAGAACCTCGCGGGCACGGACCTCGCGGAAGTCGACATCGATCTCGCTGGCGCGGGCGGCGGCAGCGACGCCGCCGCCGACACGGTCGAGGCGAGGGGCACGGCCGGCGCCGATTCCATCGCGATCACGGAGTCCGGCGGCACCGTCCGCGTGACGGGCCTGCAGCCTTCGGTGACGATCCGCAACGCCACGGCCGCGGACGACCGGCTCGCGGTCGTCGGCGGCGCGGGCGGCGACGTCATCGATGCGGGCGGCGTGCGGTCCGGAGCGATGACGCTCGCCCTGCACGGCGATGGCGGCGACGACACGCTCGTGAGCGGCGCCAACGCCGACCTGCTCGACGGCGGCGCCGACAACGACACGGCGAGCTATGCCCGATCGGCTGCGGGCGTCACCGTGAGCCTCCTGACCGGCTTCGCCTTCGGGGGCGACGCCACGGGCGACGTGCTCGCCGGGATCGAGAACCTCGTCGGCAGCGCGGCGGTCGACGCCCTGACCGGGAACGCGGGCGACAACCGCCTCGACGGCGGCGCCGGCGCCGACACGCTCTCGGGGCTCGGCGGCAACGACACCTACCGGGTCGACAATGCCGGCGACAAGGTGTTCGAGGCCGCAGGGCAGGGCAACGACACGGTCCTGGCCTCGGCGAGCTACGCCCTCGCCGCGGGCCAGGAGATCGAAACCCTGATGGCGGCCGACGCGGCGGGCCTGACGGCGATCAACCTCACCGGCAACGCGTTCGCCAATGCGCTGACCGGCAATGCCGGCGCCAACACCCTCGACGGCGGCGCGGGCGCCGACCGCATGACCGGCCTGGCCGGCAACGACGTCTACGTGGTCGACAATGCCGGCGACGTGGTTGTCGAGGCTTTGAGCGGGGGCACGGACCTCGTCCAGGCCTCGATCAGCGCCGCGCTGGGGGCCCATGTCGAGAACCTGACCCTCACGGGCACGGGCGACATCGACGCCACCGGCAACGGGCTCGCCAACGCGCTCGCGGGCAACGCCGGCGCCAACGTCCTCGACGGCGGCGCCGGCGCCGACACCCTGCGGGGCAACGGCGGCAACGACACCTACCTCGTCGACGATGCCGGCGACGCGGTGTTCGAGTTCGCCGGTCAGGGCAGCGATACGGTCAGGACCAGCGTGAGCTACGCGCTCGCGGCCGGGCAGGAGATCGAGACCCTCGCGGCCGCCGATGCCGCCGGCGTCGCGGCGATGCGACTCACCGGCAACGCCTTCGCGAATGCGCTCACGGGCAATGCCGGCGACAACGTGCTCGACGGCGGCGGCGGGGCCGACACCCTGTCGGGCCTCGGCGGCAACGACACCTATGCGGTCGACCATGCCGGCGACCGGGTGATCGAAGCGGCCGGCGGGGGAACCGACACCGTGAACGCGGCGGTGAGCTTCACCCTCGCCGAGAACGTCGAGAACCTCGTCCTCGTCGGATCGGCCGCAATCGGCGGGTCCGGCAACGCGCTCGCCAACACGATCACCGGCAATGCCGGCGCCAACACCCTCGACGGCGGCGCCGGCAACGACCGGCTGACCGGCGGCGCGGGCAAGGACAGCCTGACCGGCGGGCTCGGCGAGGACGTGTTCGACTTCGACCTCGCGGCGGATTCGGGACCCGGCGCCAAGCGCGACCTGATTGCAGGCTTCGAGAAGGGCCTCGACACGATCGACCTGTTCGACATCGACGCCCACGAGGACAAGGCCGGCAACCAGGCCTTCCGCTGGGCCGACAAGCACGATCTCGACGCCGGCTTCACCGGCCGGGCCGGCGAGCTGCGCTTCGACGGCGGCATCCTGTCGGGCGACACGGACGGCGACGGCAAGGCCGACTTCCAGATCAAGGTGACGGGCGGGCTCGCGGCCGCGGACGTGATCCTCTGAAAGGAAGCACACCCGACGGAGCCCCGCCGGCCGGCCCGACCGCGCGGGGCTCCGGCGCGCCGGTCGTCCCGCGTCTCCGGCCGGAGGCGGGCGGCTTGATTCACCTCAAGGCGCGGCGGGCGCGGCCGCCGCACGAGACATCGCATCGGATCGACGGGACGGAAGGCGGAGCAGGGCGATGACGGATCTCAAGGCAGGACACGAGCTCACGGCCGCGGACGTGATGGTCGCGCAGGTCGTCACGGTGGCGCCCGACGCGACCCTGCAGGAGGCCGCCCGGGTGCTGCTCGAGCATCGCATCAGCGGCCTGCCCGTGGTGGACGAGGCCGGCCGGCTCGTCGGCGTGATCAGCGAGGGCGACCTCCTGCGCCGGACCGAGATCGGCACGGAGCGGCGCCGCTCCTGGTGGCTCGAGATGATGGTCTCGCAGGCGGTCAAAACCGAGGAGTTCGTCCGCTCGCACGCCACCCGCGTCGCCGACCTGATGACCGCGGACGTGGTGGCGGCCGCCGAGGAGACGCCGCTCCACGAGATCGCCTCGCTCCTGGAGCGGCATGGGATCAAGCGGGTGCCGATCCTGCGCGAGGGGCGTCTCGTCGGCCTCGTGAGCCGCGCGAACCTGCTGCAGGCTTTCGCGGCCGCGGCCGCGGCGCAGCGCGCGCCCGAGACGGTGCGGGACGACCGCTCCTTGCGCGAGGCGGTGATCCGCCGGCTCAAGCAGGTGCCGGGCGGGATGCCGTGGCTCGTGACCGTGACGGTCGAGGCCGGCGTGGTGGAACTGCGCGGCCCCGTGACCTCGCCCGAGCAGCGCCAGGCCCTGCGCGTGGCCGCCGAGACCACGCCGGGCGTGCGCGCCGTCGACGACGGGCTCTTCAAGCATCGGCGCGCGGCCGAGTGACGCCGGGCGCAGCCTGATCGGGGTTCCGGCGCGACGAAACCCGCGGAGGCGGTTGCGGAGCGGGCATTCCTGGGACAGACCTGTGCGCGAAAGCCCCGCCCGTCCGGCGCGGGGCGAAGGTCGCCGCATCAGGAGAGGTCCCTTGGCTCCCAAGCTCCACGTCATCGTCTGCAGCACGCGCCCCGGCCGCGTCGGCCCCGCCATCGGCCGCTGGGTCCACGAGGCCGCCGGCCGCCACGGCGGCTTCGACCCGGTGCTGGTCGACCTCGCCGAGGTGGATCTCCCGATCTACGACGAGCCCAAGCATCCGCGGCTGAAGCAGTACGAGCACGCGCACACCAGGCGCTGGAGCGAGAGCGTGTCGGCGGCCGATGCCTTCGTGTTCGTGACGCCGGAATACAATTACGGCCCGCCGCCCTCGCTCGTGAACGCGCTCAACTACGTCTACACAGAGTGGAACTACAAGCCGGCCGCGCTGGTGAGCTACGGCGGCGTCTCGGGCGGGCTGCGCGCCGCGCAGACCGAGAAGCTGACGCTGCTCGCGCTCAAGATGGTGCCGATCAACGAGGCCGTCACGATCCAGATGGTGGCGCAGCACGTCGCCGACGGCGTGTTCACGCCGCAGGAGCCCCACACGGTCTCGGCGAAGGCGATGTTCGACGAGCTCCTGCGCTGGACCGAGGCGCTGCGGCCGCTGCGGCAGGGTTGAGAGCACGATCCCGAAAGGCTGCAGACCTTTCGGACAAGATCATGCGGCATGACGATCATCGAGAGAGCACCATCGCTCCAAGCCGAAGCGATGGTGCTCTCTCGGTCCAAGTGGACCGGAATGGTCCGGAATGGTCCGAGGTGGACCGGCGGTCCACCTCGCCGTTCGGGGCGTCAGCTGCGCTGGCTCGAATCCCGCTCCGCCGATTCGGCCGGCTTCTGGGACTTGCGGGATTTCTTCCAGGAGGGGCGGCGGCGGCCTTTGTGCGCCATGTCAGATGCTCCCGCCGCTCTGGCCCTGGCTGGCGTCCTTCTGCCGGTTCAGCGCCTTCTCGCAGCGCTCCACATGGTCGGACGCCCTCTGCTGCACGTCCTGCATCGAATGGCAGGGCTTATCCACGTCCTGCTTGCAGTATTGGCAAACCATCGCGACCCTCTCGTTTGCGGTTCATCGTGAGGGGCCAACGTATGGCGCGGGCGAGGGTTTCAGCGTCGCCTTTCGCAATTCCGGTCCTGTGCTTGGGGACGCGGAAAACCGGGGACGGTGTATTTCACAGATCCGTCGCGTCCTGAGCGCCGCCCGGCGCGGCTGCGGCGCCGATCTCGATCCGGACCGTGACGGTCTGCGTGCTCCCGTCCGCGCGCCTGATCTCGTAGACGGCCTCGTCGGTGCCCGAGGTTCCGGCATTGGCCTGGTAGAACACTCCCCTGATGGGCGCCTCGAGCTTCGGGCAGCGCTTGATGTCGCCCGCCTTCGCCTTGCCCTCGCGGATCGCCAGCGCCCCCTGCTTCGGCGCCGTCACGACCCGAACCTCCGGCGCCGGCCCGGCCGTGCAGTCCCGCTTCACGGTGCCGAGCACCCCGAGCCGCGCCTGCTGGCCCGGCGCGGCCTTCACGGTGCGGAAGAGCTTCTCCTGCGCGAGGGCGGGACCGGCCGCGAGGGCGAGAGCGAGCGTCGAGGCGGCGAGGAGGCGGATTTGGGGCATGAACGGTCTCGTCCTGTGGGTGGCGCGCCGGTTCATCAGCCGATCGTGGCCGCAGCATGACCCGCCGGAGCGAAGCGCGTCGGGCGCAGGCGAGGCGGGGGGCTCCGGCGCCGTCTACAATGCATCCGCAAAGGCGCGGGGTCTTGCCGCCGCAAGCCTCGCCCCGGCCTCGTGCGGCGCGAGGCCGTCGGCCTGCCGCCCGATCGAGAGCGCGCCGTCGAGGATCGCGAGGCCGCGCTCGAAGGTGATGCGGATCTGGAATCCGCGGGTCTGCTGCTCGATAAAGGCGGCCCGCAGGCGCTCCACCGCGGGCGTGTCGGCGCAGGCGAGGCGCAGGACGTAAGGCATGAGCCGCTGCCGGTCATCGTCTCCCGCGAGGTCGTTCAGGAGCATCGCGAAGCGGCAGATCGGGCGCGAGAAGCACGGCGGCATCTCCTCGGCGGTGCGGATCTCGCGATACGCGAAGCCGGCGGCCACGAGGGCGGCCTCGTTGATGCAGGTCCCGCCCGCGGGGCCCGGAAACGCGTGCGACCCGGCCTTGAGCGACCAGTCGAGGAGGTGGTCGAAACCCTGCATGGCGGCCTTCCCTGTGGCACGCCCCCACGCCCGCGATGGTGGGCCCCGCGGGCCCCCGCGTCAATCGGGACCGGATGGTGCGGCGGGCGGTTCTCGCCTAGGCTCGCCGCGACAGCGCCGACCGGAGGACATCATGCGCCGAATCGTATTGTGGGCCGCCATCAGCGGCATCCTTGCCGCCGCTCCCGCCCAGGCTGCCTGCCCCGACGCCGAGACGGTCCGACGCTTCGTGGACGACTGGCAGGCCAGGCGTGCCACGCAGGCCCTGCCGGTCGCGAGCCTCGAGGAGGCGACCTGCGCCCGCGACCGGCTCGTGCAGGCCCTCACGGCATCGCAGGGCAAGATCGTGGGCTACAAGGCGGGCCTGACCGCGAAGGCCGTGCAGGAGCGCTTCAACGCCACCGCGCCCGTGTCCGGCGTGCTGCTCGAGAAGATGATCCTCCCCGACGGCGCGAAGGTGCCGGCCGCCTATGGCGCACGCGGCGTGTGGGAGGCCGACATGCTGCTCGTCGTGAAGGACGAGGGCATCAACGGCGCCAAGACCCCCGAGGAGGCGCTGCGGCACATCTCCGCCATGCGCCCCTTCGTCGAGCTGCCCGATCTCGCGCTCGCCCCGAGCGAGAAGCTCGACGGGACGCAGCTCGCCGCCATCAACGTCGGCGCGCGCCTCGGGGTCGCCGGCGCCGAGGTGCCGCTCCAGGCCAGCCCCGAGACCGTGAAGCTCCTGGCCGAGACCCGTGTGGTCGCGACGGACGCGAGCGGCGCCACGCTCGCCGAGAACACCGGCGCCGCGACCCTCGGCAACCCGCTCAACGCCGTCGTGTGGCTCGTCGAGGACCTCGGCAAGGCCGGGCGGAAACTCGCGGCCGGCGACCTCATCAGCGTCGGGTCCTTCACCCCACTGACGCCGCCGAAGCCAGGCCAGACCGTCACCGTCCGCTACGAGGGCCTGCCCGGCACACCCAAGGTGTCGCTCACCTTCGAGTGAGGCGCCGGCTCGCCCGAGCTCCGCTGCCAATGGAGCCGGGCCATCGGCAGACCCGATCGCCGCCATCGGCGCGGGGTCCTTGCGGCTGCGCCGAGGAGTTCCTATTTCGCTTCCCGTGAGGCCCGGGCCCCTCTGGCGGCCGCTCTCCGACGCGGCTTGCGATGTCGGTCCTCCGTTGCATTCGGCCAACGCGACGCCTTACGGGCGCCGGACCGGGCCGGCCTGTGACGGTGCCCGTGCCCGACCCAGCGTCGATCCTCGTCCGGCTTCCCGCGGCGTCCTCATCATCAGAGGACTACCACCGTGGATCTGCTGCTTTCCTTCGCGACCGCCGACTTCCTCGGCACGCCCGCCTGGCTCTGGCTGAGCTTTCTCGGGATCGTCGCCGCGCTCCTCGCCTTCGACCTCGGCATTCTCCACAAGGACGACAAGGAACTCGGCATCGCCGAGAGCCTGAAGCTTTCCGCCTTCTACATCGCGATCGCAGTCGCCTTCGGGGCCTGGATCTGGTGGTCGCGGGGCGCTGAGTCGAGCCTGCAATACTTCACGGGCTATGCGATCGAGAAGGCGCTCTCGATCGACAACGTCTTCGTGATCTCGCTTATCTTCGGCTACTTCGCGATCCCGCCGAAATTCCAGTACCGGGCGCTCGTCTGGGGCATCGTGGCGGTGCTGGTGCTGCGCGGCTTCATGATCGGCATCGGGGCGGCCCTGGTGCAGGAATACGACTGGGTGCTCCTTCTCTTCGGCGCATTTCTGGTCGCGACCGGCGTCAAAATGCTTCTCGTCGGCGAGAGCGAACAGGACGTGTCGAAGAATCCGGTGGTGCGCCTCCTGTCGCGGCGCCTGCGGGTCACGCCGGATCTGCACGGCGAGCGCTTCTTCGTGAGGAAGCCCGATCCCGCCACGGGCCGGCTCGTGCTCTGGGCGACGCCGCTCTTCCTGGCGCTCGCGGTCATCAACGTCGCCGACCTCGTCTTTGCGGTCGATTCCGTGCCCGCGATCTTCGCGATCACCACGGACACCTACATCGTATTCACGGCCAACATCATGGCGATCCTCGGCCTGCGTGCGCTCTACTTCGCGCTCGCCGCGATGGTGCACCGCTTCGAGTACCTGAAATACGCGCTCGCCCTCGTGCTCGTCTTCATCGGGGCTAAGATCTTCTGGAACCACTGGTACGGCAAGCTCGACCCCGCGATCTCGCTCTCGGTGACCCTCGCGACGATCGCCGGCGGCGTGCTGTTCTCGCTCTGGAAGACCCGCAAGGCCGCCGCGCACGCGGCCTGACCCTCGCGGCCCCGTCCCGAAACTCGAAAGCCGGCCCTCGGGCCGGCTTTCTCGTGATCCCCGTCAGGCCCGGATCGCCGCCAGGCCCTTCCAGTCGAAGGTGATCCCGTGTCCGGGACGGTCGGGGGCGAGCGCGAAGCCGTCCTCGACCCGCAGCGGCTCGGCGATGTAGCGCTCCAGGCCGAAGCCGTGCGCCTCGAGGTAGCTGCGGTTCGGGCAGGCGGCGAGGAGATGCACCGTCACGTCGTGGGCCCCGTGGCTCGTGACCGGCAGGTTGAAGGCCTCCGCGAGGTGGGCGATCTTCATGAACGGCGTCACGCCGCCGCAATTGGTCACGTCCGGCTCCGGGTAGGTCACGCCGCCGCCCGCGATGTAGAGCTTGAACTCCCACACGCTCCGCAGGTTCTCGCCCGCCGCCACGGGCAGGCCGCCCTCGCGCACGACCCGGGCATGGCCCGCGGGGTCGTCGGGGATCGTCGGCTCCTCGAGCCAGGTGAGGTCGAAGGGCTGAAACGCCCGCGCGGCCCGGATCGCTTCGTCGACCGACCATTTCATGTTGGCGTCGGCCATGAGGGGAAAGCCCTCGCCCAGATGCGCGCGCATCGCCCGCACCCGCTCCACGTCCTCGCCGAGGCGGGTGCGCCCGACCTTCATCTTGATGGCGCGGAATCCCTTGGCGAGGTTGCCGTCGGTCTGGGCGAGGAGCGCGTCGAGGGGCAGGTCGAGGTCGATGCCGCCGGCGTAGGCCGGCACCTTCGGGTCGAAGCCGCCGAGCAGGTTCCAGAGCGGAAGCCCCGCCCGGCGGGCCTTGAGGTCCCAGAGCGCCATGTCGAAGGCCGAGAGCGCCAGCACCGTCGGCCCGCCGCGGCCGCCGTAATGGAGCGCCCACCAGGCCTTGTGCCACAGCCGCTCGATCGCATCCGCTTCCTCGCCTGCGACGATGTCCGGGAATTCGCGCGACAGCACCGCGTCCACGGCGGCGCCGTTGCGCCCGACCGTGAAGGTGTAGCCCACCCCCTCGGCGCCGTCGGCGTCGCGGACCCGCACCGTGTTGAGCTCGAAAGCCCGCATGGCGCCGTGGGTCGAATCGGTCAGGACCGTGGGCAGCGGGATGCGGTAGAAGCCGGGTTCGATCGAGGCGATCCGTGCCATGGATGCTGCTCTCCTGAGCGTGACGGAACGGAAGGGATCATAGCGCCGCGGCACCTGCCCGGCCCGCCGAGGGTGCGGGACCCGGTCGGCCGCGGCATGCGGGCGTCAGAAGGCCCGCGCGCTCATCCCTTCGGTGTAGCGCTTGAGGTACTGCGCCACGAAATCGTGGCCCACGAAGCGCTTGTAGGCCTCGGCGAGGCAGTCCGTGACCGGGCCCCAGACCTGGCCCTCCGGACCGATGCGCACCCCGTTCACCGCCGTGACGGGGCAGATGCACAGGGAGGTCGAGGTCAGGAACGCCTCCTCGGCGTTGTAGGCGTCGTAGAGGTCGATGTCGGCCTCGCGCACGGTCAGCCCTTCGGCACGGGCGAGGTCGATCACGGTCTGGCGGCTCACCCCGGGGAGCACGTATTTCTCGTGCGGGGTGAGGATCTCGCCGTCCAGGACCACGAAGATGTTCGAGCCCTGGCCCTCGCAGAGGTTGCCGTTGACGTCGAGGAGCACCGCCCAGGCCTCCGGGTCGATGCTCTGGACCTCCTGGCTGGCGACGATGAGGTTGAGGTAGTTGTGGGTCTTGGCCCGCGGCGTGAGCGCGTCCGGGGGCACGCGGCGGTGCGAGGGCACGACGACCCGGATCCCCTCGCGGAACAGCTTCGCGCGCTGCACGAGGGGCAGCGGCGCGCATTCGAGCACGATGTTGGGCCCGTGGTGGTCGAGGTTGTCGCCCTCGACGTTCTTGACCCCGCGGCTGATGCGCTGGCCGACCCAGTAATCGTCGTCCGGGCCGAGGAGGTGGCGGTTGCGCTCGAACAACTCCTCGGTGAGCGCGCGCATGCGCTCGGGCCCGATCCCGGGGTCGATGCGCAGGTATTTCAGGGAGCGGTAGAGGCGGTCCACGTGCTCCTTCACCTTGAAGAGGCGGTGGCCGAAGCTGCGGGTCATGTCGAAGCAGCCGTCCCCGTAGACCCAGCTCAGGTCCCGGAACGGGATCCTGACCTCGCGCTCGGGCATGAACTCGCCGTTGAACCACGCCACCCGCTCGTTCGATCGCGCCGCCATTCCGCTCCCCATGATCGTCCCGACCGGCATCCTAGGGCGGTTTCCGCTCGTGTGGAATCCGTTCCCGTCGGTGGGACCGCCCTCGGTCGCACGGCAGGCCGCCCCGGCTGGCCCGACTCCGGACCTCCGGCCTCTCCGCCGGCTCATTCCGGGCAACCGGCCCGTGACCGGGCGTGCGGCCGGACGGTCCAAGTCATTCGACGGCTCACGACAGGTTTTCTGCCGCGGGTCCGGACCCCCGCGACAAGAAGGAACAACTCCAATTCTTGCTGGCTCTGCCGAACTACTCGACTCGACACTGTCGCGGCGATAGGGTCATGCTTGAGGGTGAGGTTCGTCGACGGGGGAGCGGGCCATGTCTGGACGTCTAGGATCGGCTCCGGTCAACGTGGTGCCGACGCAGACCTTCGCGGTCGCCTCGGGTGGGAGGGTCGAATTCGGGTCGCTGATCAAGGTCAGCGATGCGGACGGGGACGAGATCTTCGTGGGGCTTGAGGCCTACAACGGCACCCTGAAGCTCGGGCCCGACGTCGCGCCGGGGCTGATCACGGTGGGCGCCGACAATTCCGGGTCCATCGGACTGACCGGCACAAGCGAGGCCATCAGCGCGGCGCTCGATGGCCTTGTCTACACCCACAACGGCGGCGGCAGCACCTACGGGGGCTTCCGCATCACCACCGACGATCCGTTTTGGGAGGATCAGGACGATGTCTATGTCGAGATCACCCCGACGGGCGTGCCGAGCAACCAGGGCCCCGTCAACACGGTCCCGGACGGACCGATCTACCTGAGCCGGCACGGCAGCCACGATTTCGGGCAGACCATCCAGGTCTCCGACGAGGAGGACCACACGCTCCGGGTCATCCTGGAGGTCGATTTCGGGACGCTGACCCTCGGCACCCAGCCCGGCGATCTGGTCGTCACCGAGGGGGAGGACGGCAGCATCGAGCTCGTCGGGTCGGCCGCCGACATCAACGTGGCGCTGGACGGTCTCGTCTATACCAGCGATGGCTTCGCGGTCGGAGGACAGGACGCGCTGTACATCTACACCTACGACGGCGAGATGTCCGAATCGGGCGGCATCGAGGACGTCGACCAGGTCTGGTTCGCGATCGACACGAGTTCGCCGAACGCCCCGGTCAATACGGTGCCGACCGCGACGATCGATCTCTCCGCCGGCGACGACTATCTGTTCAATAGCGAGGTCGAAGGAGAGTTTCAGGTCGGCGATCTCGACGGAGGGGTGCTCCGGGTCGTCGTCGATGCCGGCGGGGACAGCACGCTCACGCTCGGCGACGTGTCGCCGGACCTGATCGTGAGCGGCGAGGGCGGCTCCCGGATCGAGATCGAGGGCAGCATCGCGGACATCAACGATGCGCTCGACACGCTCCGCCTCTCGCCCGGGGAGGATTTCTCGGGCGTCGTCTCCGTCTCGACCTCGGACGGGTTCCGGACCGATCGCGACCAGATCTCCTTCCAGCTCTATTCGGAAGGCTTCGACACCGCTCCCGTCAACACGAGTCCGACCCATACGCTGACGCTCGCGCCGAACGGCAGCCATGTCTTCGACGGGGCCCCGGACAACATCATTCAGGTGACCGACAGCGACGGCGGCGATCTCTCGGTCAGACTGAGCGTGACGCGGGGTACGCTGTCCCTGGCCCTGCCGCCGGAGGAGCGCCCGCCCGAACTCGACGTCTTCGAGGACGGCTCCCTTCTCGTGCTGACCGGAAGCCAGGACGACATCAACACGGCCCTGATCGGCCTGACCTATCAGCACCAGAGCGATCCGCCGGACGGCTACGACGAGGAACTTCAGCCCGTCCAGATCAGCATCGAGACCTCCCATGCGGTCTCCGAGGGCGGCAGTTACACGGATTTCGACAACGTCTTCTTCAACATCGCGATCGAGGCCGATCCCGTCTGCGCGTCCATCGGCGACACCGCGGGCGACGACAGCTTCCCGTCGCCTTCGGGCCAGATCGCCACCAACGCCCTCGACCCCGCCTTTTCGCTCGCCTGCGCCGACCCCTCGCCGCTGTCCGGCTACGACCTCGCGCTCGCGGGCTCGTACGGCACGCTCCACCTCGACACCTGCACCGGCGACTACCTCTACGTTCCCGACGACGGCGCCATCGAGGCTCTGAAGGACACGGCCTCGGACGTGTTCACGGTCACGATCCGCGACGGCGGATTCGTCGCCCAGGTCCCGGTGACGATCGAGCTCCACGGAGTCGACGACCGGCCGGAGGGCGCCGGCGATTCCTATTCGGTCGGCCAGGGCGAGCCGCTCGAGGTCACGTCCGGCGCGGGTGTCCTCGCCAACGATTCCGACCGCGACGACACCGCGCTCGTCACCAAGCTCGTCGACGGCCCGGCGCACGGGACGCTGGTCCTCAAGCCGAACGGATCCTTCACCTACGTGCCCGATCCCAGCTTCTCCGGGACCGACAGCTTCACCTACCAGGCGAAGCACGGCGCCCTGGAGAGCGACCCGACGACCGTGACCATCGAGGTCAGGCCGAAGGCGGATCCGGGCGGTTCCCCGCAGGCGCGCGACGACCAGGCGTTCGCGGTCGAGGACCCGGCGAGCCTCCTGGAGCGCGTCGTCTCGGGCAGCGTGCTCGCGAACGACAGCGATCCGGATGCCGGCGATCGGCTGCGCGTCACCGCCCTCGAGGGCCGGCCGCTCGGGGCGAACCTCACACTCGCGGGCCTGTACGGAACCCTGACGCTGCGCGAGGACGGCACCTACGACTACACGCTCGGGAACACCGACGCCCTCATCGCCGGGGAGACCGGCATCGAGCGCTTCACCTATACGGTCGCGGACGAGGCGGGCCACACCGCGACCGCGGTGCTCACCGTCGCGGTCGCAGGCTCCGACCTCAAGCTCGCCCGGGGCGGCTCCTTCTCGGCCCATCGCGGCCACGACGAGATCACGGGCGATGCGGGAGACGACCGCACCGCCGGCCGCGGCGGCGACGACCGGCTCGACGGCGGCGCCGGCGACGACACGCTCTGGGGCGAGGACGGCGCCGACGCCCTGTTCTGCGGCTTCGGGCACGACCGGGCGGTGGGCGGCGCCGGCGACGACGTGATCTGGCTCGGCGAGGGCGACGACCAGGCCTGGGGCGAGGCGGGGCGGGATGCGATCCACGGCGAGGCGGGCGACGACGCCGCCGACGGCGGGGGCGACGACGACGTCCTGATCCTCGGGTCGGGCGACGACCGGGGCTGGGGCGGGCTCGGGAACGACCAACTCTCCGGCGAGGCCGGGCACGATTACCTCGCGGGCGGCGCCGGCGACGATCTCGTGGTGGGGCAGACCGGCAACGACCGGCTCTGGGGCGAGGACGGCGACGATGCCCTCTGGGGCGGTGCCGGCGCGGACCAGTTCAACGGCGGGGCGGGCGAGGACCGGCTCTTCTTCGACGGCGGCAACGACACGGCGTGGGGCGGGGGCGGGAACGACATCTTCGTCGTGCTGTCGCGGTCCGGCCAGATGCGCATCAAGGATTTCCAGAGCGGCGACACGATCGAGCTCGACGGGATCTTCCGGTCCTACGCCCGGCTCGAGGCCAACATGAAACAGGTGGGCGGCGACCTCGTGATCGACCTGCCGCGCGGGGGCGGGACCCTGACCGTGGAGAAGACCGACCTCCTCGGACCACAGGATTTCTCGTTCTAGGCGAGGGTCCCGGGGAAACTGGGGCCGATCTGCCGCCGACGGCTTCGGAGGCACCGTCCGGCCGCTTCGCCGGGCTTGATCCACGGGGTCCGTGCCTGCTTTGCCACTTCCCGCGTCATGGGGCCCGCGTGCGGTTCAGGACCTGCGCCCGTGCTCTCTTCCCGCGTCACGGGGCCCGCGTGCGGTCCAAGACCTGCGCCCCGAACGCCGAGACCATGATGATCGCGGCGCCGAGAAGCGCGACCGGCGCCGGCACGAGACCGAAGGCGGCATAATCCATCGTCATCGAGAGCACGATCGCGAGGTAGCCGAGCGGCGCGAGGACACGGATCTCCGCGAGGTTGTGGGCGCGCAGGAAGCAGACCTGGGCGACCTGCGAGAGCAGCCCGATGAGGACCAGGGCCGGGACGTCGGCAAGACGCGGCGTCACCCAGAGGACGGCCGCCGGGACGGCGGTGAGCAGCGTCAGGCCGAACGTGTAGAGCAGCATCATGAGGACCATGTTCTCGCCCCTGAGGCGCCGGGTCTGGATCACCGACAGGGAGCCGAACAGCACCGCGCCGCAGGCCGCGGCCAAGCCCATGTCCCACGGCACGGCGCCCGGATTCGTCATGAGCAGCACGCCGCCGAAGCACACGAGCGAGGCCGCCCAACGGATGGCCGGCGCCCGCTCGGCCAGGAGGACGGCGGCAAAGCCCAGGGTCACGAGGGGCCGCGTGAAGGATACCGCCGTCACGACCGCGAGCGGCAGGGCCGTGACGGCCACGTAGGTGCAGCTCAAGGACAGCCCGTTGCACAGGACGCGCCCGAGATGGTCGCGCAGGCGCCTCGTGTCGAAGACTTCGGCGCGGTAGCGCCAGACCAGCGGCAGCACGACGAGCAGCCCCACGACCGCGCGCAGGAACACGATCTGGATCGCGGGAAGCGTCCCGCCGAGGACCTTCACGGTGGCGGTCACCAGGACCATGAGGCTCATGTCGGCGAAGAGAAAGAGCGCGCCCTGCCGGTTTGCGGCGGCGGGCTGCGGCGTCGGCGCCCCGGGCGTCGCGTCGCTCACGCGGCCCGGCCCATGCGGGCCGCGAGGCCGAGCGCTCCCGAGTCCGTCATGCGGGCTGCACCAGATTGGCCATGAGGCGGAAGGCGCCTGGGACGAGACGGTCGAGCTGGTGGTGCAGCACGAGGGCGCAATGGGTGTGCCGTCCGCGGCCGATCTCGGCCGTAAGGAGCGCGCCTTCGAGGGGCCGCTCGCCGGGGTCGTTCAGGGCGAGGAGAGGGGTATAGGCGGGATCCCATTCGGCTGCGAAATAGAGCCCGCGCTCCTTGTCCCAACCGCTCCAGTCCTCCGGCGCGATCCGGTTCGGATGCGTCAGGAGCGGGTGCCCGGGCGCCAGCACCCGCACGGGCGCTCCCGGGTCCGTCACGCGCCAGCGCACGGAGGGGAGTCCGATCTCGATGCGGCGCGGCGGGGTGGCGTCGGGGTCCCACCCGTCGGAGGGGCGGTGATAGAGGGTCACGAGATGCCCGCCCGCTTCGACGAAGGCGCGCAGGCGCCCCGCGGCGGCGCGAAGGTCGGCCCTCGTCCCGAAGGCGAAGATGCCGGCGACGATCGTGGTGAAGGCCGACAGGTCGCCCTGCGCCAAGCGACCGGGATCGAGCTCGGCGACGTCGAAGCCCATGCGCGCAAGCCAGGTGCCAACCCGGTCGTTGCCTCCACCCACGTAAGCGACCCGAGCGCCGTCCGGCAGGCGGGCCTCGACGGCGAGGACCGGCAACTCCGAGAACTGGGTGAGGTCCGCGCCGCCGGGCGCGGACGGGACCGGCATGACCCGGTAGGCCGGTTGGCCCGCGAGCATCGGACGAAGGGCCGTCCGCCCCGGCTGCAGGTCGGGCGGCGGCACGAGCCGGATTCCATGAGGCTCGCGCGCGACGCCCCAGCCCTCCGGCGCCTCGAACGAGAGCGCGTCCGGTCCGGCCGCGCCGTCGACCGCAACCTCGATCCGGACATCGCCGCGCGGGCGGGCGAGGTTGATCACGACCGCGTCGGGGTCGAGCCGCAGCGAAGCCGCCGGCCGCACGAGCAGGGGCTGTTCGAGATCGAGGAGCCGGGAGGCTTCGCGGCCGTCGAGCCTCATGCGGAGCCGCACGACGGCTTCGCCGCGGCCGCCGAGCGGATCGAAGGAAGGCGGATAGGGAGACGAGGGCGGCGCACCGCAATGGGCCGCGAGATGGATCACGGCCAGCCCGCCGGTGTCCGACGTCCCGACCGCGTGAACGGCTCCGGAGGTGACGGCGTCGAACGCGACCGCAGTCGCGGTCGAGGCTTCCACGAACACCTCGATGTCTGCGGCTTCGCCGGGCGCGATCCGCGCCGGGCGGGCGCAGGCCCGCGCCACCACGCCTTCGGCCTCGAACAGAGCCGCATCGATCTCCCTTGCTTTCCGGGCGAGGCGGTGGGCCATCCGGGGCGCCCATCCGGGCGGGCAGGCCGCCCGCGCGGCCTCGATCGAGCGGGCCGCGTCGAGGAGGGCCGGCGTGATCCGGCGGCCGTCGGGAAAGGCCGCGAGCGCCGCATCGATCGCGGCTTGCGCGGCCGCGAGCGTACGGCCGACATCGGCCGGCAGGCCGCCGAGACTGGCGAGTTCACCGATCGTCCGCGGCAGGCCGTCCAGGACCGAACCTTCGGGTCCCGGTGTCCGTCCGGCGTGCAGCAGCAGGTGGAGCGGCCAGCGGGTGCGGCCGGCGTCGCGCCATATGCCCATGCCCTGGCTGCGGTGGAGGGCCCGCGACCACTCGCCGATCTGCGCATAGGTCGCGCCCGTGACGGGGTCGCGCCGCGGCGGCTCGACCGCCACCGTCTCGGGCGGCGGCGGGTCCTCGTCGTCGTAGGCCGTGCCGGCGCCGGACCAGGCCGGCAGGTAGAGCTTCGCGGCCTGCCAGGGCGCCAATCCTTCCGCGCGGTGCTCCGGGAAGGCGTCCGGGTCGGCCGCGAGCGCGAAGGCCTGGATGGCGGCGCGCGTCATGGCCCGGTGGTGGCCGTGCTGGCCCGGCACGTCGAGGAAGGTCGGGGCCACGATATCGGGCCGCTCGCTCCGGTAGGCGCGCACGAGGCGCTCCAGGATCCGCGCCTCGCCCCAGCGCGCGAGGGTATCCTCGCCGCTCTTGGAGAAGCCGAAATCCTGCACAGGATCGTCCGGCCCGTGCCCAAGCCAGACGACCCCCGCATCGATGACCCGTGCCGCCTCCTCCATCTCCCGGGTGCGCAGCACGCCGAGCGCCGCGCCGCGCTCCGGGCCGATGGCATTCTGCCCGCCCTCGCCCCGGGTCGAGCACGCCACCACCACCCGCATCCCATGGGCGAAGCGGAGTGCCGCGAGGAGGCCGTTGTGCTCGTCGTCCGGATGCGCGCCGGTGTTCAGATACGTGATCACGCCCGTGAGCCGGGTGAGCGCCCGGTGGAGGCGCAGGATCGCGGGCTCCTCCCTCTGGCGGGCGATGCGCTCGTGGTCGGTGAGCATCGGGGTCTCCGTAGGGCAGGCCATCGCCCGAGACTGGTTCATCAATAGGGCAGGGACCGCGACCTCCGCCATGCAAAGAGCGGCGGGCTCCCCCTCGCAACCGTGAAGTTTGATCCGTTGACAGGGCGGCAGGCCTCACGCCACGGTGCCGGTTCGGCACCGGCGAGAGATCCGCACCCTCAAGGCGCGGGCAGCCGGCTGGAACGGGAGATGTCGATGCGCGCGCTTCGCGGAATGGTGTTCGGCCTTGCGGCCGGAATCGGCCTCATGGCCGCCGGAACGGCGAAAGCCGTCGAAATCGAATACTGGCAATACGTGTTCGAATCCCGCGTCAAGGCCATGGACGAGCTGATCAAGCGCTTCCAGGCCGCCAACCCGGGCATCACCGTCAAGCACACCACGTTCCCGTATGCGGACTATCAGACCAAGATCGCGGCCGCGATTCCCGCGGGCCAGGGTCCGGACGTGGTCCAGCTCTTCTACGGCTGGCTCGACAATTTCGTCTCCGCCAAGTTCGTGCAGCCCCTGCCGACCGACACCTTCCCGCCCGAGATGCTGGAGAAGGAGTTCTTCCCGATCATCTCGGCCATGAAGCGGGACGGCAAGTATTACGGCGTACCGACTGCGGTGCGGTCGCTCGCCCTCTTCTACAACAAGAAGCTCTTCGAGCAGGCGGGGCTCGATCCCGCAAAGCCGCCGCAGACTCTCGACGAACTCCTCGCGGCGGCCCAGAAGGCGGCGAAGCGCGACGGCGCCGGCAACCTGCTCTCGGCTGGCATCACCCTCGACATGGCAGGCCAGGACCACCAATGGTGGCGCGAGGTCCTGGTCCGGCAGTTCGGCGGCGCGCCCTACAGCGCGGATTCCAGGAAGGTCACCTACGACAGCGAGGCCGGGGCGAGGGCGCTCCAGTTCTACGTGGACCTGCAGCAGAAGCATAAGGTCGGGCAGGTCGGCTTCATGGACGAAGGCCAGGCGGCCTTCCGGGCCGGACGGGCCGCCATGACGATCGACGGCACCTTCCGCCTCGGCGCCTTCGGCAACATCAAGGGCTTCGAGTGGGGCGTCACGGAACTGCCCGCGAATGCCGAGGGCAAGCGTTCGAACTATGCGAGCTACTGGGTGAACGCGATCACCACCAAGGCGCAGGGCGAGAAGCTCGAAGCGTCCAAGAAGTTCCTGGCCTTCGTGACCTCGCCCGAGGCCATGGAACTCTGGCTCAAGACCGTGGGCGAAGTGCCAGCCCGCCGCTCGGTGGCGCTGACCGAGAAGAACCTCGCCGACCCGGTCTACGGCCCCTTCCTCAAGGCGCTCGAATACTCCCAGACCACGCTCTTCGTGGACGAGGCGGCGCAGCGCCAGATCACCATGGACATGACGAACCGGGTGCTGCTCCAGAACCAGGATCCCAAGGCTTCGCTGGCTGAGGCCGCCAAGGCCGAGCAGGCGATCCTCGACCGCTACTACAGCCAGCAGAAGTAGCGCGCCCCATGGCGCATGACGCCGCCACGCGACCAGGCGCGGCCCCGAGGGGCCGCGCCTGGGACCGCTTGAGCCTGCACCAGAAGCAGGTCGTCTGGGCCTGGACCTTCCTGGCCGTGCCGATCCTGTTCTATGCGGTCATCCGATTCTGGCCCACCCTCGACGCGTTCCGGCTCTCGTTCACCAACTGGAACCTTTTGCGCCCGCCCGCCTATGTGGGCTTCGCCAACTACCAGCGGCTCGTCAGTGACCCCCTGTTCTGGCAGGTCTTCCGCAACACCTTCCTCTATCTCCTCATCGGCACGCCCGTGAGCCTGCTGCTCTCGTTCGCGATCGCCTACCACCTCGACCGGGTGCGCTTTCTGCACGGCTTCATCCGCGCGCTCTACTTCCTGCCGTTCCTGACCACCGCGGCCGCGATGGCCTGGGTGTGGCGCTGGTTCTACCAGCCGGTGCCGATCGGCCTCATCAACGACCTGCTCGCCACCGTCGGCCTGCCGCAGCAGCCTTTTCTCCGCTCGACCGCGCAGGCGCTCCCCTCCGTGCTCGCGCCCGCGATCTGGGCGGGCCTCGGCTTTCAGGTCGTGATCTTCATGGCGGGCCTGCGGGCGATTCCGACCACCTATTACGAGGCCGCGCGGATCGACGGGGTGTCCAACTGGGCGATCCTCACCCGCATCACGCTGCCGCTCCTGAAGCCCACCATCGTGTTCCTCGTGGTGTTCTCCTCGATCGGGTTCCTGCGGATCTTCGATCAGGTCTACAACATGACCACGAACGATCCCGGGGGACCGCTCAACAGCACCAAGCCCCTCGTGCTGCTGATCTACCAGACCGCGTTCGGGGCCTTCGAGATGGGCTATGCGGCCGCTCAGACCGTGGTCCTGTTCCTGATCCTCCTTGCCGTGTCCCTGATCCAGCTCCGCATCCTGAAGGATCGCTGACATGAGCATGATGTCGCTGATCTCGCTCCGCGTCGGGAAGGAGCGCTGAATTGGCCGCCACCGCAGACATTCTTGCGACCGGCCCCGTCGATCACGGATCGTCGAAGATCCGGCCGGGCCGCATCGTCGCCTGGACGCTCCTGTTCCTCGGCGGGCTCGTGATGCTGACGCCGCTGCTCTTCATGTTCTCGACGTCGCTGAAATACGCCTCCGACGTCTACGACCTGCGGCTCATCCCGGCCGATCCGACGCTGGACAACTACGTCACGGTCCTCTCCGACGGCCGCTTCTTCCGCTGGTTCGTCAATTCCATCGCCATCGCCACGATCGTGACGCTCTCCAACGTCTTCTTCGACAGCCTGGTCGGCTACACGCTGGCGAAGTTCGAGTTCCGCGGGCGCTACCTCGTCTTCGTCGCGATCCTCTCGACCCTGATGATCCCCACCGAGATGCTCGTCATCCCCTGGTACATCATGGCGCGCAACTTCGGCTGGCTCGACACCTATTGGGGCATCATGTTCCCGGGCATGATGACGGCGTTCGGGACCTTCCTGATGAAGCAGTTCTTCGAGACCGTGCCCAAGGACTTCATCGAGGCCGCGCGGATCGACGGGCTCAACGAGTTCACGATCTGGTGGCGCATCGCCATGCCGCTCGTGACGCCGGCGCTCTCGGCGCTCGCGATCTTCACGTTCCTCGGGAATTGGACCGCCTTCATCTGGCCCCTCATCGTGACCACCAGCAAGGAGCTCTACACCGTGCCGGTCGGCCTCTCGAGCTTCGCGGTCGAGCAGTCGATCCAGTGGGAGATGATCATGACGGGCGCGAGCCTTGCGACGCTGCCGACGCTCCTCGTGTTCCTGACGCTCCAGCGCTACATCGTCCGCGGCGTCGTCATGGCCGGGCTCAAGGGATGAGGGGGCGGATCACGGTGTCGGAACGGCGACCGCGCAGGGCGCATAGGGGATGACGATGGACCTCGACCCGACGCGCGACGATCCGAGGGCGTCCGACCGCTCCGCCTTCCCGGACCCGACCTACAAGGAGACGGTGCTCCGCCCGCTCTTCGACGGCGCCAAGGCCCATCACGTGGCGGGCTTCCGCCGCATCGACCGGGCGCATCTCGTGATGCTGGCCGAGACCGGGATCCTCCGCGGGGAGGACGCCCGCGCCATCGCGGGTGCGCTCGAGGCCATCGACCGGGACCTCGACGTGCCGTCGCTCACCTATACGGGCGAGGTCGAGGATTTCTTCTTCCTGATCGAGAAGGAGCTGCGCCGCCGCATCGGCCCGGAAGTCGCCGGGCGCCTCCACACCGGCCGCTCGCGCAACGACATCGACCACACCCTGTTCAAGCTCGCTCTCAAGGAGCGCATCGACGCGCTCGGTGCCCGCCTGCGCGGCTTCGTCGATGCGCTCCTCGCCACCGCCGAGCGGGAACGTGGCACGCTGATCGTTGCCTATACCCACGGTCAGCCCGCGCAGCCCGACACCTTCGGGCACTACCTCGCGGCGGTAGCGGAGTTCGTGCTGCGCGACCTCGAGCGCCTGATGGCGGCACGTCGGATCGTCGATCTCTCGCCCATGGGCGCCGCCGCGATCACGACGTCCGGCTTTCCCCTCGACCGCCACCGCATGGCCGAACTCCTCGGCTTCGCGGCGCCGCTCGAGAACTCCTACGGCTGCATCGCCTCCGTCGATTACGTCACCGCGACCTACAGCGCCATCGAGCTGACTTTCCTCCACCTCGGCCGGCCGATCCAGGACCTGCAATTCTGGACGAGCTTCGAGGTCGGGCAGATCTACGTGCCCAACGCCTTCGTGCAGATCAGCTCGATCATGCCGCAGAAGCGCAATCCCGTGCCGATCGAGCACCTGCGCCACCTGGCCTCCCAGACGGTCGGCCGGGCCCGCGCGATGCTCGACATCGTCCACAACACGCCGTTCACGGACATGAACGACAGCGAAGGCGAGACCCACGAGATGGGCTACGGCGCCTTCGCGTCCGCCTTCCGTGTCCTCGACCTGCTGACGGCTCTCGTCCCGGCCCTGCGCGTCGATCCGCGGCGCGTTGCCGAGAACATCAGGAAGAGCTGCATCACGGTGACGGAGCTCGCCGACAGCCTCGTGCGGATCGAGGGCCTGTCCTTCCGCGAGGCGCACGAGATCGCCTCCACGGTTGCCCGCGCTGTGGTGGCCGCGGATGGCAGCCTGCCCGGCGACGGCTATGCGCCCTTCGTTGCGGCCTTCGCCCATGCGGCGGGCCGGCCGCCTGGCATCGACGCGGGGCGCTTCGCCGAGATCGTCTCGCCTGAGCATTTCGTAGCCGTACGCGGCCGCTTCGGCGGCCCGGCCCCGGAGGCGCTGCAAGCTTCGCTCCTGCGCTACCGGGATCGTCTCGACGCGTTCGAGCGCGAGGCGAAGGGGCACGCGGCGCGCGAGGCGGGCTCCGCGCGCGAACTGGCCGAGCGCTTCGCCGCGCTCGCGGGAGAGCCGTGATGGCGGGAATCGAGATCCGGAACGTCGTCAAGCGCTACGGCAAGGTCACGGCCGTGCACGGCATCGACCTCGACGTGGCCGACGGCGAGTTCGTGGTGCTGGTCGGGCCCTCCGGCTGCGGCAAATCCACGACGTTGCGCATGGTCGCGGGCCTGGAGGAAATCTCCGACGGCACGATCCGCATCGGCGGGAGGGTGGTGAACCAGCTCGAGCCGAAGGACCGTAACATCGCGATGGTGTTCCAGAACTACGCCATCTACCCGCACATGAGCGTAGCGAAGAACATCGCCTTCGGCCTCTACACCTCGCCGCTCTCGGAGGCCGAGAAGCGCCGGCGCGTGGAGGAGACCGCGCAGGTTTTGGGGCTCGAAGCGCTCCTCGATCGGCGCCCGTCCGAGCTGTCGGGCGGACAGCGCCAGCGCGTCGCGATCGGACGCGCCATGGTGCGCGATCCGGCGGCGTTCCTGTTCGACGAGCCCCTGTCCAACCTCGACGCGCAGTTGCGCGCTCAGATGCGGGTCGAGATCAAGCGCCTGCACCAGCGCCTCGGCACCACGATCGTGTTCGTGACCCACGACCAGGTCGAGGCCATGACGCTGGCGGACCGCATCGTGGTCATGAAGGAGGGCCGCATCCTCCAGGTCGGCCCGCCTATGGAGGTCTACGAGCGCCCCGCGGACGTGTTCACGGCGCGCTTCATCGGCAGCCCGACCATGAACCTGCTGGCCGGTCGCCTCGCCGCCGGCGGCGGGCGCCCTGTGGCCGAGTTGCGGGTCGGCGCGCCGGTCGGGCTGGCGCGGACCCCGAATCTCGAACCCGGCCGTGACATCCTTCTCGGCGTCAGGCCGCAGGATCTCGCGGTCCTGAGCGAGGGCGCCGCATCCGGAGACGTGGAGCTCCAGGGCCGCGTCAGCGTGGTCGAGCCGCTCGGATCCGAGGCCTTCGTGCATGTGGAGGTCGGCGACCAGCTCGTGCTCGCGAGCGCGCCCGCCAAGCGTCCCCCGCCGGTCGGCGAAGTGGTGCGGCTCGGCGCCAGGGACGAGAACCTGCACCTCTTCGATGCCGCAAGCGGCCGGGCGCTCTGACGAGGGCGATGCCCACGCCCTCCGACCTGCGTGCGGTGCTGGAGGCCGCGTCGCGGCACGGCCCGGTTGCATGCGCAGATCTCGCGCGGATCACCGGCCTGTCCTCGGACGCGGTCGCCGCGGCCCTGAGCGTGCTCGTCGCGGAGGGGTGTCTGCGTCCGCTTGAGAACGGCGCCGCGCCCTATGAGGCCGATGTGAGCCGCGCCTTCGTGCTCGGCGTCGATCTCGGCGGCACCAAGGTCCATGCCGTGCTCGCCGACCTCTCGGGCGAAATCCTCGTCGAGGCCATCGAGCCGACGGATCCGCGCGGCGGGCGCTTCGTCACGGATCAGATCGGCGCGCTGATGCGGCGACTCTGCGCGGAGGCCGCAGTCGCGCCCGAGCGCGTGCGGGGCGGGGCGGTCGGCAGCCCCGGCATCGTGCAGCCGGACACCGGCTTCGTCCTGGACGCGCCCAACATCGTGGGATTCGACCGGCTCGACGTGCCGGGGGCGCTGCGGGCGGCGTGCGGCGTTCCGGTCGCGGTCGAGAACGACGTCAACATGGCCGCATTGGGCGAGCACGGCGGCCGCGGCGCCTCGACTTTCGCCTTCGTGGCGCTCGGCACCGGCATCGGCATGGGGCTGATCGTGGACGGGCGGCCGGTTCGGGGCGCCCGCGGCGCGGCGGGCGAGATCGCGCATTTGCCGCTCGGCGGCGATCCCTTCGATCCGCGTGGCCATCGTCTCGGCACCTTCGAGACCGCCATCGGCAGCGAGGCGATCCTGCAGCGGTTCCGCGCGCTCGGCGGAGCGGCGGACGACGTGCGCGGCGTGTTCGATGCTCTCCAAGGCGGCGATCCCGCGGCCGCGGCCGTGCTCGACGACGTCGCCCGGCTGCTGCTCCAGGGGCTGATGGCGATCCGGGCCGTGGTCGACCCGGAGCGGGTCGTGCTCGGCGGCAGCATCGGGGCGCGGCCCGAACTCGTGGAGCGGGTGCGCGTGCTGGCCCTGCGCCACATGGCCGATCCGCTCCGGATCGAGACCAGCGCCCTCGGGGTGCGGGCTGCGGCGCGAGGTGCCGTCGGGCTGGCGCTCGCGCGGCTCTACGAATTGCTCATCGCATAGGAGGACGGCCGGGCGCGGGCGCCCGGCCGTCGAGGCGTCAGGCCACGTCGAGACGGACGTCGAGATTGCCGCGCGTCGCGTTGGAATAGGGGCACACCTGATGCGCCTTCTCGACCAGGGCTTCGGCCTGCTGGCGCTCGATGCCGGGCAGCGCGATGCGTAGGCCGACGTCGAGGCCGAAGCCCCCTTCCGAGCGCGGGCCGATGCCGACGGTGGCGGTGACGCTGGCGTCCTGTGGGATCCGCGCCTTCTCCTGGGCGGCCACGAACTTCAGCGCGCCGAGGAAGCAGGCGGAATAGCCGGCTGCGAAGAGCTGTTCCGGGTTGTTGCCTTCGCCGCCCGCGCCGCCGAGCTCCTTCGGCGTGGACAGCCGCACGTCGAGGCTGCCGTCGGCCGTGGCGGCGCGGCCGTCGCGGCCTCCGGTGGCGGTCGCCTGGGTGGAGTACTTCACTTCGGTCGGCATGGGACGCTCCTTCGAGGGGCTGAGGCGGACGCTCCGGCCCGCATCCCAGTCATATAGAGCGATATTACATTGCGTGCAATATGATATGCTGATACGGATCCTGCATGAACTCCTGCACCTCGACCCCCGGCGCGCCTGCGCCCCCGGACCGGCTCGGCCGCATGCTGTGCTTCGCGATCTATTCCGCCGGGCATGCTTTCACCCGGGCCTACAAGCCCCTCCTCGATCCGCTCGGGTTGACCTATCCGCAATATCTGGTGCTGCTCGTGCTCTGGGACGGGGACGATCTCACGGTGAAGGAGATCGGGCGGCGCCTGTTTCTCGATTCGGGGACGCTCACGCCCCTGCTCAAGCGCCTCCAGGCCGCGGGGCTCGTGCGGCGGACGCGCGACCCGCGGGACGAGCGGCAGGTGAGGGTCCGGCTCACCGAGCGGGGCCGGGCGCTGGAGGCGGAAGCCGCGCCCATCATGGCGCAGCTCGTCTGCACCCTCGACCGGCCGGTGCCGCAGCTCCTCGCACTCACGGACGAGATCGGACAGATCCGAACCGCGCTCCACGAGAGCGCCGGTTCCTGAGCCTCGGAGACGGGTCATGTCGCCTCAATCCGCCGCATCCTGCTCCGGCGGCAATCCCCTCGCGGTCGCCCGCACCAGGAGCGCGAGCTGGCGCCGGAGCGTCGCCATCGGCATGGGGACGAGCTTCTCCTCCAGCCCCAGCCCGACGACGCCGTGCACGGCGGAGAACAGGGAGCGGGCGACAAGCGCGCGCTCGCGGCCCTTCAACCCGGGGAGAAGCGCGCGCAGGGGCTCCTCGACATAGGCGAAGAGCCGCATCTGCGCGGCGAGATGCGCTTCGGGCACGGGCTGCCCCTCGGGCATGCGGTGCTCGAACAGGGCGCGCCACGGCAGGGGGTTCGCCGCGGCGAAATCCAGGTACCGCAGCGCGAGGCCGACGAGGTCGTCGATCGCATCCTCCAGGGCGTCGCCCCTGGGAGAGGGCGCGGCTGCGGGCCTGGGGGCGAGGGCGGCATCGAGCCGGGCGAGGGTGCGGGCGTTCACGGCGAGAACCAGCGCGTCGAGGTCCGGGAAGACCGTGTAGATCGATCCCAGCGCGCATCCGACCTCCTGGGCGAGATCCCGGGCCCGCACGGCGGCCAGTCCCTGCGACGCGACCGTCCTCTCGGCGGCTTCGACGAGCCTGTCCCGCAATTGCTCCCGACGCTCCGTGGTGCGCATCCGCTCTCCTTGAGCGTGAACATAGTTCAAAAAATGACTTGAACGCTGTTCACGGCTGTGGCATGGTCCACCTGTGAACGATGTTCATAGCAGTGGGATTTCCGATGTTCAACCTCATCCGGCTCCAGGCTCTCCGTCCTCACGCACCCTTGCCGCTGACGGGGCGGGCCGATGGCCGCTCTCCGGCGCCGGTCTTCACTCCGGCTCGCGGGAGGCTCGAGCCGCATGACCCCCGTCTGCGGGGCGCGTGCTGCGCAGCACGACATCCCGCCCGCGCCTGAAGCAATCTGCGCCCCCTCAGATCCCTTCCAGTCCGCGCTTCCGCCCGACCGGGCCGCGGCGCTCCGGAGACCGCCATGTTCCGCCATCTCATGACCTCCCGGCGCTTCGCGCCGCTGTTCTGGTGCCAGTTCTTCTCGGCCTTCAACGACAATTTCCTCAAAAACGCCCTCGTGTTCCTGATCCTGTTCCAGATCGGCGGCTCGCAGGCGGAGGCGCTCGTCACCCTCGCGGGTGCGGTCTTCATCGCGCCGTTCTTCTTCCTCTCGGGTCTCGGCGGCGAGTGGGCCGACCGCTACGACAAGGCCCTGATGGCGCGGCGCCTGAAGCTCGCCGAGATTGGTGCGGCCGGGCTCGCGGTGGCGGGATTCTGGTTCCACTCGCTTCCCACCCTGTTTGCCGCGCTCTTCGCGTTCGGGGTCGTGTCGGCGCTGTTCGGGCCGATCAAGTACGGCATCCTACCCGACCACCTCGCCCGCGAGCAGCTGCCTGCCGGCAATGCGCTGGTCGAAGCCGCGACCTTCCTCGCGATCCTGATCGGCACGGTGGCGGGCGGCTATGCGGCCCGCGACGGCGGCGATCCGGCGGCGTTCGGGGGGCTCGTGATGGCCTTCGCGGTCCTGTGCTGGGCCACGAGCCTCCTGATCCCGCGCACCGGCGAGGCCGCGCCGTCCTTGCGGGTCGACCCGAACGTGGTCCGCTCCACCGGCGCCCTGCTGCGCGACCTGTGGCGCGACGCCCGGCTCTGGCGCGGCGGCGTGATCGTGTCCTGGTTCTGGCTCGTCGGCGCCGTGACGCTCTCGCTCCTGCCCCCGCTGGTGAAGAACCGCCTCGGCGGCACCGAGGATGTCGTCACGGCGCTGCTGGCCGTGTTCTCGGTCGGCATCGCGCTCGGCTCCGGCCTCGCCTCCTGGCTCGCGAGCGGCCGCATCGTGCTCCTGCCGAGCGCCCTGGCGGCCGTGCTCATGGGCGCCTTCGGCCTCGACCTTGCCTGGACGGTGCACCAGGCGCCGGCGCCTGCGACGCCGCTCGGCGCCGGCGCCTTCTTCGGTGACTCCACCGGCTGGCGCGTCGGAATCGATTTCCTCGGCCTCGCGGTCGCGGGCGGCCTCTTCATCGTGCCCTCCTTCGCGGCGGTCCAGGCCTGGGCCGGGGCGGAGCGGCGCGCGCGCGTCATCGCCGCCGTCAACGTGCTCTCGGCCGCCTTCATGGTGGCGGGCGCCCTCGTGGTGGCCGGGTTCCAGGCGGCCGGAATCGGCGTGCCCGCGCTCGTCGCCGGCCTCGCCGCCGCCAACATCGCGGCGGGAATCCTGGTCCTCCGCACCCTGCCCACGAGCCCGTTCCGCGACCTGCTCTCGATCCTGTTCCGGGCGTTCTACCGCCTGGAGGTGCGCGGCCAGGAGAATCTCGACACGGCCGGCCCGAATTCCATCGTGGCGCTCAACCACGTGAGCTTCCTCGATGCCGCGCTCGCGCTCTCCCTCCTCGACCGCGAGCCCGTCTTCGCCATCGACCATGGCATCGCGCAGCGCTGGTGGGTGCGGCCCTTCCTCAAGATCACCCGCGCCATGCCCCTCGACCCGTCGAAGCCCATGGCGACCCGCACGCTGATCCAGGCCGTGCGGAATGGCGAGACCCTGATCATCTTCCCCGAAGGCCGCCTCACCGTCACGGGCAGCCTCATGAAGGTCTACGACGGCGCCGGCCTCATCGCCGACAAGTCGGATGCTCTCGTGGTGCCGGTGCGCATCGAGGGCCTGGAGCGCACCTTCTTCTCGCGCCTCTCCCGCACGCAGGTTCGCCGCCGCTGGTGGCCCAAGGTGACGGTCACGGTCCTGGAGCCGGTGCGGCTCGGCGTCGATCCGGCACTGAAAGGCAAGCATCGCCGCCAGGCCGCCGGCGCCGCGCTCTATCGCGTCATGTCCGACCTCGTGTTCCGCACCACCTCGACCGACCGCACCGTGATCGAGGCCGTCATCGAGGCGGCGGGCGCGAACGGCTTACGACGCATCGCGGTGGAGGATCCGGTCGCGGGCCCGCTGTCTTCGCGCCGGCTCCTCGTCGGCGCCCGGGTGCTCGGCCGCAAGCTCATGCCGCTGGCCGAGGAGGGGAGGGCGCTCGGAATCATGCTCCCGAACGCCAACGGGGCGGCGGCCACGATCCTGGCCGCGATGTCGGCGGGGCGGGTGCCCGCGATGATCAACTTCACGGCCGGGGCCGGCAACATCCTGGCCTCGTGCCGGGCCGCGGAGGTCGGCACGATCGTCACCTCTCGCGCCTTTGTCGAGAAGGCGAAGCTGCAAGGCCTCGTCGACGCGTTGAAGCGCGAGATCGGCATCGTCGAGCTGGAAGACGTCCGCGCCACGATCGGTCTCGCCGACAAGCTCGGGGGCTTCCTCTCCTACGCCAAGCCCCTGGTCCGGCGCCGGCCCGACGATCCGGCCGCGATCCTGTTCACCTCGGGTTCCGAGGGCCTGCCGAAGGGCGTGGTGCTCTCCCACCGCAACATGCTCGCCAATGCCGCCCAGGCCGCCGCGCGCATCGATTTCGGGCGCACCGACAAGGTCTTCAACGTGCTGCCGGTGTTCCACTCGTTCGGCCTCACCGTCGGCCTCGTGCTGCCGCTGGTCTCCGGCGTCCCGGTCTACCTCTACCCGTCGCCGCTGCACTACCGGCTGATCCCGGAGCTCGTCTACGGCTCGAACGCCACGCTCCTGTTCGGCACCGACACGTTCCTCGCCGGCTATGCCCGCACGGCCCATGCGTACGACTTCCGCTCGCTGCGCTACGTGCTCGCCGGCGCCGAGCCCGTGAAGGAGGCGACGCGGCGCGCCTACATGGAGAAGTTCGGCCTGCGCATCCTGGAGGGTTACGGCGTCACCGAGACCGCGCCGGTGCTCGCCATCAACACGCCGATGTTCAACCGCTTCGGCACGGTCGGCCGGCTCATGCCCGGCATGGAGGCGAGGCTCGAGCCCGTGCCCGGCGTCGCGGAGGGCGGGCGGCTCCACGTCCGCGGGCCCAACGTGATGCTGGGCTACTACAGGGCCGAGAAGCCCGGCGTGCTGGAGGCGCCCGAAGGCGGCTGGCACGACACCGGCGACATCGTCTCGATCGACGCCGAGGGCTTCGTGACGATCCGGGGCCGCGCCAAGCGCTTCGCCAAGATCGGCGGCGAGATGATCTCGCTCGCGGCCGTCGAGGCGCTCGCATCCGAACTCTGGCCCGACGCGCTCTCGGCCGTCGCGGCGGTGCCGGACGAGCGCAAGGGCGAGCGCCTCGTGCTCGTCACCGAGAAGAAAGGTGCGGCGCGCGCGGCCTTCCAGGCGCACGCGAAGCAGCGCGGCGCGGCCGACCTCATGATCCCGGGCGAAGTCCTGGTGGTCGAGACGCTGCCCGTGCTCGGCTCCGGCAAGCTCGATCACGTCGCCGTCGCGCGCCTCGCCCGCGAGCGCAGCGCCGTGGTGGCAGCGGCGTGAGGCGACCGACCGTGACGAGCGTCCGCTTCATCCGTCGCGACGATCCGAGGAGTTCTCCCATGTCCGTCCCACCCCGCCCGCTTCCCGTCATACCGGTCACGGACCTGCGCGGCCGCGGGCCCGTCGCCCATGCCGTCGAGCGGCGCGAGGCCATGCTCTCCTTGCGCGACGCCTGCTTCTCCGTGGTGCCGCGCCCGTTGCAGGGTCTGGTCGCGCCGCTCGACCGGGTGTCGGCCGCCTGGCTGAAGCGGACGCCGAGCCCCTTCGTCGGCGAGGTGGCCCAGATCGCGGAGATCGCCGGCCGGCCGGGCGTGTGGTTCGTCAACGCGTCCTACGAATGGGGCTGCACCACGCGGGTCGACGACGGCGCGGCGCCGATCCTGCGCCGGACCCTCGACTGGCCGTTTCCCGGTCTCGGGCGCCACGTGGAGGTGACGCTCCAGGACGGCGGCGCGGGGCCTTACGCCAACGTGACCTGGCCGGGCGCCGTCGGCGTGCTCACCGCGGTCGCGGCGGGACGCTTCGCGGCCGCGATCAACCAGGGGCCCATGTACCGCCGCAGCGACGCCTCCCTGCTCCTGCCGCTCGATTTCGGCCTCAACGCGGTCGGGACCTGGCGGCGGAGCGACCGCTGGCCGGTGGCGCATCTCCTGCGGCACGTGTTCGACACCTGCCGCGATTTCGAGGAGGCCGTGGCGGTCCTGAGCGCGACGCCGGTCGCGAAGCCCGTGCTGTTCTCGCTCGCCGGGGCAGAGGCCGGCCAAGCCTGCCTGATCGAGCGGACCGAGACGGAGGCGCGGGTCCATCGGGGCCGCTGCGCCATCGCGAACGACTGGCATCCCGACGGCCCGGCGCGCCCGGGGCGCTGGCTCGCGCGCGGCTCGCTGCTGCGCGGGCACGACGACTCGTCGCGCCGCCGGAACGCGCTCCAGGGCCACGAGGCCGCGGAGCCCTTCGACTGGCTGCGCGAACCGGTGCTGAACGGCCTGACGCGGCTTGCGGTCGAGGCCTGCCCGGCCACGGGCGCGCTCGGCGTGATCGGCTTCGAGCCCGCCTCGAAGCGGATGCAGAGCGCCGCGCCCGCGACCGCCTGCCTGTCGATGAGTGTGCACTGATCCGGAAGCCGTCCCTCACCGTTCCCTGAATTCGAACGGCCGGGCGCTCACGCGGTGCCGCCGGATGCAGTCGTCGGCGCCGGAGCGGCCGCAGAAGCCGCCATGCAGGTGGAAGGTCATCGTGCGGGCGCCGGACCCGCGCGAGACGCCGTAGTCCCGCACCATGCCGGAAAACACCTCGACGAGCCCGTTGTCCGGCGCGGCGACCAGGATCGTGACCGGCCAGCCGCCCGTGCCCTCGAACAGGGAGGAGCGGCCGGCGCAGCGGACGTCGCGCAGGTCCACGATGAAATCCGCGCGCCGGTCTCCGGTGAGGTCGCCTGTCCGCACGGCCCCGGGACCGATCGCAAAGGACTCGCCCTCCTGCGCCAGGCATTCCCGGCGCGCATGATCGAGGATCGCCTGCACGGCCTCCGGATGGGGCGGCTTGGCGACCGCAAGATGCGTTGCAGCCTTCGGCCGGGGCGCCGCGGGGCCTTCGACGCCGCCGGGCACCGACCCCGGTTGCGCGGCCGCGGCGGTCAGTCCCGCCAGGATCCAGGCGGCGCCCGCCGCCATCGCCGTTCCCCTCATCGCTCCGCCTCGTCCGATGTTCGTCCCGCCGCACGGAAGCGCGCTTTGATGTCCGCAGCATTTCGTCCGCCCGCGTGCCGGCCCGGATTGCCGGCCGGGGAGGCATCGGGCGAGCGCCTGCGGGTCCCGGTTGCGGGATGCCTCGACGGCGCGAGGTGTTGAACGGGCCGGGCAGCCCGCGTAGGCTCCGCCCGCGCGGCGCTCCGGACGCATTTGGGCCGCCATCGCGTCTTCCGCCTCCCGCCGACGAGCCGCTCGCCATGAACGAGGCCCTCCGCCGTCCCGGCCTGCTTCAGCGCTGGACCGGCCTGATCTGTCCGGGACCCGTCGGCGCCGTCCTGCCCGTCGTCGCGCTGTCGCTCGCCCTCAACGGGGCCTTGCGTCTCGTCCTGGCCGCGGTGAACGGCGACCCGGGCGTGTTCCTGCCGTGGCGGATCCTGCCCGCGGTCGCGATCGGTACCCTGTTCGATCTCGGCGTCGCGATCATGGCGGTGGCGCCGCTGGCGCTCGTCATCGCGCTCTGGCCGGCCCGCTGGAGACGGGGCCTGCGGATCACGCTGGCGGTCCTGCTCCTGCCCGCGATGCTGGGTGCGGTCTTCGCCGCGGGGGCCGAGATCACGTTCTGGAACGAGTTCGCCTCGCGCTTCAACTTCATCGCGGTCGAGTACCTCGTCTACTCGCGCGAGGTGCTCGGCAACATCCGCGAGTCCTATGACCTCGGGCTGCTCCTGCCGGCGGTCGGGGCCGTCGCGCTGGCGCTCTGGCTCCTCCTCGTGCGCGCGATGCGGGCGCCGCTCGCGAGGCCCTTTCCCCCGTGGCGGCGGCGCCTCGCCGCGCTCGCGGCCTGGATCGTGCTGCCCGTCATCGCCTATGCGGCGCTCGATGCGCGCTACAAGGAGTTCAGCCCGAACGCGCAGCTCAACGAGCTCGCCGGCAACGGCTATTTCGACTTCGCCCATGCCTTCTGGGCCAACGAGATCGACTACGACCGCTTCTACGCCGTGCTGCCCGAGGCGGTCGCCCACCACCGGCTTGCGCGGCGGCTGAAGAGCGGCGCCCCGGCCGGAGCGCTGCCCTTCGAGCGGGAGGTGCGCTCGAACGGGCCCGAGCGTCCGCTCAACGTGGTGCTCGTCACCATGGAGAGCCTGAGCGCCGAGTTCATGGCGGCGTTCGGCAACGCCGAGGGCCTCACCCCCAACCTCGACCGCATCGCCCGCGAGGGCATGCTGTTCACGCGCCTCTATGCGACCGGCACGCGCACGGTACGCGGACTCGAGGCCGTGACGCTCTCGGTGCCGCCGACGCCCGGCCATTCCATCGTGAAGCGGCCCGACAATGCCGGCCTGTTCACGATCGGCGAGGTGTTCCGGCAGAAGGGCTACGAGCGGCTCTACCTCTACGGCGGCTATTCCTATTTCGACAACATGGCGGCCTTCTACGGCGGCAACGACTACACGGTGATCGACCGCACCGCGCTCTCCTCCAAGGACATCCACGTGGAGACGATCTGGGGCGTCGCGGACGAGGACCTCTTCGCGATGGCGCTCCGCGAGCTCGACGCGCGGCATGCGCAGGGGCGGAAGGTCTACGCCCACGTGATGACGACCTCGAACCACCGCCCCTACATCTATCCCGAAGGCCGCATCGACCTCGCCCCGAAGACGAGCGGCCGCAACGGCGGCGTGAAATACACGGATTGGGCGGTCGGCCGCTTCGTCGACGAGGCGCGCAAGAAGCCCTGGTTCGACAGCACGCTGTTCGTGATCCTCGCCGACCACACCCACAAGGGGCGGGGGCTCCAGGAACTGCCGCTCGAGAACTACCACATCCCGATGATCGTCTACGCGCCGAAGCATGTGGCGCCCGGCGAAGTCGCGACGCTCGCATCCCAGATCGACGTCGCCCCGACGGTGCTCGGTCTCCTCGATTTCGGCTACCGCTCCCGGTTCTTCGGCCACGACATCCTGCGGGAGGGCCGCGACCATCCCCGCGCCCTGATGGCGAACTACCAGACGGTCGGCTACCACGCGGACGGGATCACGGTGGAGCTGAAGCCCGGCGGGCGGACCCGGATCGTCGAGGCCGCGACCGGGCGCGAGCGCGCCGTGGACGAGACCACCCGCCCGCTGCTCGAGGAGGCGATCGCCTATTACCAGACCGCGGCGCGGGCCTACCGGCAGGGCCGGCTCAAGCTCGGGGCCGGGACCGGGCTCGCCTCGCGCCATCCCTGACGGATCGCAGCCCGGCGGACGGCCCTGCGGCCCCGCTTGACTTTGCATCGCCGAGCGCCAAGCCTGCAGGGAGGCGGAGGGACGTCACCATGGCCAGGCTTCCGGTTGCTGGTTTCACGGGTACTCTGTTCGGCGCTCTCGTCTCCCTCGGGGCTCAGGCCCAGAGCCTTCCCGCGGGGGAGGCCAGGGAGATGGTGCAGGGCGTCTGCACCGGCTGCCACCAGGCGAGCGAGATCCTGCGCAGTTCCGGCTACACCCGCGAGGGCTGGAAGGAGCTCTTCGGCACGATGGTCGACCTCTCGGCGAGCCCCGCGGAGCGCGACCGGATCGCCGACTACCTCGCGACCCACTTCCCGCCGAACGACAAGCGGGCCCCGAAGGCCATGGCGGGCGGGGTGCAGGTCCGCTTCAAGGAATGGCAGGTGCCGACGCTGGGCCAGCGGGCGCGCGACCCCGTGCAGGCCGAGGACGGGTCGATATGGTGGGCCGGACAATGGGCCAACCTCGTCGGGCGCCTCGACCCGAAGACCGGCGCCATGAAGGAGTATCCTCTCCCGCCGGAGGCGATGCCCCACACGGTCACCCTCGATGCCGCGGGAGGCGTCTGGTACACCGGCAACAAGAACGGGTCGGTCGGTCGGCTCGATCCGAACACCGGCGCGGTCACCGAATACAAGATGCCGGATCCGGCCGCGAAGGACCCGCACACGGCGGTGTTCGACCGCAACGGCACGCTCTGGTTCACCCTTCAGCTCAGCAACATGGTGGGCCGGCTCGATCCGAAGTCCGGCGCGATCAAGCTCGTGACCATGAAGACGGCCGGCGCGCGGCCCTACGGCATCAAGATCGACGCCGACGGCGTGCCGTGGGTGGCCTGCAACGGCAGCAACTGCCTCGTGAAGGTCGATCCCTCCACCATGGACCTCACCGAGATCAAGCTGCCGGATCCCGGCACCACCGTGCGGCGCCTCGACATCGCCGAGGACGGGATGATCTGGTACGTGAACTCGACGCTGGGGCGGCTCGGGCGCTACGACCCGAAGACCGGCGCGATCAAGGAATGGCCGTCGCCGAGCGGGCCGAAATCCCACCCCTATGCCATCGCGGTGGTGGACGGCGCGGTGTGGTACAACGAATCCGGCATGCGGCCCGACATGCTGGTGCGCTTCGACCCCGACACGGAAGCGTTCCAGAGCTGGCCGATCCCCTCCGGCGGCGTCCATGCCGGCATCATCCGCCACATGCGGCCGACCCGGGAGGGCAGCCTCCTGATCCACCAGAGCAGCACCGCCCGCATCATCGAGGTCAAGATCGAGCCCGGTCCCGCGACGCGGTAGCGCCGCGGAACGGGGCATACCGGGGGCGCGGCGCCGGCTCGCGTCGTGCGCGCCCGCAGCCCCGAGGGCGGGGCGAGCGGCGGCGGGTCGCGCGCGGCTACAGCCCGTGCGGGCCGAGCGCCCAATAGGCCCGGAGCAGGTCCTCCTGCTCGCGGTCGGCGTTGTGGGGCAGCGACGGCGCGTCCTGGAGTTCCGCCTCGGTGACGTCGACCCGGAAGGCGTGGAGCTTGGGGTCGTAGTCGAGCTTCTCCCACGGGATCGTGTGGAGGCGCTCGCCGAGGCCGAGGAAGCCCCCGAAGCTCGCGACCGCGTAGACCACGCGCCCGCTCGCCTTCTCGATCACGAGGTGGTCGATGGTGCCCACGTGCTGGCCGTCGCGGTCGTAGACCCGCGTCCCTTCCACGCGATGGCTTTCGATCAGCGGGTGCTCGGCCGCGCGGACCTCTTGCGTCGTCCCCTCCGCCATCTCATCCTCCTCCGGCTTGTCCCCAGCAGCCCGACGTTGGCTCAGGAGACGGGGGAGATCAAGGTTGCCCGCCGCACGGTCCGACGGAGCGTCCCATTCATGAACATCTTCGTGCTGACGGGGGCCGGCGTTTCGGCCGAGAGCGGGCTCGGCACCTTCCGGGACAAGGGCGGCCTGTGGGCGAAGTTCGACCCCATGACGCTCGCGACGCCGCAGGCCTTCGCCCGCGATCCCGCGCGCGTGCACGCCTTCTACAATGCGCGCCGCGCCAACCTGCTCGCCGCGCGCCCGAACGCGGCGCACGCGGCTTTGGCACGCCTGGAGGCGGGCCTCGCCGCCCGCGGCGGCCGCCTCTTCCTGTGCACGCAGAACATCGACGACTTGCACGAGCAGGCCGGCTCCCGGCAGGTGCACCACATGCACGGCGAACTCCTGAAGGCGCGCTGCCTCGGCTGCGACGCCGTGGTGCCCTGGCGGGAGGACATGGGGGTCGAGACCGCCTGTCCGGCTTGCGGCCGCGCCGGCGGCATGCGCCCGCACGTGGTCTGGTTCGGCGAGATGCCGCTCGGGATGGAGCTGATCGAGGACGCCCTCGCGGGTGCCGACCTCTTCGTCTCGATCGGCACGTCCGGTTCCGTCTACCCGGCCGCAGGCTTCGTCTCGGACGCCCGGGCGGCCGGAATCCGCACCTGCGAGATCAACCTGGAGCCCTCCGACAACGCGCGGCAGTTCGACGAGACCCATTACGGGCCGGCGGGCGAGGTCGTCCCGCGCTGGGCGGACGGACTCCTGGCGCGGATCTGACCGGGGCGGCGCCGCGCTAGAATCTGTCTGCTCGTGATGGGATCGGGAGGGGCGGGGCTGTCGGCTCCGCGACCCCGTCCGGACCCGATCCTGAAACAGACTGACGGACTCTAACCAAGCGTTCACCACGATGCGAGCGAGGCCCGGCCGCGGCGGATCGATCCTCGGGCGCCGCGCATTCTCCCGACACATCGCCGCTCAGGCGCAATCCGGAGAGTGCAGCATGTACGACGTCAAGCCGGACCGGGTGGGCTGGACCGTCTACGATGCCGGGACGGGCCGGCCGGCCATCCTCGACGGCCTCGCGCTCGTGGAGCTCGAGCATGCGGCGGCCGACGAACTCGCCGCGCTGCTCAACCGCAGCGTCTACGGCCCGCGCCGCGGCCGCATCGGCTCCTGGCCGCTCCCGTCCTCGGCAGCCCGCAGGGACGCCGGGCGTGCCTTGACCCGGCGGTGAGGGGCCCGATCCCGCCGCGCCGGCATGTGACGATGCGCACAGATGTCCGCACGCCGCAGCGCCATGATCCCCTTGACACCGTTCGGGGCAACTGCCCGGGAGGCCGCCATGGTTCTCGTCGTGATCGACACCCAGACCCACACCCGCCGCACCTTCGTGGTGCCCGTGAAGGCGGGCCACGCCTCCCCGGAGCCGGCCCGCATCATCGCCTACACCCCGCGGGGCTGATGACTCCGCGCGAACCGATCCGGGATGCGGCCCCGAGCCACGGAGCGAGAGCCATGACCATCCTCGACCCCAGGACCGGCCGGCCCGTCACCATCGACCTGCGCCCGCGGCCGTGACCGCGGGCGGCCACTTGCCCGATCGAGCCGGCGGCGGCGCCCGGAGCGTGCCGCCCGCCCCCGCTCACCTCTTCGACAAGGACGAGGGACAGCGCGCCGACGGGCCGCATGTCCCGGACCGGTGCGCCGCCTGTTTCCCTGTCCGCCCGCATCGACTATGAACGCAACCACGACGTCCGCGTGAATCGAGCGGGCGAGCCGGGGGAGGCGCGTTCGTGATCAAGTCCGTCGCGGTGGTGGGCTGCGGCATCGGCCGGCTTCACGTCGAGGCCTATGCGGCCCATCCCGACAAGTTCCGCGTCGCCGCGATCTGCGATCTCAGCGAGGAGCGGCTCGCCACGATCGGCGAGCCATTCGGCATCGAGCGGCGCGTCAGGGACTTCACCGACGTGCTCCGCATGGACGACGTCGACGTGGTCGACATCTGCACGCCGCCGGCGCTGCACCGGGAGCAGATCCTGGCGGCGCTCGCGGCCGGCAAGAACGTGGTGTGCGAGAAGCCGATCGTGGGCTCGCTCGCCGACATCGACGTGGTGATCGCGGCCGAGAAGCGTTCCTCCGCCCGCGTGCTGCCGATCTTCCAGTACCGCTTCGGCAACGGCGTCATGAGGGCCCGCCACATCATCGACCAGGGGATCGCCGGACGCCCCTACGTCGCCTCGGCCGAGACGTTCTGGAAGCGCACCCCCGCCTATTACGACAATCCCTGGCGCGGCCGCTGGGCAACCGAGCTCGGCGGCGTGCTCATCACCCACGCGATCCACATCCACGACCTCCTCACCTTCCTGATGGGGCCGGTCAAATCAGTCTTCGCCCGCACGACCACGCGGGTGAATCCCATCGAAGTCGAGGATTGCGCCGTCGGCGCGCTCGAGATGCAGAGCGGCGCGCTCGCCTCGGTCGCCGCGACGCTGGGCTCCCAGGAGGAGATCAGCCGCCTGCGCTTCCACTTCGAGAACGTCACCTTCGAGAGCAGCCTCAAGCCCTATGCGCCCGGCGACGATCCCTGGCGGATCATCGCGGGCTCGCCAGAGGTCCAGGAAGCGGTCGACGCGGCGCTCCGGGACTGGACCCTCGTGCCCTCGCGCTTCGAGGGCCTGTTCGCGCCCTACCACGCCGCGCTCGTTTCAGGCGGCCCGCTGCCGATCACCCTCGCGGATGCACGGCAGTCGCTGGAGCTCCTGACGGCGTTCTACCATTCGGCCGAGACCGGCCTCCCGCAGGCGCTGCCGATCGGCGCCGACCATCCGCGCTACGCGGACTGGAGCCCGGCGGGCCGCGCCGTCTGAGGCGCGGCGCGCAGGTTCAGCCCTTCATGCCTGTGGTCGCGATGCCCTCGATCAGAAGGCGCTGGAAGATCACGAAGAACAGGAGCACCGGGATCAGCGCCACCACCGACATGGCGAAGAGCGCGCTCCAGTCGGACTTGCCCGTGGAATCCACGAACGAGCGCAGGCCGAGCTGCACCGTGTACTGGCTGATGTCGCTCAAGTAGATCAGCGGCCCGAAGAAATCGTCCCAGGTCCAGATGAAGGTGAAGATCGCGGCCGTGGTGAGCGCCGGGATCGCGAGCGGCAGGATGACGCTCCAGTAGATGCGCCACGGCCCCGCCCCGTCGATGATCGCGGCCTCGTCGAGCTCGCGCGGGATGCCGCGGAAGAACTGATACAGAAGGAAGATGAAGAACGCGTCCGCGGCCAGGAATTTCGGCACGACCAGCGGCAGGATCGTGTTGACCCAGTCGAGGTTGAGGAAGAGCACGTATTGCGGGATCAGGGTCACGTGGTAGGGCAGCATGAGCGTGCCCAGCATCAGCGCGAACCAGAAGCGCTTGAGCGGGAACTGCAGCCGCGCGAAGGCATAGGCCGCCAGCGAGCACGACATCACGTTGCCGATGACGCTCAAAGTGGCGATCACGGCCGAGTTCCAGAAGAACGTCCCGAAGCCGACCGTGAGCCCGGTCCAGCCGCGCGGATAGGCGCTCGTCGTGAAGGATTCCGGCCAGATCGAGGCGTTGCCGAAGATCTCCTCGTCGGGCTTGAAGCTGCTCGCGAGCATCCACAGGAGCGGATAGAGCATCACGAGCGAAACGGCGCAGAGGGCGACGTGCGCGAGGAGCGAGCGCGCTCCGCCCTCGGTCCAGCGCTGCCAGCGGCCGGGTGCGGCGTCGTCCATCAGCGGTGCCGCGGTGCGGATCGCCTCACGCATCGGAGTGCACCCGGCAGCGCGAGGTCGTCAACACGGTCCGGATCGCCTCACTCATTGTAATGCACCCAGTACCGCGAGGTCAGGAACGAGAAGGCCGTGAAGCAGGCGATGATCACGAGCAGGATCCAGGCCAGCGCCGCGGCGTAGCCCATGCGGAAATAGGCGAAGCCCTCCTGGTAGAGGTAGAGGGTGTAGAACAGGGTCGAGTCGATCGGCCCGCCGGTGCCCTCGCTGATGATGAAGGCCGGCGTGAAGGCCTTGAAGGCCTCGATGGTCTGCACGACCGCATTGAAGAACACAACCGGCGTCAGCAGCGGCAGCGTGATATGGACGAACCGCTGCCAGCGGTTCGTGCCGTCGATGCTCGCGGCCTCGTAAACGTCCTGGGGGATCTGCCGCAGGCCCGCCAGGAAGATGATCATCGGCGAGCCGAACTGCCAGACGCTGAGCAGCACGAGGGTGTAGAGCGAAGTGCTCGGATCCGAGATCCAGCTCGGCCCCTGGATCCCGACGAGGGCGAGTGCCGCATTCACGAGCCCGTCCTTGGCGAAGAGCTGGCGCCAGAGCACCGCGATCGCGACGCTGGCCCCGAGGAGCGAGGGCAGGTAGAACAGCGCCCGGTAAATCGGCAGGCCCGCGATGCCGCGGTTCAGCACCATCGCGAGCGCGAGCGCGAAGGCGAGCTTCAGGGGCACCGCGAGGGCGACGTAGAGGAACGTCACCTCCATGGAGTGCCGGAACTTCAGGTCGTTGGTGAAGATGCGCTCGTAGTTGGCGAGCCCGACGAAGCGCGGATCGCGCAACAGGTCGAAATCCGTGAACGACAGGTAGAGGGAGGCGAGCGTCGGCCCAAGCGTCAGCCCCAGGAAGCCGATGAGCCACGGGGCCAGGAAGCCGTAGCCCGCGAGCGCCTGCCCGCCATAGCTCCAGCCGCGCCGGGCAGGCCGCGGGCGCGGAGCCGCCAGACCAACCTGCGCCGTGCCTGCCATTCAGGGGCAACCTTGCTCGAATGCCGGTCCGGACGCGCCCGGCCGCCGTGCGTGAAATCGTGCGAAAGGCCGGCCTCGACGAGCGGGGCCGGCCCCGGGAAGCGTGCGCGTCAGGCGCGGCTCAGGATCGCCTTCGCCTCGGCGACGTATTGCTTGCCGCCGTCCGCCGGCGACAGGCGGCCGAAGCTGACCTGCTCGCTGACGCGGCGGAGCAGGTTCTCGACCTCGCCGGCGCCCTGGGGCGGGGCGGGCGGGATCGGGCCGACCTTGGAGGAGACATAGCTCAGGAAGTCGACCACGAGCTTGCCCTTCTCGTCGAGGTCCGCCGACACGACCTGGCGCATCGCCGCGGAGGCCGGAACGCCGCGCTCGACCCCGAGGATGCGCGCGCCCTCCGGGTCCTTCACGGTGAAGTTCGCGATCTTGACCGCCTCGTCCGCGACCTTGCTGCGGGCGTAGACGCTCCACATCTGCGAGGGCTTCAGGTAGTGCCCGTGGTGCGGCCCGGCTCCCTGCGGGTACATCGCGATCCCGAGCGGATTCTTGTTGAGCACCTGGTAGCCGATGTACTGGTTCGAGTGGTTGAAGGCGCAGGCCGCGCGGCCCTGCGTGAGCAGGTTCGTCTCGATGTTGTTCTTGTCGAGGCCCTGGAGGTCCGCCGGCGGGCAGGCCTTCGTCTCGCGCATTTTGGCCCATAGGGCGAACCAGTCGCCCATGTCCTTCTCGTCCATGCCGACCTTGCCGTCGTTGGTGAAGAGGGCCCGCCCGCGCTGGCGCAGCCAGTTCTCGAGCGCCGATTCCTGGCCGCTGGCGTCGGAGGTGCCGAAATACTCGCCGTTATGGGCCTTGGTGACGGCCGCCGCGAGCTCCGCGAACTTGTCCCAGGTCACGTTCTCGGGCATGGGGACGCCGGCCTTCTCGAAGGCGGCCTTGTTGTAGATCATCGCGTTCGAGTTGTTGCCGAGGTTCACCGCATAGAGCTTGCCGTCGACCCGGCAGCTATCGATCGATTCCTTGGCGAAGTCGGACAGGTCGAGGCTCTTGCCGAGGTACTCGTCGAGGGGGAGGATGGCGCCGCGGCGGGCGTATTCCGCGATGTAGCGGTAATCCATCTGGATCAGGTCCGGCGCGTTGCGCCCGGCGGCTTGCGTCGCGAGGCGCTGCCAGTAATCGCCCCAGGCCAGCGTCTCGCCGTCGATCTTCACGTCGGGATGGCGCTGCTGGTAGAGCGCGGCCGCCTTGAGGGTCCGGTCGGCGCGCTCCTTCGAGCCCCACCAGTACATGCGCACCCGGGTGCCCTGCTGCGCGAGGGCGGACGTGCCGCCCAGCGCCGCGAGGCCCGCCGAGCCGAGGCCGGCCTTCAGCAGCGTCCGGCGATTGAGATCACCTGCCATGGATCGTTCCCTCCCTAGCGGCGCGCGCTCGTGAGCCGACGCGCTCATGTCCGATGCCGGGCCCGCGCTTCCGCTCTCCCCGCGACGCAGGAGCCCCACCGGATCCTATCAAGCCGGAACTCGGCGCACCCTGTCAACCTGTTGTATGACGAGTTCGAACCCACTAGGCTGCGCCCGCGTCGGCCGGTTCCGTTTCTGCCTGGAAACCTTTGCCATTCCGGCTTTGACGGAAGCCGGTTCACGATGGCAAGATTTGTCTGACGACTTGCCGCGGGGTTGCGGCCAGGGCGGGGGATCGCAAGAGCATGCAGGACTTCAGCAGGAAGCGGATCGCGCTCGTGGGCACGGGCCACCGCGGCACCGGGATGTGGGGCATCAACGTCGCGCGGGGCTACGGCGAATGGGTCGAGTTCGTGGGCCTGTGCGACCAGAACCGCCTGCGGGCGGAGCGGGCCCGCGCCCATATCGGGATCGAGGCCCCGATCTTCACCGACGTGCAGGAGATGCTGAGCACGGCGCGGCCCGAGACCGTGATCGTCTGCACCACCGATTCCGCCCATGACGACGTGATCGTGCGCGCGCTCGAGGCCGGCGCCGACGTCATCACCGAGAAGCCGATGACGACCACGGCCGAGAAGGTGCGGCGCATCCTCGAGGCCGAACGGCGCACGGGCCGGCGGGTCGACGTGACCTTCAACTACCGCTACGCGCCGACAGCCCGCCGGCTCAAGGAACTCCTGGCCTCCGGGATCATCGGCGAGGTCACCTCGGCGGATTTCCACTGGTACCTCGACACCCAGCACGGCGCCGACTACTTCCGCCGCTGGCACGCCATCGAGGCGCAGTCGGGCAGCCTCTTCGTCCACAAGGCGACGCACCATTTCGACCTCCTGAACTGGTACCTCGACGACGATCCCGAGGAGGTCTTCGCCTTCGGGAGCCAGCGCACCTACGGCAAGGCGGGCCCCTTCCGCGGCCCGCGCTGCCGGATCTGCCCGCATGCCAGTTACTGCGACTATCATTTCGACATGAGCAAAGACCCCTGGCTCGAGAGCCTCTACGAGGATCCCTCGCGCGAGGACGGCTACGTGCGCGACGCCTGCGTGTTCCGGGAGGAGATCGACATCCCCGACACCATGTCGGCGCTGATCCGCTACCGGCGGGGCGTCCAGGTCACCTATTCGGTCAACACCTACATGCCGATCGAGGGTCATTTCATTGCCTTCGACGGCACGAAGGGCCGCATCCAGATGCGCCAGTACGAGCGCCAGCCCTGGGAGACACCGGACCACGACGAGATCCTGGTGGTCCGCAACTTCGACGGGGCCGAGCGCATCCTCGTCCCCCACGAGCCGGGCGGGCATTTCGGCGGCGACCCGAAGCTCCAGGACATGCTCCTGAAGCCCGGCACGCCCGATCCGCTGAAGCAGCGCGCCGGCTCGCGCGCGGGCGCCATGTCGGTGCTGTGCGGCGTCGCGGCCCTGCAGAGCACGAAGACAGGCCAACCCGTCAGCGTCTCGGGCTTGCTCGATCCCAGCCGGGCGGCTGCGGCCTGAGCGGCCCGGTCGCGCAGACGCTCAGGCCGCCAGGGACCGGGTGACGACGCGGGCGACCTCGGCGATGGCGGTGTTGCGCTCGGCGAGCGGGGCCTTCGTCTGCGTGATGTAGACGCTGACGACGAGCGGCTTGCGGCGAGGGGGCCAGATCACGCCGACGTCGTTGGCGGTGCCGTTGTGGCCGGTGCCGGTCTTGTCGCCGACCCGCCACGCCTGCGGCACCCCGGCCCGCAGGCGTGCGTCGCCGGTCTTGTTGCCCAGGAGCCATGCGGCGAGCCGGTCCCGCGACGCGGGCGACAGGGCATCCCCGAGCACGAGCCGTTGCAGGTGCGCCGCCATGGCGTCCGGGCTCGTGGTGTCGCGCGGGTCGCCGGGCCTCGCCTCGTTGAGGCCGGGCTCCCAGCGGTCGAGCCGCGTCACGGGATCGCCGAACGCCCGCAGGGCGGCCGTGAGGCCTGCGGGGCCGCCGAGCGCCTTGAGGAGGAGGTTGCCGGCGGCGTTGTCGCTCAGCGTGATCGTGGCCTCGCAGAGCTCCGCGAGCGTCATGCCGTCGCCGACCCGCTCCTTGGTCACGGGCGAATGGGCCATGATCTCGTCGGCTCCGAAGCGGACGCGGCGGTCGAGATCCTCCCGGCCCGCATCGACGCGCGCGAGCACGGCCGCTGCGGCCAGCAGCTTGAAGGTGCTGCACATCGGGAAGCGCTCCCCGCCGCGATGGCCCGCGCTCCGCCCGGTTTCCGTGTCGAGGACCGCGACGCCGAGCCGTCCCTTCAGCCCGGCCTCGATGTCCCGGAAGGAGCGGCCCAAGCCATCCGCCCAATCCTCCGCAGCCGAGGGCGATGCGATCCGCCCCAGCGGGCCCCCGAGGAGCCCCGCTCCCGCGCCGACGACCAGGCTTCGTCTCGTGATCATGCCGACCGTTCTCCCTCGATGTGCGCCGATCCCTTTCGGCACCGAGACGGCGTCATTCCCGGTAGGACAGCTGGCATTGCTGCGCCTTCGCCTGCACGTCGTCGGTGATGACCCAATGGATGATCCGCGCGTCGTCGTCGATCTCGAGGATCATCTCGAAGGGCTTGGTTTCCGCATAGACCGCGAAATACCCGAAGTGCCGCGCCCCCCAGACGGGCGTGCTGATGCGGAAAATCTCGGACGTCAGGACGCGGCAGAGGAGGAGGGCCCGCTCCAGCGCCTCGAGGCCGTACCTGGCCTGCAGGGCCGGCGCGAGGAGGGCGTGGAGCGCGGCCGGGTCCTGCGCATTGTAGGCCCGCACCAGGGCCTGGGACACGTCCGTGACCGCATGCGGGCCGGGAACCGCATGCGCGGGAAGCGCCGCCCCCATGCCGATAGCTGCGGCGGCCGCGAGCCTTCGGAGCACCTGCAAATGTGCCATCCCGTCCGATCCAAGTCCGGAGCGCACATGCGGTCGCGGCGCGCTCCCGTCAAGCCGCAGGGCCTTGGGGTGGGTCTCGCGCGCCGGAGGCGGGGCGGAAGCATGGACGCGCACGGCGCCGGCGCTAGATGATCCTGCCGCTGCCCGGCCGGAGCCTTCCCATGTACCTCGCCCGCTTCTCCTACGACGTGCTGCCCGTCAACCGGGAGGCCGCGATCGGCTTCATCCAGCGCGAGGTCGAGGCGGCGCGGGCGAAGGGGCTCACGGCGCGGCTCCTCGTTCCGCTCACCCGCGGCATGGGCGGGGCGGCGCTGCAATTCGAGCTCGAGATGACGAGCCTCGACCAGCTCGACGGCTTCCGCAGCCGCGGCGTCGAATCGGGCGCGGAGACGGGCGACTGGATGCACGCCTTCAGCGAGATCCTGTTGTCGCCGCCCATGGTCGAGATCCTGCGGGTCCATCCCTGACGCGCATGAGCCAGGCCACCCCTGAATCCGTCGAGGCCGGCGTTCTCGAAGCCGGCCTGTGGGGCGTGAAGGTGCGCTGGCCGGGCGGCACCTTCGTGGACGGCATGCTGGCCGAGACCGCCCGCCGCCTCGCCGAGCGCGTGGCGCGCGAGGGGCACGGCGAGCTGGCGCGGACGCTCCGGGACGCCGCCGACGAGGCCGACCGGCAGAATGCGGTCTCGCAGGACATGCATCATGCCATGACGGGGGACGATCCGGGCTATGAGGAGCGGTGACGCCTCGCACCGGACGGATCGGCCCAAGGCCCCGCATCCGAAGCTCCGAGCATCACCCCAGGAGGATTGCCATGGAACAACGTCGCATCGGCCGCTCGGACCTGCGGGTGCCGCCCCTGTGCTTCGGCGGGAACGTGTTCGGCTGGACCGTCGACGAGGCGCGCTCGTTCGAGCTCCTCGACGCCCTCGTCGCCGCCGACCTGAACTTCATCGACACCGCGGACGTGTATTCGCGCTGGAAGCCCGGCAACCGGGGCGGCGAGTCCGAGACCATTATCGGGGCCTGGCTCAAGAGCCGCGGCGGGCGCGACAAGGTCGTGATCGCCACCAAGGTCGGCGGCGACATGGGGCTCGGGCGCAAGTGCCTGGAAAAGGACTACATCCGGCAGGCCGTCGAGGCCTCGCTGAAGCGCCTCCGGACCGACTACATCGACCTCTACCAGTCGCACTGGGACGATCCCGACACGCCCGTCCAGGAGACGCTGGAGGCCTACGACGAGCTCGTGCGGGCCGGGAAGGTGCGGGTGATCGGCGCGTCGAACTACAGCGCCGCGCGCCTCAAGGAAGCACTGGACGCGAGCGAGCGGACCGGCCTGCCGCGCTACGAGAGCCTGCAGCCGGAGTACAACCTCTATGAGCGCGCCGGGTTCGAGGCCGAACTCCAGCCCCTGTGCGTGGAGCGCGGGCTCGGCGTCATCAGCTATTTCTCGCTCGCGAGCGGCTTCCTCACCGGCAAGTACCGCTCGGAAGCGGATTTCGGGAAGAGCGCGCGCGGCGGGGGCATGGCCAAATACCTCAACCCGCGCGGCCATCGCATCCTCCGGGCGCTCGACGAGGTCGCGGGCTCGCTCGGCGCGACGCCCGCGCAGGTCGCGCTCGCCTGGCTCATGGCGCAGCCCGGCGTGACGGCGCCGATCGCCAGCGCGACCACGCGGGAGCAGCTCGACGACCTCGCCGGCGCCACGCGCCTTCGCCTCGACGCCGCGGCGATCGAGGCGCTCGACCGCGCCAGCGCAGCCGAGGCACAGGGCGCCTGATCCGTCGGCGCGCCGCGCGGCCTCAACGGTCCCAGCACACCCGCGGGAGCCGGCGCTCCTTCCAGCGCTGGCCGGGCGGCAGCCGGCCCGCCCCGCCCCGCCGGCTGCGCCCCGATGCGGGAACGAGCGGCTGAGGCGCCGGCGCGGCCGCGGCGGGCGAGACCTCGCGCGGGCCGCGGGCGGTCGACCGCGGAACGCTGTCCCCGGCCATGCCGGTTGCCGCCGCGTCGGCGCGTCGCGTCGCCCGTCGGCCGGGCCGGGCCGCGACCGGGCTGTCGTCCGCCTCCGGCACGGACGCCGCGGCGGGCGCGGCTTCGGGAGCGGAGCCCCGGTCAGGCTCGGCTTCCGGGGCGGGCGGCGCATCGGTGGCCGCGTCCGTCGCCATGGGAGCGGCTTCGGGGTCGAGCGGGATCGCGGCATCCTCGGCCGCGGCGAGATCCGCGTGGACGTCGCGCTCCGGCACGTCGTCCTGGAAGGGATCGAACCATTCCGGGTCTGTCCGCTCGGAGGCGGCGCGGGCCGGCGCGCCGGACTGACCGGCGCTCCGGCCTTCGCCTGCAGGGGATCGCGTCTGGTGATTCATCGGGCCCATGCTGCTTCGACGGAGGTTTGATCGACACGCATCGATGTAGGATCGGCCCGCGCCGTTGTCCACACGGAGTCCGGGCATCCGGACCCGCGCTGCAACGAGGGGCGGCGCCGGCAGCATTCTTTCAACCGGAGTTCAGCGGATGGTGCCGGCTCGCGCGGGCCGGATGCCGTCACGGCCCGCGCCAGGGCTCCGGCACCGGCAGGCCGCGGCCTGCGAGGACGGCGCGGACCCGGTCGGGATAGTCGCTGATCAGCCCGTCGACGCCCCAGGCGACGAGCCGTTCCATGTCGGCGGTCTCGTTCACGGTCCAGGGCACCACGAGGAGGCCCTCGGCCCTGGCGTCCTTCAGGCGTTCCGGCGTCAGGCTCTGGTGATTCGGCGACCAGGTCGCGCAGCCCGCCGCCTTGACGAGGCGCGGCGCGGACCCTCCGAAGGCGGCGAGATCGAAGCCGGTCCAGGGCGACACGCCGGCGGGGCCCGAGCGCAGGTTGTTGAACGTCGCGCCCTCTGTGGTGAGGCAGACCCGCGGGACGGCGGGCGCCAGGGTCCGCGCCGCCTGGAGCGTGCGCCAGTCGAAGGATTGCAGGCTGATCCGGTCGAGGATTCCGGCCCGGTCCGCGGCGCCGAGAATCGCCCGCACGAAGGTGTCCGGGTCCGCGGTCTCGTCGCCCGAGGTCGGGGTGATCTTGGTCTCGACGTTGAAGCGCACCGGCGCCGCGCGGGCGAGGTCGAACACCTCTTGGAGCGTCGGCACGGCCGCGCCGTCCGCGGGCGCCTGCTCCGGGAAGGAGCGGGCATAGGACGTCCCGGGCTTGAGGCGGCCGACGTCGTAGGCCTTGAGCTCGGCCAACGTGAGCGAGCGCAGCGCCGGGCCGGCCGATTCGAGGAAGGTGCCGTCGCGGCGGGTGAAGGCGGGATTGAGCTTCGGGTCATGCGCGACGACCGGCACGCCGTCCCGGGTGATCCCGACATCGAGTTCGAGCGTCGTGACCCCGACCGCCAGCGCCCGCTCGAAGGCCGGCAGCGTGTTCTCCGGGGCAAGTCCGCGCGCGCCGCGGTGACCCTGGAGGTCGAAGGCGCCGGCCGGCAGCAGGCCGGCGGCCCAGATCCCGATGCCGAGGAGGCCGGATGCGCCCAAGGGTCCGTTCGCCATGGATGTCTCCTCGCCCGAGTCCCCCGATTCGCAGCCCGCCTGCCGCCGACGCTCCATCACAGCCGTGACGGCAGGACGACGGCCTCGGCGTCGCCGCAGAGCCCGCACGCGGGCGTTCTGCACGCAATTCGGTGCGGAGGCCAGCCTCCCCGGTCGGGGCGGCCAGGGCGAATTGCGCAGGGGCGCAGTGTATGCACCATGCGCGGCTCGACAGCCGAGGACGGGGAGAGCGACATGACCGATCGAAGGGCCCGGGGGCCGGGGCCGCGCCGGGAGCGCCGCCCATGAGCGGGGGGGATCCGGGCGCCGTCATCGACGCGCACCAGCATTTCTGGGACCTCGAGCGCAATCCCTACCCCTGGCTCCAGGACCCGGAGCCGATCCCGTTCCGCTACGGCGATTATTCGGCGCTCCGCCGCACCTATCTCCCGGTCGATTACGAGCGCGACATCGCCCCCTATCGCATCGTGAAGTCGGTGCATGTGGAGGCCGAATGGGAGCGCTTCGACCCGGTCGCCGAGACCCGCTGGCTCGAAACCCTCGCGGCACGGGAGGGGCGCCCCACGGCCTGCGTGGCGCATGCCGCCCTCGACCGCGCGGATGCGGCCGACGTGCTCGCCAGGCACGCCGCGCACGCGATGGTGCGCGGCATCCGGCACAAGCCCGCCGCCGCGGCCTCCCCGGGCGAGGCGAGGCGAGGCGCGCCGGGGTCCATGGACGACCCTGCCTGGCGGCGGGGCTACGCCGAACTCGCGCGGCACGGCCTGAGCTTCGACCTCCAGACGCCCTGGTGGCACATGGACGCCGCAGCCGACCTCGCCGCGGACTTTCCGGACACGCCGATCGTCGTCAACCACACCGCGCTGCCGGCCGACCGCAGCCCGGAGGGCCTCGCCGCCTGGCGCCGCGCCCTCGAGCACGTGGCGCGGCGGCCCAACGTCGCGCTCAAGATCTCCGGTCTCGGCCAGCGCGGCCTGCCCTGGACCGAAGCCGCGAACGTGCCGGTGATCCGCGACGCCATCGCGGTCTTCGGGGCGGAGCGCTGCCTGTTCGCGAGCAACTATCCCGTCGACAGCCTCGTGGCGTCCTACGGCACGATCCTGCGCGGCTTCCTCGCGGCCATCGCGGACCGCACGCCCGCGGAACAGCGCCTGCTGCTGCACGACAACGCCGAGCGGATCTACCGTCTGTAGCGGCGCGATCCGGCCGGGCTCCTCCGGCACCAGCCCGGCGGAGCGCAGGAATCCGGCGGCCACCTGGTCGAGGGGCCGCTTCCCGACGTCGATACGCGCGTTCCGCGTCGCTTTGACGGACCGCCGAGGCTCCGGCCGCGGTCGGACGCTTCACATGCCGTCGAAGTGGCGGAGCATGCGGGCGGGGTCGGGCTCGCGGCCGGTGAAGAGGCGGAAGGCGCCGACCGCCTGGAACACCGCCATGCCCCCGCCCGCCATGGTGCGGCAGCCCCGCGCCCGGGCCTCGCGCAGGAGCGCGGTCTCGAGCGGGAAATAGACGATGTCCGCAACCCACAGGTCGGGGCGGAGGAGGTCGGCCGGGACCGCCATGCCGGGATACTTCGCCATCCCCAGGGGCGTCGCATTGACGAGGCCGTCGGCGGAGGCCAGGGCCGCCGCGACGTCCGAGGCTGCGGCGGCGCGGCCCCCGCCGAAGCGGCTCTGCAAGGCCGCGGCGAGATCGGCGGCGCGGTGCTCGTCCGTATCGACGACGAGGACCTCGCCGGTCCCGAGGGTCAGGAGGGCATGGGCGACCGCCGCACCCGCGCCGCCGGCCCCGAACTGCACGACGCGGCCGCGGGGGGCGTCGGCGAGTTCGCGGCGGAAGCTCTCCGCGAAGCCCCACCAATCGGTGTTGTGCCCCACCCGGCGCCCGTCCCGGAGCACCACGGTGTTGACGGCCTGGAGCGCCTCGGCGTCCGGCGACAGCGCGTCGAGAAGCGGGATCACGGCCTGCTTGCAGGGATGCGTGATGTTGAGGCCCGCGAAGCCGAAACGCTGCGCCGCGGTCAGGAGCTCGGGCAGGGCCTCGGCGCCGAGGCCGAGCGTTTCCAGGTCGATCAGCTTGTAGAGGCAGCGCAGGCCCAGCTCGGCGGCCTCCCGCTCGTGCAGGGCCGGCGTCCGCGAGGCCTGGATCCCGGCGCCGATCAGGCCTACGAGCACGGATTCGCCGAGGTCGCGGGCGGGCGCGGCGGCCGTCATCGCGTCCTCGTCCTCACGAGGACCGGCCGTTCAGGCCGCGCATGGCCCGCACCGCGATCGGGTAACCTTGCGGCCCGAGTCCCGCGATGACGGCGGTCGCCACGGGGGAGACGTAGGAGCGGTGGTAGATCGGCTCGCGCTTGTGGATGTTGGAGATATGGAGCTCGATGATGGGCCCGGGGAACATCTTGAGCGCGTCCATGATCGCCATGGAGGTGAAGGTGAAGGCTGCAGGGTTGATGATGATCCCGCTGCCCTCGTCGATGGCCTCGTGCACCCATTCGATGATCTCGTATTCACGGTTCGACTGCCGGAACACGACGGTCCCGCCGTCCGCGGCGTCGCGGCACATGGCCTCGATTTCGGCCAGCGTGGTGCTGCCGTAGATCTGCGGCTCGCGCGTGCCGAGGCGGTTCAGGTTGGGGCCGTTGAGGATGTAGATCGGCTTCGTCATGTGAAGTGTTCCGAAAGGGGCGGCGGGGGCCGTGGCCGCGGGACTGGCGTTCGGGGCGGCTCGTCAGCCGCCGTAGCCGAACAGGCGCGGGAGCCAGAGCACGGTTCCAGGCACGAAGGTCAGGATCGCGAGCGCGACGAGCATCGCGAACAGGAACGGCAGCGTGTCGCGCACGATGGCGCGGAGCGGCTCGCCCGAAATGTTGGCCATGATGAACAGCAGGAGCCCGTACGGCGGCGTGATCAGACCGATCATGATGTTGACCACCACGACGACGCCGAAATGCACCAGGTCGATGCCGAGCGCCTGCGCGGTCGGGATGAAGACCGGCACCACGATGAGGAGGATCGCGGTGCCCTCGAGCACGCAGCCGAGCAGCAGCAGGAGGGCGTTGACGAGGATCAGGAACCCGAGCGGCGACAGGTTCCAGCCCGCGAGCAGCGCCTTCACGCTCTCGGGGATGTTCTCGACCGTGACCACGTAGTTGAACACGAGCGAGCCGGCGATCAGCATGCCGATCGAGGCCGAGGTGCGGGCGCTCGTCGCGACCGCCCGGTAGAAGTCGCGCCAGCTCACGCTGCGGTAGAGGCCGGCCGAGATCAGGAGCGCGTAGGCCGCGGCGACGGCCGCCGCCTCGGTCGGAGTCATGACGCCGCTGTAGATGCCGCCCAGGAGCACCACCGGCATCATCAGCGAGGGAAAGGCCCGGATGGTGATGCGCGGCAGTTCGCGCATCGGCACGGGCGCCTCGACGGGGAAGTTCCTCCGGCGCGCCGTGATCGCCACGATGATCATCTGGGCCAGCGCCATCAGGAGGCCCGGGACCACGCCGCCGAGGAAGAGGAAGCCGATCGAGGCGTCGGAGACCAGCGCGTAGAGCACCATCGGGATCGAGGGCGGGATGATGGGCCCGATCACCGAGGAGACCGCCGTCACGGCAGCGGCGTAGCTCGGGGTGTAGCGCCCGCCGCGGGTCATCATGACCTGCATCATGCGTCCCGTGCCGGCCGCGTCCGCGATGGCCGAGCCCGACATGCCCGCGAAGATGATGCTCTGCACGATGTTGACCTGGGCGAGCCCGCCGCGGAAGCGGCCGACGAGCGCGTTGCAGAACGCCATCAGCCGGTCCGTCATGCTGCCGATGTTCATGAATTCGGCGGCCAGGATGAACAGCGGCACCGCGAGGATGACGTAGTTGGTGTACATCCCGTTCAGGAGCTGCTCGGCCGCCGTGCCCATGTCGAGCCCGGCGACGAGAAGGTACAGGACGGAGCCCGCGATCATGGCGTGCCCGATCGGCAGCCCCAGGAAGGCGAGCGCCGTGATGGCGACGAGGGCGATCGAGAAGGGGCTGGCCAGAGTCATGCGGCGGAACTCGCCCGTGCGGGATGGAATGGGGGATCGCGAGGGGCGAGGGCTGCGCGCCTCACACGCCGGAGCTCGCCTGCGTGGGGTCGAGTTCGTCGGGCGCGACGCCGCGCAGCGCCTGCCAGCCGATCCAGAGGTAGCGGACCACGACCGCAACCACGAAGACCACGTAGATCGAGAATAGGAGGTCGAAGCGGATCTTGAGGTAGGCGGTGCGCTCCACCTTCATGAAGCTCACGTAGTCGAAGGTCGCGGGCAGCGACACGAGGTAGAGCGCGACGAGCGCGGCGGCCGTGGTCAGCGCCATGATGCGGCGCGGGCCCGGTCCGACCGCGCCGTAGAGGATGTCGAAGCGGATCTCCTCGCGCTCGCTGATCACGAAGGACGCGCCCCACAGGACGAGCCACACCCACAGGATCACGCTGAGCTCGTGGGTCCAGCCGATCGGCAGGCCGAGGAGGTAGCGGAACGCGATCTGGAGCAGGAACGCGCCGAACATCACCGCGAGCATGGCGGCGAGCACGTTCTCGGCCCTGCGCGCGAGCCAGGCGCCCGACTTGGCGGCAAACGGGGGCATCGGGGTTTCCTCCGGCAGGCTGCAGCCGCGAGGGGCCCTCGCGGCTGCGGATGCCGTCACCTTACATCGCGTTGATCTTGTCGAGCATGCCGGGCTGCCAGCCCTTGGCGAGGTCGGAGGCGAGGTACTTCTTCTGCGCGAACTCGCGGAAGGCCTTCACGTCCGGGGTATAGACCTCGAGCCCCTGCTTCTTGAAGAAGTCGACGAGCTCGCCCTCCTTCTTGAGGTGCTCCTGGGTGCTCCACTCGATCGCCTTGTCGGCCGCGGCCTGGAAGGCCGCCTGCTTCTCGGCCGGCATCGCGTCCCACACCTTCTTGGTGACGGCGAGCAGGTCGAAGCCGACGAGGTGCGAGGTCAGCACGATCTGCGACGAGACCTCGTAGAACTTCATGTTCTGCACGTTCGGCAGCGGGTTGTCCTGCCCGTCGATGGCGCCGCTCTGCAGGCCCGTATAGACCTCCGCATAGGCCATCGGGGTCGGGTTGGCGCCGAGGGACTGGCCGAGGAACTGCCAGGCGTCGCCGCCCGGCATGCGCAGCTTGACGCCGGCGAGGTCGGCGGGGGTGTTGATCTTCGTCTTCGGCTTCAGGCCCACGTGACGGGCGCCGAAATAGGTCGGGCCGAGGATGTGGATGCCGAGCTGGTCCGCGGCCATCTTCTTGAGATCGCGCCCGACGTCGCTCGCGAACACCTTCTTGAGGTGGTCGGCGTCGCGGAAGAGGTAGGCCGAGGTCACGATCGACCAGGCCGGGATCTGGTTCGAGATGTCCTGGGGCGCGATGTTGCCCATCTCGAGGTTGCCGCGCTGCATGGCGACGAGCTCGGTGCCCTGCTTGTAGAGCGTGCCGCCGTAATAGGGCTGCAGGTTGAAGCCCTGGCCTTTGATGTCCTCGGCGAAGCGCTTCATCATCTCGGCGCGGATGTCCTGCTCCGAGAACACGGCCGAGAAGCGCAGATTCGCGGGCGCGGACTGCGCGAGAGCCGCGCCGGCCGTGCCGAGCGCGAGAGCGGCCGCGCCGGCGGCCACGAGACAACGGCGACTGATTCCGAACGGCATATGGTCCTCCCCATGGTGCGGGACGGTTCTCCCGCAGCTCGCCGTACTATCGGCTCGGAGGTTCGGAGAATCAATAGGCGTTTGCAGGAACGTATGATATTTTCAGAAAACTCCTATATTGCCAGCGGCGGCCCCTCTGTCCCATGATGGGCGTGCGGGACCTGCTCCGGGCCGATCGTGGAGCGGGGGCGGAAGGGTGGCTGGATGAGCATCGAGTTCCTGGCGACGTCGATCGCGGACCGCGCCTACGACAGCATCCGGGCCGACATCGTCTTCGGCCGGCTCGCGCCCGGGTCGCGGCTGCGGCTCGACCGGTTAGCGGAATCCTACGGCGCGAGCGTCAGCACCCTGCGCGAGATCCTCAACCGCCTGTCCTCGGAAGGGCTGGTGCTGGCGGAAGGCCAGCGCGGCTTCCGGGTGAGCCCGGTCTCGCCGGAGGGCTTCCGCGACGTGGCGGCCATGCGGCTCCTGCTCGAGACCTATGCCCTGCCGCTGGCGTTCGCGGCCGGCGACCTCGAATGGGAGGGCCGCGTCGTCGCCGCGCACCACAAGCTCGCCGCCATGGAGCGCCGCATGCTCGCGGGCCACCGGGACAACATGGAGCTGTGGAAGCGCTACGACCGCGAGTTCCACCAGGCCCTCATCGAGGCCTGCGGCTCGCAGACCCTGCTCGACCTCTATGGCGGCGTCTACGACCAGTACCTGCGCTACCAGATGGTCGCGGTGGTGTTCCGCGGGGCGGTCGCGGCGTCCGAGCACCGGAGCCTCCTCGACTGCGCGCTCGCGCGGGATGCGGAAACGGCCTGCGCGATCCTCACCCGGCACGTCGACGGCTGCGTCGAGCATACGCTCGCGGGCGGAGCGCTGTGATGGCCGACGATCTGCACAACCCCGGCTCCGTCGGCGAGAGCGCCTACCAGCGCATCCGCGCCGACATCGTGTTCGGCCGCCTTGAACCCGGCCGCAAGCTGAAGCTCGACGGCCTCAAGGCCGCCTACGGCGCCAGCGTCAGCACGCTCCGCGAGATCCTGAACCGCCTCGCCTCCGAGCGCCTCGTGGTCGCGGAGGGCCAGAAGGGGTTCGAGGTCGCGCCCGTGTCGATCGCCAACCTGCGCGAGATCGCGGCCCTGCGGCAGCTCCTCGAATGCCGCGCCCTGGAGCAGTCCTTCCGCGCTGGCGACATGGAATGGGAAGGCCGCGTGGTCGCCGCCCATTACCGCCTCGCCCGCATGGAAGAGCGCATGGCGGCGGGCGACCGCTCCGGCACCGAGGAGTGGAAGCGCTACGACTGGCAGTTCCACCAGGCGCTGATCTCGGCCTGCGGCTCGCGCATGCTGATCGACACCCATGCGGCGGTGTTCGACAAGTACCTGCGCTACCAGATGCTCGCGCTGGGCTACCGCGGCGGCATCGCGGCCGAGGAGCATGCGCTCCTGCTCGACTGCGCCTTGAAGCGCGACGCCGCGCAGGCCTGCGCGGTGCTCACGCGACACGTCGCCGGCGGCGTTGAGCACGCGCTTGCGACAGGCACGATCAGTTGACGACCCGCTTCGTCCGAGCCCTTCGAGCACGCCCTCGCGACCGGCACGATCGGTCGACCGCCCGCTTCGCCCGAGCCCTTCGAGACCAGGACCGACCCCCATGCTGACCGCGATCGCCACCGTCTGCCTGAGCGGCACCCTCGCGGAGAAGATCGAAGCGATCGCGGCGGCGCGCTTCAAGGGCGTCGAGATCTTCGAGAACGATCTCCTCTCCTTCAACGGCACCCCCGCCGATGCCAGGCGCCTGATCGAGGGCCTGGGCCTGAAGACCATCACGCTCCAGCCCTTCCGCGACTTCGAGGGCATGCCCGAGCCGCAGCGCGCCAAGGTCTTCGCCCGCGCCGAGCGCAAGTTCGACGTCATGGAGGAGCTCGGCTGCGACCTCCTCATGGTGTGCAGCAACGTCTCGGAAGCCTCCCTCGGCGGCATCGACCGCGCCGCCGCCGATTTCCGCGAGCTCGGCGAGCGCGCCGCGAAGCGCGGCATGCGCGTTGCCTTCGAGGCCCTGTCCTGGGGACGGCACATCCACGATTACCGCGACGCCTGGGAGGTGGTACGTCGCGCCGACCACCCGGCGGTCGGGCTCGTGCTCGATTCCTTCCACATCCTCGCACGGGGCACCGATCTCTCGGCGATCCGCGCCATTCCGAAGGACCGGATCTTCCTGGTCCAGATGGCGGACGCCCCGAAGCTCGACATGGACTACCTCTCGTGGAGCCGGCATCACCGCTGCTTCCCGGGTCAGGGCGACCTTGCCATCGACGACTTCATGCAGGCACTGAGCGCCACCGGCTTCGACGGCCTGCTCTCGCTCGAGATCTTCAACGACCGCTTCCGGGCGGGCTCCGCCCGCAGCGTCGCAGTCGACGGTCAGCGCTCCCTCCTCGCGATGCTCGACGAACTCGGCCGCCGCACGGGCGCGCCGTCTTTGCCTCCGAAGGCCGCCTGCTCCGGGGTCGAGTTCGTGGAGTTCGCGGTGGACGAGCGCGGCGCCTCCGCCTTCGAGGCGGTTCTCGCCGGCCTCGGCTTCCGCAGGGCGGGTCTCCACCGCTCCAAGGCGGTGACGCGCTGGCGGCAGGGCGACATCAACATCGTGGTGAACGCCGACAAGGAGGGCTTCGCCCATTCCTTCAACATCACGCACGGGACCTCCGTGTGCGCGCTGGCCTTGCGGGTCGACGACGCGCAGGCCGCCGCGGACCGGGCGCTCGCGCTCCTCGACCAGCCGTTTCGGCAGCCAGTCGGCCCGGGCGAACTCGACATCCCCGCGGTGCGGGGTCTCGGGGGCAGCCTCCTCTACTTCGTCGACCGCAAGAGCGGGCTCGCCCGGCTCTGGGAGGTGGATTTCGAGCCCGTCGTCGAGGAGGGGAGCGAAGCCGGCCTCACGGTCGTCGATCACGTCTCGCAGTCGATGCACTACGAGGAGATGCTGACCTGGCTCCTGTTCTACGCCTCGCTCCTGGACGTCCGGAAGACGCCGGCCCAGACCGTGCTCGATCCCGGCGGCGTGGTGCAGAGCCAGGTCGTGGAGACGCCGGACGGGGCCTTGCGCCTGGTGCTCAACGGCTCGCAGAGCCGGCAGACGCTGGCCTCGCGCTTCCTCACCGATCTCTTCGGCTCGGGCGTGCAGCACATCGCGCTCGCGACCGACGACATCTTCGCGACGGTGGAGCGCCTGAAAGCCAACGGGGTCGAGATGCTGCCGATCCCGGAGAACTATTACGACGACCTCGAGGTGCGGGCGGACCTCGCGCCTGAGGTTTTCGAGCGGCTGAAAGCCGGCAACATCCTCTACGACGGCGAGGGCGAGGCCGCCTATTATCAGGCCTACACGAAGACGCTGGAGGGCGGCTTCTTCTTCGAGATCGTGCAGCGGCGGGCCTATCGCGGGTACGGGGCCGTCAACGCCCCGATCCGGCTTGCCGCGCAGACGCGGCTCGCCGCAAGCCCGGCGATGCCGCGGGTCTGAAAAAAAGCGCCGGCTCAGCCCGGGAGGGAGCCGGAATCCCGGTTCTCGGCCGGGGAGGGGGCGCGGGCGTGCCGCGAGACGACCGCCTCTTCGCCGAGGAGGCCGCGCGGGCGCAGGAGCAGGACCGCGACGAGGGACAGCCCGATCAGCACCACCTGGAGCGTTGCGGCCCGGGCGAGGTGCTGGGGCGGGACGATGCCGCGCAAGGCGCCGCCGGCGAGCGACCACAGCGCCCAGACCACGAAGGCGCCGAGCACCGCGCCGCGGTTGTTGCCCGAGCCGCCGACGATCAGCATGGTCCAGAGCTGGAAGGTGAGGATCGGCAGGAAATCCTCGGGCGCGATGTAGCCGACGAAATGAGCGTAGAGCGCCCCCCCGAGCCCCATCACGGCGCAGCCGATCACGAAGGATTGCAGCCGGAAGCGGAAGGCGCGCTTGCCCAGCGCCTCCGCCGCGACCTCGTCCTCGCGGATCGCGCGCAGCACGCGTCCCCAGGGGCTGCGCACGAGGCGCTCCAGCGCGACGTAGACGAGGGCGAGGATCGCGAGCACCAGCGCGAGATAGGCGAGGTTCCAGGCGAGGTTGCCGGTCGCGATTCCGGACAGGGGCTTCGGGATGAACTGGAGGCCGAAGGGCCCGCCGGTGAGCGCCTGCGCGTTCAGCGCCACGAGCTGCAGGGCGACCGCGATCCCGAAGGTCGTGATCGCGAGGTAGTCGTGCCGCAGGCGCAGGGCCGCGACCCCGACCACGAGCGCCGCCGCACCCGAAGCCAGCATGGCCCCGAGCCAGCCGACGACAATAGGCAGGTCGAAGCCGCCGATGCGGCCGGGATCGTCCGGTGCCGTGAGGATCGCCGAGGTGTAGGCCCCGACCGCCACGAAGCCGGCAACGCCCACGTTGAAGAGGCCCGTGAAGCCCCATTGCAGGTTCAGGCCGAGCACGATGACGGCGAAGATCGAGGCGAAGACGAGGAAGAACGCCCCATAGGAGACGAGGCCGAGGAGATCGGGCATCAGGGCTTCTCCCGGAACGGGCCGGTCGCCGGTGCGTCTTTCCCGTCCCGCATCACGGCTTCTCCCCGAACGGGCCGGTCACCGGCGCGGCAATGGCGAGGCGCATCACGGCTTCTCCCCGAACAATCCCGTCGGGCGCAGGAGCAGGATCGCGATCAGCACCGCGAAGGCCGTGGCGGCGCGGTATTCCGCGCCGACGAGGGGCACCGAGAAGCTCTCCGCCAGCCCGACGATCAGCCCGCCCGCGACCGCGCCGTAGACGGAGCCGATGCCCCCTAAGATCGCGGCGGCGAACAGGGGGAGGAGGAGGTCGAAGCCGAGCTGCGGGCGCAATTGCACGGTGAGCCCGGAAAACACGCCCGCGACCGCGGCGAGCACCGCGCCGATGATCCAGGTCGCCCGGATCACGCGGTCGACGTCGATGCCGGTCACGCGGGCGAGAGACGGGTTCTGCGACACGGCGCGCATGGCTCTCCCCAAGGTGGTGCGCGTGAGGAAGAGGTGGAGCGCGACCACGAGCACGACGGTCAGCCCCATCACGAAGAGCTGGTCCGCCGTCACGCGCAGGCCCCCGAGCACGTCGCGGGGCACGAGGCGGATCGCGACCTGGATCTCGCGGGTGTAGTATTCGGGCACGGCCCCGTAGGCGAACTGCAGGAGGTTGCGCAGCACGAGCGCCGCCCCGAAGCTCGCCATGATGAGGGTGATGGCGCCGCCGCGCCCGCGCAGGTGCCGGAACAGCACGGCGTCGAGCGCCAGCGCCAGCACGGCGGTCCCGGCGGCCCCGGCGAGGAGGGCCAGCACCAGCGGCCAGCCGAAGGAGAGCGGCCCGATCGGCTCCATCGGTCCTGCGACCGCGACGATGCCGACGAGCGCCGTCCAGGCGAGATAGGCGCCCCAGGTCAGGAACTCGCCGTGGGCGAAGTTGGCGAAGCGCAGGATCGAATAGGCGAGCGTCACCCCGATCGCGCCGAGCGCGATCACGGAGCCGATCACGAGACCGTCGGCGAGGAGCTGAAGCATCAGCGCCGCTCCCTTTTGCGTGCGAGATGGCGCGGCATCAGAGCCTCGCTCCGTTGTGGCCGAGATAGAGCGCCGCGACCTGCGGGTCCGCGGCGAGGTCCGCCGCGCGGCCGACGATGCGCTCGCGGCCCTCGACCAGCACGGCGGCGCGGTCGGCGATGGCGAGGGCCGCCTTCACGTTCTGCTCCACGAGCACGATCGTGACCCCGCTGCCGCGGATCTCGCGCAGCTTCTCGAACACCACGCCGACGAGCTTCGGCGACAGGCCGGCCGAAGGCTCGTCGAGCATCAGGACCTGCGGCGAGCCTACGAGCGCCCGGGCTACGGCGAGCATCTGCCGCTGCCCGCCGGACAGGCGCCCGGCGAGCAGCCGGCGCTGGCGCGCGAGATCGGGAAAGAGCGCGTAGAGCTCCGACAGGCGCTGGCGCCTCGGCACCTTGAGGATCGCGGCGGCGAGTTCCAGGTTGTCCTCGATCGTGAGGTTCGTGAACACGTTCTCGGTCTGCGGCACGAAGCCGAGGCCCTCGTGCGCCAGGCGGTGGGCGGGCCGGCCGGTGATGTCGCGGCCCTTGAGCGTCACGCGCCCGGCCGTGACCGGCACGAGGCCCGCGACCGCCTTGACGAGGGTGGACTTGCCGGCGCCGTTCGGCCCGAGGATCGCGACGATCTCGTCGGCTTCCACCCGCAGCGACGCCCCGCGCACGATCGGCAGGCCGGGCTCGTAGGCAGCCTCGAGATTCTCGATCGCGAGGGCGCTCACGGCGCCGCTCCGGACGGGGCAGGTGCCGGCAGGGGCCGTCTCACGCGAGCGCTCCGCCGAGATAGGCCTCGACGACGCGCGGGTCGCGCTGGACCGCCTCGGGGTCTCCGCTCGTCAGGAGCCGTCCCTGCGCCATCACCATCACGGGGCGGCACAGGCTCATCACCAGGTCCATGTTGTGCTCGATGATCAGGATCGTGACGCCCTCGCGGTTGAGGATCGCGATCTTCTCCACGATCGTGTCGAGGAGCCGCGGGTTCACGCCGGCACCCGGCTCGTCGAGGAGGATGAGGCGGGGCTCGGCGACGAGCACCCGGGCCAGCTCCAGGAGCTTGCGCTGGCCGCCGGAGAGCACCCGCGCCGGCTCGCCTTCGAGGCGCGAGAGGCCGACGAAGTCGATCCAGTGCCGTGCCTTGGCGACGAGATCGCGCTCCTGGGCGGCGACGCGGCCCGGCGTGAGCCAGTTGGCCCAGAAGCGCTCTCCCGCCTGATGGAGCGGCGCCACGAGCACGTTCTCCAGCACCGTCATCTCGGGAAAGGGGCGGGGGATCTGGAAGGTGCGGGCGAGCCCGCGCGCGAAGATCCGGTCGGGCGAGAGCCCGTCGATCCGCTCCCCTTCGAGGTCCAGCCGCCCGGAACTCGGCGGGAACAGGCCGGCGAGGCAATTGAAGAGCGTGGTCTTGCCGGCGCCGTTGGGGCCGATCAGGCCCGTGATCGTGCCGCGCTCGACCGTGAACGACACCGCGTCCACGGCCCGGTTGCCCCCGAAGGATTTCGACAGAGCGTGCGCGGTCAGCATCGGATCGGGCGCGGCGGGGCGGATTCCAGGAGGGGCGGGGAGGCGGGGCCGGCGTGTTGCGGGCGCGGGCACTTTGGGCCATGAGGGGGGCGAGAGCAACAGCGATCGAGCGCGCCGCCCGTGCCGGACGATTCCTTCGAACTCTACGACCTCAGGGTCGAGGTCGTCGCGCCCGAGGGCGCCACGATCTATTGCGGCGCCAAGCCCGGCGACCATTTCGAGCTCAGGGGCGAAATGCTGCATCTGCCTCCGGGTCAGGGCTTCTCGATCTATTCGATCGCCGCCATTCTCCCGCTCCTGCCCGCCAAGCAGCGCGCGACCCATCGGAACGACTGGATGTCGACGGACGCGGAGGTCGCCTGCCCCGACCCCAACTGCCCGACGCGGCTCAGGATCACGCGCCTCGCGAAACGCGTCTTCCGCCACGCCGACGTCACGGCGGTCCCGCTCCCCGTCGCCGAGGATCCCCACGCATGACGCCCGAGACCATCGAACTCGCGCCGGGCTACCGCATCTCCCGGGTGCTCCGCGGCGGGTGGCAGCTCGCCGGCGGGCACGGCGAGGTCGAGGAGGAGCGCGCGATCCTCGACATGGCGGCCTTCCTGGACGCGGGCGTCACCGCCTTCGACTGCGCCGACATCTACACCGGCGTCGAGGAGATGATCGGCCTGTTCCGGGAGCGGATGCTCGCGGAGCGCGGGGCGGAGGCGCTGTCGCGCCTCAAGGTCCACACCAAGTTCGTGCCTGACTGGGACGACCTCCCCCGCGTCGACGGCGGTTACGTGCGCGCCATCATCGAGCGCTCGCTCCGGCGCCTGCGCGCCGAGCGGCTCGACCTGGTGCAGTTCCACTGGTGGAACTACGCGATTCCCGGCGCCGTCGAGGCCGCGCTCGTCCTCAGGGACCTCCAGCGGGAGGGCAAGATCGACCGGATCGGCGGCACGAACTTCGACACGCCCCACACCCGCGCCCTCCTCGACGCCGGCGTGCCGCTGGTCTCGATGCAGGTGCAGTACTCGCTCCTCGACGACCGGCCGGAGCACGGCCTCGTCGCGCTCTGCGCCGAGCGGGGCGTGGGGCTCCTGTGCTACGGCACCGTCGCGGGCGGGTTCCTGTCCGAGCGCTGGCTCGGGCAGCCGGAGCCCGGCGAGGCCTTCGCCAACCGCTCGCTCACCAAGTACAAGCTCATCATCGACGATTTCGGCGGCTGGGACCTGTTCCAGGAACTCCTGCGCACGCTCCAGGCGGTCGGCCGGAAGCACGGCGTCGGGATCACCGCGGTGGCGACGCGCTGGATCCTCGACCGGCCGCAGGTCGCGGGCGCGATCATCGGGGCGCGCTACGCCGAGCACCTCGCCGACAATCTCACGGTGTTCCGCTTTGCCCTCGACGCCGAGGACCGGGCCGCGATCGGGGCCGTGCTGGCGCGGCGCGGGGGGCCGCAAGGCGACACCTTCGCGCTCGAGCGCGACCGCGAGGGCCGGCACGGGCGCATCATGAAATACAACCTCAACAAGGTCTGATCGTCCGATGCGGTACGGGCGGAGACGCATCATGACGTACAACCTCGACAAGGTCTGAGCATTGGCGGGATTCGACCATCCGCTCGCGGACGCCGCCCGGCGCGAGGTGATCGCGCTGCATGCCGCGTTCGAGGCCTGGCTCGGCGGGAGCGGCCCGGCGACCGACGCCGCTTTCGCCCGGATCGAGGCCGCGCTCGCGCCCTCGTTCTCGATGGTGGGGCCGGACGGCGCCGCCCACGCGCGGGGCGCGGTGATCGCCGCCCTGCGCGCCGCCCACGGCGCCAAGGGCCGCCGGGGGCCGTTCCGGATCGGGATCGCGGAGGTGGAACTCCTCCACCTGGAGCCGCCCCTCGCGGTCCTGCGTTACGTCGAGGACCAGCGCCAGGGCGACGCGCGCACCTCGCGCCGCTCCATGGCCCTGTTCCGGGCGTCCGGCCGCGCGCCCGCCGGCGTCGAGTGGCTCACCGTGCACGAGACCTGGGTCGCCGGAGGGCAGCCGGCGTGACGGATCGGTCCGAGTCCCGGATCGCCGGGCCCGAGACGCGGCCGGCGCGATAGATCCGCTTGCCAAAGGCGCCGAGTGGCGGAACACTCCGGCGATCGGCACAGGCGGGTCAGGACGCGGCAGAACGCGTCCGCCGGAGCCAGCCTTCAGGGGAGTCCCGTCCATGCGCTTCGCATCGTTGTTGTCCGCCGCGGCCCTCGCGGCCGCCCTCGCGCCGCTGCCCGCTTTCGCGCAAGGGTCCTGCCCCCACAATGTCGGGGTCGTCGTGGAGCTCACGGGGCCGGCCGGCCGCTTCGGCCAGGCGGCCTCGAAATCGATCGAGCTCGCCTTCAAGGAGCTCAACGACGCCGGCGGCGTCGCGGGCTGCCCGCTCGCCATGGACCTGCGCGATTCCCAGAGCCAGGGCTCGGTCGCGGTCGATCAGGCGCGCCAGCTCGTCGACCTCAAGCGCGTGCCCGTCATCATCGGCGGCATCATCTCCTCGGTGTCGCTGCCGGTCCTGACCTCCGTGACCGCGCCCGCGGGCGTGGTGCAGATCTCGCCCGCCTCCTCGTCGCCGACACTCACGCGGGTGGCCCAGGAGGGCAAGTCCAACGGGGTCTTCTTCCGCACCATCACCTCGGATGCGCTCCAGGGCACCGCGGCGGCGAAATACGCCCTCGACCAGGGGATGAAGAAGGTCGCGATCATCCACGTCAACAACGACTTCGGCGTCAACATGGTGGCCGAGTTCAGGAAGGCGTACGAGGCGCTCGGCGGCCAGATCACCACGACCACGCCGTACAACCAGGGCCAGGCCTCCTACGCTCCGGAAGTCACCCGGGCGCTGGAAGGCGAGCCGCCGGCGCTCTACCTCGTGGCCTATCCCGGCGACGGCACCACGATCGCGCGCACCTGGATCTCGCAGGGGGGCGCGCCGAAGTTCCTGCTCAACGACGGCATGAACTCCGCCGACTTCATCAAGGACGTCGGCCCCCGCTTCCTCAACGACGCCTTCGGGACCTCGTCGGGCACCACCAAGACGCCCTCGACCGAGCATTTCGCCAAGGCCTATCCCGCCATGTCGGGCGGCTTCGATCCCAACGCGCCGGCGGCCGACCGCGCCTACGACGCCGCCGCGATCGTCGGGCTCGCGATCGCCCAGGCCGGCAAGTTCGAATCCGGCGCCATCCGCGACGCGATCCGGAAGGTCACGGGCTCCGAAGGCGAGACGATCCATGCGGGCCCGGAGGGCTTCAAGAAGGCGCTCCAGCTCATCAAGGAGGGCAAGCCGATCCGCTATGTCGGCGTGATCGGCCCGACGAGCTTCGACCCGAACGGCGACATCACCGGCCCCTTCCGCCTGTGGCGGATCCAGAACGGCGAGGTCACGACCGTCGGCCAGATGGCGGTCGAGGAGGTCAACGCCGTGAAGGCGAAGGTCCCCGCGCGCTGAGCCGGATGCCGCCGAGATCCGGGCCCCGCGCGCCGCGCGGGGCCTTTTCCGTTTCGAGACCCGAAGGACCGTCATGACCCGCCCCGACCGCACCGTTCTGGCCCCCGGCCTCGAGATCAGCCGGGTCGTCACCGGCCTGTGGCAGGTGGCCGACATGGAGCGCGGCGGGCGCGCGCTCGACCGCGACGCGGCCGCCGCGGCCATGGCCGAATATGCCCGCGCGGGCTTCGACAGCTTCGACATGGCGGACCATTACGGCAGTGCGGAGCTCATCACCGGCCGGTTCCTGACGCTGCCCGGGATCGGCCGGCCGTCCGCCTTCACGAAATGGTGCCCGGCCCCGGAGGCGATGACGCCCGAGGTGGTGCGGGCGGGCGTGCAGGAGCGCCTCGACCGGCTCGGGGTCGCGGCGGTCGACCTGCTGCAGCTCCATTGGTGGACCTTCGAGCATCCCGGCTACATCGACGCCATGAAGGAGATGGCGGCGCTCCGCGACGAGGGCCGCATCCGCCATCTCGGCCTCACCAACTTCGATACCGACCACCTGCGCCTCCTCGTGAAGCACGGCTTCCCGGTCGTCTCGAACCAGGTCTCGTTCTCGCTCCTCGACCGACGCGCCGCCGAGGACATGAGCGCCTTCTGCCTGGCGAACGGCGTGCGGCTCCTCGCCTACGGGACGCTCGGCGGCGGGTTCCTCACCGACCGCTGGGTCGGACAGCCGGAGCCCGATTCGATCGCGGACTGGAGCAAGTCCAAGTACAAGCGCTTCATCGACACGGTCGGGGGCTGGGACGCGCTCCAGGGCCTCCTCCAGGCCCTCGCGGAAGTGGCCCGCGTCCACGGCGTCTCGGTCGCCAACGTGGCGACCCGCTGGGTGCTGGAGCAGCCCGCCGTCGCGGCCGTCATCGTCGGCGCGCGCCTCGGCGAACGCGAGCACCGGGCCGACAACCTCGCCCTGTTCTCGTTTTCCCTCGACGCGGACGACCGTGCCCTGATCGACGAGGCCCTCCAGGGGCTGCGCCGGATTCCCGGCGATTGCGGCGACGAGTACCGCCGGCCGCCCTTCCTCACGGCCTCGGGCGACCTCAGCCACCATCTCGAGAGCATCCCGCCCTTCTACCGCGCCGTGTCCGTGGAGGGCCGGCCGGACCGGCTGCGGATCGACTCGGGCAGCGTCTGGGAGCCGATCTGCGGCTACAGCCGCGCGGTGCGGGTCGGCGAGCGCATCCTCGTCAGCGGCACCACCGCGACGCACGGCTCGGGCGAGATGATCTGCCCGGACGATCCGCACGGGCAGGCGGTCTACATCCTCGACAAGATCGCGGCGAGCGTCGCGGCGCTGGGCGGGCGGCTGGAGGACGTGGTGCGCACGCGGGTGTACCTGCGCGACGCCGACCAGTGGGAGCCGGTCTCGCGGGTCCACGGCCGCTATTTCGGCGCGATCCGCCCGGCCAACACGCTGCTCGAAGTCGGCCGGCTCGTGGGCGATTACGCGGTCGAGATCGAAGCGGAAGCCATCGTGTCGGGCCGCTGACGCACGGTTCCGGGCCCGCAAGTTCATCTATGCCAAGGGCGACGGCGTCGACCTGATCCGGGACTTCCGGCCCGGCCTCGGCACCGTCCGCCCGCACGGCTTCACCCGAAAGCGACCTGCGCCTTTCGTGCCGCGCCCAAACGAAAGGCCGGGAGCGCCTGCGCGCTCCCGGCCCCGGTCCGGATCGGTCCGTGATCAGATGATGAAGAAGTCCGAGAGGAAGAGGTCGGCCTGGTCGGTGAGGGTGGCGAAGTGGATCGCCTCCTTCCCGCCCTTGCCGTCGGCGTCGTAGTAGAGCTCGCCCGTGTCCTTCTCGTAGACGATCTGCGCGAACTTCTTGG
>JAESGR010000154.1_pt1 | contig 106207 bp, 76 predicted proteins | sample 9269771 | NCBI WGS metagenome assembly JAESGR01 (sample SAMN15739572, study PRJNA653492) | algae metagenome | isolation source: Chroococcus sp. CMT-3BRIN-NPC107 and co-occurring heterotrophs from well... | place: USA: Clark Mountains Wilderness, California | collected 2010-04-18
ACTATAGCACGGCTTCTTCCTACACGGCCTCCAAAGGCTATGGCTACTTTATTCAGAACCATCCCTCCACCTTAGACAGCTTTGGGGAGTGGTACTATAACAAATCTACTAAGAAGCTGCGGGTGTATTTTGGATCTAACTCTCCCTCTTCTTATGAGGTAAAAGCCAGCCGCAAGGAAACCGGGGTGAGTTTCGATCGCAATGGCTACCTTAAGTTTGACAACCTAGCTTTTGAAGGCTTCAACTTCCGCACCTTTGATGTGGAGAGAACCACTGATGTAGCCATCATCAATTGCAACATTACCTTCTCCGGCAGCGATGCAGTGTATGGGTTTTATACCAAAAACTTTACTTTAGAAAATTCTATTATTGAAGATGCCTTAAATAATGTTGTTTCTATGACCTGGGAATGTCCTGGAGCCACCATCCGCAACAATCAAATCAAGAATGTAGGCTATATGGCTGGCATGGGAGGAAGCAACAACTTTACTTATCAAGGTATTATGGCCATGGGTCATAATGCGCTTATCGAAGGAAATAGTTTTATCAATATAGGCTATGTGCCATTGTCTTTCCGTGGCAACAACAGCATTGTTCGGAAAAACTATGTAGATAACTTCTGTTACATTAAAGATGACGGAGGTGCAATTCATACCTGGAATAATATGGATGGCTCCACTACACTTTACGGTCAGCAAGTCACAGACAACATTATCATCAATGGCTCAGGAGCCCCGGAAGGTACGTCAAACACTTCGCTTCGTTTAGCGAAAGGTGTCTATATGGATGACAACTCAGCCAATGTGGAGATTGCCCGCAATACGGTTAGCAATTGTACCTATGGCTTGTATGTACATAATTCGCGCAACCTGAACATCTATAGCAACACCTTCTTTGACAACCGTGAGTACCAAGTGCTTATGGAGCACGATAAAGTAGCTCCTGATAAACCCATCCGCAATGTAACCTTCCAATACAATGTGTTAGCCTCCAAAGATAAGGATCAGGAACTGATGGCTTTGTTTACCAAAGACAACGATATCTCCCAGTTTGGCTCCTTTTCTAATAACTATTACACCCGCACCATTTCTACTTCAGTAATCGCTGTCACAGCCGTTACCAACCGCTATAGCAGCTCACAATCGATTAACACGTATAATTTGAATGCCTGGAAAAAAGTGCATGGCCATGAATCAGGCTCGAGCGAAAACCGACCTATGCCTCATTACCAGATTGATCGGTTAACCAGTGCCAATAAGTTTCCCAACAAAAGCTTTGACTCTAATGTCTCAGGTATTCTCAGCTATCATTCTGGTGGCAGCTTACGCATCAACTGGGACAACAGCGGAAAAATAAATGGAGGCAGCATGCAAGCGTCTTTTGCCTATATCTCTGGCAAGAAAGGAGCACATTTCCGGGGCAACGTGGGCAGTATCGATAAAGACAAAAAATACATTGTCAAATTCAGTGTGATGGGTGCAAATGCAGACAGAACCCTGCAAATAGGCTTAATGAATAATAATGTAGCCAATGAGTATTTGGTGAGCCGCACCTTTAAATCAACGACAAGCCGCACCGATTATGAGTTTTTGTTTGAGCCCACTGGTAGTACTAGTTCAGCCGCTTTGCGCTTTGATTTTACTGAGAGTGATGGCACTTTGTGGGTGGATAATGTAGAGATGTATGAAGCTGACATCACCCTGGATGCAGGTCATGTACGGCTCGAATATAACCCAAGCAACACAACCAAAACTGTCTCCTTGACCAACACCTATCAAACAGCTAAGTTGCAGACCAAGAGCGGAAGTTTAAGCATTATCTCCTTTGCTTCTGAAGTACTTATGAAACAATCCGGTTCTATTACTGAACCTGAGCCTACACCTGAACCAGATCCTGAACCAACCCCAGAACCTGCGCCAGGCACCTCCATTTGTGAGAACACAGGAGGGATCAGCCGAGAGTACTGGAGCGGCGTGAGTGGCTCTTCGGTTTCTTCCATCCCTGTCAGTAGAACCCCTACTTCCGTGACCAAACTCACTTCTTTTCAAGCGCCCTCCAATGTAGCTGACAACTATGGACAACGCATCAGAGGCTATATCTGCCCACCGGTGACCGGTAACTATACCTTCTATATTGCAGGCGATGATGCCAGTGAACTCTACCTGAGTCTGGATGCCAATGCAGGCAGCAAACGCAAGATCGCCTCTATCGATGGATTTACCAGCTCTAAAGAATGGAACAAGTTTGCTTCCCAAAAATCAGCTACGTATTGGCTGCGGGTAGGCGAAAAATATTACATCGAAGCTTTGCACAAAGAAGCCGGCTATAATGATAACTTAGCAGTAGCTTGGGTGGTGCCCGGTACATCTTCCATCAATGTCATCCCTGGTAGCAACCTGATTCCCTATAGCTCCTCTAACGCTAGAATGGCTAGTGAAGAAGAAGCGCTAGCGTTAGCCTCAGCAAGTACACAAGCCTATCCCAATCCTTTTGAAGACAGACTATACATTCAGACAGAGAAACGAGGAGATATACAGATTAGCCTGATAGATGCCTTAGGCAGAGTATGCTATCAGCAGACAAAAGCCGTACAGGAAGCCACCATTGAGTTAGACTTTTCGCAAAGCAACTTGAACAAAGGTATGTACTTTGTCAAACTCCAATCAGGAGACCAACCTGCTGAAGTGATTCGCGTTGTTAGAAAGTAATCTATATAGAAATACTCATAACAGACCGTTTTCGTAATTTCATTTTGCGAAATAAGATATTTTTGAGCGGAAGAATAAACCCAATTGTCTGACGAATAGAACTAAATTATTATTCGAATAGATTTTGATATTTACTTGAAAGAATAGCAAGAGCAAAAAACCTAAGAACTTATCTTAGGTTTTTTCTTTCAAACTTGAAAAATTATGTAAACAAATACTTCATTAGTAAATTCTACTGAGTATTTACAGGAGATGTATCTAACAATAAATTATAATAAGAATAAAATAACTTCCTCTATTTGCAGTTTCCCAAAGAATAATTAGGCAGCATGAACCTTAGGTGATACCCGTAGTCTCGAACTGTTAAACTCTCTAATATAGTTAGTACAAATTGTATAAAAAATATAATTAATAAAATACCTAATTTTAGGTATTGACAAAGTTGGAAGAAATGGTTAACTAGTCAAAACAAACCCACCTCAATATTATACAGCCATGAAAACTATTCGCACTAAATACAAACAACTAAAAGATTGGACTTGGTTAGTTATAGCAGCTATTGGAGGAGGGAATTTATAGAATTTGATGAGAGTAAAAATACTATCATTTTCCAGCCTACTGATACATAGAAGATAATATTGCTTTGACGCCTTACTCATTATTGGTGAGTATTGTTAAAAATACTGAATACAGACTTCGCCTTATTTATCTTCTTTCTCAGTTCGTCCTTTGCTCAGCGTATAACTTTCACCAACTTTAAAAAGAAACCTGAGCCGATAATTATTAGTTTATAGTTAAATCTCGATTTTAATGCTGGACTAAAAGTACCTACTGAGGAAAATTGATGAGTTACATTAGCAATTTGTACAGGATTATTGTAACTGACTTGACTAACATGATAATTCTTGACCCTTTTAATTTAGCCAAATTTTAACTGATAAAAGTTTGGTTAAAACTAGGCTAAGTTAAAGGCCATATTACTCACTCTTATTAAGCTAATTATCAACTATTGATTTTGAACCTAGGAACAAGTTATCATTTAAATTTTCTCAAAAAACAAAATTCTTAACATAAGTTGTTACTGACTATACTCTTTCCTTATTAATCTAATTCAACTTATATATTCACTAAAGCTTTAAGTAAAATGAGTCATTAACTACAAGGCAAAATATAATGGGCCTTAGTGTTTGCCATTTTCCACACAATGGTCAATTACCAACACTGAATTTTATTGAAATAAAAAATCAATTAAGAATTCATAAGAGGACAATTCATTGATTGCACATTTCCTAAAATTCAGTTTTGATAGAAAATTTTATTACATCTCAATTAAAATCATCTCTTCCTCGTAATATGCAATACATTATACCTACTGTATATTTCGTTTCTTCCACTTTGCTAAAATTTAACACGAAAGTCTTTTGGTAGAAAACATACCACTTAGTATGTTTGCAGAACATACCACTTAGTATCTTTATGAATAAGGCAGCTACTACTCGATTAACTATCCTTCAACAAGCATTTGATCTAATATATAAGAAAGGGTATCAGGCTAGCAGTATTGATGACATTTTGGCTACTACACAGGTAACCAAAGGTGCCTTTTTTTATCATTTTAAAAATAAAGACCAAATGGGTCTGGCAATGGTTCATGAAGTAATGTATCCTGGTATGCAGCAAGCATTAATTGCCCCCTTACTAACTTCTCCAGACCCTATTCATGCCTTATATACTATGATGAAGCATGTGCTACTAAAGTCTCCTTTCTTTCAGGTAAAATATGGGTGTCCAGCCGTCAACCTGATCGAAGAGATGGCTCCTGTAAATAAAGCTTTCCATAATTCCCTGCTACAACTCATGCTCCAATGGCAGCAAGCAATTGTCCATTGTGTTAGAGAGGGAATTATTAATGGAAAAATCAGACAAGATGTAAATGCTGAAGGGGTGGCAGCTTTTCTGATGGCTGGCTATAGCGGCATACGCAATATGGGTAAACTTTTAGGTAAAACTTGTTATCATTCTTATTTGAAAGAGCTGGAAGGGTATTTAAAAACACTTAGTTAAATTTTTTTAATAAAAAACATACCGATTAGTATGTTATAAACATAAAGCATATTTAATACTCCTACTCTATTCTTAACTTAAATTCTTTCTATGTATTACATTCTTCTTTTTCTACACTCTATTGGTAGATGGCTTGTGCTAATCAGTTTATTGTATGCCATTAGTAGGGCTTACAAAGGCTATCGTTTTAACTCAGCATTTACACAAAAGGATAATAACATCCGTCATTGGACAGCTACTACTGCCCATCTTCAAATGATGATCGGTGTGGTGCTATATTCTCAAAGTCCACTTATAAAGATTTTTTTTAACTCCTCAACAAATCAGAATCAAAGTAGTGACCCTGTTTTTTTTGCGATAATCCACCTGGGCATTATGGTGATTGCCATATTACTAATTACCATTGGTTCAGCACTGGCAAAACGAAAAAAGAGTGATCAGGATAAATACCGTACAATGTTATATTGGTTTGCTGCGGCCTTACTTCTCATTTTATTAGCCATTCCATGGCCTTTTTCACCCTTTGCTCACAGACCTTTTATAAGACCTTTTTAAGTATGACAACCTTATTCACTACCCCAATTGGACGACTTCGCCTGTTTGCTTTTCTGGAAGGTATTTCCCTTTTAGTGCTTGTTTTGATAGCCGTACCTTATAAGTATTTTCTGCAAGATCCCACGATTGTAAAATCCATTGGGCCTATTCATGGTGCATTGTTTTTGCTATTCATTTTTAACGCTATATGCATAAGCATAGAACAACAATGGAAATTTAAAGATACAACCTGGAAAGTACTTGTAGCTTGCTTTATTCCCTTTGGTACTTTCTATATTGATTACAAGATACTTCGTACTATGCAACAGGATGAAACAGAATAACCATGATCTATGTATTTAAGACATCTGTTAAAAACAAGAAATCGGTAAGGCAAGTAAGTGTCTTTTTGGACGAGATCCTACAGCGGGCAAAATGGAACTTTGACCTTGCAGACTGTGACAGAATACTTCGTATTGAGAGTAAAACAGATATAACAGCAGGGGTTATAAATGGCCTGAATGGCTTGGGTTTCGATTGCCAGGAATTACAGTGACCTTGGGAATACGAGAAAAGGAAACACATACCAGAAACGTAGAACGGCTTTCGCAGGGAAAAAATAAAGCAGCCTATTTGCACCAAGCTTATTGAAAAGTGAAGAAAATGTTTAGAACGTGTAACTTAACCATCGCTGAGATGGTATAGCTGGAACGCTTGTAATATCTGGCTGCTGTGCCATAATGTTTCATATAGATGTTATAAACTAGCATACTCTAGTTAAATTCATACTAATAATAAACCCCACTTGGCACAAATGCCACATGGGGTTTATTAAAGCTTAGGATGTAGTTCTTATGTAGCGGAAGCTGCTGACACCGATGGACGGTTTTGATTTTCAATATTTACTTTCATCTGGTATTGTTCAACCGCTTTATTAAATTCATCTGCACCTTGGGAGATACTGCTTATGGCTGCATCAACGGCTTTTTCCAAGTCAACATCTGATTGATCAAATAATTCAATTTGAATAGAAGCTATTTTTTGGATCAAGGCAATCTTACTGTTCTGCACGTCCTGTAATTTAACTAAAACGTGATTCATCACATCTACTTTTGTTTTTTCCATAATTCATAGTTGAGATTGGCAAAATAGTTTAGAAGCTGCCAAGTGGGTTTGAAGCGCTATATACGATTTCGTCCCATCAAAGGTTATGAAAGACCTTTCCTGATGGTAGCCCGATATTTATTTTCCAGACAACAGCTTATGTATCCTACTCAATATATAGAAAATTATGACTCACTTTTTAATGGGTTTATGCGAGTGTTAATTGAATGCATTTCGAAATTCCACCGGACTGTGGTTTGTTTTCTTCTTAAATAATTTGCTAAATGATTGCGGATGCTCAAAACCCAGTTCATAGGCAATTTCGCTTACCGATAAACTTGTCGTGCTTAAACGTTCTTTAGCATAGTCAATCAGTTGGTTTTGAATGTGTTGTTGTGTGTTTTGTTTGGTATACATTCGTAATAAGCTCCCCAAATAGTTGGCGGAAATATTAAGTTGCTCTGCCATGTATCCTACTGTTGGAAGGCCATTCTCCAACACCTGGCCACTCTTAAAGTATCGCACAAGAATCTCTTCAAATCTTTCCAGCAATTCTGAGTTAGATTTTTTCCTGGTGAAAAACTGCCGTGCGTAAAAGCGTTCAGAATAAATAAGCAGTCTTTCAAGTTGAGCGATGATCAATTCCTGACTAAATTTATCGATGTTGGATTGGTATTCTTCTTCGATGCTTTGAAGAATAGATACAATCACTTTTTCTTCTTTGTCTGAAAGAAATAGGGCTTCGTTTACCGCGTATTGAAAAAAGTCATACGTTTTTATCTTCTTTGCCAGAGTTGTGTTCCACAAAAAATCGGGGTGGATCAGCAATAGCCACCCGGTAGGTTCAACTTTTGCGTCTGGGTTGATCTCTATCTTCAAGAATTGAAGAGGGGAAACAAAGCTCAGTACTCCAGAATCAAAATCATATGGCTGTTGCCCGTAGTTGAATTTAGCGTTGACATTCCGCTTTAAACCAATAGAATAAAAGTTCTGGATCCATTTCAATTCATTATCATTTACCGGATAAGTAACTTTGCTATAATCTATCAGGCTGATCAATGGATGATCAGGTTTGGGAAGATGGCAGAAATGGTGAAATTCAGAGATAGAATTAAATCGAAAAGCCTTTTCCATTCGTATATTTTTTTGAAGATGGTAGTTGTATTTGCCTGCCTTAGAGCCGATCGTATGCTTGCCTTTAACTGATGATGAAACTTGCATAAGCTGTTATTCATGTTCTCTTTAGCTTCAGCTCATGCAAGTTTCATCTAGGCTAATTTATTCAATTATCTTTCTTTGTAAAAAATCATCCCAGCATGATACAAAATACCATCTCTAAATTCACCATCTGCAGTAAACCCTGTATCGTCTTTGTAATCAATGTGGTTTGCTGTTACCTTATAATTGCCCCGGTAAGCGCTTTGACGATTTCTGCGGGCTTCATCATATCGGTTATTAGGTAATAATTCATGGCGGATGTAGCCGTCTTTGGTGACCCACATGCCGATGTATTCTTTTGTTTGTTCTATTGTTTTATCCATCTTAGTGATACTATCTGCTAAAATTTTTAAAAACTTTTATGCTATTTCCAATGGTTAAATCTGGTGGCTACTTACTTCTTGCTCTTTCATAGTTTATGTTTTGTAACGTGTTCTAGTGAAACAATTGCTATTCCCTGAAAACAACCCAATGGCCAAACAAAAACAAAGTATGTGTTGTTATAATACTTAAAATGATTTTTGTGCCGTAGGTCTTACAACTATTTCATTTACGTCCACATCTGATGGCTGTGAAATAGCATATCCCACAGCTTTGGCAATAGCAGCAGCAGGTAATAAATCTGTTCTGAATTTTTCGATAGCCACTTTCTTTAAATCTGGGTCCGAAATACTTTCCGCTAATTCAGATTCCGTTGCTCCAGGCGCTACCAGGGTAACCCTGATATTTCTACTTACTTCCTGTCGTAAACCCTCCGAAATGGCCCGTACAGCAAATTTAGTCGCACTATAAACCGTAGAAGTAGGTCCTACCCAGCGGTCCCCAACCGAAGTAATATTTACAAACTGTCCACTGTCTTTGGCTTCAAAAATAGGAAGTGCCGCAGCAATACCATGCAATACCCCTTTGATGTTTACATCTATCATCCGGTGCCATTCCTCAATTTTGTAACTATTGATCATCGAAAGCGGCATCAATCCGGCATTGTTCACAATTACATCCAGCGTGCCAAATTGCTGCACAGCATAGGTTGTGAAGGCAACAACCTCTTCCGCATCAGTAACATCCAGCTTCTTATAGACGGCTTGTCCACCACCACCACTCGAAGCAATAGCCTCCACAATACTTTTAAGCTTATCCACGCGTCTGGCTCCTAAAACCACCTTGGCACCCAATGCTGACAAATGATGTGCAATTGCTTCCCCAATACCGCTACTTGCCCCGGTAATGGCTACTACTTTTCCTTTAATATTCTCCATGATTTTATAGAATTTTGTGTTTACTTGATGATACAAAGATGGCAGGAGATACTATTCTTTACGTATCCCAATCAACGAATGACGTAGTCAAATCGTGAATACTAAATCAACAGAAAGCTAATGCTAGCAAAATGCTTGAATTTTCGCGGATGCAAACCAAAGTATCGGCTGTAGAGGAAAACAATTACATCAAACATAAATAGACAGGATGTTAGTACAGAATTGAACTATTGAGCTTTAATATTTCGCAGAAAAACTGTAGAAGCCGCTAAGGCGTGGCTCATACATAAACAGAATTGCCCACAAGTTTAAAGTGCAACATACTTAGTATAGTGTACAATAAACTAAAGCTACCTCCTCTAACTTAAGGATTTACTATTTCTTCTTCATAAAAGATAATACTGGGTACCCATTAGGTAATTTTAAAAATTTTATTTGAGAAATACTTGCAAACCCAAAACAACATCCATACATTTACATCCATCAATATATTAATACTGCCTGGAAGATGGATACGAAAGTAGTAGAAAGAATAGCTAAGGCTTTAAGTGATAGAAACCGATTACTGATTCTTCAAAAAATAGCTAAACAAAAATGTTTAGGTTGTACCCAGGTGCAGGAAGTGGTTACACTGGCTCAGCCTACCCTTTCACATCATGTAAAAGTATTGGTAGATGCTGGATTGGTAGACACACTTAAAGATGGCCGGAATCTTAATCTGTATTTGAATAAAGAAAAAGTGCAGGAGTTAATTGATTTTTTATCCCAATTGAATCAAGATTAGTCGCATACACCTCAAATCATTCACTGCAAATTCCTTAGATTATGAAACCTTCAATAACGTGCAAGGATTTAGATAGCCTCAAAAAGCATTATTAGCTTTTTTTTTACCCAAATACATTGATATATATAAATATATAAATACTACAATATTTATATACCGGCATTCCTTTGCCCAAAAATTAAGCATTCCCTTTACTTTTAAAATTCTACAAAAATGAACAAACCATCGCACATCTTAATTTCCGTTGTTGTTGGGCTGGTGATCGCATCACTGCTTATTTTACCCAATGCCTTATCCAGTAAAAATACAGAAAACCAGCATTCCGAAGTTAAACCGGCTGCAGTGGCTGTAAACAGGGTTGCCGTAGATACCTACATTGTCAATGGATCGGTTATAGACGAAACCATTCAATCTGTAGGCACCATTGCTGCCAAACAAAGTGTAGATATTGTGAGCGAAATCGCCCGCAAAGTCACCAAAATTTATGTACAGGAAGGCAGTTACGTGAAGCAAGATGCTTTACTATTTAAACTAGATGATGCTGACCTGCTGGCCAGAAAATACAAATTGCAGCAACAGGAAAAACTAGCACTGCTAGACGAAACACGTTTCCGTGAATTGCTCACCACCGAATCTGTTACCCAGCAAGAGTACGATCAGATTTCAACTACCCTGAAAGTGTTACAAGCAGAAATCGGGGTGTTAGAGGTTGAAATTGCTAAAACAGAATTACGGGCACCTTTCTCCGGAAAAATTGGCTTAACCAAAGTGGATATTGGGGCCTATGTAACGCCTAACACCGTGCTTACTACATTGCAGGACGTAAGCCAGGTAGAAGTGAACTTTACTGTCCCTGAAAAATATGCAAGTGAGGTAAAAGCAGGACAACTAGTTCAATTTACTACAGAAAATGCTACACAAACCTTTACTGGTAAAATTATAGCCACCGAACCTAAAACAGATGTAGCTACTCGCAGCCTGGATGTACTGGCCGTAAGCGAAAATAAAGAGGGTGCATTGGTGCCTGGCGTTTCAACTAAAATAGATATTGGGTTGAAGCAGATACAACAAGGCATAACTATACCAACGCAAGCCTTAATTCCAACGCCAAAAGGGTATTCAATTTTTGCTGTCAAAAATGGCCAGGCTGATTTACGGGAGGTAAAAACCGGTAAACGGACCAAAGGCAATGTGCAGATTCTGGAAGGCGTAAGCATCGGAGATACAGTGATTACAACCAATATCCTCCGCCTTGGGCCAGGTGTGCCAGTAAGCCTGGCAAGTGCTGAGTAAGCTATTATTATACGTAAACTAGTATGTATTTATCTGGATAGGTAAATTGATGGGAGAAGTGTATCCATTTACCTTCTCTCCTCTCTCACCCAAATCGCTACCAGATACATACATAAATAACCACCCCTAAAACCTATCCCCTTTTTAACGACAATTTTTATTTGCCCATATGAGTTTATCAGGAATAAGTATTAGCCGGCCTGTATTGGCTGGCGTACTATCAGTGTTAATTGTTTTGTTTGGTATTGTAGGCTATACTTATTTAGGTATCCGCGAATACCCGGTAACAGATTCACCTATCGTGACTGTAACTACCACGTATCCTGGAGCTAGCCCGGATGTAATTGCCTACCAGATTACCAAACCCCTGGAAGAAGTAATTGGTGAAGCCAATGGTATCCGTACTATTTCCTCGGTTTCCAGGGAAGCTGCCAGTGTGATCACCGTTGAATTTAATCTGGATGTTGACCTGGAAGCAGCAGCAAACGATGTACGCGATAAAGTATCCAAAGCCATCCGGTTATTGCCCGGGGATGTAGATCCGCCAGTGGTGGAAAAGGCCAATTCCGGCGATATTGTAATTTTTATGGCAGTAGAAAGTAAGACCAGAAGCATTCTGGAAGTAAGCAATATCGCCTCTACTGTGATTAAAGAACGTATGCAAACTATTCCTGGAGTAAAACGGGTAGGAATTGCCGGTGAAAAGAAGTACGCCATGCGCCTGCGGATAGACCCTACTAAACTAGCTGCTTACCAGCTAACTCCACTGGACATTGAACAAGCTTTACGCAAAGAAAATGTAGACCTCCCTTCCGGCCGTATTGAAGGCGATCAAAATGAACTGACTGTGCGAACATTAGGCCGGCTTGTGCAGGAAAAAGATTTTGATAACATGATTATCAAGCAGGAAGGCAACAGCATTATCCGGTTCAGAGACATAGGGTATGCAGAATTAGGCGCGGAAAATGAACGCACTGCCATCCTGAATAGTGGTAAAGGAAACACTCCGGTAGTAGGCGTTTTCGTAGAGCCCCAACGTGGTGCTAATGCCGTAGCCATTGCCGATGAGTTTTACAAACGATTAACAGATTTACGCAAAGAAATACCACAGGAATATGAGTTAACGGTTGGAAAAGATTTTACAGAGCCTATCCGAAACTCCATCAGTGAAGTAGAAGAAACCCTGTTTATTGCCTTCGGATTGGTTATTTTGATCTTGTTTATCTTCCTTCGTGACTGGCGTTCTACGATTATCCCGGTAGTAGCCATTCCGGTTTCTATTATCTCCGCATTCTTTATTATGTATGTGGCCGGCTACTCCATTAACGTACTTACTTTGCTGGGACTGGTACTGGCTATTGGCTTGGTGGTGGATGATGCCATTGTGGTATTGGAAAATATTTTTGCCAAAGTAGAAGGTGGGATGAATCCGGTGCAGGCTGCGTTTACAGGATCTAAAGAAATATACTTTGCCGTTATTTCTACCACTATCACCCTGGCAGCTGTATTTCTACCCATTCTATTCTTGCCTGGTATAACAGGTAAACTATTCCAGGAATTTGCCATTGTTGTGGCAGGTTCTGTGCTGGTATCTGCGTTTGTGGCCCTTACTCTTACACCCATGATGAGTGCCTATTTATTAAAGCCACATACTCAGCCAAACTGGCTTTACCGGAAAACCGAGCCCTTTTTTGTTAGATTAAACAACGGGTATGAGCAATCGCTGAACTGGTTTATGAAACGCCGCTGGCTTGCTTTTGCCGCATTGGCCATCACCATGGGGTTGATTTATATTGTTGGCCGTTTACTTCCCTCAGAACTAGCTCCCTTAGAAGACCGATCACAATTGTCACTGGTCGTAATGGCTCCAGAAGGCTCTTCGTATGAATATACAGAAAAATACATGAATGAAGTAGCTAAATTCTCTATAGACTCTACCCAGGGACTATTCCAGAGTTATTCTATTCTGGCCTTAACCTTTGGTCCACCTGCCCCGGTAAATGTGGCTATACAGAATATTTTTCTAAACAAACCAGAAGAAAGGAACACTACGCAAGCCAATGAATTTATGCGGTATGCCCGCAATGCACAAAATTTCAGAGGAGTATTAGCATTTCCCTTGCAACCCCCTACCATCGGAAGTAGGTTCGGACAAGCTCAGCCTGTGCAATATGTATTACAAGGCACCAACCTGAAAGCCATTACCGATGTATTGCCTAAGTTTATGGAAGAAGCCAGAAAAAGCCAGGTATTACAGTTTGTAGATTCCGATTTAAAAGTAAACAAGCCTGAATTGGTGTTGAAGATAGACCGGGATAAAGCGGCAGAATTAGGTATATCTGTAGTAGAAATTGCCCGGAGTCTTCAACTAGCACTCAGTGGCCAGCGATACGGATATTTTATTTACAACGACCGCCAGTATGAGGTAATCGGGCAACTACAAAAACAAGACCGGGATAATCCCTACGATTTAAAATCCATCTATGCCCGCACCCGGTCAGGTGCCGTAGTATCGCTGGATAACCTGGTTTCTTTTGAGGAGAGCATCTCTCCAGCGGCTATTTACCGTTATGATCAAGCCATCTCAGCCACGGTCTCAGCAGGCTTGGCTCCGGGTAAAACTATTGGCGATGGGGTAGCTGAAATGAATGCGATAGCTAAAAAGGTACTGCCGCCACAAATTAAAACTTCTTTAGCAGGGGAATCCAGAGATTTTTCTGAAAGCTCTTCCAGCTTGCTGTTTGCCTTCATCTTTGCCCTGGTCTTAATTTATCTTGTACTGGCCGCCCAGTTTGAGAGTTTAATGGACCCATTCATTATCTTACTAACCGTTCCTATGGCTATGACTGGAGCTTTAATAAGCTTGTACGCTTTCGACCAGACCTTAAACATCTTTAGCCAGATTGGGATTATTACACTCATTGGTTTGATTACGAAAAACGCCATTCTGATCGTAGAATTTGCTAATCATAGCAAAGAGCAAGGCGTATCGGTTGTGGAATCTGCCAAAGCTGCGGCTGTTTCCCGCTTCCGTCCTATTCTGATGACAAGCTTAGCTATGATCTTTGGTGCCGTGCCTATCGCTATGACAACCGGTAGCCGGAACTCTCTGGGAATTGTAATTGTAGGCGGCTTGCTGTTCGCCGGATTTCTCACCTTGTATGTTATTCCGGCTGTATATTCCTACCTGGCCCGGCCTTACAGAGCCAGGGTAGTTGAAAAGCCAGAGCCTATACACGAAGCGGTTATTGCTTAATCATTTTCAGCTGGTGGGCAAAAAAAGTATCAATCTTCCCACTGGCTCCCTACCTACTAACTTAGTACCTATCATGAAATCTATTCGTTTACTTATTATAGCGTTATTCCTCTTTACTATGTCAGGTAATTTTACGGCCCTGGCACAGGAAAGACTACTCAGCTTAAAAGATGCCGTTAACCTGGCTGTTGAAAAAAACCGTGATCTGCAGGTATCGCGCATGGAACTAAATAAATCCGCACACAAAATTCGGGAAGCCAAAGGCTATGCCCTGCCAACCGTTGCGGCTTCCGGACAGTATTTGCACTTCCTGCAACGGCAGGTTACATTCCTTCCTGGAAATTTTGCAGGCCTGGACGATAGCCAGATTGCCACCTTGCGGGTTGGTGGTACCGATGCCTATGTGGGGGGTGTTTCGCTGGTGCAGCCAATATTTCAGGGTGAAATTTTCTCAGGCATCCGCGCGGCCAGATTAGCTGAAAAGCTGAGTACGGAAGACCTGGCTTTGACACAGTCTGTAGTGGTAACAGATGTTAAAAAAGCATACCTAAATGTTCTCATTTCAAAAGAGCAGTTGAAACTGCAAGAGCAAAGTATTGCCCGTAATGAGCAGGCCCTAAAAGATGCACGTTCGTTACTAGCTCAAGGCAGGGCTTCCAGAGTAGATACCTTGCGGGCTTACATCACCATAGAGAATCTGCGTCCGGATATTATCCGGCTGACCAATGGAATAGAGATTGCTAAAACCGTCTTAAAAACCACTATTGGTATCCCAGAAAGTGAACAGATTGAATTAACAGATTCTCTCCAATATGATGGTGTAGTACCTTTACTAGCCAATGCAACCGTGATAGAAGAAGCCCTTGCCTCTCGCCCTGAAGTAGCCCGGCTTGTAATTACAGAAAAACTCAATGCTGAACAAGTTACCATAGAAAGAGCGGAATATTTACCTAAGTTTTCAGCCATTGGCCTGGTACAAACACAAACACAGGCAAACGATTACCGATTTGGCGATTATAAGTGGCCAGTTAGTTCCTATGTCGGCTTGCAGTTTGCCGTGCCCATATTTTCCGGGTTCAGAACAGCCGCCCGTGTTCAACAAGCTAAGGTAACCAGGCTCCAAACAGAGAAAGGTTTGGAAAATGTTCGTGAACTCATCCGGGCAGAAGTGAAAATAGCCTTATCTAACGTAGAAGAATCTAAACGTAGAATAGAGTCACAGGTACAAACAGTTTCCACTGCCGAATTGAGTTACCGGATTACCCGGGATCGCTGGAAACAAGGGATTGCTTCCCGCCTAGATATGGCAGATGCGGAACTTTCTCTTTCTCAAGCCAAGTCAAATTACCTGCAGGCAGTATATGATTATTTAACTGCTTCGGTGGATCTAGATAAAGCCCTCGGCCGCGCTAAATAATTTCCTTCAACCAACTATGAGAATATATTGCAGTCTTTCATTCACCTAGTAAGAATAGGTATTTTCTAAGCTTACTAGGTGAATGAACCTGCCATAAGTTTTAGATTAAAGCTTTATTGAAAACTTAGATAAGAAGCAGATAAAAGTTTTGCAGCTAACTTTAGAAAAACTAAATACTATACTCAGAACATCCACATAAAATTATAATCGCTTTTCTAAGTTTTGAATTTTGAAAAAAAGCACAAAAAGAATAGAAAAAGTTTAGGCTTTTCCATTCTTCTTGTGCTTAAATTATTATAAGGGATTCTTATTGACAAAAACTTCCATTACCACCCCTTCGGATTTTATATCTACTACGCGTACTAAGCCATAGATATATCCATGTTTATCTACATCAGCCTTGAACGAATAGATAGTACCCTCCTGAATAGGTAGTTTTCCATACGGTATTTGGTAGTTGCTGAAGTTAGCTTTAATAAATTGTGGATTCTTAACTGCCGTGGATAAATCATTGGTCTTTAGTAAGTTATAAGAAAAATGTGTTTGCCGGTTAACAGCGCCATTCTGGCTAAACACACCTTTTTGCCCATCAGGCCGAGTGAATTCGAAAGGGGACATTAGATGGGTTGTACCTAGATGATAGGTGCAGAAGAAGTCTATCTTGCTAAAAAGATTTAAGTTTTGCACGGCAGCCATGGTATATTTTTTACCTATCGTTGCACTGAAGAAAGCTTTGCTAGTAGAGTTGGACGAATATCTCGGTAAGGTAAATTTATAGCCTACTACCTGCCCATAATCTACCCGGATAATATCATCAGCTGCAAAATCCTGATTACTCAGCAGATTATCTGGCGAAGACTTCTCCACAGATCTGACTGGTTCTACGGTCAATTTATCATCACAGCTGGAAAATAGCATACAGGCCGCCATAAAAGGAATGGCATACGTTACATTGAATTTCATGAGTTTGATTGTTTAAATTAGGTGGTTTGTTTTAGTAAATAATTTTTTGTGTCCCTGATCGATCTTGTTTTTTAAGACACTCAAAATTACATGATGGCAGCCCCTGCAATTATTAAGAAAAATGTAAAAAGTATAAAAAAGTATAAAATTGAATTCATTACCCTAACTCCATTAAATCCTGCAAAAAAAGTAAGCTATAGATGGGTTACTTACGAGATACTTTTTCATAAAAAGGTTAGGCAATATAGATGAGCAAAAGCAACAAGATGTGTTGATGAAAATTACCATCAATCACTTTGAAGAAGGCTATATATTTTGCAGATTCACCGACCAAACCTAAGCTATGGAAAAATCCCACCTGCTGATCATTGATGATGAAGTTCAATACAGTGAGCTCACAAAAGAATACCTGGAGATGAGAGGATTTCACGTAGTGCTGAAACATGACGGAGTAGCCGGGCTAGAAGCATTTAAGACCACTTTTTTTGATTTATGTGTGCTGGATGTAAAGATGCCTAAGAAAGATGGCTTTACCCTGGCCCAGGAAATCCGGTTATTGAATGAAGATATTCCTCTCATTTTCCTGACAGGACAATCCCTAAAAGAGGATAAAATAAAAGGACTTACGCTTGGCGCAGATGATTACCTGACTAAGCCCTTCAGCCTCGAAGAATTGTATTTGCGGATTAAGGTTATTTTGAAAAGAGTAAAAGTACAGGAAAAAACCAGAGAGGTAAACGTATTTAAATCTGGCGGAACTGTGTTTAATGTCCAGCTGCGTGAGCTTCAGGTAGCCGGTAAAAACTGCAAGCTTACTTCCATAGAAGCTAAACTTTTGAAATTGCTTTTTGAAAATGAAAATGCTGTTCTTACCCGAGAATCAGCCATGAAGCATATCTGGGGAGATGAAGAATATTACCGGGAGTATAGCTTAAATGTGTATATCAGTAAAATACGTAAATTTTTGAAAGAAGATCCTTCCCTGGAAATCTTAAACCTACATGGAGAAGGCTATAAACTTATCAGCAAAGTTCATCAGTAAATTAAACAAGCCAAGCTACCTGCTATGATAGACCTTTCTTTTCTTACCGATGCCATGGATGGCAATGTAGTACTTGCCCAAAAGTTTCTAGGTATCTTCAAAAGCCAGGCTCCCAAACAGATGGAAGAATTAAAAAGCCAGTTAGCTGAACAGGATTGGGAAGCTGTTTCTACTACCGCTCATAGCCTGAAAACACAGTTCTTTTACCTGAATTTAACGCAGCTAGCCACACAAATGGAAGCCATAGAACAGCTGGCAGACAGCAGACAGACCTCTACTATCCATTCATTAGTTGAAGAGGCAAACCATAGTTTTTTTAAAATCTTGCGAACCGAATTCCCTGCCTGATCCTATTTTTTATTGATCTGCTGATATACTTGCAGCATACCGGCTGCTAAGTAGTTTTCCTATTTTTTCCTTCAACTTTCGAGCTTCTATTGGTTTGGATATATAATCATCCATACCGGCTTGTTTGCACTTCTCTGCTTCTATGGGGTTAGCATTGGCGGTAAATGCCAGAATAGGTATTGTATTGTAAAAACTATTGCTCTCCCGGATAATTTTGGAAGCTTTGTACCCATCCATCACAGGCATTTTTACATCCATCAGAACAATATCAAAGGGTTGTCCTTCTAGCTTTTGTAAAGCAATCGCACCATTTTCAGCAATAGTTACTTCTGCCTCCGGAATTATTTTTTTCAGAATTTCCTCGGCTACTACCTGATTAAACAAGGTGTCTTCCACTAACAGTACTTTTGTACCTCGTAAATCTATCTGTTCATCTACACTTTTCGCCACAAGTAGTGATGCGGACGACCGTTCAAAAGAGAGCGTAAACCGGAATTCGGTGCCTTGGTTAACCTTACTTTTTACCTGCATCGATCCTCCTTGCTCTTCTACCAGTTTTTTTGCGATGAAAAGCCCTAACCCTGTGCCAGATGCTTGCACGTTTACTTCATCTTCTATGCGGGTAAACGTCTCAAATATATAGTGGAGCTTTTCTTCCGGAATTCCTATGCCTGTATCTCTTACTGTAAAACATAAGTTTTCAGCTTTTTCCGTTGCTGACATACGTTCAACCGTAATCTCCACATACCCTTGTTGAGTAAATTTAATGGCATTGCTTGCTAGATTAAGTAATACCTGGTGTAGCCTCAGCGGATCACCAATCAACTGAGCAGAAACCTGTGGATCAATAGATATACGAAGCTCAATTCCTTTTTCCTGTGCCAGGCATTGGAGAATATAACTCAACCGGTTAAGTCTATCTCTTACTTGAAATGGTTTTTTTACAAAAGAAAACTTACCGGCTTCTATTTTTGAATAATCCAGAATATCGTTGATAATAGCTAGCAGATTTTCTGAAGAATATTTGATCCCTTTGGCGTATTCTAATTGCTTTCCATTCAGGGGGGTATCAAAAATCAGGTCTGACATGCCAATAATTGCCGTCATAGGGGTGCGAATTTCATGGCTCATGTTCGCAAAAAACTGCTCTTTGAATCTGGATTTCTCTTCAACTAGTTGTTTCTGCCGTTCAATTTCTTCTTTCTGCAACTGAATTTTAGCCGTCCGTTCCAGTACTTTCTGTTCCAGGTTTTCATACAAGATGGCATTTTCAATAGAGACGGCTATTTGACCAGCCAGCAGCTGAAGAATTTCTACACGGTCTTGTGTGAAAGCGCCTGTAGCCAAGTTGTTTTCCAAATACAGTACACCAATGAGTTTGCCCTGATTTAACGTAGGAATACACAGTACTGATTTAACCCGATGATTCAATTGGGCTAGCTCCTCTTTAAATAAGCTATCTTGTCCGGCATGGTTTATAAGAATGGTTTCTTTGGTAGCAAATACCTGTTGTACAACTTTTGGCAAAAGGTCAGCCGACTGATTTAATGGCGTTTTTACAAGTTGTACTTTTTCCACTTCTACCGATTGCCGGGCTTCCACCACCAACTCCCCTGACCGTTGTAAGATAAAATATCCTACCTGGGCACCAGCATTTTCAATTACTACTTTCATCAATTTTTCCATCAGCTTATCAAAAACCACCTCACTGGAAATAGCAGTTGCTGCTTTCATCAGGGTTGCAAGATCAAAAGTGCTAGTGATGTTATGGCTGGTAACAGGTAGAGGCGAATGAGCAGACGATTGTGATAAATGGGTGGTGGAAACTAGTAAGGCACTATACTGTTCTTTCAGCTGATCTACTTTTATCGTGCAATCCCATTTTTTATAGAGTTCAAGGGCACTGGTTAAGTAAATAGCTGCTTCGCGTTCCTGCCCTCTACTAAGCCAATACTTGCCAGCCAGTTCATGGGCTAGGGCTTCATCATGGCAATGATTATTTTCTTTGGCCGCCTGAATAGCTTTATCGTAGAAAGCTCCTGCCTCCTTATGTTGCTGGGTAATTTTGTAATATTCAGCTTCTAGCAAGTAAAACTGGTGTAAGTGGTTTACAGGTACTTGTGCAGCTCTTTTCTTCACCTTCTTTTTGTAAGCCTGTGCTTTTATTAAATGAATTCTATTCGGTTGTTGCGTATACATGGCAAAATTCAGCAAGGCCTGATTAAAGTAATAAAGAGGCTCCATGAGTATGCCTTTTACATCTTGCAGATAGAAAGATGCTTCATTCGCATTTTTTAGCCCTTCGTTATACTTTCCCAGCAAGTAGCATAGTATACTTTTATATAGGTAGCAAATAAAAAGTTTAGACTTTTGATGAGTCTTAATAATCTCATGAAAGCCCTCATCCTCCTTAAAATAAGTCCCATTCAACGAGGTAGGGTCGGTATTTTCTCCCAGAAAGTTAGCTACAATTTGCAGCAGAGCTTCATTACCAGTTGAAGAACTTTCGTGTTTTAGGCGGCCTGGTAAAGTGTTTATGCCAATAATTTCTTCTTTTATCCATCGTAGGTTTTTACCGGATAACAGCAAAAACACACAATAACTATTAGAGGCATACACGGCATATTCTATCTCTCCAGATTCGATACCAGTGGTAAAAGACTGCTTTAAGGGCTCCAGTGATCGGTGGATATGTTCTTTACAAGGACGGTTAATCAATTGATAGATCAGCTGCGTTTTGGCATGAATACCGGCATCATCGTACTTTTTCAGCAGGGTTAATGCCAGTTGGCCAAACGAAAAACAGGCGGCACTGTCTGTTTGAATGGCATGGACTATGGCTCCATAGGTAACATACGCCAGTGGCGACTGCGGAGCATTGCCATATTTTACTGACAAATACACCATTTTCAACACCAGCAGCGGATAGAGCTTAGGCAACGTATTATGGGTAGCCGCGGTAATGAGCTGTATAATCCGGAAAGCTTCTCCAATAGATTGGTTAGTCATAGCCGGCAGCTTTTCAAGGTCTTGAATGGTTTTGCCCCGAAGTATCCATTTACACGGAAGAAAAGCCGCCAGAATATGAAGATTGGTATAAGAAGAAGGAAAATATACACCCAACGATTTTAACAAAGGTAGCGCATAAGCAATGGCTTCCTCATTTTTCTTTTCATAGATCAATGATTGAATTTGCAGCAGATGTATATCCGTTTTTTCCTGCAAGGTTTGAACTCGCGGCAACACACGATTCACTAACGTTGAAGCTTGTTCAAACTTTCCGGTCAGGTAGGCCATCTCAGCGGCAAGCCGGTGTAACGACAAGCTAAGCGGATAGTATACTGTCCACTTTTTATACTCCCATGCATCCCTGCTATCCAAATCTAAATAATTTAGGGCACAAGTGAAATAAGTTAGGGCAACTTCAAAAGCGGTAGAAGCCTGTGCTTTTTTTCCAGCTTGTTGGTTTAATTGGGCAATTCTGATGATCTCTTTCTCGGTAGTGATCAGGGAGCTTCCTTTATTTAGGTGGCTAACAATTTCAAAGATGCATCCATCTACCTCTTTTTCTTGACAACTATCCAGCAAACGGTAGCCAATGCTCAGGTGCAATTCTTTTTTTAATTCATCTGGTAAATGTGTATAGGCAGCCTGTTGAATCTGGTCATGCAAGAATACATATTGTTTCTTTGTTGCCAAGCCTTGTACAGGTTTGTCTAAGGGATGTCTGACAGGAATAATCAACGATTCATTTACTGCTTCTTGTAAATCTTCAGCGGCTTCGTGGGCAGGTTTGTCTAACAAAGACGCAACTACTTCCAGGTCAAACTGAGGGCCAATGCAGGCTGCATAACTCAGGGCTTGACTTGCTTGCGCAGATAGTTCTTGAATTTTACGGCTAATAAGCTCACCTGAGGAAGTTGAATGAGTAAAGGCCATTACCTGATCCAACTGCCAAGTCCATTTTCTTTCCAGGGTATGATAAACAACTAATTTATTTGTATACAGAGATTGTAAAAGGGCATGAATAAACAATGGATTCCCCAGCGTTCTGGTAAAAACTACATCTGCCAATGGAGCAATTTCTTGTGCTGGGCATGACAAAGTATCTTTCAGCAGGGCTTCTGTTTGCCCAATGCTAAGGGGGCATAGCTTAATTTCCGTTAGTTGCTTTCCAGTTGTTTTTATCTCTTCCAGCTTTGTAAATAAAGGGTGCCTACTGGAAACTTCATTTGTACGGTAGGTACCTATTAGTAGGATATGGCTGCTTTCACGGGTGGCCATCTGCTGCAAAAAATCCAAACTACCGGCATCGGCCCACTGCAGATCGTCCAGAAAAATAACCAGGGGCTTACCAGGGCGGGCAAACACATCTATAAATTTTGAAAACACCAGTGCATTTCTGTGTCCTGCGTCCTGGGAAGGGATGGTAGCTATCTCTGGTTGCTTGCCAATGATATGTTCCAGTTCTGGTATCTCGTCTATAACCAATTGGCCAAGGTTTCCCAACGCTGAAACCAGTTGTTCTTTCCAAATGGTCACCGTTTCTTCTGGCTGCCTGGCAAGCATAGGAATAAACTTTCTGAATGCATTAGTAATTGCCTTATACGGGACATTCTTTAGATATTGATCGAACTTTCCGGCAACAAAAATATACTTGTCCTTAGGTAGGCTTTTCTTAACTTCCTCCACTAAAGTAGATTTTCCTGTGCCTGAGTGCCCTTCGATCAACACCACTTCACTCTTCGTTTTTACTCTTTCAAAACTACCTAGTAGCTGAGTAAGCGCCTCTTCCCGGCCATACATTACCGGAGGAATCTCGAAACGGTCAGCCTGATCAAATTTCCCTAAAGGAAAAGGAGGTATTTCCCCGCCAATTGTATGTCGTAACAGGCATTCCTGCAAATCTAATTTCAGGCTTTTGGCCGTTTGGTATCTTTCTTCTGGCTTTTTTTCTACTAACCGTTGTATTAGATTAGACAACTGTTTGGGGAGCTGACGATTAAGCTGTACAGGCGATGGTGCTTGTTTTGCGAGGTGGGCATGAATGAATTCATTTAAGTCTCCCCTTTCAAAAGGTGTATGTCCGGTAAATAGCTTATATAAGGTTATGCCCAAGGAGTACAAATCTGACCTTTCATCCTCTTCCAATGAAAGCCGCCCGGTCTGCTCAGGCGACAAATATTCCAACCCGGAAAGTATTTTTTCTTTTAGATCGGGTCTGCTTGAGGTATTAGTCAGTGAAGCGGCATACCGCAGATCGATGCATCTTACTTCCAAGGTCTTCGGATTCACCAAAAAATTAAGCGGACGGATATCTCTATGCAAAATACGGCTATTGTGCAGCTCTTCAATAACAGAAGTCAGGTTTACGGCTACTTGTAGGCGCTGCTGACAGGAGAGGCTATTGTTTTCCAGTAATTCCTGCAAATTTATCCCATCAAAATATTCTAGTTCCACCAAAAAAGTGTGTTCCAGCCGGTGTTTATTAGTTGCATGCAGCACTCCATTTAGGTGGCAAGAAGAAAGCAAGTGAAACTCATTTTCTAACTCCTGAAAAGAAATACTATCAGCCGTGGCAGTGGGCAACTTTACTAGTACTGGGCGAGCATCCGTGGTTCGTATGGCTTTAAAAGCGATGAAAGAAGGACTGCGGAATACCTCTTCTGCTAATGTATATCCAGGGATTAAGATCATGGCGGGTGAGTATAAGTGAAAACTAACTGGAAGTAGTCAGCTTGCTATTTACTTAAATCTGAGCTAAATATACTACTCCTGTCTGGGAAATCAGTTAGGAGTAGATCCATTTTTATACTTTTTTATACTTTTTAACAATCCCTTAAGTACATGCCTTTGGGTAATCTGGTACCTTTGTTTCATCATCACCACTCACTATACGACCATGAGAAAAGTAGCCATTATGGGTGCAGGCCAATCCGGGTTACACTTGGGTTTGCGGCTCTTACAAGCAGGATATGAGGTAAGCATTCTATCTGAAAAAACTGCCGAAGAAATATTTTATGGACCACCTACTGGTGGCACCTATTTATTCCATGATTCCCTGCAACTAGAACAGCAAACTGGTTTGGAATTATGGAAAGACACGGCCTTATATTGTTCAGGTTTTGGGCTGAACTTTGGCACACCCGATGGCCAATTTGCCTTTACTATTAATACCAAGCTAAAACAGCCCGGTGTATCAATAGATCAGCGGCTGAAGTTTTACGAATGGATAAAACTTTTTGAAGAAAGAGGCGGCCATTTTATTGTTAGCCCCAGTACACCTGCCGACCTGCTTGCGTGTACTGAGCTATTCGACCTGGTGGTGGTATCGTCAGGGAAAGGTCCACTGGCTAAACTATTTGAACGGGATGCAGAGAAATCTACCTGGGAAAAACCAGCACGCAAGCTTGTACAGCTTCATATCAACAACTTTGAACACCCTGGCAAAACCAAATTCACCACCCTGAATATTAGTGTAATTATGGGTGCAGGCGAAATTATCACAGCTCCCTTTTATCAGAAAGATGATATTCAGTGTTCCTGGATCTTAATGGAAATTATTCCTGGTGGTCCGATGGATGTATTTGACGAAGCTAAAACTGGCCCCCAGTTACTGCACTGCTGCAAACAAATGCTGAAGAATCTGGTACCTTGGCAATACCCTCTTTATGCAACAGCAGAATTAATTGAGGAAGATGCTTTTCTAAAAGGCTCTTTTGTGCCTACTGTCCGCAAACCGTATATCAAGCTGAACTCTACTGCAACGGTGATGGGGGTTGGAGATACAGTTATCCTGAATGATCCGATTGTGGGACAAGGAGGAAACAATGCCACCAAAATGGCACACAGCTATGCCCAGAAAATCATAGCTCATGGAGATAAACCCTTTGATGAAGCATGGATGCAACAAACGTTTGACGAATTCTGGCAATATTCCAGATATGTTAACCGCTTTAGTGATATTTTCCTTTCGCCGCCAGCTTCGCATGTACGTACTATTTTACAAGCAGCTACAGAGAATCCATCTATTGCTGCTGACCTGGCAAATGGCTTTAATCATCCGCCCAGCCTCTTTCCCTGGATCGACGATGCACAGGCAACACAAGCTTATCTAACGAGCAGAGCAGAAGTATTTGCACCAACAACTTGAGCAGTTACACTTAATGAATCTTAACTAAACAAACCACCTACCTACCTATTTTATGAGACAATCAGCTTATGCCAGCTCCGCACAAGGAGCAGAAAACTTCTTTGTGCCTTCTGTAAACAAAAATTTCCCTTTCCCTGTAAATTTATCTGTAGCCGAGGTTGTAGCCGCTTTACTAGATAAAGGCGGTCCAGATCCGGAAGACTATTACTATGTAGACAGATACTTAAAAACACTGTATTCATCCGTGCGTAGCGGCTTGATTTCTTTTCAGGAAGTAGAGGCTGCCAAAAAGCTATTTTCAGAAGAATTTTTATCGCAAACTATACATGGGTACGGGTACACAAAGCCTATGGGCTATGCCGGGGACTTCCTAATGATTGATAAAATCTACACCTATCATTGCAGCCAAAATCCTGCGTTTGAGAAATGGGATGCCTACTTCCACCACCTTGATGCAGCTCAAGCAGTCAGGAACCGGAAAGAGTATTTCAAAAAACAATTGCTAAAAAGAATTGAACACAGCCCAACACCTGTACACCTGCTGGATGTAGCCAGTGGTCCGTGTAGAGATGTACTGGAACTTTACCAGCAGATTACTCCGGCTGCCTTACAAACTACTTGCGTTGATCTGGATGAAAGAGCCATAGCTCATGCGAAAGTTGTATGCTTGCCATATTTGAAGCAAATCGAATTTTATCACAGAAATATTTTACGGTTTACCCCCGAAAAGCAGTTTGATGTAATCTGGTCTGCAGGCCTGTTTGATTACTTCAATGACCAGATTTTTGTATTAGCTATTAAACGCCTGGTAAAGCATTTGAAACCTGGCGGTGAACTAATCATAGGAAATTTTTCAGAGGAAAATTCCGGCAGAGGATATATGGAATTATTCGGTGAATGGTATTTGTTGCACCGGAGCAAAGAGCAGCTCATTCAACTAGCTTTGGAAGCAGGAATCCGGAGAGACAAAATAACAGTAGATTATGAACCTTTGGGAATCAATTTATTTTTAAGGATTTGCCAATAAAAGCTACCAGGATAGCAACTCGGTTCGAACCACAAATAGGCTATTGGTTAATCAAAGAGTTGAAGGTGATAGTAAATTCACCGTAATGTATTATTAAACTAACATTATAAAAGTTAATATAATCTAGTATAAAGAAGCCTGGGCAACACCCAGGCTTTTTATTTTTACCTTATTCTTCTAACTAATAATATATTTATAGCTATAACGCTGCAATGGATGGGATATTGGATAGTCTAAAATGATTCATAGATTAAGTATGATCTGACACTAATAGGTAAGGTGCAGATGATGACTATAAAAAAGCATACTTACTTGTCAATTATCAATGCACATTAATAGATTTTACTTTTATCTATAGGGTATTTCAAAATGCAAAATGTAGGTATGGCATTTACCAATAAATTAAGCCCTACCTCAAATCCCCATTCTCACCTATGCTATAGATAATGATGGGTAACGGTTAAACCACAAAATAAGTCTTCAGTACCCGGTACTCAATGTGGCTTAGTAAAGTGAATATAAATTTCGGGTATTCGTTGGCTACATAGAAAGTATGGGTATGAAAAACATGTAGGTAGTAGGACATGTTGCTGAATTGAAATATTTTTGAGAGTACCTCTTTCTTTTTGTAGCTTCCTTTTTTTAGTCAACCTGCTTTCCTTATGAAACAACTCATTTTATCTGCCTTTTTATTTTTCATTCCTTTTATGGCTATTTCCCAAACAGAAAAGTTTCATCGTTCTTTTGTTGAACATTTCAATGATTCTACGTCTAACTATTTTAGGTATGGCTCTACTGGAGATAAAACCGGCTTCAAATACAAACTTGGTGTAAATTCGTTGACTCAGCCTGGCACGAAAATCCTATCCTTTAAGATAGACCCAGCAGATAGTGCTGGTGCAGGACGGGGGCCGGAAGTTATTTCAAAGGATTTTACCCATTTTGGTACGTATACAGCACGGCTCAAAGTTCCTCGGGTTGGAAATATTCAGCCAAATGTGGGAGCCGTAGTGGGGTATTTCACCTACCATGTAGATAGTATACCTGGGCTAAGTGAGATTGACTTTGAGTGGCTCCTTGCCGATCCTACCATCATTTACATAGGCACCTGGACAGGCCATAATGGAGAGCTTAAAAGAGTTGGCAGAACAATTAATTTAGCCAAAGGAATTATTTATAATACCATCTACCGCGAGGATCATACAGGACTTAGAACACCTTTATCCGGTTTACAAAATCAGCCGGAAACTATTAAGGCTATTGCAAACTATAACGCCTCCGCACAGTTTTATACCTATGGGTTTGATTGGTATCCCGACAGGATCCGCTGGTGGATGCTACATCCCACAACAAACGAAAAAATTGTATTGTGGGACTATCAGGGGTCTACCAGAGGCATCCCTCAACATCGTACCCGTTACCGGATGAATTTTTGGCATACCAATACGTGGGCTGTGGAAACCAATGCTCATTCTCTGGAGAAACCAGCGCAACCGTATGAGTTAGAGGTAGATTGGATGTCTTATGAACCATTCAAAATTGGTTCAAGATAAATATTTCCTGGACCACGAAGGAAAAGATGCAGGTTAAAAGTAAGATTGAATTTCTAAAAAAACTATGGCCCTATGAAAGGCACTTCTTCGTACCTTATGTAGAAAACCCGCGGCTTGTAGTAACAAATCTGTATACATTGATTAATAGGAATAGGCCATCTCAAGCAATTAAGCAACAAGAATAGTTATGTAGACCAAACTACTTCTTTGCTATCAGAAACAAAAAAAGGCTAGCGCTCTATTGCCTTGATAAACAATAGAGCGCTAGCCTTTTTTACTAATCATTCATTACCTACCAAGAAAATTGAAAAGACTCAACTTGTTAGTCCGTACTCTTATTGGCTCTTAAGCACCTTGGCTGGATTACTTCGCGCCGCCTTCATCGTTTGCCACCCGATCATTACGAATGCGATACATAATACTGCCAGCAAGCCGATGAACAGCTCGGTAATTTGCACCGGTGTATGGTAGGGAAAACGGGTGAGCACAACATGTTTGAAGAAAAAGTAAGTAACTGGCAGGGCAATAAGCGCTGATATGGACAATAGCCATAGAAAACCCCGGCTTAGTAAGAATATAAGGTTGCCTGTACTTGCTCCCATTACTTTACGTATACTGATCTCTTTTAATCTCGTTTCGGTTGTGAATACCACCATGGCAAACAATCCCATTGATGCAATAGAAATAGCCAGGAAAGAAAGGAAGCCAATGATCTTGATCATGGAGGACAATTCGCTGTAGGCATCTTCTATTTCTTGTTCATAGAATTTAGCCTCAAAAGGATGAACACGGTCTAGTTTCTTCCATACAGACTCAATCTTATCCATGGTTGCGAGTATGTCGCTGCTTTGTATTTTGGCATTAATAACTGTGCGGTCTTCCGGTGTCCAGGGCAGGAAAGCTACCGGCTCAATCAGGTTGTCGACCTTGCCATAGTGAAAGTCTTTTATTACGCCAACAATGGTCATCTTGCGTCCATTCCCCTGCATATTACTAAAGGTGATCTCCTCCCCGATTGCTTTCTCTGGATTGTTGGTCGCTATGTTAAATCGTTTTAATACTTGCTGGTTAACAATTATTTCTCTTACGGCTTTAGCTGTGGTTGGCCTTGACTTGAAATTTCCTCCGGCAATTAGCTTGTATTCATGCAGAGGCAGGTAGTTTTCATCGACGTGATTGGTCATAACCAGTGCCGAATCACGTGATTCCTTGTATTTCATATAGCCGCCCCAAGCATTCCCTACGCTTGTGATTATTAACGAGCGGGAAAGTCCTGTAACTTCCGGCATCTCGCTCAATTCCTTGAGAAATGCATCCGGTTTGTTGCCCTGCGTTTGGATGTTGAGGATGTTTTCTGTATTAAATCCCAGGTCGAAGGTAAGTATGTTTTTATATTGCACATAGCCAATGGCGGTTGTTGTGATAAAAATCAGAGTAAACGTATACTGAATCATCACCAATGCACGCCTGAGCGTTGTGTATTTAAATACTTTCACCGACGACACACTTCTAAGCGCATTGATTGCACTTACTTTTGAAAAGAATATGGCAGGCATCAAGCCAGCAAGAACACCTACTGTAACAGAAAAGACTATAAAAGCCACAACCATGGATGCAGTGAGCTCGAGCTTTACTGTACGCTGCATCTCGGGAGCCAGGTTGATCAGTTGTGGCCGCAACATAAGAAAGAGGAAATAGGAAAGAACAAGGGCAGCCAGGGAGATCAGGATTGCCTCGGCGAGGAACTGTTGCCTTATCTGGCTCTTGTCCGCCCCGATTGCTTTGCGGATACCTACTTCCTTAAAGCGGCGCATGGCACGTGCAATCGAAAGGTTGGTATAATTGAAACACGCAGACAATATCACCACGAGTGCAAGACCGCCAAGTATCCAGAGTACTACTGGAGGCATGTGAACCTGATCAGAGCCACGAATATCCCGCAGATTCTCACCCACCACGATTTCATACAAAGGAAGAAGCTCCAGTTGAATATTGGCATTTTGCTGGGCGAGGTTTTCCTCCTTTGCAAGCGCATCTAGCTGCGACTGAATGGCAGTCCTATTTGCCGTTGGAGGCAGCAGAAGATACACGTAGTTTAACGACATATTTGTCCATGATTCAAAAGTCTTGTCGTTTTTGTTAATCTGCTCGGCCGTCGACAGGGATACCAATGCTTCAAAGGTAATATGAGAGAAGAAGGGTACATCCTTTAGGACGCCAGTCACCTGATAGGAGACTGTATTAAAATTGATCGCCTTACCCAGCGCACGTTCGTTACCGAATAACTTTTTCGCTGCCGTTTCTGTGAGAACGATCGAGTAAGGTTCACTCAAGGCATTCTCAGGATTACCTTCCAGCATGGGAAAAGTAAATATCTTAAAGAACGAAGGCTCAGCCCAATACCCCTCAATCGGAAGAAGATTTTCGCCCACCTTGGCATCCTGTGAAAAGTTGCGCACAATAGTTACTTCGTCAATACCAGTCACTTTCTCCCGGATAAGCTTTCCGGCTTTTATGGAGGTAGATGCAAACTTGCTGCTTTGTTCGCTGTTGGAAGTTAGCACATTAGTGACTCGGTATATCCTCTCCCCGTTTTTGTGGAACTTGTCGTATGATCGCAGGTCCAGTACAAACGCGATCAGCAATAATCCGACAGACATGCTGATGGCCAGGCCAATGATGTTGATGAACGAGAATAGCTTATTGCGCATTAAGTTGCGTGCCGATGTTTTGATGTAGCTTTCGATCATGATCAAGTTAATTAAATCGAAAATTAGAACTCAAAATTAAATCCAAGGCTATAAATATTTTGTAATCAATATTTTACAATTATAAGCTACTAGATAACTGTTCGTTTTTGATACAAGGACCGTATGTTTTCAAGACACCCCAACCCTAGGTTTGCAAGTATGGTCTGGCATCAACAAAAATCATTGATTCAAAAGGTGTTTTTTTCTACAACATTTCGTAGGTACTAACATACCTGTGATCCTGCATCACTAATGCTATAAAATATTTTCCTGGCTTACTAGTTGAGACAATATGTGACTATGCTTTCTTCCCTGTGCTGAAAATGAACAAAAAATGTTCGCTTCCGGACACTTACTCCGTTAGGTTCTGTAAACAAAAGCGATTCAGCTGCGCAAACAGGCCTATTTTACCTATTGGCAAAGCATTTGTTAAATAAATAAAAGATACTTGATTCTGTGGGATGCCACTGGGCAATGACACGTAGGCTATACTAGAGAAATGTCTTAATAGTGGTTCACTTGCAGAGGGAAGCTTATGAAGCCTATGGAAGATATTCAACCGCGTACAGGCCTTCTGGTGATCTTAAGCATAGCACATGTGGAACCCTATTGCTTAGAGGAATAAAGACTGGTAGCTTCTATGGTAATACATGAATTATAGGTGCGTTAGATGATAAGTAATGGATGAGCGCAAAGCAAAAGGGCTATATCTGCTCAACGCTATCACTTCTCCCCGGGCTTTACCTAAACGAAAGTCCTCTTGCATAATTAATCTTTATACACAGGTAAATACTTTTCATATGATAGCAAATTATTTGAAAGTAGGCTTCCGCCATGTAATCAGGCAGAAAGTCTATTCCATTATTAATATTGGAGGGCTAGCCATTGGCCTCGCCTGTTGTATTACTATTGGGCTTTATATATGGGATGAATACCAGTATGACCGTTTCCATACAAACTACAGGCATATTTACCGGGTAGTAGAGCAACAGACTCAGGCAGGAGTATTGTATGATGTAGCTTCCACACCTGGTCCTCTGGCACCAGCCTTAAAAAGTGACTTTGCTGAAATACAGCAGACTTGCCGAATAAGTGATGCCTGGTGGGCCGGAAATTTGCAAATAGGCGAAAAAGTTATTGAGCCTGAGCATATCGTAGTAACAGATAATTCCTTCTTTCATGTATTTGATTTTAAACTCATTCAGGGAAATCCACAAAAAGTACTTTCAAACCCAGATGAGGTAGTTATTACCTAAACCTTAGCCAAAAGGATTTTTGGTGCAAACTGGATGAGCACCGGCAATATTCTGGGTAGGCAAATTAAGCTGAAAGATGGCAGGCTGTTAACCCTGTCGGGGGTGGCAAAAAATCCTCCGCTACATTCGCAAATCCAGTTTGATGTATTGCTTTCGTGCCGTTACGATGAACTAAACTCTGACAATTATAAATGGGGGGGTAATAATTACCAGACGTATATTTTGTTGGATCCAGGTGCAGATGAGGCTGCATTAAACAAAAAGATAAAGAATTATCTAAAACAATATATCGACTTGACAAATGCTACCACCCTTTCTTTACAACCCTTATCAGCTATTTATCTCCACTCTGATTTTGATTTTTACACCGACTGGGGTAAGAGAGGAAATATAACCTATGTACGGGTTTTTATAGCCGTAGGTAGCATTGTATTACTGATTGCCTTATTCAATTTTATTAATCTTTCCACGGCACGCGCGATGAGCAGGGCTAAAGAAGTAGGTGTCCGCAAAGTAATTGGGGCGCTACGTAAACAGTTGATCACGCAATTTTTAAGTGAAGCCTTAAGTATGACGACAATGGCTGTATTGCTTTCTTTATTTTTGTTGCAGCTGTTTTTGCCTATACTCAACGACATTGCTGGCAAATCTATTACAGTTCCTTTCCGTGATTCCTATTTTGTATTAGCCCTGCTTGGTTTCACGCTCTTTGTGGGCTTGATGGCTGGTTTATATCCTGCCTTGTACTTGTCTAATTTTAGACCGGTAAAGATCCTCAAAGGATATCAATCCCTGCAGTCTGTGCAGTTTTTCAGGCAGAGCCTCGTTGTAAGCCAGTTTGCTCTATCCGTCGTTCTGATCACCGGAACTATTGTAATTTATCAGCAGCTGGCCTTCATACAAAACAAAAATCTGGGTTTCGACAAATCCCAGCTCCTGCATATATATTTACCCAATGACCTGCGAGACAAAGCATCGCTGATAAAAACGGATTTAGAAACGCAGACCAGCATTGTTAAGGTAGCAAATACTTCCAGCAGCCTGGTAGATGTCAATCAGTCTACCACTCAATTTGAGTGGGAAGCACAACAACTAGGTGCGTCTATCTTGATTACTCACCTGAATATAGACCCTGATTTTTTTTCCACAACCGGAATGACACTGCTCGCTGGCAGAAATTTCAACCCAGCTATTACTACAGATACTGCTTCGGCCTATATCCTCAATGAAACAGCTGTTAAACAAATGGGCTGGACAATAGAGGAGGCACTCGGAAAAAAAATCAGCTTTTGGAATGTGGAGGGAAATGTAATTGGTGTAGTAAAAGATTTTCATTTCCGCCCGATGACAACTAGCATTGCGCCTTTGCTTTTCCGTTACTGGCCAAAAGAATCGATTACCGGATTATTTGTGAAAGCAAAAGGTAATCAGGTTAAAGAAGCGATGGCTGCTATTGAACAAATACATAAAAAATACAAAGTGTCAAGTGCCCTGAATTACCAGTTTGTAGACCAGTTACTGGACAAGCAATACCATACAGAACAAAACACGGCCCGTATTGTCTTTTATTTTTCCATACTGGCCATTCTCGTATCTTGTCTCGGCTTATTTGGTCTGGCTACTTACACGGCAGAAAGACGAACCAAAGAGATAGGTGTCCGGAAAGTACTAGGTGCTTCTGTTATCCATATTGTGCTCCTATTCTTCAATTATTTTTTAAAACTTGTCGTACTTGGCTTTTTACTTGCTGCACCAGTTGCCTGGTTTGCCTTGAATTGGTGGTTGCAAGATTTTGCCTATAGCATAGATATTGAATGGTGGATATTTATTGTTACCGGCATTTTGGTGGTCATTATCACGTCCTTGACTGTAAGCATTCAAGCTATCAAAGCAGCTTTTGTAAATCCGATAGTGTCTTTAAAAAACGAATAAAGTAGAGTTAGACAAACACAAGCACTGATCTTGGAGAATACTAAAACGTATGACTCACTCTTTCTTAAGGTATAGCATGGTGTTTCTGAATGAAAGTATTACCCAGGAAAGTTGCCATTTCATACTTGCTAGGAAAGTAAGATTAGTTAATGCTCATAGACAAGTCCATTAATGAGCTTATAGAAGGGCAGATTTTGATTACAACATAAGGAGTAAACTTTTTGAAATACAGATGATCAGTTAATCTTACTTGCTGCTTTGCTCCAAATAAAAAACTCCTGAAAGAATTTACCTTTCAGGAGTAGCCGAAAAATACATGCACATTTTCTATAGGATTGTAATAGGCCTATCAGTAACTTCTACAATTTTTTTCCGGATAACAAAATCACCAAAATGCTCCCCTCCTTCCCTTTCCTGGGCGTATGATGCAATAATAGGCTCAAGTGTTTCGATAATGGCTTCCTCAGAAAGCATTTCTTTATACAATGAGTTTAACCTGTCTCCGTTGTGGCTGGCTCCTAAGTACAAGTTATATCTTCCGACCGCACGGCCGATAAAGCCAATTTCTCCCAGCGAAGATCGGGCACAGCCATTAGGGCATCCAGTCATCCGAATGTTGATTTCATGGGTTTCCAGGTTATTTTTCTTCAGAATAACCTCTAATTTATCGATGAGGGAAGGCAGATACCGTTCGGCTTCGGCAAAGGCAAGGCCACAGGTATTCAGGGCAACGCAGGCCATAGAACTCCGTCGGATTCCAGTTAGTTTTGGGTGGTTCAGTACGCCGTGCCGGGTTAAAATTTCTTCAATTTTGCTTTTATCTTCTTCTGCTACATTTCCAATAATCAGGTTCTGATTGCCGGTAAGGCGCATGTCACCTTTCAGCACAAGGGCAATTTCTCTCAGCGCTTTTTTCAATGTATAGCCTTTTTCATCTTTTACCCGGCCATTTTCTACAAACAGGGTATAGAACCATTTGCCATTACTCCCTTTCAGCCAGCCATATTGGTCGCCGTTGGTTTGGAATTGATAGGATCTGGGTTTTTCCAACTCCCAGCCTAAGCGGGAATTCATTTCCTGGACAAACCATTCCAGCCCTCTTTTATCAATAGTGTATTTGAGCCTGGAATTTCTGCGGTTCGCACGGTTGCCATAGTCCCGCTGAATGGTAATTACCTTTTCTGAAGCTTCAATCACTTTATCTTTGGGCACAAACCCTATGATATCTGCCAGCCTTGGATAGGTTTCTTTTTCTCCAAAAGTGCTGCCCAGGCCTCCACCCACACAGATATTAAAGCCCTTTAATTCCCCGTTTTCTTCAATGGCAATTAAACCCAGATCATTGGCAAACACATCTATGTCATTTCTGGGGGGAATGGCGATTGCTATCTTAAATTTCCGGGGCAGATAGGTTTCGCCATATATGGGTTCTTCATCGGGAGTACCGGCTACTTTTTGCTCATCCAGCCAGATTTCGTGGTAGGCGGTAGTTTTCGGTATGAAATATTCGCTTAACGCGACTGCTATACTATATACCTCTTCATGAACAGGAGACTGGTAAGGATTGGGTGTACACATTACGTTCCGGTTAACATCTCCGCAGGTTGCAATGGTACTTAATAAGGTTTCGTTTACAGCCTTAATGGTAGGCTTAAGGTGCCGTTTTAAAATCCCATGAAACTGAAACGACTGCCTGGTCGTAAGTTTCATGGTGCCATTGCCATATCTATCCGATAGCTCATCCAGGGCGAGCCATTGCTGGGGTGTGGTAATTCCTCCAGCCACCCGTACCCGTACCATAAATTGATACAAAGGCTCCAGTTTTTGCTTTTTGCGCTCACTCTCCAGGTCGCGGTCATGTTGCTGGTAGGAACCATGGTACTTGATCAGCTTTACATCATCGGGATGCAAAGCGCCGGTTAAAGGATTGCTCAGGCTCTCCTTGATGGTTCCCCGCAGAAAATCACTTTTTTCTTTTATATATTCATCGGCAGATAATTCCTGCTTTTCCAATTGCTCTTGCATACTGCTGATTTTTACGTAAAAACACTGCGCTAATCTGATTACCCTAATAAATATCTGTCTGGTAGCGGTTCGACAGTTGCAGATATTTTACATATTCTTCGGCCTTTTCCAGGGTTATACCTCCCTGTTGTTGAATGATGGCCTTTAATGTACGGTCGACATCCTTAGCCATTTGCTTGGCATCGCCGCATATATAAAAATGAGCACCATTTTCCAGCCAGTCATACAACTCTTTTCCATTATCCATCATTTTATGCTGCACATACAGTTTCTGCTGCTGATCTCTAGAGAAGGCTACATCTGCTTTGGTAAGGATGCCTGTTTTAAGGTATTGTTGCCACTCCGTTTGATACAGAAAATCGGTAGTAAAGTTGCGGTCGCCGAAGAACAACCATGAATTTCCTTCGTGTCCGCATGCCTCCCGGTGCTGCATAAACGCCCTGAAAGGGGCTACACCTGTGCCAGGACCAATCATAATAATTGGTGTTTGAGGATCGTCGGGAAGTTTGAAGCGGGTGTTTTTATCTACAAATACTTTTACCTTGTCGTCTACTTTAAACCGGTCTGCCAGGGTTGCTGAACAAAGCCCTTCTTTATGCCTTCCATAGGCCTGGTAGCGGACCACTGAAACAAGCAGGTGTACTTCTTCTTCTACAGCCGCCTGGGAGGAAGCAATGGAATACATTCTAGGATTATTTTTCCTCAGAACCGACAGTAGATCATTGGCAGTTAATTTATAAGGAAACTCTTTCAGCAGATCCAGCAAATCACGTCCGTGCAAATAATTCAGCAACTTTTCATTATCCGAAAGGATATTTTGAAGCCTGGTACTCCCAGTAAGCTGGGCATATTTTGATAAAGTAACCGAAGAAAGGGGACTCAGTTCATAGTCGTAGGTCAGCGCCTGAGAAAGGGGTTTTTCGCCATTATGGCCTTGTACCAATTGCGTATCGGATAGATGCGTAGCTTTAAGAACACCTTCTATTAGGGAAGGAGAATTAGTACCATATACCCCAAGTGCATCCCCAGGTTCATACTGCAATCCGGAACCTTCCAGGCTCATTTCAAGGTGTATAGTTTCTTTGGAAGAACCTTTGCCATTCAGATTAATTTTTTCAAGAATAGTAGCCTCAAACGGATTTTTCCTGGTATATTTTGGCTGGCTTGCTGCATTTTCTCCAGTAACTTTTATATCTGCTACAGGAGTTGTGTTCGCTCGTTGCGCAATAACCTTCAATAATACGTCCTGCCATGTGGCTGCATCGTCTTCATAATCTACATCGCAATCTACACGGGGGCTTATACGCTGAGCACCTAATTTCTCCAGGATAGCATCGAATTCTTTTCCAGTCTGGCAAAAGTCCACATAACTGCTGTCGCCAAGAGCCAGTACAGAAAACTGAATATGGGAAAGATCCGGTGCTTTTTTGCTATGCAGAAAATGATAGAGTTCCTCAGCTTGCATAGGAGGTTCACCTATTCCATGAGTACTTACTAACACAGCAAGATTGGTAATTTTCTTAAGATCTCTTGTTTTAAAAGAAGCCATATCAAAAACTTCCACTTCTAATCCCTGCGCCTTGGCATTAGTCGCCAGGGTACGTGCTAGCGCTTCGCAATTACCAGTATGTGTTCCATACAAAATGGTTAATTTTTGAGCAGCATTAGCTGATCCATTTACAGCTATACCACTGCTGGTTGCTACGCCTGCTGGAACGGATTGCGATACCCCAGTAAGATAGCCACACAGCCATTGAATGCTTCCAGAATCTAATCCTGATAATGCTTCACTCAGCTGTGTTACTTGTTTTTCAGAAAATGGCCCTCGTTGTAGTCCTTGCTTAAAATCCATGGTCATTTATTTATCTGGTTGTGTCGTTTATCTTAGATAGAGTTTGTTTGTTTACTAAGTAAAATTTCCTATCTACATAAATAGTGAATGATTCAAAGGTAGGCCAGATGAGGAACCTATCCCAATTGCATTTTCTTATCAACCATAACTTAAAGTTATAGGAATGAGATAAAAATAAAAGGGATTATTAAGAAGATAAAGCAGGTATGCTAGATTATATTGTCAAAATAAACCTCAAATTATTCTTTTTTCTAAATAGAAGCTTTACATCTTTTTGATGCCAGGCTTTTAAATAAAAAATATTAAATAATTAAATATTATGATTCTGTAGCAAAAAGCGCATAAAAAGCGCTGGTAATCCGCCTTCCTGCCCCTGAGGGGTAATAAAGTAAAAAGTACGGTGAATACTAAACTTTTTAATTTCTATTATTTTGATCATTCCACTTTCGAGTTCCTTCAAAATAGCATGTAAGGATAAAAAAGCTACACAATCAGAATGCTGCAGGTAAGACTTGATGGCTTCTGTACTGCCCAATTGCATTTCCACAAGTAAATCTGACAAGCGTACACCCTTTTGTTTTAATGCATCTGCAATCACCTCCAGCGTTCCTGACCCAGGCTCTCTGAGCAAGAGTGGAATCTTAGTGAGTTGCTCCAGGCTGATTTCTTCTTTTTTAGCCAACGGATTTTTACTGCTGCACACCAATACAATTTCATCTTTTAAAAAAGGGGTGTAATGCAATTCCCTACGTTTGGATTTGCCCTCAATCACCCCAACTTCGATTTGTTTATCCAGCAATGCTTGTTCAATAAGTTCGGTATTGCCATTAGCAAGTTCTATTCTTACTTCCTGATGTAGTTTATGAAACCTGGCTAGTAACGGGGGCAATACATACTGTGCAATCGACGTACTGGCACCTACGTGTAGTACTCCCTGGAATAATTGATTTATCCTGCCTAAATCAAATTCTATTTGCCGGTAAATTTCCAGGATAGCTTCCGTATGTTTTAACAGTACTTTCCCGGCAGAGGTGAGCACAACTTTATTGCCTATCCGCTCAAAAAGAGCCAGATTAAAATGGCTTTCTAATTCTTTGATATGATTGGTGACGGCCGGCTGGGATATCAGAAGTTCCTCTGCTGCTTTAGTAAAGTTCAGCCGCCTAGCCACCGTGTAAAAAACTTTGATCCGAAAATCGAACATTTACAATAGTAGTAATATTTTTATAGATGGCAGCATACCTAAGTCAACTCGATAACAATTCCTGTTGAGTAAGAAGAAAGGATAAGTGTGTATAGGTAGTTGTATTTTAAACTAACTCATCTGGCAGTATTTACTTTTCTACAACAAGATCAGGCTTGCTGGGCAGGAACCTCTCATTCAATTTATTTTTTCCCATTTACTTCCTACAGGTAAATCCCTCATCAGCCTTAAATCGTCTAAAGATTATAGGTGAACAGAGACATTATTTATTCCAATAATCTCTACAAGCAGCAGACCAAACATGGTGTTTTTCAAAGGGCACAAGCAGGTATTACTACAAAATGGAGATGAGTTTACTGCATTACTCACAAATTGTATTAGCATGTCGAGCTATTAACTTCCAATTTCCTTCTTTTTTCATCCACACATTTGTATAGCGTCTTTTTAGCGTTTTTCCTGTGTTAGCTTGATCACCTGTAGGTGTTACAATTTCATTTCCCATAGAAAGGACAACATTTCCTTGTATCAGTATACTTTCCACTTGGCGATTTAAGGAACTCCGGGTTCTTTTTAAAACAGGCCGATCCGTTACGCTTTTCCCCGCTCGTGTCACAGTGTTGTTCGGTGAATTTACAACATACTCCTTATCCCATAGTTTTGAAAGGGTGAGTGTGTCGTTTTCTACTAATGCCCGCGATTCTGCTTGCTCCAGTTCTCGAATGGTAGCTTCCACACTATTATCTTGTGCATTCACTGTATAAGTAAACACGAAAAAGGGCATTAGTAAAAGTATTTTTTTCATTGTCCGACAGTTAGGATGAAAAGAGTTTAAAAGCCGTTGCTTACAACCAATCTACCGGGGCTGGATTAAGGGATTGACTAATTTTCTGCAGTCAATAGCGGTATATTCCAATAGAGAGAAAAATATTATTTGAAAGTAATCAATAAACTGATTAGTAGTAACTTATTTGGCATTTATTTAATAAAGATAAACAACTATTGTAGCAATTAATTATCGGTTAAGCATGCATAAATGTGCACTATGAAAACAACGTCTTCAAAGATGGCTAATAGACCTTTTCTTTCATTTTCCGATTAGAGATTCGTATTACTAAAATAACCAAGAGTAATAGCAGTAATACGAATCTCTAACTTGACTGCTCAAAAATTAGGTAATGAAAAGTCTAGCAATACTAACTTGGTTAAAGTATGGCTAAGGCAGAAGTTAATCAGTTGGTAAACCTGTGAGGTCTTATACGTAAATTTAGAAGATCCAGAAACTATCACGGAATTGTACTTCCACTGAGCCAAGATATTTATTTTTGGTGTATAGGGAAGCGCGATAAGTACCTGGATGAATATTGTCTAATTGTTGCATATCAAAGGTAACTTCTTTCCACGCAGATTGCTTGCTTAACTCTACTACTTTTTTGTCATGAACAGAAACCGTTTTTTTGGTTCGCTGACCTTCTAGCGTCAGTGTTTCGAGGGGCGAAGATATACCTTTGCCTTCCAAATCTGTAAGATTTAAAAAAATCGTTTCACTGTCTTGCTGACTGGTTGCGGAGGGCACTTTGAGAGAAATAGTCAATCTGTCCACTTTCTTTGCTTTGGCTGTTTCTTTACTATTGCGTTTAAAGGCTACCATCCGGAAGTTATCAGCTGTAAGAGGTGGGTTCTTTAATTGTTGGAGACTGTCTTGTAATGCAGCTATTTGGGCTTTTAACTGCTCATTGGTGCTGAACATAGCATCACTATCACCTAAACTAGTACGGCTCCTGACATCTACAGGATAAAACTCAGCTGCCGAGCTTCCTTTTCGATTTCGCAGTTCCCATACTTGATTGTTTGCCTCTTTTAGCATTCCATTCAAATCCTGTACTTTCTCAGCTAATAATCCGTTTTTTCCTTCTATTTCGGCCATTTGTTTTTTTATACGTGCTACTTCCTCATCTTGAGAAAATAAGGAAGTACTAGAATCATCCACCTCTTGGTCATCCTGGCTTGTCTGGGTAGTTTCTCTACTCCAGTAATATATGTTGCCCACTACCGACAATACCAACAAAGAAGCCAATATACCGGTTATTAGTTTTAATTTAGTTTTATTCAGTTCCATAAGTTTGTGATTTTATGCTGCTGTCTATATCTTATTGTTCCCACCTGCACCCGGGAAAGCTATTCTACTTACTGCCTACGGGATTTGGACAGGTAAGTTACTTGTAAGCTTTGCAATTAGATTTCAAGTGGTTAAGGCAACCAACATAGGTAAGAGGAAAGCTGTATAGATAGCTAGTATTTGTTTGATTAGCCTGAAAATAAATGGACTGAAGATAAAATATGATTTTATCTTCAGTCCATTAGAAAATGCAGCTATGGAAAGTTACAGACTTAGTTCTGAGTTATTGTCAAGTCAGCTAAAGTAGAATTGTTCAACATTAGCATTAGGATAAGCCGGGTAAAATAAAGCAATATATTTTATGCATCCAAGTCAGGTATTTTCTGATTAGGTCCTACCTTATTTTGGTGAACTATTTTTCTCAGGAGAGTTTTTTATATAATGATCCCAGGGCATGGTTTCATAATAATTTTCCCCATAAAAATGTAGCAACTGGTTTAATGCGGGTGCTTCCAAATATCCGGCAACAGGTGCAAGCATATTAAACTCTTCGTCCAGATATACAGTGGTCGGATAACTAATTTTGCCTTGCAAAAGAGCCTGTGCCAGCTGATGCGTTTTTGCACCTGTCTCTAGTTTAAACGTTTTATCTCCCAGCGTAATGGGCCTTTTGTCTTCTCCATTTAACTGCACAGCATAGAAATTAGTGTTGATGTACTCAACGATTGAGGGATCTGTAAACGTGGTTTTATCCATTTTTTTGCACCATCCACACCAGTCCGTGTACACTTTTATAAATATTTTCCGCGGTTCTTTCTGCGATAGAGCATAAGCTTCTTCAATAGTCATCCAGTTGATTTTGCTGCTATCTGCAACAGATATTTTACTTGCGGGTGTAAGCGAAGAAGCAAAATTACAAACCGGTATAAGGAAGAAGAGTAAGAGTAGTATATTTCTGGTCGGTTTCATATAAGTAAGGTATGTTTAAAATCTACGAGCGCTGCCACAAGAATGAGGGCAGCGCTCGTAGATAGGTTGTTTATAATTTGCTTTGCGCCTGTCCGGCAGGTTGCGTCTTTCCGGCACGCAGAAATCCTAATTCCTGTGTATACTGTTGGCCTTCTTTAGAAACCCAGTCAATAAAGGCTTTTACTTCTGGCCGTATCTCTGTTTTATAAATAAAGGTATGATTACCGGTTGGCGGCAGATCTGATTTGCTTTTTTCCAGCTTCTCTATCAGTTCATCAATGGTGCTGTAGAAGTTTTCATCCTGGTCTATCTTGCCGTTTTCATTTAGGTCAATGGGTATTACCCGCACGCCCTCTTTTTGCTTTCTGGTTTCCAGGTCGTACACAAATCCCAGGTTATTATACGCAATACCTAAGCTGTCTTTAACCACTGATTCCAATAAAACTTTGTCATCTTCAATTTTTCCACCTGTATTAGTAAGGTCTTTTATTTCTTTGCCAAAATGCTTGGTGAAGGTAGCCGAAGCACAGGCACCACGGGAATACACATGGATAGGTACTTGCTTGCCAGAGGCAAAATTGAAACTGTTTGTCTTATTCTCGCCGCTGAAATAGATATTGAGAAAATCCTGCCTGGAAATGCCTTTTTGCTGCAGATCAGATAGTGCCGGATTTTTCTCATTCACAATCGGTACCAGGCCAAACTTACTTACCACCGTATAGTTAGATTCTGTCAATTTTTGCGGATTTAGCGGCGCTGCTGAGGCATTAATGTCATATTCTTTCACCCCAGATTTAATAACGAATTCTACACCGGGATTTTGCTTTTTAAACTCTGCTGCCCATTTTTCGAGCAATGGAAATAGAAAACGGGTACCTGTAATGGTAATAGTTCCTTTCAAGGCAGGTTTTGGTTTTTCAGGGGTAGTGAAGGCTACCAGAAAGAAGGTAAATACCGCCAGGATGGAGGCAACCAGGTTCACTTCTGATCTGGATTTTTTTTGTTTGTTTTTCATAATAAGAGAAGGTTTGGTTAGTGTGAATAAATTATTTTTAGTAGCCGGGATTTTGTACCAGGTCTTTATCGATGAGGAGTTGCTGGCGGGGAATAGGAAACACAAGCCGGTTCGCATCTGGTATCTGCAACACTTCCTGCGCCTCTCCTCTCCGAACCAGGTCAAACCATCGGTGACTTTCAAAAGCCAGTTCTAGTCTTCTTTCGGCAAGGATAGTTTTTATAAGTATATTTTTATCCTGGGTATCTGCCACGGGCAAAGCGTTTGCCCGTTCCCTGATCAAATTGATATCTTCTATTGCCCCGGTAAAATTGTTTAGTTCAGCCCTGGCTTCTGCCCGTGTCAAGTACATTTCAGCCAGCCGCAGAACATATACCTGGTCTTCCCCGGTAGCTACTTTAAAATTCATATTTCCGTAGGTAACTACTCCCTGGGGCGTATTTACATCGAGTAACAAGGCAGACCTGTCGCCACCAATGGCAGGATCTTTTAGACTTGAAATCAGGTCGTCGGAAGGCAGCCATTCCCTGCGTCCACCTAGTGAACCAGGCAGCCAGTTAATGGCATAATTGTTCCGGTTATTGATGGTGTAATCAATTTCGAAAATGGATTCAGGCGTATTTTTCTCTAGATAAAAGCGGTTGTAGGGCTTAACTAGGCTAAAAAAAGCATTCTGATTGATCACCTCACTTGCATAGCTTTCTGCTTTGTCCCAGTTTTGCAGGTACAAGTACAAGCGTGCCTTCAATGCTTTTGCTGTAAATGCATTGGCCCTATTGCGTTGTAAGGTGACAGGAAGCAACGTTTCAGCTGCATTCAGGTCGTTTTCAATTAATGCATATACTTCTGCGGACGCACTGTTTGTAATCCCTTCCCCACTGCTGGCATTTTTGGTAGTTTCTGTAAGAATAGGCACATTATTCCAGAGTCTCACTAGATCGAAATACGCCAGTGCCCGGATAAAATGAGCCTCCCCCAGAATTCTGTCTTTATCTGCCTGGCTAAACGTCTGGTCATTGGCAAGCGGTACGGCAGCAATAATGTTATTTGTGATATTGATGGTTTTATAAATTGCCGACCATAGGTCTTCTACCCGGCTGTTGGTAGCAAATATTTGGTGCACATCAAACTCCCGGTTAGCCGGACTATTGCCCACCCAGCGTAAATTATCTCCGGTAAGATTGACCAGAGAACGGAAGGTAACACCTTGATAACTATTTGCGCCAAGTGAATTATAAGCACCAATTAAAGCTGCTTCGGCACTTTTTTTATCTGTGATAGACGATTCTTCGCCAATTTCTAACTCTGGCACGGTATCCAGTACCTGGCAGGAATTAAGCAATGCCAGGAAAGTGAAAGCCCAGAGTGTTTTTATTGCTTTGTTTATATATGGATTCATAGAAAATAGCTTTAAGCAAATAATTGATTAAAAAGACAGATTAAAGCCAGCCTGAAAGGTCCGTGGCTGAGGTGCAATGGCCTGGTCATAGCCCATTACATTCTGGTCGCTGCCCACAGTGTTCACTTCCGGATCTACGCCTTTGTATTGGGTAATGGTATAGAGATTGGTTGCCATTACATACACCCGCATAGAAGATAGGCGGATGCGCGAAAGCAGGTCTTTGGGTATGTTGTAGCCCAATGATACATTTCTTAACCTGATGAAGGACCCATCTTCCATAAAGCGGCTGGGGATAATATTGGCATTATTGCCTTTAGTAGTCATGCGGGGAACTTCAGTAATATCGCCAGGTTGCTGCCAGCGGTCGAGTTGCTCTTTAAGCAAGGCAAAAGCGCCATTTCTGGAACCGCCATGCCCCATCCGGTAACGGGTATTGTTCCAGATTTCATTACCAATGGAGTAATAGACAAATACTTTCAGATCGAAGTTTTTCAGGAATGTAAAATCATTGGTAAAGCCGCCAAAGTAGTCGGGCCATGCATTGCCAATTATCTGCAAATCAGCATCGGTTGCCAGGCCATCGCCATTGATGTCATCAAACAATACCTCCCCGTTTTCAGGATTAACCCCCAGTTGTTTGTGGGCAAAGAATGAATACAAAGGGTATCCTTGCTGAAGGATGGTACGGTCTTTTAAAATGGGAGCCGGTAGTTTTTCAATCTTGTTGCGGTTGGTAGATAAGGTAAAGTTTGAATTCCAGGAGAAATTATTGGTTGTTACGACGTCTCCATTGATAGCCAGTTCAATTCCTTTATTACTCATTTCGCCTGCATTAGCGAAAATACTGGTAAATCCTACTTTGCTGCTTACGGGCAGTTGCAATAATAGATCAGTCGTGTATTTGCTGTAATAGTTGAATTCAATGTTTAATCTGTCTTTCAGCACACCAAAGTTCACACCCAGGTTCAACTGGCTAGTGGTTTCCCAGCGCAGATCCGGATTAGCCAGTTGCGAAGGAGCAATACCAGAAGTGTTCAGGTAATTATTACCTCCGTTCCACAATCCCCTGGAAGCAAAATCGCCTATGCCATTCTGGTTGCCTGTGGTGCCGTAGCTTGCCCGAAATTTAAGTTCAGAAAACAGATTCAGGTTTTTAATAAACTCTTCTTGTCCCGCCCGCCATGACAAACCAACAGAAGGAAAATAGCCCCACTGGTGATCTTTCCCGAACCTGGAAGAAGCATCAGCCCGGAAGTTTACGTCTACCATGTATTTATTCTCCAGGCCATAGCTCACCCGGCTGAAATACGAAAACAAACCAGAGGTGGTAGCCAGAGATGTACCTGTCTGAGTGGCTGAAGAAGCTATTTTTGTAAAAGCATCACTTGGAAAACCAATGCCTGTGGTGCTTGTTCTTTCAAAACGGTCTTTCTGAAGGGTATTTCCTACTGTCACATTGAGTAGATGGCGGTTATCCCATGCCTTACTGTAGGTTAAAATCTGCTCATTAATGAGGGTGGCATTCCGCGTAAAAGCTGAAGTACCTACCCCATTGGGTTGTCCTAAAAATAGTTTGGAATTGAAATAATTATCTTCTTTGTTATCATTAAAATCCACGCTGATACTGGTGCGGAATTTCAATCCTGGCAGTATATCATATTCCCCATATAAGTTGCCGATAAAACGGGTACCAATGGCTTTAAAGTTAGTTTCTTTAATAGTGGCAAGCGGATTTTCGAAGAATACCGGCCTGGCATAGGTGCCATCGGCATTGAAAAGCGGAAAATAGGTTGGAGTATACAATGCACCATTTACTGTTCCATTGGGCACATTGCCATTGGGACTCATACTGCGGTCAGTCCGCACGATATTGGTATTTACTCCGATCTTCACCTTATCTGTCAGCAGATGATCCAGGTTTACGCGGAGGCTAATCCGGTTGAACTTATCTGGTTTTACAATGGCCTCCTGGTCGAAATAATTTACGCCTACATAATAGGTAGTTTTTGCATCGCCTCCAAGGGTAGAAATATCCAGATTATTGGTTGGAGCATCCTGAAAAATTAAACCTACCCTGTCTACTGTAAGCTGTTCTTCCGGTAAGCCAAAACCTCCTTCAGCCACTGGACGGAAAGGTCGTTTATCAAAGCTGCCTCCATCATTTAGCCAGGTTTCGTTCTGTAAAATTCCTTCTTCTTCCCCGGTAACCGTAGGCCAGAGTTTAGGTGCCCTGGATACTCCATAGTAATAGCCAATGTTTACTTTGGATTTGTTATTGTAGCGCCCGTGTTTGGTAGTAATCAGTACTACGCCATTTGCTCCCCGTGCGCCATAAATAGCAGTCGCATTAGCATCTTTTAGAATTTCAATGGATTCAATATCTGCGGGATTGATATCTGCTATCGGTGAGGTTTGCTGCCCACCAGTAGATATGCTCTGCATACTTTTATTGTTAATAAACACACCATCCACTACATACAATGGATCATTGCTGGCATTGATGGAGGTAGAACCTCTTACCCGTAGAAAAATACCTGTCCCTGGCACAGAAGAATTGGCTGTAACCAGTACACCAGGGGCCTGGCCTTGTATAAGTTGATCGGTACTAGCTGCCGGCACATTGCTGATCTGCTGAGGAGAAATTGAAGTAACAGAGCTGGTCAGTGTTTTGCGACTCTGCTGACCGTAACCGACAATTACTACTTCTGATAATTGTTTAACATCTTGCTCCAGAGCAATAGTAAAAACGGAGTTTGTTCCTGGTTTAAGCTCTTTTGTCTGGTAGCCTATATAACTAAAAACAAGTATACTCTGGTTATCAGAAATTTCCAGACTAAACTTACCTTCATTGTCTGTAATGGTTCCGGCTGTGGAGCCTTGTAGTGTCACATTTACGCCAGGTAAAGCAGATTGATCGGCACCGTCGACTACTCTACCAGTAATTTTTTTGGGGTTTATTTGTGCATATGCCCAGTTAACCGTAAGCCAAAAGGTAATAGTAAATATTAGTAAAAGTTTTTTATTCATGATTTATCAAAAGGTAAAGAAGGTGGAATGGTGATTTTCAGAATGGGCAGATGTAGCCTTGTTCGGTCAGTGAGAACAAGGTCTATTCCTGCCTGATGAGCCTCGAAATGAAAAGAAAGAGGTCGCGAGCGGAATCGAACCGCTGTAGAAGGTTTTGCAGACCCATACCTGACCACTCGGACACGCGACCATTAGGCAATAGGCTGCCTGTCCTTTTTATCAAAGGCTTGCAGGTAGCAATAGTTTGAGAAGGTTAATTAGCAGCAACAACAACTATGCTTTGTCAGCTTGCCGATAATGATGAAGTTGTAGTGAGATTGGAAAAGCGAGGCCTTGGGTGCCATAAATAGGTTAATCATAGTGGTAAGTTTATATTTCCTTATGTGTATGTATAATAAGGCAGGAATTAGCACCTTTCTATGCAGCGGTTGCTAGAAGTTCACTGAGCCTGCTCTCTCCCTTCTTCTTTATAAAAAATAACCGGTTGGCTATTCAATGAGGCAAAGGTAAAAACATTTTTCAATTATACAATACCCTATAGGAATAATATAGTATTAAATTATTTTGCTTCTATATCATTTCGAGTTGAACAGATGACTTATTAAAATATGTAGTAATAACCGTAAGTTGAAAGTAATACTGAAATTTTCTATACCATTCACCAGTCTTTTTCCATTTCATAGACAACAGTCGCACTTTTATTAGCTTCCGTAAAATCAATTGCGATTATTTCAAACAAGATTGCCAAAAATTGCTTGTACATTATATAAATCACCTAGTTATCGCATTGGTGTTTAATTACTACTCTCTTTTAGGTAAATCAATGTTGACTTGATAACACTGTGTATTTAATGGAGTCCGAAGTAATTTACTAGAGTTATAACTTCACAGAATAGCATCTTTTAGCTAAATAAACCGTAGCTATCTAAATTAACCCTAAACTATTTTGTCTGTGGGAAATGGTTTAAAGATTCTCCATTTAAAATTTTATCAAAATCTTTTGATTATCTAAACAAGAAAAAAATATGATTACACTACAAGATGCCAGAAAAATAATTGCTGCTGCCGAACAAAAAGCTGAACAACTAGGGCAACCCATGAACATCGCTATTGTAGATGGCGGAGGCAATTTGGTAGCCCATGTCCGCATGGATGGGGCATGGATAGGCAGCATCGATATATCGATCAACAAAGCTTTTACTTCAAGGGCATTTAACATCTCTACTAAGGATTTGGGAGAAAACGCCCAACCAGGAGGTCAATTCTATGGCATTCATGCTTCTAACAATGGCCGGATTATGATCTTTGCAGGAGGTATTCCTTTAGCAAAAGAAGGCAAGGTGGTGGGTGCCATAGGTGTAAGCGGAGGATCCGGTGAGCAGGACCATGAAGTTGCTCAGGCTGGTTTTGCTGCTTTCTAGAGATTCATTTGTTTTTTACTTATGCTTGATATACGGCTAAAATCTATATGCAGGTGATCGGCTGATACTAAATCACAATAATGAGAAGAAAAACCTGCTGGTAGATATTCTAAAAACTTTTTGACTGAAAAAAGAAACTATATCTTTCATAAATTTATATTGATTGTTTTCAATCTTCTCTTGCAAAAGAATAGCAAAAAAAAGAAAGCCCGGTTTGATCCGCGCTTTCTTTGTATATTCTAAAATAGTTATGTATCTACTATGATTTCGGCTAAAAGCATATTGATCAGTTTCTTGAAATGTATTTTTATTTCCCTCATGTAAGGGCATAAAAAAAGGATGCAGTACATCCTTTCTTTATAAACCACCTAAAACCTAAACTTATATGACTGTTGAGCCATAGAACAAAGGTACTACCTGCCTTTTTTTTTAACTTACTAGATATCACTATTATCCTACATCTGTTAGAAATTGCGAGAATAACCACTCAATATGCTACTTGCTAGCTACACCCATACACTAGAATACCTGGCTGATCTAATTAAATGTGTCTTGGCGAAGGATGTAATAAAACCATTTTGCTAAAAACAAACGAATAAAACAGGCTTATGAGCAAGAAAAATGAACTACCTCTTTTGTCCCATATGGTTATTTATCAAATGAAATTTAATGACAAATGGTAACCTTGCTACCTCTACAAACATCTAAAAAGGATGTATAGAAAAGTAATACTTACTACATAGTGACTAGGTAAACTAACGTGCTACTAACAAACCTGCATAAATAGATAAAAAAACAATTGGAGTCTTCACTATAGATTACATTGCATTTGGTTTTACCTATTTGCTTAGTAAAACTAGTTGCCTGATTTTTAAACAAGATTCTATGTTAGCTCCCATTTCTAGGTTTATTAAAAGGCTTTTGCTTACTAAAAGAATCTACTGTTCCCCATAGGGTTACTATTTCTATCCTTTGCCTTCCTTCCTGCTAGGCTATATTTATTTAAAATTGACAGAATTTCTTGCTTTCAACCAAGCTATCATTAAATCAGCCACCATGTTTCACTAGAGGTGTATGCCAATGGTGAATATCTGCTGAACTCCGGACAACCCTGTCAAAGTTTCTTTTTATTAACAAGCGATTTGCAGGGTTTACAATCAAAAGAGGGGCTTTATTATATATCTTGAGTTGATTTTGGTCTGTCAGTGCTAAAATGTTGATGTCATGAAAAAGAAAAATAAAGGGTAATAGAACTGGCAAAATAATCAAAATAGTTACTATTATAATTTTCTGTACCATTTCTAGTATAGCTACGCTTAACTCAATTAGGTACATACTATCCAAAATTCTTACAAGTTCACTATAATCTGCCTAGTTTACTTTCTCATACAAAGCCAGATATAGCCACAACAGGAAATAATTAACTATTATGCTCACTACACATCAGACAAAAGTCATACATCAATCTCCTAAAGCAACCATCGAATGGATTGAAGAAGGAAAAATTTTACGCAAAACCTTTAATGGTTTTATTATGGGTGAAGAGATGAAGACTGCTTTTAATGCTGGTCTAACATGCATTCAAAAGAACAAAGGTTGTAAATGGCTTTCTGATAACCGGTATGTAAAAGTATACAAGCAGGAAGACTCCGAATGGATCAATAATGTATGGTTTCCGCAAACCAAAAGAGCCGGGTGGAAATACTGGGCGGTATTAGAACCTAAAGACTTTTATGGACAAATGTCGATGAACAAATTCATCAAAGACTTTGCTCAGCAAGGCATAACTTTAAAAGTGTTTCATGAGATGGATCAAGCCGTTGAGTGGCTGCAAGGAGTAGATTAATATTTCTTGTGAATCTTATCAGGAAAGAAACACATAAACCAGCCATAATAATGGCTGGTTTATGTGTTTTAGAGAGCCGAAATAAGTTAAGTTTTGGAAGCGGTTGAAAGCTCCTTTAACTTACTTGAATTATATTTAAGAGCTCTGTATAGTTCTATCAAATAAATGAGATCAGGCTTTTTTCCACTATTATGCCATCTCTTTTTTACCTACAAACTTTACTGCCAAGATATAGAGAATTTGCGGATGCAGTGGTTGTAGCGGTCAAGTGCGTAAAGCTCCCCTTTTGAAGTCACTGCCATGCTATAAATACCATGCGTTGCTCCAGGGCTTTTGTCGGCATAATCCGTGGAAACCGTACGAAAATTGTACAAGTAGTCATCACTTCCTACTACTTTCAGTCCTCCACCCGTATTGACAACCACAAACAGCTGTTTGTTAACTGCATCATACTCCAGCCGGTAGGGCTGATAAACTCCGCTGCTGGTGCGGGGGCCGTCCGGTGTATAGCCAGTGCTCAATCCCAGGTAGGTACTTACTGTTCCATCAGGAGTGATCTTGCGTACCACGTTATTCCCCCAGTCAGGGAGGTACAAGTTACCCTCTCCATCAAGGCTGAGGTCATCTGTAGTACAGAACCTTGCCTCCGCCCCCTTCCCGTCCTTGTAGTCACAGAACTTTTCTGCATCCGGTCCGCCAGCCAGTGTACTTACCATGCCAGCTGCCAAATCTACCTTTCGAATGACGTGGTTTAATCCATCTGCAATATAGAGTATACCGGCTTTATCCATTATAATACCCATGGGTTGGTTGAATTTGGCCTGTACCAGCGGGCCATCCCGGTAGCCCCAGGAATAACCACCTTCCGGGTCTGGTCCTCCACTTAAGCGAGTAACTGCCCCACTACTGCTGATTCGGAAAATGCCATTGGGTATGTTTGCAGCGTCTCCGCTTTCAATGGCATAGAGGGTTATCCCATCGCGCGGGTCCACGCACAGGTCGGTAACTGAATAGAGCCCAGTAGCCAAGGTAGTTACATTTCCGAATGGATCTACTTTACGGATCACGCTGCCTCCCTGGTAGCTGAAGAGCTGATCAATTACATAAATGTTGTCAAACTTGTCAATGACCATCCGGTAGGGGTAGCTAAACCGTGCTCCTGTCCCTTGTCCGTCGGCGTAGCCTGCTTTGGTGTCCGAGCCGATAGGAGTGGTAATAGTAAGAATAGGCACTTTATTATTACCCGGCTGGGAAGGACCCGGGCCCGGCTGCTGAGGCTGAGTAACTGGATCAGGATCTGGTGTTGGCTCTGGTTCTGGGCCAGGGCAGGCTTGTAAGGCCACCATTAGGGTAGCCATCAGACAAGCACGAAGTAAACTTATTTTCATTATAAAATGTGTCTGTGTGGTTTGATAATAGAATTAGAAAAGTTGCAAGGGCGGCTTCCAGGGGTGTTAACTACTTAGATATATTTCTTAAGGAATTTTATAGAAAAACCTATATGACACTTCCTGTGGCCTCCTATACCAGTTACTACATGGTAGATTTATCTGCACTTTGATCTTTATGTAAAAAATTTTTCCGAGTAACCCGGAGACATATGTTTACAGAAAATGGAATACTATCAAACCTTGGATTTAAACTTAACCTTATCCTCCACCCAGTTGCATACTATTATCGTCTAGTCTCAGGTCAATCATCTGGTAGTTAGGATCAATCACTCCACGTTCAGGCTTTCGCGGCACAATCACTTTTATGGTTTGCTCGCCAGAACGGATGCGGTGCATGCCAAGGTAGAGTGGTTCGTTTAATCCTTTCCCTTTCTCATATAGACCCACTTCCAGCCAATCATTCATAGGAACTTCCTTTTCATACCCCATCTTATCTACCACCACCTTATGTGCCTGCACCTTAATTGTTACTTGCCAGTTGCCTGCTTTCGTTTGCTCGGCCGTAAGTTTCTTTGTTTTCAAGCGCCAGTACATATTCTCCTTAAACAGATCGTGTAACAGGTAATGTAGTGAGTCCGGAGTAACCGTTTGTAGTTCCTCATAAAGATCAAGGGTAGTTGGCAGAGGTAGTTTTCCTGAGCTTTGTTTTTGGAGCAGACCCCGGAGCGCTCCATTGACCTTTTCTTTCCCTAGGTATTTACTCAGGGCATACATCGCGAGTCCACCTTTTCGGTAATATAAAAAGTCTTCATTTGCTTGAAGTAAGGAAGATGTTGCGAGTGAACGCGGCATTTCATAGAAGGAATGCAGAAAGTTCACATATTGCTGCAAATGACCATCCCCATAATTCTTTTCCAGAACCTGCATGCCAGAATATACGGCAAGTCCCTCAATCAGCACACCGGCTCCTTCGACATATGCTGGTGTTAATCTGGCCATCCCCCACCACTGGTGCGCCATTTCATGTGCTAAAATATAATAGGGTAGATCAAAGCCATCCGGACTGACATCTGGATTCAGTAGTGCATATTGTTCTCCATAATTTATCAGGCTCGCATCCGCACTTGCCCCACCCCCAGAACCTGCGCGCTCTACTACTGTAAGATATTTGTAGGGGTACGGACCAAATTGCTCGGTAAAATAAGCTAGAGAAGCTTTTACGCTCCCGAGCATGCGGGCTATGTTTTGAGTATGGTCCGGAGGATAATAAATCCGGATGGCAACATCATTCCACATGCTTTCCTGCACCAGATAATTACCCGATAATATGACATACTCACCCCCGATAGGAGCATCCGTTTTGAAGTGGAAATAGCGGCGGTCATTTTCTGTCCAGGTTTTTTGCAAAATGCCCGGTGCAACGGCTACTTGATCCGTTGCGGTACCTACAATGGCTTCAAAAGTACTTTGATCTGTACTAAAAGGCTTTTTACGTGCTTCCAGATCATACAGCGAAGGTATCGTCGGTCGAGCAGCAAGGGTATACTTTTTTCTAAGGGCGGCATCCTTAATCTCCCGGTAGTGTAGGTAACCAATAGCTGGGAGCAAGTCTAAATTTGTGAAAGAGGTGCCATTATCGACCACCAATGCGCTTGTGCCACTTTGATGGAAACCACGCTGTGTATAGTGCACCACAAAGTTTACTAGGACTGAATCTGCTGACTGTAGTGGTTGCTCCAGTACATACATCTGGTGACTGAGTTCTTTGTCTATTAGCACCCGGGCAACTTTACGATTGAAGATTACTTCACCTGGCGCTATGCCCGAAACACTCCCTAGGTGAATAGAATCTATAGGTACTGTATTTTTATTCACCAATGTATACGCACCACGAATTTCGACTTGCTGCCGGTCAGGGTAGATCTCTATGTGCAGCTTTGTAGCCGTTAGTTGAGGTTGCAGGGTGTTTCTGTACTGGCCGTAGCGCCGTTCGTATTGTGCCTTTCTTTCATTGATGTCGGAGGTAGTCAGATACTCACCAAGTACATGCATAGTATAGAAAATGAAGCTCACTATACAAAGAAGAAGCACTGTACCTATCATGGTAGCCCAAGCGGCTGAGGGTGTAAAACGGCGCTTTGCTACCTGAAGACGGTATGTTAAACGTTGTTCTCTTCCCCGTGGCCAAAGCAATCTAGCTGCCACTGTGAGAAGCAAAGCCCAGATTATCCAGTATACTTTAAACCAAAGCCAAGGCCCCAGTGTAGATCCAAAACCAAGCATATCCGTGTAGTACCAACCTGGATCTTTTCCAAAAATGAGCATAGGGTGCTCGATCCCAAATGTGGAAGGAAAGGAAATAAAGCCCAATACTAAAAACATTAAAGGGTAAGCTATCAGCTTTTGATTTACAACTACGTGTACTACAAGGGAAAGTAGGGCAAAAAGCAGGTAATCTACTAGCTGAATCCCAAAGAGAACCTGCCAATACAGACCTATCTCCCATTTGTCATAGCCCATGCCTACTTGCATCCCTACACCTCCTGCCATCAGAATTGCCATCCATACAACAATGATGAGACCTAAGCCCAGAAACTTACCTGTGAAGAATACCCATTCGGGTACCGGTGCGGCATCCGCAATATCACTTAGGCCTGCATCCCGTTCCCTCCAGACAAGGTCCCCACTGAAGTATATAATGAGTAGCGGAATAACAATCCATATACTACTAACATTACCCACCGGAGCGGTCAGGTAGGTTAACACTTGCCCAGTAGTGGGGAACAGCGGAATGCCAAATTGAGTCAGAATCTGGTTGCCAAATGCAGCTGAGACTAAGGTAATAGCAGCTATCAACGTAAGGCCGATAGGGTTTCTGGCTATCTTCTTAAAAGATTCCCACGCAAGCCTGATGGTCTGATAGAAATAGGTTGCAAAGCTGAATTTTCGTTCAACTTGAGTTACAGAATTGACGGTTGCTCTACTAATTGCGGCTTGGGCATACGTATTTGGTTGTATTTTTGGCCGCCATGAAAAACGGCTCTCCCAGCCCTTTGTTGCCGGATGAGCAAAGCTGAAGCGGAAATAGGTAAGCAATAAAGACCCTACAGCAATACTACTCCACAAGACACGGTTCCAAAGAAACATTCCTTCCGGCATAATTAGTCGTGTATTTTTCTCTGTAGGCGTCCAGGTTTGCAGTTCACTGCCTATAATACCGGCAACACCTACCGGATCAAGTAATTTTACTAAGTCCCAGTTTCCGAAAAGTTTTGCTGTAGCCATTGCGATAATTTGAGCAACAAGGGCTAATAGTAGGCTGGCCATGAAACTTGTCATTACTTTTTGGCTAAGCGAGGCGAAGGTGAATTGTAGTGCTGTGGCTATAAAAGCATTTGGCAATGCAATGAGGAAGTAGACACTCAGATAAGCCAATGGCCTGAATGGTAATAACTCTTCCCCATCCATACCTGGCAGATGGAAGGAAAGCAGCACACCTACCGGCAAAGCTAGTATAAGCCCTGCATTTACCATAAAAGCTGCCAAAAACCGTCCTCCCAGGTAGCTTAGCTTCGTAAATGGCGTAGTATATATAAGGGAATGCATACGTGTTTGCACATCCCGTGCGGCTGCCTGTCCGGCGATGGCAGCGCCTATTACAAGCCAAATAAAGCTACCAATGACCGTAATAGCCGTAATGTGAAATGTATTGTTAGGGTAAACGCCATCGCCAGGTGTAATGAGATATCTCATCAAAAATGTAAATCCGAGTAGGACGGCTAAATGGAGCCAAGTGGAATTGCGCTTTACCAAATAGGCGAATTCAAAGTGGAATATCTTCCAGAACCTCATACCTGCTCCTCCCTTCCAGTTGCGTCATCTGCTGTTTATAATATCCTGCCATGGTGGTGAAGTAAACATCTTCCAGATCAGGAGCCACCAGTTCAAAGCCGTTGCCAGGATCTTCTTTGCTATAAACATGGACTACTGTTCGTCCGCTTAGCAGTTTGGTAGAGATGATCGTATGCTCACGCTCTAAGGCTGGTAATTTACTTTTCTCAATGATACGGCGCCAGATCTTTCCCTGCAGTTCCGCCACTGCTTTTAGAGGCTCTGCTTCCTGCAGTATTTGCCCTTTGTTGATAATAGCCATTCGCGTGCAAAGTTCGCTCACGTCTTCTACTATATGTGTAGACAGCATCACCACGCTGTTTTCGCCCAACTCGCTCAATAGATTCAAAAAGCGCACCCGCTCGGCCGGATCTAACCCTGCCGTAGGTTCATCCACAATCATGAGCTTCGGATTTCCCAACAAGGCTACTGCCACACCAAAACGCTGCTTCATCCCACCTGAAAAGCTGCCAAGTTTCTGCCTGCGCTTGTCCCAAAGGTTAGTTTGTTTCAATAAGGCCTCCACCACTTCTCTTCTGGAAGCCCGGTTGGTGATGCCTTTAAGCACAGCGAAGTAATCGAGCAGATCTTCCGTTTTTGCGTTAGGGTAAAGCCCAAACTCCTGTGGCAAGTAACCCAACGTCTGACGCACCTGGTCTTTCTGGTTCAATACATCAATTTCACCAAGGCGAATATTTCCAGTATCTGGGTCTTGCAAGGTAGCCAGGATGCGCATCAACGTAGACTTTCCGGCACCATTGGGCCCAAGCAGGCCATACATGCCTGCCGGAATGTGAAGTGTTACATTATTTAATGCTTGTACACCATTTGAATAGGTTTTGGAAATGTTGGAAATAGTAAGTTCTATTTGCTTGGCATTTTCCTTAACATGTGTGGGTATATATTTATTCATTTTATATTGATTGTAGAAAGTTTAACATTCACTAGATTAGATAAGATAATGTAATATACCGATTAGTGTTTTAGTGTACTACTTAATTAGTACACTACGAATGTAATAAAACTTTTCATGCATCAAAATTTATTTTCAAAATTTCTGGTATTTTTTCTATGGGAGCCTTATCAAGCAGATGGTAGAAAAACTTTAGTCAATTTGATGTAGCACTTGAGATAAAGAATAAAGCAGCTGTATATTGGGCTATGCCTCTAAAGCCCAGTTAAGTACACAGGCAAAAGGAAGGTAAAAAAGGGAAATGATAAATGAAAAACTATTCAACTAGTATACTAGAAAAACCATTTACCAGCAGTGTGGACGTTATAAAAAGAGAGGGATAGTCAAAGCATTTGTTCATTCAAGTGTGTACATAGTTGCCAATCCCCGTTGGAGCACTTGTACAGGCTCAGATTTAGCTTATTATATCGCATTATAAGCTTTGTTTAGCTGATTTAGCCAATAATTTATTTTGCATAACAAACCTTAAAATCAAGGTTCGTTTAACTCATTGTTAAATAAGTCAATGTTGGCTACCACCTGCCCATGATCTGACACATAAAAAGGCTTTCTATCAAAAGAAATAGTTTTGTCAATAATATGGTCATTATATAAGCGGACATCAATTATTCTTCCGATCTTTTTTGAATTTAACTCAGCAAAATGATTGCTGATGAAAATATTATCCAGGCTTTCATAATGTCCGTTATGGATATAGGTATAGTGATAGTTTTCTATACTTTTTCGTGCTTGCACATCTTTGCTGTTTTGCAAAACATGCTTCCAGCGGTTTATTTTCTCTTCTACCGGCAGGCGATGGTATGGTGGTTCGCCCAATATGGCCTGGCTGGTAACAGCTGTATCCTGGTCGTTTAAATCTCCTAAAATAATAATCGGTCGTGATTCATCTTTCGATAGTTCGTCTGATAAAATCTGCCGGATGGCGGCTGATTCTATGCCTCTGCGAATAAGTGAGCGGATTTTGCCTTTAGCTAGCTCAAAATAACTGGCTGTATCAAGGGTAATGCCCTCAGGCAAGGTAGGCCGTTTAGATTTCAGATGAACTACGTAGACCAACATAGATACCGTGGCAGTTAACTGAATTTCTACCATGAGGATGCCTCTCGAAAAGTGTTTAATAGGAATGGAGATTGGAGCCGTATCCAAAGCCACCGCTAATGCATGTTCATCAAAAAAATTAAAAACAAAAGGTATATCTTCTACTACTTCTGCTCTGACTATAGGAAATTTACTTAGAATGGCATTAACTGGACGTATGCCGGTAGGATTAGCAACAAATAGGTGCCAATTTTCAAAAGATGTACCCCGCAAACAATCTCTTAAGGCTTCTTCTTCAAATATTTCCTGGAAGCCTATAATGTCTGCATTCATTTTCAGTAGTTGTTGCTGAACCCAGGCAATTTTAAGTTCGTAGCCTTGCCGGTTGAAGCGGGGCCGCAGTTCCTCATAAATTGGACGGTCAGGCGTAATCAAATTTTCTACGTTGAAAGTGGCTACTGAAAATTTCATAGTTGCGGAATTTAGGAATAGTTAAAAAGGCACTTGCCGTTTTTATAAACGAATTTTTCAGTAAACCTTTGAATAACCTTTTCATTCAATAGTTGGTAAGAAGAGGATGCATATAGGTTAAGATAGAAAATAAACTTCAGTAAGTTATTAGTAAAATGTGTATTCGCAACCTTATTAGTTAATAAATTCGACCCAATTTCGCATTTCCTAGACATGCGTCCATGATAAGTGTACTTCAAGATAATTCAAGCAAATTTGAATGGATAGATCTGAGTGATCCTTCCCCGCAGGAACTAGAGCAGATAGCCCAGAAGTATGGGTTACATCCATCCTCTGTACAAGATTGCCTGCAACCGGAACATTTACCAAAATGTGAAGAATTTGATAATAATATGTTCATTATCAGCCGGATGTATGACTCAAATGCATCTCAGGATGCGGATACCATACAAGAAGTTACCAATAAGGTAGCTATTTTCTTTGCAGATAAGTATCTGATTACCATTCACCGCTATCCGGTCTACTTTTTTAGAGATATTAAGGAAAAAGCTGTTGATACGGGGAAATGTAAAGACACAACTAATTTGCTCAACCGGATATTCAAAGCTGTTTTATTATCATATGATGCACCTGCCGGTAGATTAGCCCAAGAACTAGAGGACTATGAAACGAAGGTATTTTTGGAAAATAAAACGCCTGCTATTTTGAAGGGTTTATATCATTTAAAACGTAAAGTGGATGTTACGAAGCGTATGCTCATACTATCAAAGGATATTTTGGACACCCTTGACAACCCAGATCAGTCTACCCCTTACACTAGAGATACCCGCGACCTGTATGTTAAGCTACAGAACGTGTATGATACCCTTTACGAAAGCACCAATAACCTGCTCAATATCTACTTTTCATTGACTTCTCAGCGTACCAACGAAGTGGTGCGGGTACTAACTATTTTCTCGGTATTTTTTATGCCCTTAACTTTTATTGCTGGAATTTATGGGATGAACTTTGATTTTATGCCTGAGCTGCGCTGGAAAATGGGTTATCCTGGCGTAATGGGATTTATGGCAATAGTTACCTTGTGCATTTATCTATGGTTTAAAAAGAAGGGCTGGCTGTAAACTTTAACAATATTGCATTGAATCTGTATTTACACAAACCTTATCACCTCTCAGCAACAACAGAAATGAAATTGGCCAATAAGCAAAAACTGCCGGTAAAATTTGTATGCTTTACCGGCAGTTTATAAAATACTCAGTGTGGGCACTGGTATTTGTATTCCTTCAAAACTTAGTTAACTCCAAAGCCGGTCCCAGGTACGGTCCTGATTCCATTCTGGTGTAGGATTAAAATATCCGGAATCTTTGCTCAGGTGCTCTTTAACCACTTTTTCGTTCAAGTCTATGCCTAAGCCAGGTTTATCAGGAACTTGAACAAAGCCATCTTTCACTAAAGGTTTAGGAAGCCCTGTTACCATATCTTCCCACCAGGGAACATCAATTGAGTGGTGTTCTAACGCAATAAAATTCTGGGTGGCTGCTGCACAATGTACATTGGCCATAAAGGAAACTGGTGATCCGGCAAAGTGCATCGCCATAGGAATACCATGTTCTTCGGCATAATCCCCAATTACTCTGGTTTCCAGCAACCCACCGGCCGTGGCTAGATCTGGATGAATCATATCAACTGCTCTGGCATCAATAAGCTTAATAAATTCATCTTTCAGGTAAATATCTTCTCCAGTCATGGTAGGCAGTTCAATGGATTGGGTAATCTCCTTCCACATCTCGGTATATTTCCAGGGCACCAGGTCTTCGAGCCAGGCAATCTGATAGGGTTCCAAAGCCCTTGCCAGTTTGATACAGCCATTCACACCAAAATGCCCAAAGTGATCAGCGGCCATGGGAATATCATATCCAACAGATTCTCTGATATTGGCTACATAATCTGCCAGACTTTGTGCGCCTTTATCTGTAATTTGAATAGCTGTGAACGGATGCTCCGTTTGTCCATAACTGCCATACTCAGAACTGTAGCCCTGCAATTTTCCATAATGCTTGGCATTCACTAATGCCCCTGGAATGTCTTGTATCATATCCAGTTCAATGTCTATCTTCAAAAAAGTAAATCCTTTGGCTATCCTTCCCTTCACCACATCTGTATACACATTTTTATCCTTTGCTCTCACATTGGTTGTATCGGCATACAGGCGAATTTTATCCCGGAACTTTCCACCCAACAGCTGATAGGCAGGAACATTATAGGCCTTTCCGGCAAGATCCCACAGCGCCATCTCCACCCCTGATACGCCACCCCCTTGCCTTCCATGGTGGCCAAATTGTTTAATTTTTTTCAAAATCCGGGTAACGTTACAAGGGTTTTCGCCGAGAAGGCGGCTTTTAAGAAACAAAGCATACCGTCCACTGCCATTGTCTCTGACTTCTCCTAATCCATAAATACCTTGATTTGTATCAATACGTATCAGTGGACAACGGAAGGGTGCTCCCTGCACCTCAGCAATGCGTAAGTCGGTAATTTTTAGATCGGAAGGGTTAGAACTTTTGTTTACTTTTTGAGAAGCATGGTCAACCTGATCGTCAATACTAGAGAACATGAACCCCCCCAGACTCAATCCCCCGAGGCCTGCCTTTTGCAAAAAAGAACGTCTGTCCAATCCCAGATCGTCAATCTTTTCAGATGGCCTAGTTTCATTGGAGATTTTAGCTGCAATAGTAGGATTAAGCTTATCCAGCTTATTAAATAGGTTTATAAGTTTTTTATTAAGCATTATAAAGGATGTTTGTTTATATATGATTGTTTTTGGGTTCTTAATAGATAGTATTCCTTGGTATATACCTTTACAAGAGGGTATTTTTGATAAAAGACCCTCAAAAAATCTAAGAAATTTATCATAGTCTGAAAGTGTCGGAAGAATATAAAGTACTATTGCATTCGTTAACTTATACAAACATTTACTGCTATATCAGCACAGGAACAGATATGAATACAAAAGCTGTAAGCTTGGGAGTATCCTATCATCAAAAGCAACCGGGGTGGTTAATCCGGCAACTAACATTCTTTAACACATGAAACCTGCCTTATTACCAGTTCTATCTTTTGTAGCTTTAAGCATGGTGTGGTTAGTCCTATTTACTGGTTGCGCTGCTATCAGTGAGTCCTCAAAGTATCAATTTGTGGATGGGATATATAAAGCTAAAATATTCAATAACAAGAAAACAGAGGTATATGTGGGCGTAAATGAAGATTCTATCGCTGTATTTAAATTAGCTAACAGTAAGAAACCTTATCAGATAGACACCTTGCAATCGGTACCTGTTTCTTTTCCTGCCATACAGGATGATTCACTTATTAATCCCAATAATTTTACACAAAGAAGTTTTGATCTGGATATACTCACTATTCCTTTTAAATACCGGCCTTCTCGGGCAAGTTTACCACACCAACTCAATACTACGTTTAATGGTGCCTTATACATGGGCTACCGCAGAGATGTGTATAGACTTACTTACCAAAGAGCCCCAATACATGCCTATAAAAGAAAAATTACCCATTACGGTGCTAGTTTGGGGTTGTTTTCAGGAATAGGCAACACAGCAATGAATCCCTGGGTCACCAATGACCAGATCACATCTGAGTATGATGGTATTGTATGGCTCAAAGGAATTGCCGGTATCATAGGGATTAATAATGTTACGTTTGGTTTAGCAGTTGGTGTAGATCACTTACTTGATCAAAATCGCAAGGTTTGGATCTACCAGGGTAAGCCTTGGGCTGGGTTAGTTCTTGGGTTGAATTTGAATTAATACTTGAAACCTATACTTACTTTCTTACCTATGCAAAAAGATTTTAAGATTACAATAGATATTTTCTTAGTTGACGATTACTAATATGTAGGTAGTCTTAACAAAGAGAATTTGAAATACCTACTTTTTAGGGAAGCTAACCAACATGCTATGACCTCCTTTCTTGAACTCGAGTCCCTTCCCCAAGCGATGTACCTAAAGAAAGTCTCTCCCACCTTCTGGTCGTCTTATCTGCTCAACAAACCAATAGTAGCAGACAATGGCATTCAGTTTAATCACTATACAACTAATTTGGATAGCAATGGGCAAAGCTGGATGATAGACAATGGCAGATTAACTTCCACTTCTTCACCCTACCAAACTTTCATCATTTCTGAAGAACTAGCAAAGCGGGGCTTACTACTTGAGGAATCCCTGGAAAATTTTTTGTTGCTTATATCCTACCGGGTGTTTGTTAACAAGCAGGATATCATCCATATATTTGGAAAACATACCCTCCTCGTTTTTGATCCCGGAAAAATGATTGGAAGATTTATCCGTTACTTTCAGACGCATCTGCTGAGATAAATCATCAGCGCATTTTCGAAGATAAACAGGGATGGCTATGGTTTGAGGTAGCAGAAAAAGGCATCTACTGCTTTGATGGAAAAACAGTGCAACTCATGGTATCATCAGGTAAGGTAGATTTTTGGCAAATTGATCAGGACCGTAAACTTACGATGATTAAAGATAAGCTTATTGTTCTGATGGACCTGAGTGATGCCATTGCTGAGTTCTCTCCTATTCTGGCAACCTTCCCAATACAAAAAAGAACGTATGGGCTAGGTTTAGTTTCAGGGGTTGTGTGGAGAGGTAACAAACCAGCCGTAATCACCCATAATGGCTTTTACTTTTATCAATAGTGACCTTGCCATTGAGGAGTCTCTAATACTAAGTTACCAACATACTTTTTCCTAAGGTTTCCAATAATGACAGGAGGAAATGCTCCAGAATAGGATACCCGTTGGCTATTTTATGTACTATAGGAGTCTTTATCCAAAAAACTCCTATAGCAAAGTATATCTATTAAACCCTATAAAACCTCTACCAATGCTATCGTACGCTAAGTGAAAGAATGAATAGAATCCACTATTAATTAACGTTGAATGCCACACCGGTCACTTCTTCGGTCAATTTCCATAAGCGTTTGGCACTCGATTCATCCAGCGAATAGGGTTTGACACCTGCGGATAGTCCCTCGCCTGAAGCAAACCCAGCAATATCTGCATTTTCACAATACACACCGCCAATGTCGTTTAGCAATGGACTGGTGGCACACCAAATAGTTGTAGCAGCTCCTTGTCGAATGGTTTTTAGCGATGAGATAACCTCCTGCACGGGATTTCCTTTGTCATCGTAAAATCCGAATTGCTGCAATATTTCTACCGGTGCTTCTCGTATTAATTCTGTTCCCCAAATGTTACCCGGATGCAATGCGTATGCCCTTATATTATATGCTTTGGCACGGTTGTCTAATTCTAGGGAAAACAAATTCAATGCTGTCTTTGATTGCCCGTAAGCCGGTAAGGTTTCGTACTGCCGGTTTTCAAAGTTGAAGTCTTCAAAATGAAAGGGTGCAAATTGGTGCCCCATTGAGGACACATTGATTACTCTGGCTCCATTGGCTTTTTTTAAGGCAGGCCATACCTTTGCTGTCAATTGAAAGGGTGCTAAATAGTTGGTTACTAATTGCGATTCTAAACCTCGACTATCTCTGCGTAAGGGAACAAACATTATTCCTGCATTATTAATCAGCAGATGCAAGGGTCTGCCCGAAGCCAAAAATTTATTGGCAAAGTTATCAATGGACTTGTGGTCCATTAAGTCCATTTCTTCTAATTCTATGTTTGCCATGCCAGCTAAATTATTCCTGGCTTTTTCGATACTCCTTGCAGGTACTATTACGGTGGCCCCCGCTTGGGCAAGGATTTTGGTGGTTTCTAAACCAATGCCTGTGTACCCACCGGTTACGATAGCAATTTTTCCGCTAAGGTCGATTCCATTAATTACTTCTGTTGATGTAGAAGCGGCATTAAAGCCTGAACCTAGTGGTTTTTGCAAGGCTCCGTCATAATTATTTTTTTCCATGGTACTGATTAGATGAGTAAGGGAATGGCGGATAGACCCATTCCCTGTTTAATTTTGTTAAATCATACTTACTTTTTGAGAGAGTACACAAGGATGAAAGTTATTTCATCAGGCTGATATTGGTCAGGCCACCGTCTGATAGAATTTCAGTACCTACGATAAAAGACGAATCGTCTGATGCTAAAAATACCGCCGCATGTCCAATGTCAGCAGGAAGCCCTTGTCTGCCTACAGGTGTACTCTCTACCCAAAGTTGTTTCAGCCCTTCCACTTGTTCCTCTGGCACAATTTTTCCAAAAACAGGCGTATCAATAGAACCCGGTGAAAGTGTATTCACCCGAATTTTTCTTGGCAACAAATCCAGCGACAAGCCTTTGGCCAAAGAAATTATGGCCGCTTTGGCTGCTCCATAGATAGCCATTCCCGGTGCGGCACGATGGGCAGCACTTGATCCGATCAGGATGATAGAGGCGCCATCATTTAAATAGGAAAGCGACTTTTGTACAGTGAAATAGGCACTTTTCAAATTCAGATCCATATAGCTGTCATAATTCTCTTCTGTAACATCGGTTATGGCAGCCATTGGAACGCCATCTACAATACCGCCTGCATTCACGACCAATACATCAATTTTTCCAAATCTTTCAGCAGTTTTTTTGAATACCTTTTCCAAATCGCTACTGTTTGTAACATCACCTTTAACGCCGATAAAGGCTTCACCTAAGGCATCCACAGAACTTTTTAACGTTGTCTCATTTCTCCCCGTAATTGCGCCAACCGCGCCTTCTTTACTAAACGCTTCAGCAATGCCGAATCCAATACCGCTATTACCGCCTGTAATTACGGCTACTTTGTTTTTTAATTTGCTCATAGTTTTATTCTAAAATCATTTCATACATACTTAAAAACTTATAACCCATAAATACCACCCGATACAGAGATTTTTTCACCGGTAATCCAGGCCGCCTCATCAGAAGCAAGAAATAGGGCTACTTTGGCTATATCTTCAGGTTGACCGGTGCGGCCAAGCGGGGTGTGGGCAACTAATTTTGTCTCAGCATCGCTGCCGATAAAGCCTGCACTATGCGAACCTTCAGTTTCCACCACACCTGGCAAAATAGAGTTGATGCGGATGTTTCTACCGGCAAATTCTTTCGACAAAGAGATGGTGATGGCATCTAATGCTGCTTTGCTTGCTGAATACACCGAACCTGTAGGAAGAGGTGTTTTACCTGCCTCGGAGCTGATATTGATGATGTTGCCACCCTTCTCACCAAACAGTTTTAAAGATGCCTGGATGGCGAGCACTGACCCCAACACATTGATGTTGAATTGCTTTTGAAAAGTTTCTGTGGATACCTGTTCAATAGGTTCGTATAGATAAATGCCTGCATTGTTTACCAAAATATCCAAGGTACCGAAGGTATTTTTTGTTACTTCAAAAAGCAGGTTTACATCGGCTTCTTTCGACACATCGGCCTGCACAGAAATGGCCGTACCGCCATTATCGGTTATGGCTTTCACCACTTTATCTGCATCATCTTTACTTGACACATAATTTACCATCACCTTTGCCCCTTCTGCTGCAAAGTATTTTGCTATAGAGGCACCTATTCCTTTGGATGCACCGGTTACTATAGCAACTTTGTTTTTTAATTTATTCATTGTTTCGATTTATTTAATAGTAGTGCGGCAAAGCTATTTAACTTTAATTTATTTTAGTAACTTTGTAACAAAAAGTAACTGTAACCTTGAAGTAACCAAGTAACCTTATGGAGTGTCAGGTAAGAGAAATTCAAAAACACAAGAAGGAAATGAGAGCTGTCCAGGATTCTATGGATGTGCTGAATGGGAAATGGAAAATATCCATTATCTCCTCTATCTGTTATTACAACAAAAGAAGATTTTCCGATATTTTGAATGATGTAGAGGGAATTTCCAACAAAATGTTAAGCAAGGAATTAAAAGAATTGGAAATAAACCAATTGATCAAACGAACCGTTTTAGCCACCCAACCTGTAACGGTTCAGTATGAACTTACTGAACACGGCAAAACGCTCCAGACCATTATTAACAATCTGACAGTATGGGGAATAGAACATCGTAAAAAAATTATTGGGCAATAAACTCTTGTTGATTGTACGGGATCTTTTCTAGTATGTATTGAAAAACCCCATATGAGCATATCCTTAAATAGAGCACTCGATAAAAAATAACACAATACGGATTTACGTGTCATTTTTTTACATGATGGAGTATACCAACGGGTGAGTTAATTGAGATTTGTTTTTGTAAACCTATATCCAGACGAAACACGCGATGGAAAGAAGTTGTATTGAGTTTCAGAAAAGGCTTGCATGCCATAACTTTCTGATGTTCGAATGCATCTAGCTCAATAAAGTCAAACAAGTTATTCAGGCCTCTGTTTATCAACGTATTACACGACAAGCAAAGTTATGCACCTAATGCATAACTCCCTCCTATTTAAGTGGAAACTTAAAGCTTATAGAAGAATTACAGGCAACTTAACTAGTACACATTAAATTTTACGTTAATATTTGTGTATCATGTCATTAGTTGTTATATGCTCCTTTTTATTAGCTGCTCACCGTGATAACTTGAAGCTTTCAGTTAAATGACTGCCTAAATTCCAAAGGCGACAGATTGGTTTTCTTTTTAAAAAGTGTACTGAATGATTGGGCGTGTTCAAAGCCCAACGTATAAGCAATTTCACTAACCGATAAGCTGGTGGTGGAGAGTTTTTCTTTGGCTTTCTCAATCAGCTTCTCATGAATATGTTGTTGAGTGTTCTGGCCTGTGTGCACACGTAACAGATCGCTCAGGTAGTTAGGTGACAGGTTCATGCGCTCAGCTATATGTTGTACTGTCAACAGGCCTTGCCGGGCCACCGTATCTGTATTAAAATACTCCTCTACCAGTTGTTCGAATTTTGCAAGAAGCTGATGATTGTTGTGTTTGCGGGTGATGAACTGCCGCTCGTAAAAACGATTGGAATAGTTGAGCAGTAATTCTATTTGCGATAAAATAATCGCTTGGGTATGTTTATCAATATGGAGGCATTCCTTATTAATCTTGTCGAGAATGATAATTAAATCATCTTCCTCTTGGGCAGAGAGGTGGAGTGCCTCGTTTACCGAGTAGGAGAAAAACCCATACTTGTGCATGGAACTTGCTAAGGGATGATTGAGTAAAAAATCCGGATGAACTATCAGTAGAAAGCCCGAACCGCATTCCATATTGGCTATATCTAGAGACTGTACCTGCTTAGGCGCAGTAAAACTTAATACGCCCTTATCATAATCGTAGTGTTGCTGGCCATACTTTACTTTACCCTTGGCTTCTCTTTTCAGGGCCACACAATAAAAATGGTTCACAAACCCTTTCCATACTTCATCTTCTACAAACAGGCTTTCCGCGAGATTAATGACGCTCACCAGCGGATGCCGGGGTTGCGGTAAGGATAATAAGCGGTGAAAAGCTGAAACTGATTGGATAGATTTCATAAAATACATATAATATATACGTTACAAAAGATAATTAATGACTGCATGAGTTGAGGATGCAGTCATTAAAAATTTATTAATCGATAAGGCCCATGCTAAATTCATCGTATGGCTTGCCTGTGTCAGTACCCAGGGGCACAATGCTTTCCAGCTTTGAGAGGTCTTCAGCGCTCAATTGAATCGCAGTAGCCGCTATGTTTTGTTCTACATATTTTCTCCGCTTGGTACCCGGAATAGGGAGAATGCCTTTACTAATGATCCAAGCCAGTGCCAATTGCGAGGAGGTAACATTTTTTTCTTTGGCCAATGCTTCAATGGCATCAACTAATTCAATGTTCTTGTAGAAGTGGGCTGCCTGAAACCTGGGAATTGCCCTGCGGAAATCATTCTCTGGTAAATCATCTATGGTGCGGATCTGCCCGGACAAAAATCCACGCCCTAACGGAGAGTATGCAACGAATCCTATTCCAAGTTCATCTAAAGTTTGCAACACGCCACGTTCTTCCACGCTACGCTCAAATAATGAATATTCACTTTGTACGGCCGTGATCGGGTGAACGTCATGTGCTCTTTTTATAGTCTGAGAAGATACTTCAGATAAACCCAAGTAACCCACTTTTCCCTCTTTCACTAACCCACTCATGGCTTCTACTGTTTCTTCGATGGGGGTGTTTTTATCCAGACGGTGCAGGTAATACAAGTCAATATAATCAGTGTTAAGATTTATCAGAGAACGCTCCAGTGCCTTTTTCACATACGCTTTTTTGCCATTTATTGCCCAAGTTACTTTGTTGTTGTCATCGATCTCCCAACCAAATTTGGTAGCAATAATGTATTGATTGCGATTTCCCCGGATAGCCTTAGCAATAAGCTGCTCATTTTTTAATGGACCATACAAGTCTGCTGTGTCCAAAAAATTACCCCCTAATTCAAGTGATCGGTGGATGGTAGCAATGGCTTCTTGCTCATCTGCTTGACCATACATGTGCCCTTCTTCAAATCCGGTCATACCCATACAGCCTAAACCAATAGTAGGGACAACCAAACCTTGGTTGCCCAATGTTATTTTTTTCATTTCCATAACGCTAATTGTAAGATATTAAAATTTTATATCTCAAAGGTCACTAAAATCACACAATCAGCTGTATGCAAAACCCCGAAGATTGTATGCAAACCAAGGATTTTTACTTTAGGGATGCATGAGAAGGCAATACCCTTGATTTTTTCCAGATTAGTTACCAAAAAAATTAGAAGTCTTATTGAAGGTTTCTCAAGATGATTGAGCCCTTAAAAAAATAGTCTAAGGTTATCGAATGATTTATAAAAGGTGAGTCATCGGGCCAGCTTTACCATACCCTATTTTCTGGCTTTGTTTCTCCATTCTTATCAGAATAAATCAGTTTCGATTTTTGGAGGAAAACTTGCTAACTTACTAGAATACAGCAAACTCTAGTTTAAAAAGGCTTAGAAACCAATTGTTACAACTTTTAGTATGTATAGGAAGACTGTCGCACTAACTATTGAAGTAAGGACTTAAGAAACTCTTTTCCTGAGTATATGCCTGAGCTGGATAAAATAAATTAAATTTAGAAAGCTTGCTGTTTTGTAAAATGATAAACACTAATAGGGTGCAATACAAAGAATGTTTTGGAATTGAGCTTTTCGAAGGCAGCCTCGTAGATCATGAATTTCCTTGGCACTTCCATCCTCAGTATACTATTGTGTTGGTGGAAGAGGGAATAATGAGTTATTATTTTTCCGATGGCAAAGTAGATGTTGCGCAGAACCAGCTTTTTATAGTTAACCCTTTTGAAGTACATTACAATAAACCACGCACCGCTAGCTGCACATATAAAGCAATCTTTGTCCCACAGTTTTTCCTTTCCAAGCTTGGTGAAGGAGGCTTGCCTTTTTTTAGAAGAAATGCCGTTTGGAATGCAGACTTATTCAATGAATTACAACTTTGTGCTGGCAACTTAAAAAACTCTACCAAACTAACAGAGGGTGCTCAGTTAGGCAGGAAAATTTCTACTATTCTTCTGCATAATTTGGAAGTCGACATTCGGCAGACCACAACTGATTATAGAATATTGCCAGCCTTACAACACATTGAAGAAAATACAGATAAAAGGTTAGTAATAAAGGACCTGGCATCCATTTGTTGTTTAAGCCCTTTTCATTTTCAACGGATATTCAAGCAAAACGTAGGCCTTCCGGTTAATACTTATATTCATCAATTGAAAATCGAAAAGTCTAAACAAATGCTGTATAAAGGCTCTAAAATTTCTACGGCCGCCTTTGATACTGGATATTTTGATCAAAGCCACTTCCACAGGGTTTTCAAGAAAATGTACATTCTCCCTCCGGCTAAATTTTCAAAATAGCATTATTATACAAGAAATAGTTAAATGCATGCGTAAACTTTGTCACAAAAGTAATCTCCATGAAGCAACATTTTTATTCTGTAAACATCGAGTGGACAGGAAACACCGGTTCTGGTACCAGCAGTTACAAGGCATATGAACGCTCCCATAGTATTCAAGTGTTACATAAGCAGCCTATTCCAGCTTCATCAGATCCCAGCTTTAGGGGTGATAAAACCAGATACAATCCAGAAGAACTTCTGTTAGCCTCTCTTTCTTCCTGCCATATGCTTTGGTACCTACATCTGTGCGCCGAGGCCAGAATAGTTGTAAAAGCTTATGTAGATCAGGCGAAGGGAACCATGGTGGAAACGTTGAATGGCGGCGGGTATTTTTCAGAAGTAACGCTGTATCCAATCGTAAGCGTAGCAGAGAAAGGAATGATAAGGGCGGCAATTGAACTCCATAAAAAGGCAAATGAACTGTGTTTCATTGCAAATTCGGTAAAATTTCCTGTTCATCATCAGCCAGTAGTCAGCTGTGAGAACAATAGTAAATAAAGTATTACTAACTCGTTTTCTTTACACACAATCCCTGTGGCAATACTTATCGAATCGATCTAAAATAGCGGGAATGTATATGTATCAGCTAATATATCGAGAGTTGATAAGTAATTTATTATTTATTGTAAACCCTATAATGTAGAGTAGGAAATAAAGAATTATTTAAATTGTTGCCAATCTTATACTATTTTGCTTTCGAGCAACTATAACCGTCTGCGGTAGCGCAATGCCTCATGAAGACAATCGCACTACCCTTCATAACATGATAAGCTTCTTTAATAAAAAACAAATACTTCCAGCCGTACCTGCTGTTCTACTGGCAACAATCAGTGTGCAAGGCGGAGCCGCAATAGCTAAATCCCTTTTCCTGTCTTGGGCGAAAGTGGTACGGCTACCTTACGTATTGGTTTTTCTGCGCTCATTTTGCTTGCCATTTTCAGAACCAATCTTTTTGCGTTAACTAGAAAGCAATTGGTTTACTGCTCTATTTATGGCATGTCTTGGCGCGATGAACCTTATATTCTACTTTGCCATTAAACGGATACCGTTAGGTGTGCGAGTTACCCTTAAATTTACAGGTCCTCTTGCACTGGCGTTATGGGGATCAAGAAAACTAACCGACCTGCTTTGGGTATTGTTGGCTGGTTTAGGAATAGTGTTAATTGCTCCATGGCAGAACAATCAAATCGATTTATTGGGTTCAGTGCTTGCTGTAGTGGCTGGGGTATTATGGGCTGGGTATATTGTGATTGGGGGAAAAGTTTCCAAGCTTATGAAGGACGGCGATGCAGTTGCTGTCGGAATGATCTTTGCCACTGCCTTTATTTTACCCTTCGGCATCTATAGTGGTGATTTAGCCTCACTAGATGGCCAGCTGTTATTAATAGGGGTTGCAGTGGCGATACTAAGCAGTGCCCTTCCTTTTACGCTTGAAATGGGAGCATTGCGGCAACTTTCCTCAAAACATTTTGGAATCTTAATGAGTTTGGACCCAGCTGTGGGAGCTTTGGCAGGTTTGCTTTTTCTCAACGAATACCTTACTCAGTGGTTGTCCATTTTTTGTATCATACTCGCAAGCGCAGGGGCAACTTATTCTTCTAAAAAATAACTAGGTTATAAAATAAGGATGTCCTATCAATACCTATGCTATTTAAGCAGTTTTATATCCTTTTAGCTCAATACACGTATTGTAAGTTCTTGAAAAGAAGTACAATATTCCTCCTGCTAAAATTATCAACAAAGCATTTTTGTACAAGAAATAGTCAAGCATTTACATAACCTTTTTTAAAAGCTATACTACATGAAGCGATATGCTTTTGTATTTAATTCAAATGGAGAGGAAACAAACAGTATGCTTCAAAATCAGCTAAACCACTCATAAATATGAAATTATTAATACTACTCTTGGCTGCGCTTTTAACAGAAATTCAGCGCTAGCTCAAACGGAACATCAAACTAAACCATCACAAAAAATGGAAAAGGAAAAAATAATACAATCCATCCAACAACTTTTTGAGGGAACAGATGAGCGGAACTGGCAGAAAGTGCAAAGAACGATGGCCGATTCTGTCTTGTTAGACTATACTTCCATGGCAGGCGGAAAACCGGCAACCCTCTCTCCCACCCAAATCACAGATGCCTGGGCAGCTTTATTGCCAGGTTTTGATCGTACTCATCATCAGCTTTCTGATTACCAGGTATCAATAAACGAGTCAAGAGCCTTTGTGCATTATACTGGTAAGGCTGATCACTACATGGGGCAAGAAGTATGGATTGTTGAAGGAAACTATGAGACGGAACTGGAAAAACAAAAAAACCAATGGTTGGTAACAAAACAGAAATTTACCCTTCAAAAGCAAAGTGGAAACACACATCTTCAAGCGAAAGCACAAGAAATTGTGGCAAAAAAGAAATTAAAAAAATGAAAGAAAAAATAAAATATACAAGTGAAGGATTAATTGTTGTGGGAGAAGTATATGAGCCCGAAAATTTTGACAGCAACACACAATATCCGGCGATTCTTGTGGGTGGTTCATGGACAACTGTCAAAGAGCTATTTCTGTTGATTATTGGTAAACCAACTTATTTTATTCAATTAATTCTTGCACTTTAGATACCAATTGGTATCTTTGTAAATGCGTAATCCTGAAGCAACTAAAGAAATGATCCTGAAAAAATCAGGTATATTATTTAATACTCAAGGATATAAAGCCACTTCAATCAGTAATATCACAGATGCAACTGGTTTTACAAAAGGGGCAATATACAGGCATTTCAGCAACAAAAATGATTTGGAACGAGAAACACTAGCTTATCTTTCAGGTATTCTTTTTGAAAAAATACGTGCTTTGGTGAAGGAACAGCACACGGCCGGAGACAAGCTTCGGGCAATATTTGCGTTCTTTGAATCCTATATCACTAATCCTCCCTTAAAAGGGGGGTGTCCGTTACTAAATGCAGCCATTGAGGCGGATGACTCGCATCCATCTTTACGGAAAGAAGCCCTTCAAACACTTACTGTTCTCCGGCAATCTGTGGTGTATATTCTTGAAAAAGGAATCGCACATAATCAACTAAGAGCAGATATTGATAAGGAATTTTATGCTACTTTATTTATTGCATCGCTTGAAGGCGGTATCATGATGAGTAAACTGGAAGGCAACAACAGGCATATAGTAAAAATGATTGATCACCTGAATCAACAATTGACGCTAATAGAAACCTAAATTTTTTTATCCCACTAGATACCGATCGGTATCATAAAAAGCGATCTATGAAAAAAATCATTTCAAAATTCTTGGGTTTTTACCTCAACGCACTGGCTATAGTTGCTCCCCGCAAAGCTGGACTATTGGGCTTTAAATTATTCTGCTATCCCTACCGGATAAAAATTACCGGACGCCAGCATCAATTTTTGCAGACCGCCCATCCAATAACCCTTGACCACCAAGGGGAGAAAATCCGGGTTTACAGGTGGGGGAATGGTCCTAAAAATATATTGCTTTTACATGGTTGGCAAAGTCATTCCTATAGATGGAAAAGTTATGTAGAAGCCCTTGACAAAAGTCTTTACACAATATATGCCTTTGATGCACCAGGTCATGGACTTAGTTCAGGTAAATTTTTATCTGTTCCCCTCTACAGTGAAGTTATCCAAAAAGTTATTGGGCATATAGGGAACGTGCATACGGTGGTTGGCCATTCTTTAGGCAGTTTTACAGCCCTGTACACTTTTTATACAAACCCGGAAATGTTGCCAGACAAATTAATCGCTACGGCTACTCCTGGGAATGCCCGGGAATTTTTTAATTTTTATAAACTCCAATTAGGTATTTCTGCTACTTGTATGAAACTGGTCATACAAAGATTTGAAAAAGAAATACACCACTCGCCTGATTATTTTTCAGCTCCAGCGTTTGCCAAGCACTTAACCATACCTGGCCTCCTGATACACGATGAAGAAGACACGGAAACCTCCGTGGAAAATTCGCTAGCTATTCATCAGGCATGGAAGAATTCAGCTTTGATTATAACTAAGGGCAAAGCTCATAACCTAAAATCGGTTGATGTAGTTAATCAGGTGGTTAACTTTATTCAGCAAGAGCCAGTTAGTCAGTATACTTTAAAAAGGTAGTCAACTAACGGTTTACTGCATCTGTCTTGCAAGAGATGCAGGTGAGAATCCATAAACTCATTGTTAAGAATTTTCATTGTTTGATACAAGCAAATAGCATCTTGCTGCAATAATTGAAAACCTAAAATAACCCTCTCCTAGGGCTATTTGAAGGCTGAGTTAAGACCAAGAAAGAGGTCTGCTAGGAGATTTCTAGAAGGTGCTGACGAAAAATGGCTTCTCCATCCATTAAAATTTCAGCAAGTATTCTTCTTTCTATGGTGCTCCATTGCGGAATATAATACTCTCCATCTGGAGTCATGCCACAAATATTATTCCCGTAAAACAACTTTTCGTAAATACGGTTCCGGATTTTGCCCTCCTGATCTCCTTTAAAACTACGCCGAACCGAAAGTGCTACATCCGAATAAAAATTCCACGCAGTCAAACACTCCTGGCAATCAATGGGGTTATCCGGACTTTGAGTCCATTCAATGACAGAATCTAAGTGAAGTAAAAGGGGTTGCTCGTTTACCAGCTCTATTCCTTTATTTTGTGCATAGGTTGCCAATGAAACTTCACTACTAAAAATGGGAATTAGCCCTTCTTTCTCTAGTAATACCGTTTCAGGTTCAGTTGTTATCCAAATCAGATAACGATCTACATGATCCAATCGAAACCAGCTCGTAAAATATTGCTTTTCCAATTCTCTTTCTTTTTACTAGTACCTACCTACAGAACATGGCTTCCCATAACCGAAAATTAAGGCGGAGATTCTGCGTGAGGCAACCTGGTTATCAACCCAATTCTGTATTGCGTATTTGTAGTAGTGTCACAACAATATATTTGTGTTCCCGGAAATTTATTACTGATACCTTACTGGTAGCAGGTTCATTTTTAGTAACACCAATAATAAAATCATTAAGACTGTACCTGCCGTTGCAAGTAGGTTTATGAATTTTTGTACCTTCACACTATTATTGAATGCATTGTCAAATCCTTTATAGACCATCAATCCAATTACTGCGCCTAACGTATTGGTAAGTAAATCGGTAACATCGAAAACCCCGATTCGCAAAGTATATTGAAGTCCTTCAATTACTAAACTAAGTAAGAAGAAGAAAAGAAGTTTTTTACCGAAGAGCCATCTCCTGAATAAAATCCCAGTATATATGCCAAGTGGTACGAAAATTATTACGTTCAAAATATTTTCACTTGTTAAGATTAATCGTTCACTAAATGGAATTAAGTTTAGTGTTCTAGTCCCCATGTAAGAAAATCGCACCCCTAATTTTAGTAGCAAAATCCAGTATAAGGCAAGCAAATAAATTACAAATAATACGGCAGTTATCCTGTTGGTTACCTTGTTCACTTCTGACAGTTCGTTCATGTTTTTGCAAATTCATACTATTGATACTCTTGTATGAATACATAGGTTCATAATAAAAATGGCTCTTTAATAAAATGTTCAACTACTTATCAATAGCTCAACATTGCTCCTCACTGCATCTCCCCTATGCTCTAAAGTCTTGTGCGGTTAAATGGAATTTGTCATTATACTGGTGTACGAACCTTTGATTGTTAATAGTTTATTAATCACGCTTGCCTTATTTTTTCCATATTGATTTTTTTCATCCCATATAAAGCTTTGTTTACTCGCTGTGACTTATTACTGCGATACTTTGTTACACAAGTTTGAAACAGATAGGCCTTTTGGTTCTGCTTTTAAAATTGATTCTCTAATTGAATCACCTGTATGAATTTTGGCCTTCCTGTATCTTAACTAGTTTCAATATCTGTGTTTTTTCCTCTTCAAACTGCAGTTTGAGCAGATGCATGCCTGCTTTCAGCTGTAAAGCTGAGCAATCTAGGGTGATTTCTGTTTGACCGGAGAGCTGGTATTCCTGGCTAACGTAGGTCTTACCTTGCATATCCATTAGTGAAATTAGTACTTTCCCTTGCTGTCCATTCGTAGCAATAGTCAGTTTATCTGAGAAAGGATTAGGATATACAGTAATAGGAGTTTCTTCTACCTCTTGTTCGCTTGCTATCCTGCCAGAACTAGAAACATAGGGCGACAGCACTGACCCTGGAATAACACTAATGCTTGAGTTGCCTGGAATAGTCCAGCCAACAGCCAAGTTATCGCCATAGATAGATTCTTTATGCAAGGCTTCGATGTAATACTTTTTACCTTTTTTCAAAGGAATGGACACAGACTTTTGGGAACGGAACTTATTCCATTTTCTGCTAGAAGCATGTCCGGTAATGTAGGCAATCTTTCGTTTGTTTGCCGGGTTTTCACTCGTACTCAACCACAGTTCTCCCTGATCATCGGAAGCCAAATAAAACGTATAGTTACCTGTTGCTGGTGCACAAATATACCCTCTTATACGCTGCCCGTAGTTATCTCCTCTGTTAGAAGGGGTTTCAAACGAAGAAATCTTTGTGGAGGAAGTTGGGGACTTATTAACCGGAATATCCCTTACGGCTCCTCCCTTTACATTCGCCCAATATTCCCGTAAAATACTGCCAGTCGCACTACACAATTGGGGGGAGTTATCCACCGTCACATACGTTAGATACACTAGCCAATCATCTCCATCGGATGGAGAAGCTAGGTTCTGCCCTGTAGTAGTTGTGCCACCTGAACGTTGATCTTGCAAAGGGTTCTGCCCATTGATCCATTTTACGGCATAGGTTTTTCCGCGTTCGACAGCCACTGACACTGAACCTTTAGAAGGTAGGTATATTAAGTACTGTTGGCCTGTTTCAGCCAGACAAAAGCCTTTGCTGACTAAATTCTGGCGAGGGTTCATCTTATAGAAGGGAAGCGTCTCCATGAAGTCCCAGACTTTATCTACAATATCATGACGGGCCTGTATTTTGTCTGACAGGTTTAAACTCCCGCTAAAGCCGGAATGATTTCGCCCATTCATATCACCATAATTCAAAGCAGTGGCCGATAACATATGTACCCAGGCATGTTTGCGGATGGTGGTAGCATTATACCCACGGGCGGGTTGCAGGATGTTGCCGGGCCACAAATTTTCCTGTGCATACACTGGCTTGTTGCCGGTATGGTTCTTTAACAGGAAAGCATTCAAAGCATATAAATCAGAAATTTCGACCTGAATTGTCGAGAAGCCGGCCCATGATTGATTTCTATAGGGATCAGCTCCATCTTTATTATGGTTGCCGATTAAGTGCTTGAATACGTCTCTTTTTTTTAATTCTGACCCAATGCGGTTAACGGTTGCACTGGAAATATAATTATCAACATTAGCTTCCGAACCAGATATATTGAGTAGAATATTCCAATACGGTGCTAGCCGGGCCAAATAATAGGTAACTAGTAGTACTTCATCTTTCTTGGTAATGGGTATCTTTTCATCCCTAGGCAGTAAGCCTCCAAAAGAATAAAAACCAATCTTTCGGCCAGCTAAGTCATTTAGGACTTTTTCTATCTGCTGGTATGCCCTGGCATTTAACGGCCATAGGTTCGGAATATCATACCCTGTCTCCTGAAAATTATTCACGGATAGCATATTATAGCCTTGCCGATTAACCCAGTCTAGGAATGATCTCCTTTTCGTATCAGAGAAGTTATAGGCAAGCAAAGGTGGACCGCCATGAAAACTACGCACTAAAATATGCTTGCCACTTGTAAAACCAAACCATCTGGGATTGGTCTTATCCTTAGAGAGCATACCTGGTATAGACGAAGTAACACAAGTAAAGCTGCCACTCTTGCCAGGGGATCTATCCGAAAAAGTGGCCTTGTAAGACCATTTGCCTAACTGGTCAGGCATAAAACGTATGCGCCAGGTAGAACCTCCATCATAAAACCCCCAGAAAGTAACTTTACTTCCATCTGGCTTGGTATAGGTGACATTCAAAGTAACATTTCTGTATGGGTCCTTATAAGAAGTTCTGTTTGTTAAAGAAGCTTCAAACCGGTCCCATTGCCCCACTTTTGCCTGAGCCTGAGCATGGGAAGCGGGAAAATACAACAAGACCATAAGCAGCAGATACATCCACACAGACACGCGGTAGGCAGGTATTTTGACGAAGGTGAGGGATTTTTTCTGTGTAAATTGAGTAGGTAATAGGTTGCACATAATTAGATGGTTTATGTGATGAAAAACAATTAGACAGGCCCTGTAGCTTTCACCTACAGCAGCATTTTAGGTAATAAAAAAAATCCATTATCTTATGAAGAGCCAAGTGTGTTGGTAAGCTCTTCTCAGAAAAAAGTATCAGATTTACAAGGAAGCTTATTGAAAATACTATCAATTCAGCGCTATACAGGAAGCTGCCTTTCGTAGCTAAACAATTTTCTATTTTAAGTATTAAAAGTAAGTTCTTAACAAGGTGTTTAACACTCCAGATAAAATTACAAGCACTTACCGAAACTTTAGTTACAAGAAAGAAATAGGCTTAATCGCTACATTTACAAATGTTTTGCCTATATTATTTTAGTAGAACACACTTAAAATTTGAGGTGAATTAATTGCTTATACTGAATATGGATGCATTAGGTTATTTGGGGCCTTCCCTAATGTTAAAATCTTGTATTTATATCAACTACTTTTGAAGCATCTGAACAGTGTCTGATGAATAAATTTTAATGTTACTTTTAATAAAAGCAACCTTAGCAATAGATAAAAGATTAGGGAAAGTTTTTTAAACTGCATGGCAAGTATTCCATGCTTTTTCAACTATCCGATGATGCGTTCAACTGTTGCTTTTCGTTGATAAAGGTCATTATCAAAAGGGGATTGCCTTTTTTTTCTACTTTCTGCCTTGGGCTATTTTTTCTGGCTCATGGCTCATTTGCCTCGCTTCCTTGATATGCTTCTCAAAGCGTCTACGGCAAAAGTTGAATTAGTTGCAATCTCTTTTCTTTGGTCTTGGCTGGATTATGGACAACAACCTGCAGGCAGCAAGTTGAGGTGTGATAGTTTCAACAGGGTCAATAGCTGATCGGATAAAGATTAAAAAGTGGTAAACCTTATATCTGAAAGGCGATGAATTTTATCAGTCTAGCCACACACATTGAGTAAAAGCGCCATTAGCGGCTACATCCCATATTTCAACTCTGATCCATTTTCTATTTTTTAGATTCAGCTCAAATTTAAAGGTGTTTTTGCCAAAGGCCTCTGTGTGAGTGAGATCGATTTTTTCACGGTATACCTGTTTTCCATCTCCTGAAATAATTTCAGCCACTTGCAAAGGAAAAGTCCAACTTGCTTGAAGTAACAGGGTTGCTTTTCCGTTTACAGGTAGCTTTAACGTTTCGCCTGATCGCTTGCCATCTACTGAAAATGCCGGCAGCAACACTTCTCCGGTTGTTACAAAAAAATTACCTTTTTCCATGGCATCTACTACCGGTTGCCAGCCTTCCTTAAAGTCAGGCAGTTCATCCATTTGCAGATAATTAACATTTAAATGACCATATAATTCATAGTCGGGTTCAATTTTAAACAGATCGGCTTCGCCAATTACGTACTTTTTTTGTCCCCAATTGGCCATATCATCCATTAAGTCCAATACTCTTTTTCCCAATTTATGTTGGGACAGATCGGCTGGCATGGCTTTCCAGGCTGCTCCAAAAAAACGATCCGTCTGGTAAAATTTCTCATCCTTATATTGATCAGGGAAACCGGTGGAACCTTTGGTACGGGCGTGCGCTGTCCAGGCTAAGCCCTTTTCTGCTTCTAGTAACTTAAGCATGTCTTCTTTACTACCCACCCGGTAAACTTTGCCATAAACAGAATCCATTTCCACAAACGGTTGATTAGCACTCCTAGCCATCACCCAATACACTGGCTTTGGAAAAATATTCATCCAGTGTCCTCCCAAAAAATTGTTAGGTTCTTCTCCAGGCAGAAGCAGGAAGTTTCCAGTAGAAAGCCGCTGGCATTCTTCAAATAAGAGTTTTAACTCTGAAAATCTTTTTACTTCCGGACCTTTAGGACTCCCAGGGCCATGAAACTCTCCCAGATGCACAATGTTTACTCCAGTATTGCGGAAAGCTTTCACAAAACCTGGTATTTCGGGCAGAGGTTTGTGGGTTAGTACATCATCTGAATGTTCTGTATGAAAATGGCTAGCCATCGTGTAATACCCAGGAAGGGGTTGATAGGTGTCCTGATGGGTGAATGGCTTTACCTCTTCTAAGCTTTTGCCATCTTTTTGAGTGCTTAGTAAGCAAAAGAAATGTAACCGTTGTTTGCTATTGGGTGGCGCATTGAACCAGGGAACCCAACGTCTGTCGCCGAGCAGATCGTGCCGGATGCCTATGCCATAGCCGGAAAGTTTGTTCCGGTAGTTGCTCCCATACCAGGTGTGCTTAAGATTATAGGCATTATCGAGTGGGTAAAAGTACTGGTGTGGCGCAGGGAACAAGGCTATGCTGCCATTGGTAGTTTGAGCAATGATTGTACGGTATTTTACTGCTAGTGCTTTAGCTGCTTCTTGGTTGTTCACCTGCACAGATTGCACAAACGACTGTGTGTCTGCCCAGAAAACATGTTTCCAATCGTCGGTTTTATTTATCAAGCCAGCATCATAGATGATAGCCAAAGAATCTTCAGGCGATGAGACAACAGTAGCTATGTTTAATAAAGGACTTCCTTTGTATAAGGTAATTTCAACACTGCCCGAAAATTGCCCTGCTTTAGCACCATCCACGATAATTTTAGTCTGGGAGCCGGAAGAAGTTATTCTAGCATTCTGTTTATCAAGGGTAACAACATAGCTCTGATGAGGCAGGTAAGCCGTCTGATCAAAAAAAATATTCCAGCCATTCTGCTTAATAAGGTCTCGTTTTCCTACAGTTAGCACAAAAGCCGGATCTATGGCCTTGGCTATTTCTGTGAATCCGCTTCCCTCACTCAGTTGAATACTATGTATAAGTGGCTTTTCCTTGTCAAGGCCAAGGACTAGCTTTCCTTGGACAGATTCCCCTGTAGGCCAGGATACTTCCAATAAATTTTCTTTACTAGTAATTTTTATGCCGCTCTTTTTATCAAAGTCCGAAAGGTCAATCGGTATTTGAGCCTGAACAAAGTTGCAAAGGATTAAATAGCTTATTATAAGTATATATTTCATCAACTGATCAATTTATGATCAAATATTGACAATAAACCTTTTACAAGTCAATGAATAGTTATGTTTTTTACTTAATTCGGGCAGAATAATTTACCAGATCACTGCTGCGTTACCCAAGATAGGTGCGGCCATTCTTGCTGCTGATACCCTAAAAGCCTGAAGCAAAGTTTTCCGGGCCCAATTTGTAAGACTCCTAAGAAGTAATCTTAACCGTAAAAAAGATAGAAGTAATGTCTCTACTACAGATAAAGTAACTTTAAATAAGTGGGTGGAATTGACTTAGCTTAAGCAAAAATATCTGACAGAAGCATGTTAACCGCCATTGCAGTAAACCGGTGTTGGGTTACTTTACAACCGAGGATAAGCACATTAAATCTTACTACAAAATTAAAAGATATAATTTCGGTCGTAGTTTATGATTTGCAATTGTTAATTGAAAGCCTGTATAGAAATTAAAAATATCCTTAAATAACACTTTTAGGCATGTTTACAAATGTCATTAGTCTCTACAAATAAGCTTAATTCTAAGATTATAGATTAAACACGATCAATTCTAGTTGTTTTACAAATGTTATTTATACTACAACTAGGATTGATTGCAGATTAATACTTGTGAATTTTGTATAATAGATGAATTGAAAATTATTGGACATGCGCTTATATGTTTTTGTGTAAACCTAGATAGCAATGGGAAGCTAAGCCAGTAACAGAATACGCCTCGGTTAAAAATCAGTGATTGCTACCCCATTAATGCTAATTGATGCTTGCACTTACCTATTCTAGCAACATACTCCATCTGCACAAAATAAATTGTTCAGCGAGGGTGTTTAAATGAGCATAGTATACTGAAGCATTTCAATAAGTCTTTTCATCAGCCGAGGGGCCATATATCGACGGCACATCGATGTTATTAAGCCGCATATATACTGTCAATTGCCCACGATGATGTACCCAATGATTTAATGTGGAACTCAGGCTTTCAATCAACGGCGAATTCATTAGGATGTTGCTACCATTTTTAAGTACAAATGGCTTAGTTAATTGATCAACTGTCAATGCTTTCAAAGCCTGTCTAGCATGCTTGATATTGTTGTCGAAATGAGTAACCATTTCATTTGTGGTATTTGCTTGTATATGTTGAAACGTTTGAAAATCAATTTCACCATCTTTTATCATAACTGCAATCCACTTTGGAATTTCTGCAACTAACAAGGTGAGATATCCCATGTTCATAGACTTCTCATGTGGTTTCCAGCTGTAAAGATTTTCCGGGATTCTTTCAATACATTTTCGGGTTGCTGGAATTTCTGCCTCATTGCCCAGTTACGCTCCGAAGGCATAGATAACTTAGGGAAAGTAAAGCGGATGTACTTTGAGCCCAGTGGTGGATTCGTTATACTGGAAGCACCTAAACCCCGCCCAGGTCTACCTATTGTGCCAGTGTGGGACGAAGAGTATATGGAAGACCGGCAAACGATACATGATAAATTTGCCTGTTGCAATTGCGGACAGATCGTAAATGAACAGAAAAAGCCAAATCGAGCATGCACCCAATGCGGTCACAATAAGTGGAGGGAAGCTGTAAAATAAGTGTATACAGTACTTTATACTTTAGTATGGGTACAGCTAGCTTGTTTAAATAACAAGAGTGTTAAGTTTCAATTAGTTTGTGTCAGTTAACTCTATCTGAACTATTATGGGGATAATGTTTACAAAAGAAACTTCTTTACTACTGGCCAAATTCTAATGTCTAATTATCCATCCAGTAAACGATTTAAACAGAGATAAATCAAAGCAGCAATTAAGTAAAAGAAGTTAATACATGGTTTACAAATTTAAACAACCGAAGGAAAGGGCTGTAGACAACATCTATTAAAATAATTCTCCATATATCCACACCTATGGTAAACGTTTAATGTAACAATTGTATGTTCAGATAGTAAGTTGAATAAGCGGTAGCTCAAGTCAAGCAGTATACATAAGTTTCGGGTATACCCTATACAACGTACATCATCTAGAGATCTATAAACAGCAGTAAGGCAGTAGTATAATTTATGAAAGCATCTGTTGGTGTACATACTAATTTCACATAGGTAATTTTAAGTATCTAAACTTGTGAATTATTATACTACTATCGCAAGATTGTCCCCTTCAAACGTTGTTCCGTACCTACACTATTATCAATTACAAGTATTACTTATTAACTACTTAGGGCCTCTCAACCGCATGGATATTAAATTCCCTAGCTGCTATACATCTGTAAACACAGCCTTATTTACTTCAAGTGGTAGCATACGCAGAAGCTTTTGCAGGATACTGAGTAGTAATAACCGGTACATCTAGATAATAGCTTTTATATTTTTTTATTAAGATGGCAGATGTAAATTCTTTGTTTGTCAGCATTTTCCTCTGATGAGCTCCCAGATCTAGTTCAAATTTTTCCCTGCCTCCCAGTAAGGTAATACTCAGCGACCAATTTATGGGTCCTTGTTTATATAGTTTAAATATGCGAGAGTCGAATACCAGCAGATTAGGAACAAAAGGATAGGCCGTTGATTTTCTTTTTCTCAGGAGCGGAGCCACTCTGGCTATAGCCCGGATAGCCAAATTAGCAGGTAGGTTAAAATTTTTCCGGATATCCTGATAACAGGCCCGGTGCAAGAGCCCTTGCCTGCTCATCTGATTTTGCTGTGCATACTCCCAGATATAATTGCAGGCATCAGCAAAGGCTTGTAGTGTTATATCCAGTTGCAGTTTCTGCTGTGGCACCAGCACTAACTTACAAGGTACCAAGGAAATATGGGTGTAATGTGGCGTATGAAACATCATAGGTTTTAGATTAAATAAACACATCAGTAAACGCAACCAGCCATTACCTACAGTTGGTTCAAGATGATAGGATTTTTACGCCAAAGGCTTAATAATGGCTTTTTGATAAATACTGAATTTCTAAAATGGTAGTAAATACGCAGACACAGGTATAAACCACAAAATTCCACATTCACCGCCCTCCTAGTCGGCCTAAAGGAAGACTTTATATAACTGAATCCTTGAAAATTTAAAAGGAGATCACTGGATAAAACCGTATTTAGCTCTGTTACAAACCGTATTCATACGCATACGCAGGGTTAATATCTTTTGTAATTTTGCATAAGTAAATCTATTGTCTGATTGCTAAGTTTTTTTATTCCTCTTTTGCTAAGGTTCATATGTACACCGAACATTACTGGGGAAACAAACAGCGCTGCAACATCATAGACTAAAAGTAGCAATTGCACGAATACTAATTAACAGTTCCTTTTCCCTTATCCGCGCTGTATACACCTGTAAAGTAGTCAGCGAAAATGAATGATTGGTACAATGCCATGCATTGATCTCCGGAAACTGAAAGAAGAATAGAACAAATAGCTATACACATGCTTAGGAAATAAACATAACCAGATTGTCTTTCTTCATAGAAAAAAGCATTTAGAGTTAAGAAGGCTCTCACAAGAAGCAGCTATCAACTCATTCCTATATTATCGAAAAATCAGAAGTAAGCCAGCAATACGAACACATTGAGCACACAAATTAAAATAAATTATTAGGATGAAAGGTTTTAGGACGGTGTTTTTCAACTAAAAACCTCAGCCAGCTTGACTGAAGTTTTTTAGTTGAAAAGCATTGTTAACTTAGCTTATCTTTTACTTTATCTACCATCGACTTTAAGCCGGCGGCTGCTTCCCCTACTACTCCATCTGTCATTTGTTCAGTTTGAGCATGCCCTTTAGGATCTGGAGTGCCCAGTTTAGGTTCCTGTCCATGAGGAGTGGCTTTTACAAAGGTAAATGTACCTTTCTGATCAATAGAAGGACCCTGTGCCCATCTGCCCCTATCCGACATGCCTTGATCAGTAGGATCAATATTAGTGGAAATAAAAGAATAGGCAAATTCACTGTGCTCTTTGCTTTGCGGAAAACTATTAGGAATCGGAAGAACATTTTTTAATCCGCCCAGGTCTTCTAGTACAGCCAGCCACTGATTCTGGTGCATGGTATCGCGGGCAATCAGGAAAGAAAGCATATCTTTCATACCAGGATCATCGGTAGCTTCATACAAACGAGTAGCTAACAGACGTCCGGTAGATTCAGCCATCACATTGGCATACATATCCGCTGCGATGTTTCCGCTGCCTACTACCCACGAACCATTAAAAGGCACTCCGTTGGCATCTACCGCCAGAGCCGTTAAGCCTGACGATAAGAAATGACGGGGGTCCATGCCTCCCATTACAGCTCCCACGACTGGGTTTGCACCTACGATCTGATCCTTTAAATCAGTAGTAGCTCCTTCTAAATTCAGTGCAACCGCAGTAGCCAGCATCTCTATATGGGCAATTTCCTCGGTACCGGTATCGAGCAACATATCCCGGTATTTTTCAGGACCTCTAGCCCCCCAGGCCTGGAACAGGTATTGTAAGCAAACCCGGATTTCTCCTTCGTTTCCGCCGATGGCTTGTTGAAGCATCCTGGCAAATTGTGGATTGGGTTTGTCAACGCGTACTTTGTACTGCAGTTTCTTATCGTGGTAAAACATAAGTGTATGATTTTAAGTGGTTAATAGTAATTCTAAAGCCGTATTTAAGTATTATTCATCTGTTTTTAAAGTCCTCAAACTAGCTGCTTGGATAAACATATTTGTTTTGATATGATCATTGGGATGGCTCCAGGATAAAACCTATGGATAAAGCCAGCATCAGCTGGATTCAATGCATTTAATAGCCATATGCACATAGTTATCCCAAACCTGAATGAATATTCGCAAAACCAAGTGAAAGCATTGCGCCAGCTGACATACTCCTTTTACTTTTCCATATATTAGATTCAAAATTTTCCGAGTACTTCCGAAAGAAAACAATAGTTCATTTGAAAAATCAGATGAGACAGTTAACAGAGAAACTTCGAATTAAAAAATACGCCTGAATAAAGCTTCAAGTTGTAGAGTGTATGATTTAATGAAAACTCTTCATTAATCTTTATATACAGATAGGTACATATCAGAGTGTTTTTTTACTACATGATGGCGAATAATCTGTCCGTACCCCAATGTTTAGCAACAAGTCTGGCAAACTACTAGTTGATAAGACAGATGTTAACAACCGACTGCCTCTAAAAGATGTCATCGTTGCTCCAATTAATCTATGTGTTTTCTAGTGAATGATTCTCTGTTTTCACCTTTTATTATGTTTATAAATCACATGGGTGAAGGATTGATTTGTATTAGCAAATTAAGGATGCCTGGCTTTTTTCTTATGTATAAATACCCATTGTTAAAAATCAGTACTTACCCTCTTTTTGGGTGAAAACTTCTTATTTATTTTTGAGACTCTTTAAAGATGTTATTATACTTTTTCTAGAAGCTTAAGTCTCTACATCTTACTAGTACTACATTTCTACATCAAACCACCAGAAAATGGCAACACAACAAAACCAATCCGGCCGAAGGTCAACCAATGTAATTCCTGATAATGCATCTGAAGTGCAGGCTTCGCAGATCCTAGGTTACGGCATAGGCGACATCGTTATTTTATCAGACGAAGAAATTTCAGACAAATCAAGTGGGGGCACTTCCACTGGAAATACACCAAACTCTACCCATTCACCGGGCATGGCTGGAAGTGGCTCTGAGATGAGTAAAATAAACGTAGGGTATAGCTCGGGTAATACGGCCAGCAATCCAAGGGATTCTCACCAGGCAAGTATGTCCAACGCTGCGCCAGGCCAACGTTTTCTGGTGAGCAGATTTGATACTTCTACCAGGCAATTTTTTGCGTATAAGCTAAACCCAGATGGCACCCACGATCATACAGAAGTTCCCTTGGGAGCTGACGAAAACTACCAGCGTGTAACAGACCAGTAATTCAAGTAAAATTCTATAATGAAATTGTCTCTCGTGTTTTTAAGAGTAGTTGCAAACAAAGAGTTCTTATAAGAACTCTTTGTTATTACCAGTTTCATTTTAGGGGGAGATCACCATTTTTCTGGAAACTGTTTCATTCTCGCTGGAAAAAGTTACTATATACATGCCTGAAGGTAGATCGAATAAATCTACCTTGTGTATGTCATTCGCCTGTAGAATTTGTTTTGAAAACAGTAGTTGTCCCATCATGTTATACACATTTACGTCTACATCAACGGGTTCATACACATTAAACAGGATAGAAAACTGCCCTTGGTTTGGATTCGGATAAATTTGTATGGCATTGGCTAAAGATCTGTATCCAAGCACCTGCTCTTCTGTAGTTTCCGGACGTTGAACTATGCGGATATTGTCGATATAGATATTATTACCCTGGTCATTGAAGCCAATAAAGGCAAATCGCAGCTGACCTTGCCTGATATAATTGGCCAACGAAATGGTTTCCGTCCTCCATTCACTTGCCTGTGTAGGCGACCAGCTCCTGGAGGTATTGGTTGCCGTAGCTAAGCGGTTGCCTCTGGCTTGATAAATGATATTGTTACTAGGGAAGCTTACACCACAATCGGTAGAGGCTATTACGGCTAATCCATCTTCTGCTCGTCCACGGCTGGCATAGGCAACATCAAATACTAAATAAGCCTGTGTACCGGCAGAAAGGTCATAGGCAGCAGTAATTAAAGCATCCTGTGCCCCACTGGAAGTATACTGTGAATAATTTAAATAAGCAACGCGGTTAGCTACGACAGGTTCACTTGCCGACAGGTTGCTGTTCACAAGCGTATCTCTCCAGGTTGTGGCACTATCCGGATTTAGCACAAACCATTCTTCTGCGAGCAACCTTTGGTTAAAGTTTATCCAATCTGGAATGGGCTGTAGCGTAGCAATCCGGAAGGGGACTTGTGCTACATTCTGTAAGGGTTCACTGTCAGGACTCGTATTTACTCGTACGATAGATACTCCCAGTGTATAGCTGCCTGGCGTGGCTTCTATGGCTGGTAAGGCAATGGTATCGGTTTGTGCGGTAGCCAGATTTCCTGTCCAGCTAAATTCTTTTGTCTGCCTATCTTCAATGCTATAGCTAACCGTTACCTGGGTAATAAGATTGCTGCCATAATTACGTAAGACAATAACTGGCGAAAAAATACTATCACAAATCACAGAATCAGGATTTATGATCTGGGTGATCCGGGCATTATTGGCTGGCAAGACTACCGGAATCAATCCTTGTGAACTAAGCAGGCTTACCCTTCGGGGACTATTCTCCAGTACTGTACGCATTCTCAGGGTTTGTTCCTGGGTAAACAAGTTCATACAGGCATCATCCGTATAATCCATATAATTTTCTACCATTTCCCGTTGTTTAGGAGTCGTACAATCTGTACTATCGGCCCGGGGGCAGTCGTAATTGGGGCCAGTGGTGTTAGGTGTATCCTGGCAATAATCATCATACAAACATCCTTGTGCTTGCGAAGGGGGATCTCCCCAAATATGGCGTAGCCCTAAAAAATGGCCTACTTCATGTGTAGTGGTACGTCCATACCGAAAGTCATTATCCGAATTAGCAGCCTCTCCCTGATCACCAAAGTACTGATACCCTACTACCACTCCGTCGAGCCTTGCCTCTTCTTCGCCCACCTCGGATACCCCAGGAATTTGATTAGATTCTGGAAACTGGGCATATCCCAATACATCATCGTCGAGATTGCATACCCATATATTGAGATACGCTTCTGCCGGCCAATAGCTAAGCGATTTCAATGTAGTTTCGTCTTCAGCCGTCCAGGACCTTTGGGTTCCCTGTTTTCTTACAATTCCTGAAGTTGGAAAACCTTCCGGATCTCTTACTGCCAGGCGAAATTCTATGTGAGTATCTGCACCTACCCTGTTCGTGTTATACCCTCTGGTGCCTTGTTTTCTCCGGTAATCTTCATTGAGGACCCGTATCTGTGACTCCACCCGTGCGGCTGAAATGTTGGTACTAGTGCCTACAGGTTCTCCATTATGAATAATATGTACTACTACCGGGATGATGTATACGGTTTCCGTAGTTTTGTGTAAGGCATTGTTTTGTGTATAATTAATTTTGTCTTTCAGCCATTTTTCAAAGGCTACTTCCGTTTCTGGAGTTAATTGCCTGCTTTTATGGGCTTCATTAATTTCCACCGTAGCACACGTACGATGGGTTTGAGCTATTAAAAGAATAGGTCCTGGAAGCAGGCAACCTACCAGTACAATCAGCAAGAGAAATTTATAGCCTTTCATAAAAGAATTACAAGCGAAAAGAATAGGGTTCCTTAGACAGCAGTTTCCTTACTGGGAAAAAGCAGCAAGTATTGTTTGTCTAAAGAAAACCACCCTGTACTAAGTAAGTGAGAAGCCAAACTATTGTAGCATAAGGTATTCTCAGATAACAACTATATAAGCTCAGCCAGGTTGATTTATGGTATACATGCAAGCGCATCTTTGCTTAACTAAGCTCTACGCATCTATGTTTACTTTGTTATTTTTTATGGACAATATTCTGCCAGTAGCAAATAGCTTAATGAAAGAATTTCACTAACTATTGCTTGTTGCTTATCCTGTAAGCTGATAGGAAAGAGTATTAGAATGGATATTCTTTAGCGCATTTTATTTCTGCAGCAACTGGAAGAAAGCAAATCAAAGCCTTCAATTCAAGCCAGGTGGCTCTACAATTGCCCTCTTACTCCAAAGCCAAAATATGGTAAAAAAAACCTAGTGATGAACCGGAAACTCATTTTTAACTTCCGGATATAGGTAATACTTAAGAACATGCTAGTAGGATTACGTATCTTCCTTTTAGGTATTTCTGTAAGCTTCAGTGTTACCCTGCTTTTGGAATCAATATCATTCTGAGGCACGGATTCTCAAGGAATTTTTCTTTTTCTACATAACCTATGATGGGGCAAGCACACTACCTTAAGATGTCAAGCTTTCTTTAATCCGTAGACGTTTATATTCCATTGGGGTGCATCCATATGCCTCTTGAAAAGCCCTGGTGAAATAAGATTGGCTGTTAAACCCAACTTTATAAGCTATTTCGGCCATATTTCCTGCATCTTGCTTGATCAATTCTGTAGCTCTTTGCAAACGGAAAGACTTAATCAGTTCGCTAGGTGTTTGTTTTACTAAGGCTTGTAATTTCCGGTTGATCTGGGTACGGCTCATTCCTATTTCCCGGCAAAGTTCTTCCACGCCAAATGTTTCATCTTCCATATGTTGCTCAATTACTTGTTTGAGCTGTTCCAGAAATTGATGCTGTTGCGATGGAACCACTACATCTGTAGGCTGTAAACGGAATTCTCTACCAAACTTTTCTCTCATAGCCTGCCTGCTTTGAATTAAATTTTTCACCTTGATCTGTAACTCTGCTGGAGTGAAAGGTTTAGTCAGGTATTCGTCCGCACCGGTTTCCAGGCCTTGCAATTTATTTTCAATGGTATTTCTGGCGGTAAGCAGAATTACTGGTATATGGTTGGTCCGTTCATCGGCTTTAATCTCTTCACACAGTGTATATCCATCCATTAATGGCATCATCACATCGCTGATGACCAGGTCGGGGATCACTTGAAGAGCTTTCTCTAGGCCGATTTTCCCGTTTTCAGCTTCTTCTGTTTTATAAAATTCTTCTAATTGTGTACGAAGGTAATACCGTAAGTCAGCATTGTCTTCTACAATCAGAATAACAGGTTTTTCTTCTTGAAGAACATCGGGATTATTTTCCGGGAATAGTATTTTTGTTAATTCAGTCTGCATCTTTCCTATCTCATCGCTGGATTCCCTAGTTGACAGAACTGATATATTTTCGGGATCAAAATGATCATGGCCCATAGCCAACAAAACTCTAAAGGTAGTTCCCTCCCCAAACCTGCTTTCCACAGTAATTTCGCCTCCGTGCAACAATACGAGCTCTTTCGCTAATGATAAGCCTATACCTGTTCCTTCATACTGCCTTACTGAGGATGAATCTACTTGAAAGAAACGGTCGAACACATAAGGTAATTGCTCCTGGGCAATACCTATTCCTGTGTCGGTTACTTCGATAGCTGCATATTCCTTGCCTTGTTTTACTATTTTACCAAGTCGTACACAAACGGATCCTTTCTCTGTAAATTTTATGGCATTCGCTACCAGATTCCCTACAATCTTTTCTAGTTTATCGGGTTCGTAATACACCCATAACGCTTCCTGGTTTGCCTGAAAATGTAATTCCAACCCCTTAGAGGTGGCAGCAGATTCCAATTCCATGGTTAGGATGCGGACTGCCTCCACCATGTTGCCCATAGATACCTTGAGCTTTAATTTATGAGATTCTATTTTGGAGAGATCCAATAACTGGTTTACCAGCTTCAGCAAGTGCCTGGAATTACGTTGAATGATGGAGAGTTGCTGTTTCACTTTGGGCTCGGGATTCCCAAACAACAAGGTCTGAACCGGGCCATTAATCAGCGTAAGTGGGGTACGAAATTCATGGGAAATATTCACAAAAAAACGTGATTTAACTTCGTCGAGCTCTTGTAATTGCTGCGCTTGTTGTTTCAATTGTTCGGCCTGAGCCATTACTTCTTCTGTCCGGTTGGCTACGATCAATTCCAGTTGCTTATTTTTTTTCTGTAACTGATACGATCTAATCCGTACAAAACCATAAACGAGCGTAGCCAGCAAAATGAGGTACAGGAAGTAAAACACCCGCTCGCGGTACCAGGGAGGCGTAACTTTTAGCGTAAAAGAATATATTTCAGATGGATGGCCAGATGGGTGTAGAGCCCTGATTTGAAGAACATAAGTTCCCTCCCACAAATTGGTGTATTCTCTGTAGGGCTGCCTTTGAAAATCGGACCATTGTGCATCAAAGCCTTCCAACTTGGACTGGTACTTTATATGCCCATCTTCCGGATAAGTAGGAGATGAAAAGTTAAACCGAATAACAGCATTTTTTTTATAAGGCAGTGAAGACTGTAAATCCTTAAAAGCATATGGCTGCTGATCATATACTATTTTTGTGATGATAACAGGTGAAATATCCGGTTTCTCTTCAAGCTCGGATAGGTCATGGTGTAAAATGCCATCACTTCCACCATACCAGGCTTCCTTTCCCAAAGTAAACAGGCACGAACCAAAATAGGAAAGATCGGAAGGAATATTGAAAACTTCTGTGCGGTAAGCACCATTAAATGTATTCGTAGCTTTGGCTATCTGGATTATATTGGTGGAAGTATCTTGTACTTTTAAATATAAGCTACCTGCAGCATCCTCCGATGTCCATGGCCTTACCTTTTTTCCTGGAAGGCCAAATAAGTTTCCAAAATAGTTTTGCACGACAAATGATTCTTTTTTCTCATCCCACTGATAAACTTGCCGGGTAATTTCGTTCCAAACATACAACTGGCCATTCATGAGGTAGGAACTCACCTCTCCTTTTGGAAGGCCTTGTACAGGTCCAACCTGTGTAATCGTGGGCTTGGTAAAATCCAGTATAGAGTCACTGGTCATGGGAATATGAATCTTATACATTCCATTGGATCGGCTACCCAGCCACATTTCTGTGGGCTTCAGTTGTACCAGGTTCCGGATAGCGCCAGCTAATCCCCGGATAGTGCCTACTTCCTGCCATTTTCCTTGCTGATACGTAAGCAACACTAGTCCATCATCAAGTACTGCCCATACCTGCGCAGGATTGAACCGTGACGTTTGCATTTTAAAACATCCTCGGTAGCCATAGTCAAAAAGCGTATCAAGCTTTCCATTTTCCCACTTTTTGATGCCAGTCTCTGTTCCTAACAATAATGCTTTTTGATGTGAAAAGGTTGTAAACACCTGTCCTTGCACAGCATCAATATGTTGAAAAGTGTGATGCAAAGAATCATACCTTTTTTCTAGAAAAAGCCCGTTAGACGTTAGGGCAACTAGCTGGCCCTGGTGCTGAGAAATATTCCTGACGGCTCCCTTAATGCCCAGTTGATCGTTGATAATTTTGACAGGCGAACCAAAGGCTATTTTTGCTATGCCTACCTGTAAACCCAACCACAAATTCCCTTCCCGATCAGGGTACATGTTGAGTATATTTTTATCTTGGAGGCTGCTTTCTTCGGTATAATACTGAATGAGTTTACCTTGCTTATCTATTACTACCAAACCAGCAGAACCTAAGGCAATATGTGTTTCATTGATATAACAGCCTTTTAACAGCATTGTCTGTTTCAGATAGGGTGCTGCCTCTGTTTTAAAAGGAGTAACTCCCTGCTTACTGTATATATATAAATCGCCTTCTTGGGTGCCTAGCAATAATTTATCTTTATCATAGGGTAACAGCACGGTTACCGACTTATGAACAAATGTATTTCCTTGTGGCAAATCCTTGAACACATTATCTTCCCAATACACAAGGCCTCTATCTTCCAAAACTCCATATAGCTTTCCATTTACCAAAAAAATCCGGTGCAGTTTCTGATCAAAACGGTGAATAGAGAAATTTTTTCCGTCCCAAACAAAAAGCCGCTCGTAGGTCTGGAAGAAGAGTTGTTTGGTATAGTCGATAACTGACCGGACTCGGTCAAAAGTTCTTTCATCTTCAGGCAACCGGTTTAGTAGGGAGATATACTTATACTCCCCATATATATTTTCTTGTAAGTATCCTAGTTCATTGTTACCTCCTACATACAGGGTACTGTCAGATGAAAACCCTAAGGATCGGGCATGATCATAATTTGGGAGTGGAGTTAATCGCCATTGTTCATTGTCGAACACCAGCACGCCGTCTCCGTTTCCAAAGAACATTCTGCCTTGAGAATCTTGCGTGATCGCCCAGTTCTGCACATGTGCTTTATACTCTTTGGGAGAATAATTGCGTATGAAAGGCATCCCCTGGCTTGCCCTGAATGAAGAAACAGGCCCATTCAACTGAGCCATAACCGGGCATAAGCCAGTTAGAGAGCTCAGCAAACCTATAATAAAAAAAACACCTCTAGTTAGCATGATACCAGAAGTTTAGTGGTGGCACCTTACACTTAAAGAAAAACCTATAAAGAAACCACATGTAACAGGAGTGAAAACATTTGAAACATGAGTGAAAAACCAAGTGCAAATTTGAATTTGGGCCTTTTCCTTTAACCCGTTCCTGTAACAGATAATCAATTCTTTGCTTTATGAGTGAAATACTTTGCATGTAACCCACACTACCTTTGTCACATCAATTTTCACAAAAAATTTCTCAACACGATCAAACAAGTAACACAATGAAAAAAACAATTTTGTCCTTTTATCAATCAACATTCAGTAAATCACTTTTGACTTCTGTAGTAATGGGTTTACTATTCATGCAACCTGTAACGGCTATGCCTTCTGTTAATGGATTCGATCATATAACTTACATAGAAGCCTCCCCAGAAAAGCTCAGGGCAGTTTCCTATATCATGCAAAATTCGCAGGTGATGAAGGTACACTTGGAAAATCCTGCTAAAGAGAAAATAACCATACAGATCCTCAATAGCCATAAGGAAATAGTGTATCAAGAGCATTTGAGTAATCGGGAAGGTTTTATTGGCAAATATAACCTACAGGAATTACCAAATGGTAGGTACACATTTATAATAAAGAGTGCTAGCCAGACTTACTCTACAGCTTTCTCAGTAGAAACATTTACCAAACGTGAAGTGAACATACTAGAAAACGATGTCAAAGAAAGTAAAGAGGACCTAAGAAATATTGCTGTATTTCAACAGAGGTAAGTTGATTCTCACGGAAGAAACTTTTCTTTAGAGCAGTCAGGCGACAATAGGTAGGTTGGAGTGTATACCATTCAATGCACAATGTAAATATAGGTCAGATACACACTGAAGTTGGTTTTCCGCTAGTAACACAATGGCAATGGTTCTTTATCAGCTTTTTACTGAAAGAGAATACATACAAAAATGAAACATCCACCATGTTGCTGTAACCCCCTATTTATAGTCGTCTTCTATTACCTATTACTCCCACAACAAACCCAATAAAATAAAATCACATTCTTACTAATTTAATAATCCATTTAAAACTATGACAACAGAATTTGAGCAAATCCGAGAACAACAAAAAAACACCTGGAATACCTTTTCCCCTGGGTGGAGGAAATGGGATGACTTTACGATGGCCTGGTTAAGCCCATTAGGCGAAGAGATTATCTCTTCATTGAAACTTACCCCAACTGATACAGTGCTTGATGTGGCCGGAGGTACCGGAGAACCAGGACTCAGCATTGCCAGTATTGTAAGAGATGGGAAAGTGGTAATTACCGACCTTGCCGAAGGGATGCTTGAAGTTGCCCGGGATAATGCGTCTGCCAAAGGAATTACCAATTATGAAACCATTGCTTGTGACGCTTGCAACTTATCTTTTGATGATGAAACATTTGATGCCGTAAGCTGCCGTTTAGGATTCATGTACTTTCCAGATATGTTGATGGCTGCCAGAGAAATGGTGCGGGTACTAAAGCCAGGAGGCAGAATAGCTACTGCTGTGTGGGGCGTGCCTGGCAAAAATCTATGGGTGACGGCAACCATGGGTACTATCAATAAAACTATGCAAATACCAGCTCCGCCACCCGGAGCACCCGGTATATTCCGTTGTGGAAACCCTGGTTTTATAGCCAGTCTTTTTGAGCAGGCAGGGCTAAAGAATATTTCTGAAACAGAAGTTTCTGGCAAATTGCATTGCGGGAATAACGAAACTTACTGGACGTTTACTAACGATGTAGTTGCTCCGGCAGTAGCTGCCCTGAGTAAAGCTGATGAGGCAACGAAAGATAAAATTAAAAAAGAAGTATTTGACATAGTGGACCAGAAGAATCCTGATAAAAAGGCTGCACTTGATTATAGCGCAGTTATTATTTATGGTGAAAAATAAAATGGTGGTTTTAGGAGAGTATGCAATTGGTATGGAAAGGTCAGGTATTTATACAACAACTTATCAGAACAAGACCGGTGCTAATTCCTTACCATTCGGTTATGCCTGCCAATTGAAAAATCTATGCCTTCCGGACTGATTATAGTTTTTATAATGCCAACGATACAATGGCTTTTCTGCTTCGAATAAGCCATTGTATTCAAAGGCTAACATGCAATTAGTTTGCACGTTCTCCTAAGATCATTTTTTTACTTGCTCTTGAAACCACGACATAGCAACAAAAAATTTAGTTGGGGGGAACCACAAGATCTGGCGAAGGACATCAGGCAACCTGGTAAATAACTTCTAAAACAGCTAGAATAATTATCAACTAGGCAGGTTCTTTAAAGTCCATCTATCACCTAAAGGTGGTTTTGTTAACTCATAATCAATCATTTTCAGCAAGATAACTTACCGTAGAAAATAGTATGGCCATGAGTTAGCCAGGCTGTCCCTACATGCCCAACCCAATAGAAAACAACTATTATTAATCCAGTTATGTAAAGTGCTCAATATAAAAATTAATTCACATAAGGCCTCTGACACATGCCTTTTAGTAAACATTCAATACTACGTATTGTATCACCCTTCAAAAAATGAAAAAGAGAAATAAATTTTTCGCAGCCATGCTGCTTTGTGTAACCACCTTTTCTGCGAATGCTCAATGGTCGCTTACCGGTAACACCGGAACAAACTCATCTACCAACTTTATTGGTACAAAGGATCTTAGCCAACTTACATTTAGGACCAATAATGTACCGAGAATGTACATTAACTCCTATGGTGGGGTAGGTATAATTGACCCTGGTAGTAATCCCTATTCTGCTAGCCATCCCATTTTATTGTATTTACAAAAAACAAGTCCTGGAGCTGCCCTTAGTATTAATATGGCTTCAACTACAAATGGTTCGGCTGCCATTTATGCTGCCTCAAGCGGGCCAGGTAACAGTATACATGGCAATGCTTCCCAAGCAGGTAGCTCAGGTGTATATGGAGAAAACAGTAATGGATATGGCCTCCGGGGTAATTCGTATAATAGCTATGGCTTGGTAACTCGTTCCACTAATTATTATGGCATGGTAGCCATTGGCAAATCCTATGCCGCGTACTTTGTTGGGAGTGTGTTTGCCAGTAATGGGTACCATGCCCCATCTGATCAGAAATTAAAACAAAATATAGAGGATGTTACCAGTGCAAGAGATATTATAAGCCAACTGCATCCGAAGAAATATTACTACCGGCAAGATGGTCATCATAAGCTCATGAAGTTACCACAGGATCAACAGTATGGCTTGCTGGCACAGGAAGTTGAAAAAGTATTACCTGGCTTAGTAAAAAATACAAAGTTCGAACCGCCATTAGAGACTGCACCTGTAAAAATGGATGCTGATGGAAAATTTGACCTGCAACCACAAGCAAAACCGGAGACAATCGAATTCAAGGCAGTAAATTATGTCGGAATGGTTCCTATCCTGATTAAAGGTATGCAAGAACAGCAAGAACAGCTACAAGCGCAACAGGAAAAAATACTAAGTCAAGATAGGAAAATAGAAAACTTAACTGCTTTAGTAAATCAACTCTTAAGTACACGCCTATTGCCAGAAAATAATGGTTCTAGTAAAATAGACGATGTGTTAGCCACTGGGTTTGTTTCTCAAAATGCACCTAACCCTTTCAATCAAACAACTACAATCAGGTATTTTGTGCCATTACATGCTAGACATGCAGCTATTACCATCGCCAGTATTCAAGGAGATGTGGTTAAAACCTACACTATTTCTGAAAGAGGAAACGGTCAATTAGAGATAGAATCTGGCAAGCTTGTGCCTGGAATTTACCAGTACTCACTCAACATAGATGATAAACTCATTGATACAAAGAAGATGGTAGTCCTCAACTAGCTCTGACTCACTTTTACCCTAGGTATTGTAACTATGCAATTCTACCTGATACTATACCGGGCACATTAACACTACTACTTCAAGTGCCCACCACACATCAACCATATACCTTGTATTACCTCCAGCTTGCCTCTGCAAGAGCATGATACCCTACGTGGATATTTTCCCGAAGGGCTGGTAAGGTGTGTCTCTTGTCAATAAGTAATGCTTGAAGCTCAAAAGTATGAGCTATCGAATTCAGTCAGGTGCTCGTACGTCATTCCATGGGTGCATTTTCTTAGAATCATGCTCATTCAATTTATTGAGAAACTACCTGTAGGCTTTTAATCAATAGTGTAATCGCAACTTAACGTACAATCAAATCCGCTCTACTTGTCTTAGCTTCTCCAGTACACTTAACTCTAGTAATAAACCGGCCCTAAATGGCCTGCATGTCTAATCACATTTTAAACCAATCAAATACATTTTATGAAAAAACTATTTTTTTTATCAGCATCACTAATCTTTATCGTATCATTTTTACTAACAGGTTGTGACAAATTTCCCTTTCATGAAGAAAAGGATAAAGTAACTAATAAGCCTATGAGTGGGCAGTTGCTGGCAGACTGGATCACCTTGCATCTCAAGCTTATACGAAGTACGACTGGGGTAGGAACTCCTGCTTTAAGCAGACATTTTGCCTATTCCAGTGTTGCCTTGTACGAATCAATTGTAGGTAGCAATAAACAGTATAAATCCCTGAGCGGACAACTAAAGGGGCTTACTACGTTACCTACCTCCCCAGAAGGTACAGATATTTGTTGGCCTGCCAGTGCAAATGCTGCTTTAGCGGATATGCTCCGGGCATTCTTTGTAAATACTCCTGGCAGTACCGCACGCATAGATTCTTTAGAAACAGCGTACGTACAGAAACTTTCCAATGCAGGCTATTCGCAAGCTAGCATTACAACAGCTCAAACCTATGGAAAAGAAGTAGCACAGGCTATTTTGGAATATGCAAAAACAGATGGTTTTGCCACTGTACATCCCCCGTATGTAGCGCCTGTTGGAGATGGATTATGGGAAAAAACACCTCCTGCATTTGCCGCCGCTGCTGTACCTTATTTGGGTACTAACCGGACATTTGTAGAAGGCACAAGCACTCAGATTCTACCAACAGTGCCCGTCGCTTTTTCTACAGATCCTTCCTCCGAGTTTTATGCAATGGTAAAAGAAGTATATGATGCTTCTGTTCACTTAACAGAGGAGCAAAAAACAATGGCAAATTTCTGGGACGATGTACCGAATGGAAAATACTATACAGGACCCGGCCATTTTGCTTCTATCTTACGGCAGGTGATCACAGAAAGAAAACTCTCGTTGTTGGAAAGTTCTGTAGCGTATGCCAAAATGGGTATTTCCGTAAATGATGCATTCATTTACTGTTTTCAGGTAAAATACAAACACAACCTGATCCGCCCTATTACCTATATTCATAAGTATATGAACCAGCCTACCTGGACAACCACCATAAATACACCTAATCATCCAGAGTTTCCCTCTGCGCATTCTTCTCTTTGTATGGCTGCTGCTACAGCCTTGAGTGAAGCACTAGGTAGTCACATCTCTTTCAATGACCATACCTATGATGATTTAGGTTTCAAGCCGAGGTATTATAAGAATTTTGAAGCAGCGGCTCAGGAAGCAGGTATATCACGTTTGTATGGGGGCATTCATTATAAACCCTCCATCGATGCGGGACTTTTGGTTGGAAAAAAATCAGCGCAGCTTGTTACCAACCGTCTGCAATTCCGCAAATAAAATCCTTTGCCTTGAGAATAAATGTAGGTTCATAAAGTAGTTAGACTATTTATTTTTGAACTCTTAGGATAAGCCATTTTATTAATGTTCAATATATGAAGAAGCAGGGCCAGAATGGTAATACTTTCTGGCCCTCTATTTAACAGGACTTGCCTTTCCTAATGCTAATATAATAAACTGTAAAAGGGTATAAACTTTCTATGAACGCTCGGTTGTAAAGGTATATAAACTATGAGACCGAATAATTAACTCGAAACTACTTAAAGTATATGTTTACGTGTGTGAAATAACCTAGTGTCATTTTGGTTTCCGGATGACTGCTCTACTTTATTTATTATTTAATTCGCCAGATGGCCCATACATTACAGGTAGCATGCGGTTCTTCAGGATTATTTTCAAACAACTTCTCTTTAGTTGTATAAGCCTTTTCATAGGTAGAAAGTAAGCCATACTCATTTAAGTCGTTGGGAAGAAATGTATTATCAAATCCCCCACAATTAGTTAAAGCGCTGATGTCTCCATGTACATCCAATAAATCGTAGCCAATGAACTCAAAGCCTGCCAGATGAATTGTCTCACAAGGCGTGGTAGGCTCTTTCGTAACGGCGAGCAGATTATAGCTTTGTGGGTCTTGGCCAGCTACTTTTGAAAGCAGATACTCCTTACTCGTATATAAAAGCGGAACAAAATCTTCCCAAACTAGAAAGTTAGCATCTAATTGATTATCCCGCTTTACCACCTTTTGACCTAAAATACCATCCAAAGTAATAACTTCTTTTACATGATGTAGCTTGGACCACGAGATATAGCCTGGCCAGTTCATATCTATCCCTTGGTAAGTCCGCTGGGTAGTTGGGTCAAATTTTGAAGTGGCTGTGTAATAAATATTCATGGTTCTTGATTTATCTCGCTCTCTTTTAAAGCAATGAACATAGCTATATCTATCCTGTGCCAGTTGGAATAATCCCCTAGCCTTTTATAGCTGTAAGAAGGTGAGAAACCTGTTCCCTATGTCTGTTAAGGTGGAAACGCAAGAATTCAATGCGCTGCTGAAAATCTAAAGCTCCTGAAATAGGATGGGGATGTGCCTGCAATCTTAATTCATCCTCTTTCAAGTCTTGGCCGAATGCGCCAAGTACATCTTGCAGGCTGTTTAGAGATACCATCCAGAAGGATAATGGACCGCCAAGACGGGGAGCAGCCACGGCTGGTACTTTCTCCTTAGGCTGCCAAGTCATATCAATTATTTGTTCAATGGGCATATCCTTATGAATGGATTCATAGGTACGTGGCATGTTGCCTTCTCTGATGGCATGTAGGCTTTTCCACATACCAAAAACACCTCCCTGTTCGGCCCAAAATAGATGTTCTGTGTTTTCGATCACATTCCATACTTCAGGGTCTGGCTTCCAACGGGCATGAATCTCTGTTACATCGGCTATTTGATCCAGGTATTGAGTCCGGGCTGCCGATACGTCTTGAATGAGCTTTTGAATCGTATGCATACAATGTGATGTTAGGTCTTAGAATACATGGGTAGAAGTATGCAACTTCTTTATCAGAAAATCCAAACATTTACTCAGGTTCTGCCGGGTTGAAACAAATGTATGCGGTTGGTCTCTCCTTTTACCCTCCTATTCTAAAACCTTGTTATTAGAGTATACCCTTTTCACGAATAAGCCATCGGAAAGTCAATATAGAAGGTGGTGCCTACATTTTCTTTGCTTTCTAAATAAATACCACCTTCATTCAGGTCTATTACTCGTTTTACCAAATACATACCAACCCCCATTCCTGCAATATCTTTATTGAACCGTTTAAAAATAATAAATACTTTGGGTTGATCTACTTCTTTTATGCCTATTCCATTGTCTTGGAAGCTTAGGTGTACTCTGCCATTCTTTAAATAGGTAGAGATGGTGACCATAAGTAATCTATCTTTTGAACGGAACTTTATGGCATTAAACAGCAAATTATAAAGTAAGCTTCGGGCATGTTTTTTAGGGATTTTAAGAAAAGGGATGCTTAACTTCGTGTCAATGATTGCCCCTGCTTCTTCTATTTGTTTATATAAGGATACTTTTACATCCTCAATCATCTCTTGCAGATTCACTAGTTCTCTTTGTTCTCCTGGATGAATTTCTGTGACTGTAGTTAAATCCTGGAGGGTGTTTTTTAAATCAACAATTGATTGATTAACCAAACTTAAATACAAGCCTACACTTTCTGTCTTGTCCGGTATTTCTTGATCCAAAAAGCTCACTAACATTTCAATGTTGCTCACCGGTGAACGCAGATCATGAGAAGCTGTATAGACAAAACTATCCAGCTCATCATTGCGTAGGGCAAGCTTTCTATTTTTAAGCTCTAACTCTTTTCTCTCGGTTATATCCATAGCCGTGCCGGTGAAAATACCATTGATCATTTTAGCTCTTGACCAGATATGTTTCACCCTGCCATCTGGCATTATAAGTCTATATTCTATGGTATGAGATTGCCCGAGTTGGATTATTTGGGCTGAACTATCTATAAATTTGCCTAGGTCTGCCGGATGGATCATACGATCAATCAGGGAGGTAGTAAGTTTTACAGATGGATCAATTTCAAAGAGTTTATACATTTGTTTGGTCCAATATATCTCTCCCCATTCCTTCATTTGAAAGGTGCCTATTTGGGCAATTTCCTGGCCCTCTAACAGGAGTTCTTCGCTCCGCTGCAATTTCTCTTCATGCAGCTTTTGCTCCGTAATGTCCATGGCTGTTCCGGTCAGCTTACCGTTAACTATTCTTCCTCTTGCCCACAAATGCTTGATGTCGCCATCTGCTGTGATAGCACGATATTTTATTGAGTAGGGTTCTTTTAAGGTTTTTGCTTTATGAATTACAGCAAAGAATCGTTCTTTATCTTCTGGATGAATCACAGAATCAAGCAGCCTGAGCGTGACTTTTGTAGAATTGGGTTCTACGCCATAAAGTTTAAATAACTGGGGTGTCCAGTATGCTTCACTCATATCTTCATTCCATTGAAAGGCACCTAGCTGAGCAATCTCCTGGCTCTCTAGCAATAAAGCTTCGCTTCGCTGCAGCTTCTCTTCATGAAGCTTTCGCTCCGTAATATCCATGACAGTACCTGTTAGTCTGCCATTAACCATTTTTCCTCTTGCCCACAAATACTTTGTACTACCATCAGCTACAATAGCCCGGTATTCTACAGAGTATGGCTCATGGCTACTCTTTACTTTACCTACGGCAGTCAAAAATTTTTCTTTATCCTCAGGATGTACAATAGAAGCAATGAGTCCAGGGGTAACCTTGACTGAGTAAGGTTCAACGCCATATATTTTAAACATTTCCGGTGTCCAGTAACCAAGGGTCATATCTTCATTCCATTGGAAAGCTCCTAACTGGGCAATCTCCTGGCTCTCCAACAACAAAGCTTCACTCCGTATTAATTTGTCTTCTTTGACCTTTTGCTCGGTAATATCCTCTGAGGTAACAATTACCCCATCCTCAAACTTAACACCTCGTTCCCTCATCCAAGTAGTAACTCCTTCAAACTCATACAAATACTCCCCCTGATAGGATTCCCCTGTCTCTGTGGTATGTATCCATCGCTTAAAATTTTCACTCGCTAGATATGCGGGAAATACTTGGGATACTCTTTTTCCTATTTCCATCTCACCCTTTGGGGAAGGATACAGGTCTAAGGCTCGTTGATTGAGCAGTACCCAAAAAAAATCCACTATGTTGTTCTTCTCATCTCGAAGAGCTTTGATAAGCATTACAGAACTAAGAGAAGCCTCAAAAATTCCTTGGAGCAACTGCTTTGTATGGGTATGGTCTGACATAAACATTAAATAATACATAGCTGAACCAACCTTCTTACATGCAAGTAAATCAGATAGTTCCTCACCTAATCCAATAGATAGCAAATCGGCAGTAAAGTTTTGTATTCATTACTTGTAACCCTTTAACAGGCTAATAGTGGGAATTATATAAAAAATGCTTCAATGGCATAAACTACAAACCAAGCTAGTAAAATTGCAGCATTATAGAGTAGTTACCCGGAATACTAGTACGAATATCTTCTTGTCTCAATTACGTCTAATCCGAACTTTAGGAGAAAGTAATCTGTGGGAGAGCTCTGTGCCACACCCTCTTTACCCGCTTGGTAATTAATGGGTATTTAAAATCTGCACCATTGCTTTCACTTCTCTTTCATCTGCTATATAGACATTGCCATAATCGCTCACATTTGGGTTTACTGCTGTCACTGGATTTTGGGCAACTATCCTGGCTGAAGCGTGATACTCGGTTGCCTTACTTTCCTCGATTAATTTAGACAGATTTGTAGCTTTTATGCCTGCTCCGGGCATAATGCTAATTCTTCCGGCTGCTTGTGCAACCAAGTCGCCTAATAGTTTTCCAGCCTCCGGTGCAGCACTCCGTTGGCCAGATGTAAGCACACGTTCGCACCCAATGCTAATAAGCTCCTCTAATGCCCTGAAAGGATCAGGTGTGCCATCAAAGACCCGGTTACAGGTCACTCCCATCGGATAAGCCCATTCTATAACTTGTTTCATGCGTTCTGTATCTATATTTCCATCCAGGGTTTGCACGCCAACGGAAATCCCATCACAGCCTATTTGTTTACAGATTTGTATATCATGCTTGATTATCTCAAACTCATCATCTGTGTACAAGTAATTTCCAGACCTTGGCCGGATAATCGGATAGAGCCTGATGGAGATTTTCTCCCGTGCGAGTTTAAGGGTGCCATAACTCGGAGTAGTCCCGCCTTCGAGTGGGTTATCACATAGTTCCACCCGGACAGCTCCGGCCTTCTGGGCAATTAGGCAAGATTGTATAGTAAAGGCACATACTTCTAAGCTCCTTCTCGTTTGCATGGCTAATTTTAGGTAAAAGGGATGACAGGCAGCCAAGTTAATAAAATTATCTATTCTGCATTCAATTTTATTCCTTTAAGGAATAGCTAGGAGAAATGGCTGTGCATCAGCATGTAATCAGTAGGGAGATTTTTTTAGAGAATATTTAAAGAATGCTTTTTGCCAAACTAATGTAAGCTTATCCATACAGTATCAGGTATGGATTAAATGAATAGTATATTGCTATTGTCTGTCTACTATTATCTTAAGTAATGACTTCTTAGAACTGAGGGACGCATAAATGCATAAGTCCTACTCAATGTAGTTTGAGTAGGACTTATTGTTGAAAAGACTCGTTTTGGTTAAATGTCTAATTAGCTAAAAATGCGGTCTACCGAACGTCTTTCGTCCCATTCTTTGGTAGGGGCAAAAAAGCTTTTGTCTCTTGGATGCAAATGTTGTTTGACTACATCCTCATTTAACTCTATACCCAATCCTGGTGCTGACAGAGGTACAGTCGCATAGCCTTTGGTTATCAATTGCCGGCCATCGGTTGTTTTTACTAAACTTTCCCACCAAGGAATATCCACCGAATGGTGTTCTAAGGATAAGAAATTTTGAGTAGCAGCTGCACAATGCACACAGGCCATAAAGGAAACCGGGGTTCCGGCTTGATGCATTGCCATAGCTATGCCATTTTCTTCGGCATAATCTCCAATCCGTTTTGTCTCTAACAAGCCACCAGAACTTGCCAAATCCGGGTGAATAATATCGACCGCTCGGGCATCGATCAGGGGCTTAAAGTATTTGAGTAAATAAATATCTTCTCCGGTGAGAGTAGGTGTTTCTAAAGCGTCAGAGATTGTTTTCCATTGGCTGGTATATTCCCAGGATACAATATCTTCCAGCCAAGCCAACCGATATTTTTCTACGGCCTTTCCTAACCGGATGCCATTATTCATATCAAAATGCCCATAATGATCCGTGGAAATAGGAATGTCATAGCCTATTAATTTGCGGGTGTTTTCCACGATAGCAGCCAACTCTTCCAGACCTTGTTCCGTAATTTGTATCTGTGTAAAGGGGTGTAGTGTATTGGCATACGACATGGGGTTGGCCTGATCTCCCCATTGAGCAAGATCTCCTTTGCTATTTTCCCAGGGTTTAGCATTCACCAGCGCCCCTGGCTTCCCTTTTAACTCAGCTATGGACACATCCATTTTAAGCCAGGTATAGCCTTGATCATTGATCCGGTAGTTAATTAGTTTTTTTTGCTCTTCTACAGAGCCGGCTT
>JAESGR010000155.1_pt1 | contig 105740 bp, 86 predicted proteins | sample 9269771 | NCBI WGS metagenome assembly JAESGR01 (sample SAMN15739572, study PRJNA653492) | algae metagenome | isolation source: Chroococcus sp. CMT-3BRIN-NPC107 and co-occurring heterotrophs from well... | place: USA: Clark Mountains Wilderness, California | collected 2010-04-18
GCCGTCCTGTCAATTTTGCCGTTAACGTCCTGTGCGGTTTGATTGCCTACTGTTATCAGCCTAAAAAGCCTTCTCTTCATTTAGAATGGGCTTTACCTCCCTCTGCTTAACCCGAACTCAGGTTATTTTTAGTATATTCATTGAAATATTATCCGATTGAAGTTACAGTTTCTAAGCTTTGAGAAACATTAGCTGAGACATTTTGATATTTGATCCAATACTTACTATTTCTCCTCAACGATCGCTTCTGCTTGATGAACGAGACTTCGCAATTTATCGATCATTTGAGCATCAACACCTTGCCACAAACCCCGTTGATGTGCTTCTAACAATCGTTCCGCCATGTCTCGCAACGCCCAAGGGTTTTTATCTTGCACAAAATCTTGCACGGCAGGATCGAATAAATAAGCATCCGCCACACCTTGATACATATAGTCTTCAACGCAACGGGTTGTAGCATCGTAAGCAAATAGATAATCTACCGTCGCCGCCATTTCAAAGGCGCCTTTGTAGCCGTGACGCATTACCCCGCTAATCCACTTAGGATTGACGACGCGAGAACGATACACTCTGGCGATTTCTTCCTTTAGTTGACGGACGCGCGGATTAGCTGCAATGGAATTATCGCCAAAATAAGTTTGAGGATTTTTACCTGTTAGTGACCTTACCGCCGCCGTTAAGCCGCCTTGAAACTGATAATAATCATCAGAATCTAGCAAATCGTGTTCGCGGTTATCTTGATTGTGCAATACAATTTGCATACCTTTAAGCCTTTGTTCAAAAGCTTCTGGCGCAGATCGACCTTCTATCTTGAAAAGGTTGGGGGAGGGAGACCGCTCCCCCCAACTTTCCGCTTTTTTGCCAGAATAGGCGTAACAACTCCAATTGATATATGCACGGGCTAAATCGCTGTCATCGTTCCAATTTTGCGCCTCAATTAAGCCTTGCAAACCCACACCATAAGCCCCAGGTTTAGAACCGAAGACTCGGTAATGAGCGTTTATTTGCGCTTGTTCTAAACTTTTACCCGATGCTAACCATGTCTGCACTTCACTTTTTACTTTCGCCGCTATGGGGTTTTGGTCTTCAGCTTCTTCTAACGCTGCTACTTTTGTCACCGCCGCATCAAATAAATCGATTAAATTGGGAAAAGCATCGCGGAAAAAGCCCGAAATCCTCAGAGTTACATCTACGCGGGGGCGACCTAACATTGATAAGGGCAAAATTTCAAAGTCTACTACTCGCCGCGAAACTCCATCCCAAACAGGCTGTACTCCAAGTAATGCTAAGGCTTCCGCAATATCATCGCCTCCCGTCCGCATAGTCGAAGTTCCCCATACAGATAAGCCCAACGTTTGGGGATATTCGCCGTTTTCTTGGGTATAGCGTTCAATTAATACTTCTGCTGCCTTTTTGCCAATACTCCAGGCTGTTTCCGTCGGAATACCGCGAATATCTACCGAATAAAAATTACGTCCCGTTGGTAAAACATCTGGACGACCCCGCGTAGGCGCACCCGAAGCACCGCTAGGAATATAGCCGCCATCAAGTCCGTGCAATAAATTGGAAATTTCTCGATTGGTTTGTTGCAAAGCTGGAAGCAAAAATTCATTTATCCAGTCCATAAACGGGACATTTTCGACCTTGGCGATCGCCCTTGGCGCTACCCCCTGGGTAATCGCATTTTCAACTAAACAAGCTGCATATTCTTCGATAACTTCCACCGCATCCCCCACCGTCCGACAACAATAATTTTTATCGGTCAGGATTTGCTGAGACTTTGCAGATAAAGGAAGTCCCAAGTCTGTAGTTAGCGGTGCAAAATCTAAACCCCAATCTGTTGCGATTGCAGACGTTAACCCAATTCTGCCATTACTAGGCTGACGAGAAATCGCCACAATTAAATCTATCAACTGTCTACCTTGGGGACATTGCCCAAAAATATGCAAACCATCCCGAATTTGGGCTTCTTTTAGTTCGCACAAATAGCTGTCTAGATAAGTCAAAATTGACGATAGTTCGGTAGAAGTATCGACGGCTAGGTTTTCTTGGGTAACTAACTGCATAATGCGATCGCGTAAAATGGGAACTCGCACCGGATCTAAACCTTGCGCCTCATAATATTCATCAACCAACCCTTCCAATTGCTGCAAACCCCCATAAAGTTCGGCGCGAGTCATGGGCGGCGTGAGATGGTCTAAAATTACCGCTTGGGCGCGACGTTTGGCTTGCGATCCCTCCCCCGGATCGTTGACAATAAACGGGTAAAAATGTGGCATTGCCCCAGAAGCAACTTCTGGGTAACACTCATTAGATAAAGCTACACTCTTACCAGGCAACCATTCTAAATTGCCATGTTTACCGACACTCACTATCGCATTAGCGCCAAATACCTCTCGCACCCAATAGTAAAAAGCTAGATAATCGTGGGTAGGTTCTAAATCTGGGGCGTGATAATTTAAACTTGGGTCTTTGTCGTAGCCTCTAGATGGCTGAATCCCTACAAATACGTTACCTAACTGCACCCCAGAAATTGCAAAGTTATCTTTGACGCTACCCCAGCGATCGCATATTCCTTTTTTTACTCCTGCTGGTAGACTTGCAAAATACTCCTCGTACTCGGCGCTTTTTAAAGATTGCCTAACTTTTCTCAATTCTCGTCCTTCAGGATCGTTAGTGACTCCAGACACTAATAGTTGCATCAATTCGTCACTACTAGCGGGTAAGTCTTTTACCTCGTAACCCTCAGACTGCAAAGCTTTCAAAATTTCTATGCAACTAGCGGGAGTATCCAACCCGACACCATTAGCTAACCTTCCATCGCGGTTAGGATAGTTTGCTAAAATCAGCGCAATTTTTCGCTCTTGAGGTGGAGAGTTACGCAGACATACCCATTTTAATGCTAAGTCTGCAACAAAATCAATGCGATTACTTTTTGGTTGATAAACTACTACATCTGTCTCTAAGTCTGGGTTTTGCGCTTCTACTCCTTTAAAAGAAATTGCTCTACTTATAATTCTCCCGTCTACTTCTGGTAAAGCTACATTCATCGCCAAATCGCGGGGTGAAAGTCCTTGCAACTGCGATTCCCAACTTTCGGCTGTACCGCTACTAAAAATTGCTTGCAATACTGGAATATCTAGCTTTTTCCACAAATCTAATTGCGGCGTTTCCGTCTCCAACCGCGCCAAAGAAAAGCTAGTTGTATTGAGAAGTAAATCAACGTCTTGTAAATATTCTAATAACTCCCCTTGCACTTCCAAGTCACGCAAAGAAGATACAAATATGGGGATTGCTTGTAAATTCCTCGCTGTCAAAGCTTGACAAAGTGCTTCAATGGGGAGTGTATTCCCGGCTAAATAATGAGCGCGGTAGAATAAAATGCCAACTTTCGGTGCATCAGAAATAGCTTTATAAGGATACAAACCCACGCGAGGAACATTTTGGGGCGGTGGTGGATTGAAAAACGTAGAATTTTTTAAAGTGCAATCGCAAACAAACTGTAAAGCGTGAATAATATTCTCAACTCCACCCTCAGTAAAATAGCGCCATAACTGATTGACAGTAGATAAAGCAACGGTAGAATGAGTAATTAATTCAGGATCAGTGCGATCGTCTCCAGGAATAACAATTAAAGCTGCACCTGTTTTTTGTACAGTTTCCTGCACTACTTCTAAGCCGTAATTCCAATAAGAACGCCCCCCCAGCAACCGCAAAATAATTACTTCAGCTTTTTCTAAAACTTCTTCAGCGTAGGTATCAATAGTTAGCTGTTGCTGCAATTGCAAAAGATTGGCAACCCGCAAGGCTGGAAACCCAACAGGTAACTTACGTGCGGCGGCGGAGATAGTTTGAATATCTGTATCCGCCGCCGTCAGCAATACTATAGGAGCGGGAGTTTGTTCTATAAAGATTACTCCTTCAGCTTGAGGATTCCAACCTCCTGGTGTGGCGCTAATCCGATGCACGATGTTTTTTTGAAAGTAAGAGCTACAAAATAGTAGCAATTTCTTTAAGGTAGACGCGAGAAAATGGCTCGTTTTCCCCAAGTTCGTATTGCTCAATCAAACCTTGGCGTTTAATAGAGATACTATTATTCTCCTTTATAACCAAAATTCCATCTCCCCTCACATCCCGCGCTAACATCCCTTCGACATCGGTGGGATTATCCAAAATCACTATGTTGCTACCTGTGTAAAACATCCCCTCTCTTTCAAGAATATTTCCCTGATATTCGGCTATTAGTAAGTCAAGCTTGGGGTTGCGGAGCAAGTTTTGCACGTTGCTGTTGTAGTCTTTATTTAGGTTCTTTTCCGAACGATTGATAAATACTCCCTCCTTACAAACCGCGCCAATTGTCCAATCGGGGTGTTGTAAGAGAATGTGATCGATGATTGCTTCTAATTCCTCTATCCCAATGAGGTTAAAAGTAATTAAGGGAATTTTAGCATCGCTATCAGAAGCAAAAAATGTTTCTAAAATTCGCGCCGGAACATCCACACTTTCTCCCGTTGCTGGGTTAAGGTGCATAAAAATACCAGGAGCGGAATTTATCTCCAAAATGCCGAAGCCGCCAGCTTTCCAGGATTTAGACAAGGACTGGGCGATCGCATCTATTCCCAAACAAGTTAATCTAAAATGCTGGGCAATATCTTGCGCCAACACAATATTATCAGGATGTACTTTTGAGGTTGCATCGATGCTCACCCCACCCGCCGACAAATTGGCAACTTTTCGCAGATAAACTATCCTACCTTTTTCGATGACGCTATCTAAAGTCAAACCTTGCTCTTCTAAAAACAACTCCATCGCCTCATCGCGCTGAATTTTACTCAAAGCCGAAGTTGGCGTATCTCTGCGAGCTTTAGTGCGATTTTCCCGCTCAATTAATTCGTCAATACTTAATCTTCCATCACCTTCTACCCAAGCAGGGCGGCGCTCCGTAGCGGCGACAAATCTACCGTTGACGCACAGCAAACGAAAATCTGCCCCCGAAACACTTGTTTCGACAATTACCCGCGTTAGTTGCTCATCAGGAATCGCCTTTACCGCCCGTGAAAAAGCCGCCTTCAATTCCTCTGAGTCTTGAACATCCGCCGTTACGCCAATCCCTTTATGACCGACTACAGGCTTCACAGCAACCGGATAGCCGATACTTTTAGCTACAGAAATTGCTTCGTCGCGAGTTGTAACAATACTTCCTGTAGGTACGGGAAAGCCCAGAGTATTTAAAAAAGCTTTGCAATCATCTTTGCGAGTAGTAAAGTCTGAATCTATATGACTATCGCTATCAAAAGTAGTTGCTATACCGCGAACTTGTTTTTTGCCATAGCCGTACTGCATCAAACCTTCATCCCACAAGTAGAAAGTAGGAATATCTTTAACGGCGGCGGTGCGTAATAAAGCGTAAACTGTAGGGCCACCATAAACCGAGCGCCTAAATATATCTTGAATGGCTCTAATCTGCTCGTCAAACATAATAGATTGGTTTTGAGTCATCGCCTCAAACCAGTCCCACACAAAGTAAACCACCGACCTACTCGTTCTAGCATGTAGAGATTGGACGCTAATAACTGATTCCTCTTCCCCAGGGTTGCAACTCCATTTATCCAAGTGCAAACCCATATCTAGCTGTCCCACTTCTGCAACCGTGCGGGCGAACAATTGCGCGTAGGAATTATAACCACCTTCAACATTGAGCATTTGGGGATAATAATCGCCAATTATCTGTAAATACTCCTCAATTTCCAAAGGTTTTTCGTATCCCGTCAGCGCGAAACTAAATACCAATGCTCCCGTTTCTAAATAAGGGTTTGCTCCCTGATAGTGCTTGAGATTGAAAATGTCGAATGCGTCAGATTTTCTCGCATTAACGCGAACTGTTTCCATACTACGAGCTTGAACCACAAAAAATTCTCCTTTTAACTAAACGCCCTCTATTGAAGATATAACTTTTGAAAGGTGTAAGACATCACGCTTTTGGTAAACAATATACAAAACACTTCAGAAAATCCATTTATGAGACAGCCAAATATATCTCCCCAAGAAGCTGAACTCAGAGAGGAAATTAAAGGACTGGCTGATAAAGCTTTTCACCTCAAGTTAATTGCGGGTTACGGCGATGGGCCTGATGACAATGAATATCAAATTGTCTACGAGGGAAAACCTAGACATCTACCTTTAGAAAGAGCTAGAGATTTCCTCAACGACTTGATTGAGCGGAGTCTTTCAGTGGAATAATTTTTAAGATAACTGCTTTTAAAATTAGTTTTGTTAGAGATGGATGACACCATCTTTTTTATTGAATGCGATCCGCGCAGCGCTTTCAACTTTTTCTACCTCAAAAGATTCCAGAGTTCTGTATAGATATCTACCGAATAGCAGTTTTAATCGGCAATTTCGTCATGCTTTATTAAAAATACTAACAAATGCTTGAAGGAATATTGTTGTGAGTGAAAGCAGTGGACAGCTATTAATTATTGGCGGTGCGGAAGACAAAGAGGGAGATTGCAAAATCCTGCGAGAATTTGTACGTCGTGCTGGGGGGGTAAATGCGCGAATCGTAGTAATGACGGTAGCGACAGAAATGCCTAGAGAAGTAGGAGAAAACTATATTAGAGTATTTGAGCGCTTAGGAGCAGAGGATATTCGGATAGTAGATACTGTCCAGCGCGAAGATGCAAGCTCATCGACCTATTTAGAAGCCGTAGAAAAAGCTACAGGAGTATTTTTTACTGGGGGAGATCAATCTCGAATTACTAGCATCCTTAAAGATACCGAAATCGACGCAGCTATTCATAAACGCTATCAAGAAGGAATAATTGTTGCGGGTACAAGTGCGGGTGCGGCAATGATGCCTGACGTGATGATTGTTGAAGGAGATTCCGAAACAAACCCGCGCGTTAATGTGGTGGAAATGGCTCCTGGTATGGGTTTTCTGCCCGGAATAGTAATAGATCAACACTTTTTGCAACGGGGACGTTTGGGGCGTTTACTTTCGGCTTTAGCACAGCAACCCGCCGTATTAGGTATTGGAATTGATGAAAATACTTCTGTAGTAGTGCAGAACAATAAGTTGCAAGTAGTGGGAGAAGGTGCTGTAACCATCGTAGATGTAGCAGATATAGTACACACAAATATCGGTGAAATTCTCAAAGATGAAGCCTTGGCAATTTGTGGGGCTAAGTTACACATTCTCCCCGATAGTTACAAGTTTGACTTAACTTCGCGCAAGCCCATTGTTGAGGATCTGGTAGAAAGAGAAGTAGCTGCAGCCAACGCTTAAATTGCTAGGTAATAAATATATTTAACAAACATTAGGGCTTAGAATGCTATTTTTAAGCCCTAATTATTTTTTATGCCTGTTGATTTTACTAAACTTATTGAGCCAATGCGTCATGGCTTAATTGTCTCTTGTCAAGCGCCTGCAAATTCTCCATTATCTGAACCAAGTATAATTGCCGCGATCGCTACTGCCTCGATAAACCAAGGTGCAGTAGCAATTAGAATCGATACCCCCGCCCACATTCAAGCCGTCAAACAGCGCTGCAATGCCCCCATAATTGGGTTGTGGAAGCAAATAATATCAGGATATGACGTGTACATTACGCCGCAATTTCATCATGCTGAGGCGGTTTCTCAAGCGGGTGCAGATATCATTGCTATAGATGCCACAACAAGAGAACGTCCCCAAGGTGAAACTATTACGAGTTTAATTAGTGCAATTCACAAAGAGTTGGGTAAACCCGTAATGGCAGACGTAGATACAATTGAAAATGCGAAGTCAGCTATAAACGCAGGTGCAGACATCATCGGGACTACTTTGTACGGCTACACCAGCCAAACAATGAGTTTAACGCCTCCAGGCTTTGAACTATTGAGTCAAATAGTTAAACTAAATATTCCCGCTATTTGTGAAGGTGGCGTTTCTTCTCCGCAAATGGCACGTCAAGCTTTAGAATTAGGAGCTTACGCGGTAGTTGTGGGTACAGCAATTACCGGAATAGATTTGCAAGTTAAAGCCTACAGAAATGCGATCGCAAGTTAAACCCGCTTAAACACAATCATATTTTTGCCTACTACCGGATTTCTCGCTAACAAAGTTCCTTGAGAATCGGTAATTTCTAGGTGCGTAAAATCTAAGTTTTGCGACTCATCAAGTAACTTTTGGGATAATTTAGCTTGCTCCAATTGTCCAAGACTATACCAATCGTCTTTAACTTGAATAATTAGACTACCACCAGTGAAATTAGCTTGAACTGATTGAATTAAGCCATTAGAAAAGCTATCGCTCTGTTGGGTTATTTGCTCTTGAATTGACGCAATCAAGCTTTGTTCTGGTGTGAGTTCTACCTTGGGTATAGGAGTCGGTTCAACTTCTTCAGGTGTTGGAGTAACTTCTATTTCGGGTATAGGAATTGGTTCGACTTCTTTAGGTATTGGGGTAAGTTCTATTTCGGGTGTGGGGATAACTTCTAGAGGTTCGCTTTCTTTCGTAGGTGCTGTTAATTCTGGAGGATTGGTTATAGTTTGTTCTGGTTCAGGAGTAGTTACAACAGGTACACTTGGGATAGTAGCAACTTGCGGCGGTGACTTAGAAAATATTGTAGGTATCCATAGTAAAACTACTAACAATCCGGCAATAATACCTGTTAAGCCTAGATCGGATAACTTTGTAGATAGATTTTCTGGTAGTAAAAAGCGAATTGGTGCTAGTATTCCCCGCCAAACCTGCTGAACGCCATTATTTGAGGATTCAGAGCTTGGCGTTGATTCAATTCGAGCGATCGCATTTTCTGAAGCTCGAATTATTCCCCGTAAAATCTTAATACTTTGAGCCTTCAAAAGCGAGGGCTTTTGTTTTCGTGGTGGCGGTGAATTTGACATTTCCTGTGACACAGCAAATAGGCTAAATTTTTAAAGGCTGTAATCCTCTTTCCCTAACTGTAGATAATATATGCCCATCAAACGCCGTCATTTTTTAGCTTTAGGTAGCTTTAGCACCCTTTGTTTAGCTTTTTTGACTCAGAAGTTAAACAAACCGCAAGCTTCTAATAGTGTAAATGTAGAAGAAGCGATCGCCACTAAGTATGCGTCCACCTTAGAAACTCCCTTGCGTTTTGTTGCAGTAGCCGATACTGGAACGGGGGATAAAGGACAATATGCCGTAGCTCAAGCAATGATGCGCTATCACCAGCAAAAGCCCTACAAATTAGTAATCCTAGCTGGAGACAATATTTACAACAATGGTGAAATTGAAAAAATCAACGCTGTATTTGAGCGTCCTTATCAAGAATTACTCAACCAAGGCGTAAAGTTTCAAGCGTGTTTGGGAAATCACGACATCCGCACCGCTAACGGCGAACCTCAAGTAAACTATCCCGGTTTTAATATGTCAGGGCGTTACTATACATTTAGGCAAGATGCCGTTCAATTTTTTGCCTTAGACACCAACCATAACGCCGATTGGGAACCTCAATTAACCTGGCTAGACAAAGAACTCAGCCAAAGCAAAGCGCCTTGGAAAATAGTATTTGGACATCATCAAATTTATTCCTCCGGTCATTATGGTTTAAATCAGCCCTTTGTCAAAACCCTAACGCCAATTTTTCAAAAGCACGGAGTACAGCTTTACATCAACGGTCACGACCATCATTACGAACGTACCCGCAGTATTAACGGTACAACTTATCTAACTTGTGGCGCGGGAGCGGGGAAACGTCCGGTAGGTACTTCTGCGTGGACAGAAATCGCCAAGAGCGAACTTAGTTTTGCAGCCATTAATTTGTATAGCGATCGCCTAGAAATTAGCGGTATTAATACCAAATCTGTGATTTTTGATCGAGGTATTATTCCTATGAAAAGTATTTAAACAATTATTATGAGTGCTAGACAATTTGATAATCTCTGCAAATACCTCTCCGAAAAATACCCTAACAGTTTTGCTAGTTGGTTATTAGGTAAGCCGATTACGGTAGGAGAAGTTATTAAAAGCGAACTAAGTATCGAACCAATGCGTGCAGACTCCGTAACTTTCCTACGTACCCAAGAAAGAATTTTACACATCGAGTTTCAAGTCGAAGTCGATACCAACCCACCACTACCATTGCGAATGTTGGATTATTGGATAAGATTGCATCGTCGTTATCGACAACCCGTGACGCAAGTTGTAATTTTGCTCAAAAAGCCTACAAAAGCCACAGTTATCGAAACAGAGTTTTATTTAGAAAATACTAGACACAGCTATCAAGTTGTGCGAATGTGGGAGCAAGATCCAGCGCTTTTCCTTGAAGATACTGCACTTCTCCCTTTAGCTACCTTAGCAGCTACTCAAGAGCCAGAGAAGTTATTAACCCAAATTTCGCAGCAAATCAGTAACATAGAATCATTAGAGCAACGACAAGATGTAGCTATCTGTACTCAGTTACTAGCAGGCTTGAAGTTTAAGAAACAATTGATTCGTCAATTCTTCAGGGAGGAAATTATGCAAGAATCAGTAATTTATCAAGATATTCTCCAAAAAGGTTTACAGCAAGGTTTACAGCAAGGAGAAATCACTATAGTTATACGTCTACTTGCACGCCAAATTGGTACTATTCCCGACTCAGTGCGATCGCAACTTCAAGTTTTACCAGTTCCTCAGCTAGAAAATTTAGCAGAAGCTTTGTTAGATTTTACCAGTCTCAGGGACTTAGAAACTTGGTTAGAAGCCAACCTTAACAGTTAAATGCGATCGCTTGAAACCAAACTATAATTAAATCAAATGTAATTTAAGCAAAAAAGTTAATGATTCTTGAAGCTGTAATGCTTAGTGCCAAACTCGATCTAGAAGATGATTTTGAAGCAGCTTTTCAACAAGCTTCCAATATTATCGCTTCTAGTGATGGATACTTATCGCATGAGCTTCATAAATGTATAGAAGTAAAAGGGAAATATTTATTACTTGTTAAATGGGAAACTCTAGAAAATCATAGGATTGATTTTAGAAGCTCCACACAATACCAAGAGTGGCAGAAACTATTGCATCATTTTTACGAGCCATTTCCGATAGTTGAGCATTTCAAAGAAATTTCTCTATCTTAAAAAAAATAATTTTTTTTAGAAAGAAGTTATTAATAATTCGGTAATTTTACATCGATTTTCAGCTTTAGAATTAATAGCTCTTGCTGCCGAAACTTCATAAATTTTGAAGCCAGCATAAAGCTCTCGAACAAAAGCACAATCAGAGTTAGATAACATAACCTTTACTCCCCGACTTGCAAGTCTAGCAAAAGTATCTCTGAGCTTAATTTGTTCGGTTTCCTTAAAAATATAGCGGCTGTAATTTGTAAAATTGCTGGTAGAACTTAAAGGATGATAAGGCGGATCGAAATAGACAAAATCCTGCTCGTTATCTGCATTTATGTCACTATAAGAATTTAACGAAACCGTTGCAGATTGAAGCGCTATAGAGACAGAACGAAGTAAATCTGGATTGCAAATTGTGGGATTTTTGTACTTGCCCATGGGGACATTAAATAGTCCTTGAGAATTTTCTCTATATAGTCCGTTAAAGCAGGTTTTGTTTAAATAAATAAATCGTGCGGCTTTTTCAATATCTGAACCTTGGGAGTGCGACCGCATTTTATAGTAATAATCAAGGTTATGCTGCAATTGGTGGTTACTTAGCAACGAAATCAACGGCTCGACGTTATTTTTAATACAACAGTATGTGTTAATCAATTCAGGGTTAATATCAGAAATAAATTTATTAACATTAGGTTTAATACCGCAGAAGTAAAAAAATACTGCTCCACCGCCCAAAAAAGGCTCGTAGTAGTTAGTAAAACTCTGCGGAAAATAAGGAATATATTGTTCAATTAATTTACTTTTACCACCAGCCCATTTTAAAAAAGGGCGACAATTGGGAGAACTTACTTGTAGCATTTAAACTTACTAAACAACCTCGATTAATTGCTAAAACTCTTTTTTGTTGATGATTGGTGCAGCTTGTTGCCAAAGCAAACAACACTATTGCTATAGTAAAATACTGAAAAAACCCCTAGAAAAAGATATGTTTGACGGATTTTGGGACAATGTGTCGCGTTACCCGCGCTACCTAGTGACGATTATATTGGGCATAGCGATAAATACCTTTGCACCTCTAGCACCTTTATTTAAAAACCCCTTCAGTGCCATCGCTCTCATTAGCTTACTATTTGGAGTATTTGTTTTCATCGCCTTTACTTTACGGGCAATGCTGGGCTTGAGTACGGTATAGACTAGATTTGTTGAATAAAATATACAATCGGGAGTTGGAATAACTATGGCTACAAGCCGTCGCGTTTCTCGCGTTGCCGAATTAATCAAACGCGAAGTTAGCCAAATGCTCATCCACGATATCAAAGATGACCGTGTAGGCTCAGGCTTAGTTAGTGTAACCGATGTTGTAGTATCAGGGGATCTGCAACACGCCAAAATTTTTGTGAGCGTTTATGGCAGTGAAGAAGCAAAAATCGAAACAATGGCAGGTTTAAAATCCGCCACAGGCTTTGTGCGTACCGAATTAGGGCAAAGAGTACGCCTGCGTCGGACTCCAGAAGTCATATTTCAAGAAGATCCTTCCATCGAACGGGGTACTAAAGTGTTGTCATTACTCAATCAACTAAACCACGATCGCCTCGCCGATGAAAATTTAGATGTAGATGATTATGACGACGAGTATTTAGATGATGAAGATAAGTAAGTTTTGCAGCTAGAATACCTGAATTGATTATTTAGGTATGTTTCGATTATGACCGCATTTCTACCTGATATAGATACGCTTACCCTAGAACAACTTGTAGCCCAAATGGTCGTAGTTCGTACCTGCGGCTACTTGTTCGATAATCAAATTGCTTATCCTGAATGGGAAGCAAACACCGCCACCATGCAATATTTGGTGGAATTAGGAATTGGAGGCGTAATTTTTTTAGGAGGAAGTGCGGCAGAATTAGCCCTGAGATCGCAGCAAATGCAAAGTTGGGCAAAAATTCCTTTACTAATCGCTGCGGATATAGAAGAAGGCGTTGGACAAAGGTTTCCTGGTGGGACTTGGTTTCCGCCGCCAATGGCAATTAGTCAAATTGCCCGCAATCATCCTCAAGCCGAACAATACGCCGAACAAATGGGCGCTATTACCGCCGCCGAAGCAATTGCAATTGGCATTAATTGGATACTTGCGCCAGTTGTTGATGTTAACAATAATCCCGATAACCCAGTTATTAATATTCGCGCTTTTGGCGAAACTCCTTCCGTTGTTAGCCCTTTAGCCAATGCTTTTATTAAAGGCGCGAAAGCTTACCCGGTACTCACGGCGGCGAAGCATTTTCCCGGACATGGCGATACTACAACAGATTCTCATGTCGATTTGCCTATTATCGCTCATTCTTCAAGCCGTCTAGCAGAAATTGAATTAGTGCCTTTTACAAGCGCGATCGCATCGGGGGTAGATGCTGTGATGAGCGCTCACCTACTTATAGAGGGTTGGGACTCACAGTACCCTGCAACCTTGTCTAAACGCATCTTAACCGAGCAACTGCGCGATCGCCTTGGTTTTACAGGCTTAATTGTCACTGATGCTTTAATGATGGAGGCAATTTCTAAACGTTACGGTGCTAACGAGTCTCCCGTTTTAGCGGTAGAAGCTGGTGCGGATATTTTACTTATGCCCTCTGACCCCGAAGGTGCTATCAATGCGGTATGCGAGGCAGTCAAGAGCGGTCGAATTTCGGCGCAAAGGATAGGAGAGTCGGTAGAACGAATTTGGCACGCCAAGAGCCGAGTAGAAGGCGTAAAAATAGATCCAAGTAAAATTGCGCTAGAACTATCCAAACCGGAATCTTTAAAAACTGTCGAGTACATTTTGCAGCAATCCCAAATAGTTAGTGGGATTCCTTTATCCCAAACTTCCAACGGACGTAACTTGATTGTGGTAGATAATTTACTTGGTAGCGGTAAGTTTTTAACCGAACAAAGCCCAGCAATTGTTTTACCTAAATCTCTGGGTTACACAACTTGGCTGTGCGATCGCCATACGCCTTTTGACCCCAATCTAGAAACCGATAATTTACCCACTCTACTGCAACTATTTATTCGTGGTAATCCTTTTCGCGGTAGTTCTGAACTAACACAAATTGGTATGGATTGGTTTAAGAAACTATCAAGCTCTAACAACTTGCAAGCTTTAGTAATTTACGGTAGTCCTTATATCCTCGAAAAGCTAACGCCAGCAATGGATTCTGAGATACCTTGCGTTTTTTCTTACGGACAAATGCCTCAAGCACAAACTATTGCTCTGCAAGTTTTGTTTTCTAATAAGTAGACTAACTCTGTAATAAATAAACTTACTCTGTCTACAGACGCATTTTGTTGATTAATAGCTAAATCGATAATTAAGTAGCAAGCCAACTAAAAGCTGTAAGTTGCCTCCAAGACCCTGTAAAATAAATAAAAATTAGATTTAATTACAGCTATGACCACAAATAATTTTTAGATAAATTTGTCAACATTTGCTGATTATCGCAACATATATTAATATAAATAACAGGCTTATAGCGCCACAATGTAAACAATTCAGTATAACGAACTACAAACCTGTGGATACTAAGGCTGATTTTAAGAATATTTGTTAGCCTGGTGAGCGTTCGTCGCAACAAAACAAAATGAGTGATTAGGTTAAAACCATGAGTGTGAATACGTTGCCATCAATTCGATATTCTCTAAACGAAATCAAAGACGAAGCACGTCAATTAGTAGAAAAAGGAGTAATTAGTCGGCAGCAGCCAATCTATACTTTATGCCAATACATTCCAGCACGGGAATGGATTTGTGTAGAATTTGAGTTGGAAAAATGCGACTTTTTATTGCGCGATCGCATTGGCGACTTGATCGGTCGGGAAAACTGGGACAACGACTAATTTTTGGCAGTACATTAGTTAAAGGCTCAATGCTAACTGCTACCAGTTAACAGAATATGGGTAGAGAGAGGAGATACACAACTTAAGTTGCAAACATTAATTAAAAAATTGGTTAACCACAACAGTTAGAATTTGATAGAAAGTTAAGATAAATTTCTCCAAGCTTCTAACTGATAAATTTTTATCCTACTTGTTCTAAATACTGGTTAAGGTCTTCAATTACGCGGGTAAGTTCGGCTTCGGTAGTCAAGCGAATATTCGCATCTCGCAAAGTAATTAAGACTTTAGCCGCAAACGGAGTAGCCCAAATATTGGGATTGCAAAAAACCTCAAGAAATACATTCCCCGTATAGCGATACTCTAGCGGTGGTTGAGGAATGGATTTAGTGCCGGGAGTTTTCACCCCCGCCGCTTTGATATTTGTCATGAGTTGGGCGATCGCACTTTGCATTTCTCTAGCTGATTCGGCGGAAAAAGTGAAAGATACCGAACCTTCAATTAAATTGAGGGTCAAATTATTTGCAGACATAAAAGCAGGTAACTAAATTAGGTTTTTAACTTATGTTACCTGGCAAAGGACCTATACTAGGGCAAAACCTGTTTTAACGCAGCAATAAGGGTATCTACATTTTCTTTGCGGCTGTTGTAACCCATCAATCCCACTCGCCAAACTTTTTGAGCGAGTTCTCCCAAACCGCCGCCAATCTCAATATTGTAGTCATTAAGTAATTGACGGGCGATTGCTTTTCCGTCTACACCGTTAGGAATGCAGACAGTAGTTAGTGTTGGTAGCCGAAATTCTGGCTCTACGTGCAATTTTAAGCCGATATTTTCCAATTCTTGCCACAAATACTCTACCGTTTGCCCGTGGCGCTGCCAGGAATTTTCTATTCCTTCGGTAGCAAGCAATCGCAAAGCTTCTCGCAAGCCGTAGTAAAGGTTAATCGGGGCGGTATGGTGATAGGTGCGCTCTTTACCCCAATACTTGCTTAATAGTTCCATATCCAAATACCAGTTGCTAACTTTTGTTTGGCGCTGTTGCAACTTTTCCACCGCGCGGAGACTCATAGTTAAAGGCGAAGCACCAGGGGAACAACCCAAACCTTTTTGACTGCAACTATAAGCTAAATCTACTCCCCACTCATCCAAAAATAACGGTACGCCACCCAAACTTGTTACCGAATCTACCAGCAACAAACAGTCAAATTCTCGACACAATTCCCCCACCCCTAGAAGCGGCTGACGCGCCCCGGTAGAGGTTTCGGCGTGAACTAATGCCAAAATTGCCGGACGGTGAGCTTCTAAGGCGCTGCGGAGGTCTTGAAGATTAAAAACTTGCCCCCAAGGTTTAGTTATAGTTCGTACTTCTGCACCATAGCGCCCCGCCATATCTACTAAACGATTGCCAAAATATCCGGCTACGCCAATCACGACTGTATCTCCAGGTTTAACAGAGTTTGCGATCGCACCTTCCATTGCCGCGCTTCCCGTGCCGCTGATAGCCACAGTTAGAGGGTTTTCGGTTTGCCATACGTAGCGTAATAATGATTGAATTTCATCCATCAGCGATAAAAATGCCGGATCTAAATGGCCCACTGGCGACTTGCTCATTGCTTGCAAAACGTCTGGATGAGCGTTAGACGGGCCTGGCCCTAGCAGCAAACGTTGAGGCATTTCTAGGGGCGCAAGTTGCCGCCGTTGGCTGTTATTAATCGCTGGTGTATAGGTAGGCATGGCACTTAATGAGGAAGATAACTTAAATTTTATCGGTTGACCCAGGCAAAATTATTTAACCTTTGACTTCTTTACAAAAGCGATCGCGCTTCAGCTATTTTTATCTTTCGTACGTTTTTTACGACCTTTAAACGGCGCAATTACTGTATTCAACATAAAAGCATCGCGGGGTAGAGTAATTAGATGCAATATCAACTGGGCTACTCTTTCTGGGGGTAAGGCTACTGTAGCTCTCATCGACTGGGGGCCATTTTGATCCCATAATGGCGTATCAACCGCATCTGGTAAAATTGTTTGTACCCGAATGCCGTACGCCGAAACTTCTTCTGCTAAAGATTCCGAAAAACCAATAATGCCAAACTTAGAGGCGCAATAAGCAGCATCAAAAGCCCGCCCCTGACGACCGGATACTGAAGAAATATTAACGATATCGCCTTCTTTTTGAGCGCTCATTGCGGGTAAAACTGCCTGATTGCTTAAAAAAGTTCCAGTAAGATTAGTTTGTACTATTGCTTCCCATTCCGATAATGGAGTATCGGTTACTGTTCTTAAGTTGTTACCAATGCGTAATATACCCGCACTAGCAATCAAGCAATCAATACGCCCAAACTTAGCTAAGGTTTGTTTAGCCATTTCTTGCATATCTGCTTCTTTGCAAACATTGAGTTCTAAGCTAAAAATATTAGCTGGATTATCTACATTCTTTTGTATTTCTTCGCTCGTCTCGTTGAGCCTTACTCGATTGATATCTACCAATACTACTTTGCCACCTTGGTTGACCAATAAGTTGGCGCAAGCTTTACCTATTCCGCTACTAGCACCAGTAATAATAGTTACTTTATCTGTTAAATTTTTATTCAAAATTTTTACCTCTTTTAATGTTGAATAAATGGAATTAAATGCGGATGAATAATTGTTGTATCGATTGGTTGAGTTGCTAAATAAATAATAGTTTCGGCAACATCATCTACATTCATTACACCCCCATAGCGGCGAACTAAGGCAGTTTGAGCGATCATTGGAGTTTGCACCAAACCTGGAAAAATTGCTTGGACGCGAATACCATAAGAACCAACTTCTTGGGCTAAAGACTCAGTAAAACCTACTACCCCAAACTTAGAAGCACAATAAGCTGGAGCATAAGGTTCTCCTCGTAAACCATGACGAGTAGAAGCGGAGCAGATGTTAATAATATGTCCTAAATTTTGCTCGATCATTATTGGTAAAACTGCACGATTGCTGAGAAATATGCCAGTAAGATTAACATCTAAAATTGCTTTCCACTCATCGTAAGGAAGCGATGCAGTTGGATATGGTACAAGTCGCTCAGAAGTCAATTTTCCTAAGCCTGCACTAGCAACTAATAAATCTATTCTGCCAAAATAATCTATAGTTTTAGTTGCCATTGTAGCCATAGCTTGTTCTTGAGTTACATCTAGCGCTAATCCCAAACGCCCAGAAGTAGGTAGCAATTCTAAAGTTTCATTAATTCGCTGTAAGTTAGTACCCACAACTACAATACCGTAGTTTTCTTTTGCCAAGGCGATGCAGGTAGCTTTACCAATTCCGCTACTACCACCAGTAACTATTGCTATTTTTTTTTGACTCATCAATTACCATTCCTCTGTTGATGAAAAAGCAAATAATTCTTCAGCATTTTTTGATTTTTGTTGCAAAAACTTCCATAAAATATAAACAAATCTTTTGGGCTGAACTGCCGGATGAAAATGCCCTACTTTAGGCATGATTTTAGATTGACAATTAGGTAACAGCTCTTTTACTTTCCAGTAAGTAGGTAAGCAAGGAGAATATTCTCCATAAACGATTAAAGTGGGCATAGAAATTGTGACAAAATCTGTAGCAACAATACTATCTTCATCAAACTCTTTAGTTGCTGTGGTATTATCTATTAAGTTTTGCCATTTTTCTTGACTTCTACGCCCCAAAACTCTATTTTTTAATGAAGGTTTACGGGCAAGTTTTTCGTCATTATCTACAGATTCGCTAGAAATTTGATTTAACTTAGTTAATAAATGAAAGCTAATAAATTCATCATCTGAGGGTAAAGAAGCGCCTTGCTCGATGAGTTTATCTTTCCAAGTTTGCCAGTAAAACCAATCGCGTAATTGCATTCTAGGTTGCAAGCAATAAAACTGAGTATCGGCGATAGTTAAAGAATTGACTTGGCTGGGATGTGCGATCGCATATTGGCAAGCAATTCTCGCTCCAAAACTATGTCCAACAATATGAGCGCTTGCTACTTTAAGGTGAATTAATAACTCCTGTAAGTCTGCGGTCATTGCTGCTACAGTATAGCCAAAACTAGGCATACTGCTATTACCATGCCCTCTAAGATCGTAAATAATGACTCGGTAATGCCTAGATAAAACTGCCGCAATTCCGGGATACCAAAAAGCTAAGTTAGCACCTAACCCATGAATGAGTACCAAGTCTTCACCTTCTCCCAAACATTGGTAGTTTAAAGAGATGTTATTAATACTATCAACAATAGCCTTGGGCATCGGATTAAATAAATTCCAAAGTACAGTTAAAGCAGGTTTTAAAACCTGCTTTTTTAAAGTTTATAAATACACAGATTAGTTTAATCCATATATCCCAATAGTTTTAATTGATCCATTAAGGCATCTTTTTCTTCATTAGAAACTTCTTTTTTGTTATTGTTTGCACCCAATGCTTGAGTTTTGCCTTGATACTTAATTGGAAAGTTCTTTAAAGAGCTTTCGGCAATAATTTCTGGTGGTACTTTACCTTCCAAATCTTTAGGTACAGCTAGTCCTAATAAATGTAACAAAATTGGCGTAACGTCCAAAATAGATAATGGTTCCACTTGCTGCTGAGGATTGATATCTTCACCTCTAGCAATAAAAATACCATTTGGACGATGCGTACCTTCTGGATCTTTGCGGGGTATTACTACATCTTCTGATTTCACAATTGAAACAAACCCGCCATCACGCAACTTGACAATCATATCTGGCGAGTATTCAATGCAAGGCTGTTTGTTAATTTTAGCTTGATTTAACTCTACGTTAACAAAAATTTGTTCGCCATCGGCAGGGTTTCGATAATCTAGTAATTGTTGTTTGAGTTGATAGCAAAATTCGGCGTAATCAGCGTCTTTTATTCCCTTATCAGAGTCATTACTGTTTTTAATGTAGATAGCATTACTACTTGGAGTAGGACAATAAGCCACAGAATTTTTCCAATCTATCATCATTAAATGTTCTTTCATGCGATCGGGTGTCAGCTTGCCATCACCATTTGTTTGCGTTGTTTCTGACCACTGCAAAAATCCATTTTTTGATAGCCATTCATTAATATAAACGACTTCTGTAGTCGCTCCAAATCCATGATCGGAAGTCATAACTACATTAGTATTTTCTCCGGCTAGATTAACAATGCGCTCAATGATACTATCTAGTTCTCGGTAATGATTTAGACATAGCTCGCGGATATGAAGATCCTGCGAGCTTGTATAATTTTTATACAACTGCGGATCTAAAAAACGCCAGAACAAATGCTGCAATTTATCGGGACTATCAAATACAATTGCTGTTAACTCTGTAGGGTCAGTTTCCATCAAATGACACAGTACGTCGGCCCAAGCTTGAGTTCTTAAAGAATGGGTATGTATCCACTTTTCGTACTCGTTAGATTCCAAACCTTGGATACATTTTTTTTCTTCACTAACATCCATCCCTAAATGTTTGTAATTAAAATTAGGCAGAGCCTTCAAAGTATCAAATAAACTAGGAGGATGAGTAGCGCTGCGGAGATGTTTCCAAGGAACAAAACCCGAAATTAAATACCCATCTACAGGTATCGGTGGAGACATTCCATAAAAGTTTAATGAGGTTACGCGCTTACCTTGACGGTTGGCTATACTCCATAATGTTTCGCAGCGAATATTCCGAGAATCATTAAATTTTAAAAATACATTATCGCCCGATGCTTCTGGATGTAAAAAATCATAAATGCCATGAACTTCAGGGCTTCTACCTGTAATTGTTGATGTCCATGCTGGCGGTGTTAGCGGATTAGATGTAGACATCAAGTCACCGTATACACCTTGACTGAGAAAATTTTTTAAAAATGGCATAACACCATCGTTCATTAGTGAGTTTAGAAGCGAAAAAGTAGCTCCATCTAAACCAATCATCAAAACTTTTTTCATAATTCTATAGAGATGGGAGATTGCAATTATAACCTAGAAATAAAAATAGTTTTTTAAGTATAGGAACAAAATGGGAAAATAAGTTTTTGTAAAGTTAATTACTAATTGATATAAGTTAAGTTGCAACTTTTATTACTTCAAAAGAGTGACATCAATAAATGTTACGCTTATGCCTAAAAACCTGCGCTTGAAATCAAAAATTGGGGTTAGGTCTACATTTAATTTGTACTCACCTTTAGCTGTTGACCATTGAGTGTTTTTAATGCTAATTTGAGAACGATCGCCCAAAGTCTGCTGCAATGGCAAGTTTAAGTCACCAAATTGAGCAATAAACGGCAACTGTTGCCATGATTGACCTAAATCGTTAGTTGATAAATTTAATAAAGTTTTAGCACTTTCATTTGCCCCGATAAGTCTACCCTTTGGCTCTATGATTAGTTGAGCAATAGGGCTTGTTTTAAAAGCTGATTGCCAAATATTTTTAGCATCTAAAAGCGTACTCTTATTTGCTGGAGAGTTTTTATTGCTTAACATCAATACATCGTTAGATTCTAACTTGGCTCCTTTACTAAAAATCCGGTGCTTGATACTAGCAGGTACGAACAAAAGCGAGCGACTGACTAAAGTTTCTGCTTTGCCTAAAAAAATAAAACCTAAGTTATTTAAGGCAAAATGAAAGCGAATGAGAATTTTTACTTGCGCCTCGTGCTTAAAATACATAAGTGTATTGCGGCACACTAATAAGTCAAGCTTAGAGATAGGTGCATCCTCAAGTAGATTGTGACGAGCAAAAATTACTCGGCGGCGCAATGTTGGATTAAAGACATAGCCTTGAGGAGTTGGCTCAAAATACTTACTTAAAAGCGCCGGGGGTACACCTGCTACCTCTGAATTGGTATAACGCTGTTGTCGTGCTTGTTTTAAAGCTGCTTCATCTACATCGGTGGCGTAAATTTGCACTTGCTGCAAATATTGCTCTATTCCCAAAGCTTCAACAAATAATAAGGCTAAAGTATAAGCTTCTTCTCCTGACGCACAACTAGCGCTCCAAATGCGGATTGGTTCGTGAGGTTTTTTTCTACTAATAATTTTGGGGATAATTTCGTTAGCTAGATACTCCCAAGCGTCGAAATCGCGAAAAAAACCTGTAAAATTGATGAAAATGGTATCTAGCAAGCAGGCAAGCTCGTCAGGGTGATGTTTGAGATAGTCCAAGTAGCTGCCATAACTACTAATCCCAATTTGGTGCATTCGCACTCCTAAACGGCGTTGCAAGGTTGAGTGTTTGTAAAGGGTTAAGTCACAACCCCGGTTTTGTTTGAGGTATTCTAAAAAATTATCTAGTTCGCGATCGCCCATTATTAAATAGTTTTGCGTCTTCACTAATAACTGCAATACCTTAACGCTGGTACTCAGCTTTTTTAGCTTAAATGATTATTTTAGGCTAACGCAAACTTTAGCCCTTTAGATATCGAATAAACGATTTTCAGGCGATCGCGACCAACAACCCAATGCTATTTAGTCACCTATTAAGGTGTGATATTTTTATTTAGAAACTCGACAACTTCTTTAACCTCGATTTCATCAACATAATCGCCATCGCGCATAAACAAGTTTTGGAAAGGTAAATTTTTCCGGTCGAATTCTTTTTCTAAAGCAACTACAAATTGTACTACATCCAAAGATTCAAAAGCTAAATCTTCCATCAATTTAGTTTCCGCGCCAATTTCATTAAGATCCTCCAGATCCCAATCTGCCGTCATATCTTGAAGTACGTTGATTACTTTTACTTGGATAGCTTCAGTGGTGATTGCAGACATTTCATTTCCTCTTTGTTAAATTAAATTATCTTTGACAAGTAGCAATGACTTCTTCTTGTCCAAAATATATGTTACTTGTAAAAGATTCATTAGCATACAAAATCGTCATCTGTTGACTTTGTACGTTGTAACTTATTACTTGCCATTGCTTAGGATCGCCTTGTAGCCCTACTCCTGCGGCTTTTGCGGCGGCTTCTTTAGCACACCAAGCACCAATTAACAAGGCTGAATTTTTTGATGATGGTTGTGCCAGTAGATCGAGTTCTAGAGAATTAAAAGCACCACTTACCCAATCATCTGTCTGCACTCCATTCAACTTTTGGACATCTATACCAATTTGCATTCCTAATAAAGAAACCGCCGCAACATAACAGTTTTGACTGTGGCTAATTGAAATATCAGGTAACGTAGTTATAGCTGCTAATTCTGGGCAATCTACCCAAGGTTTACCAGAAACTGTGGGTAGAATTTGAATATCTATCGGTGCAAGTTCGAGGGCAAAGTATTGTTTAGCCCACTGACGAATAGCATCTTTAGCAACAATTCTTCCTAACAACCATTCGGTACGCCGCCCGCCTTTTTCTGGCAAACTATACCAAAATTCTCGCTCTTGTTTGTTCAAAACTAAATAAGCAATTGTTAGTTTTATTATTCCACTCAATTCATCTAAAAACTTTGCTGGTAATTCTGCCAAGCGCTGACACAAAATATTAGCTTCGCCCTGGAGATGAGTGTCAGATAAATAAGCACTATAAGGAGATGCAAAACATTCATGGTACTTGGGTGTAAGAGTAATAAATACTTCTTGCAATCCTTCGATTCGAGCAATTATATTACCTGTGGCATCAATAAAATCAAAGTCTGATTCTATTTGTCTTTCGTTAGTAAAACTTATATTACCTTTAGCTATTACCGAACTTCCAGGCGCTAATAATTTGTACTGTTCAAAAGTAGTAATTTGAAAAGGGAAAGTATGAAAATTCATTCCGACTAATTCGGCTACCCAGTAAGCAACTAATTGCGCCGCCGCATCTAATAATGGTGGATCTATTTGAAAAACAGGTTGAGAAATGTAGCCAAAAAAGTTATCAATTCCCAACACTTCTAAATCAGCTTCAATACCATTGCTGCTAACTTGGCGGATATGCTTAACTCCTTGAAAACGGGGCCCGTGAAACATTCCCGTGCTATATAATTCTTCATCAGTCCAAGAGTAACTCTTAGGATTATCAAAAGTAAAACTCTTTTGCGTTGGGGTAGACAAAAACTGATTAGATAGCTTAACAACGCCAGAAAAAACTAAAAGGCGATCGCCAGTTTCTCCATTTACTTGAAACAACTGCACGTCAACAAGCTCAATATCTGTACTAGATTTTTGAGCAACTATATCTAAAATTAGCTCCTCGGCTTCTAATGCCAACCAAGAATAACTCCGAATATTATAAATGCCAGGTACGCATTTATTATTACCATCCAAATAAACCGCAGCTTCTGCCAAAATTTCCATGCTAACAGCAAAAGGAATTACCGGAAGCGGAATTAATTCTGGATGTAACTGAGAAGTTTTACCGCCTAAAGTGTGATCGTAAAGAAAAATATCTGAATTTATCTCAAAAATTCTCTGACAATATAAGTATTGCTCGTTTTGCTCAATTACTTGTCCTATAAATGGAAAATATTGTTGGACATTGATTGTTTGATAATAATTGTCAGCTATTGCCGGAGCAAATAAGCTAGTTGCTATTCTATTTTGAGTTGCTAAAAATTCTTGCATTAAGTCAAAATGCGTACTTAAAGCTGCAAACCCAGAATCAAGTTGAGGAGAAAAATTTGCATTTTCTGCATTTATCGTTACTGGCGGCGCGCTATTTAAAGTTGACGGTATAGTAGTTGTAATTTCTAAGGGAGGTAGAGGAGAAATCGTCTTATTTGTAGACAATCGACTAGAATTTAATTTGCTTTGTATAGCGGCGATCGTCTTTGGCGATAGTTCCATTACAGGCATAGTCATATCTAGTATTGGAGCTATTTTTGGCTGATTATTAGCGTAAGTAGCCGCCTCTAGACTAATAGCGTTAATTTCTCGGCTTTGATACAAAGCTTTAGTATCTGTAGCTACATCATTAGTAAATAAACGTGCTAACAAGTGTTGCAGTTGCTCTAAACCATCTCGGCGCTGGGTATTACTAGCTAAAGCTAGATGGTCGCGTTTTGCTAGAATGTCATCGACAAAAGCCGTCAAGCTACTACTTGGCCCAACTTCAATAAAAGTTCTGACTCCCTGCTCATAGAGTTTTTCAATCGTATCGCGAAATCTGACGGTACAAGACCACTGTTGGGCGGCTAAACTACGAATTGCTGTGCTTTCGGTGGGAAAAACATCAACCGTTGCACAACTGTACAAGCAAGTGTGACTAGCACCAATATCTAAAGCATTGTAGTAAGGGTCAAGAGCCTTAGCAACTTGTTTAAATAATGGTGTGTGATAAGCGCGATCGAAAGGCAAAAGCGAACAAATACCGCCAGTTTCTCGAATTTTCTGGGCAGCTTGTTCGATATCCTCGCTATTGCCAAATAGCACTACTTGATTTGGGCAGTTGTCCATAGCTATATATAACGAGTTGCTACCCTCAACTAGCTGCTGAAGTACGTTGTAATTTACCGCCCCTACCGTTAGTAATTGTCCTGTAGGAATAAGATTATTTGCCTCTAATTCGCGGTAAATGCCTAACAAATTTTGAATATCTGCCATTGGTTTATCGCCAGCAAAACGTACAGTACCGGAAGCCACAAGGGCAGTATTTTCGCCTGTGCTATGACCTAACATCAAATCGCAAGGAATGTTGAAGTCTTTTAGCAATTCATACATTGCCATACTTGCTGTAAACACCGTTGCTGTAGCTGTGTCTACAGCAAATAATTGCTGCACCGCTAGTTTTTCTTCTGCTACCGTTAACCCAAGTGGTGGCGCAAAGATAAATCTACTCGGTGGATGTTCTTTTGTATCGACAAAAATTTCATCTAAAAAATCAAACCATGCTCTAACTTTGGGAAAATACAAGCAGAGGTCAGCTAACATATTTGGATATTGCGAACCCTCACCAGGAAATAAGAAGGCAACTTTTCCTTTGTTAGCAGTGTCTAAGCATTCTGCATAATAAATACCGCTCCGAGTTTGAATTTGCGTCCGGTTGACATCAAGCAATTTTTCTACGGCTAATTTGAGCTTTGTTTGCAAGTCGGGGATATCTTTAGCAACGATCGCCAATCGATGCGTACCAATACTTGCTAGAGAGAGAGTATAGGCAATTTCTGCCAAAGCAACCGAATTAGTCGCAAGTAGGTGCTGAATTTTGTCAATTAGTGCGAGTAAAAGCTTCTTGCTATTCGCCGAAAATACCAATAACTCTGATGCCCATTGTTGATGAAGTAAATTAATCTGCGGGCTATTATATTCTTCTAAAACTGCATGAGCGTTAATACCACCAAAACCAAAAGCATTTACTCCCGCACGGCGCGGTATTTTGCTACCGTTAATCCAGGGACGAGCTACAGTATTGATGTAAAAAGAACTTTTTTCGATACCTAGTTCGGGATTTGGGAACTCGCATATAGTTGGCGGCAATACTTTGTGGTACAGTGCCAGCGCAGTTTTAATTAAACTAGCCGCCCCCGCCGCCGGGATGCAGTGACCGATTAAAGATTTGACCGAACCAAGCGCTCGATGGGGAAGGATGCCTTGGCGCAGTCCGAAATGCTCGGTGATTGATTCAATTTCTGTTTTGTCACCCAAAGGCATACCTGTACCGTGAGCCTCAATGAGGTTGACGGTTTGAGGATCGATGCCGCTTTGATTGTAAGCGCGTTCAAGAGCAATTAATTGTCCTTCTTTGCGGGGAGCTAGTAGACCCAAACCCTTACCATCGCTAGAAGTACCAATGCCCTTAATCACAGCATAAATGCGATCGCCATCTCTTTCGGCATCGGCGAGGCGTTTGAGCGCCAAAACTCCCAAACCTTCACTCAGCAGCGTTCCATCGGCGGCAATATCAAAAGGGCGAATACTTGTGCGCGATAAAGCATTAAGCTGACAAAATATCATGTGGACTTGAGGCGGTGTAGAAGCTTGTACGCCACCCGCCAGCATCAGATCGCAGCGATCGGTCTGTAGTTCCTTAATTGCCAGTTCTACCGCAATCAATGACGAAGCACAAGCCCCATCAACTAAATAATTTGCGCCCATCAAGTCTAAACGATTGGCAATTCGCCCTGTAACAATATTTGGCACTAAACCGGGGGACATTTCGGCTGTAAAAGGCGGGAGGCTTGCTTTAAGTTCTTGGCGAATCTGCGTTAGCGTATCGGCATCAAGATCGCGATTAAGCTGTTGCAATAATTTCAAAGTTTGGTCTACAACCATGCCGTGCTGCATCCAATTACCAAACCCGCGATTGACGTAAGTACCGCGTCCGAGAATAATTCCAGCTTTGTGACGATTAAAAGGGCGATCCAAATACCCTGAATCTTTAAGCGCATCTCTAGATACCTTCAACGCCAAAAAATGGTCAGGATCGGCTCCATCTACAGAATTTGGCATAATCCCAAACTCCATTGGGTCAAATTGTGCCAAATCGCCGAGAAAGCCACCTTTAGACGTATAAATGCGATCGTTTTGCCGAGAATTAGCGTCGAGATAACTATTTGCCCACTTATCGGGAGCTTGAGATACCGCATCAACCTTATTGAGAATATTTTGCCAATAAGCCTGCAGATTCCTAGCGCCAGGAAATAATGCCGACATCCCGATAATGGCAATATCAGTAGAGGAATTCATAATTTATTAGCCAATCGATTAAGAGCAGAACTGCAAGTGCTTTCAACATCTTGGAGGTACAAGTAAACCTGGTTTGCGTCGTAAAAGACCGCATCATAGACAAGGGTAGGACTATCAGAGCTAGGAGCAGAAACAATCCGCAAAGCTAGATTTAAAGTAGTATTTGGGCTAATAGTGCCATAGCGCGTTACCTTACCAAAACGAGTAGGTAAAGGAGTAATATCTTGTTGGACGCGCAAATAGGCGATCGCAATTTGGGGCGCTGTATCAATTACCCCAGGATCGAACAACCAATTGCTCGTAGGCGGATTATTTAACCACTGTTTAGGCTGGCTAGGCTGTACCACCGCATCAACACCTTGCTCGTTTAAGCGGGTAACGCCACTTACTAACGCAAAGCGCTGACCGTGAAATAGATATTGCTCGTAAACTTCCGCCGGAACTAAAGATTTGCCAAAATTTAGCGGTTGTAGAGTATTTGGAGGAGCAGTTTCAAGCTGCGATTTCATAACTACAGAGGCGCGATAGAAAGGAATACGGCGTAGGGGGTCGAGCATTTCTACACTTATTTCCAAACCTTCCGCATCGGCATGACTTGCAGCACGGGCAGAAAACAGCACAGTAGTACCTGCTTTTTCTAACACCAAGCCACGCAAAACTTTTAATTCGTGAATTTCGGCTACTACCCATTCAGACCAAGCCGACTGAACAAACTCGGCTATCCACTCTAAAGCTACCGCCGCCGGAACGACAGGTTTACCATCCAAACAGTGATCTTGAAGATAAGGATCGTTAACTAAAGAAAAAGTATGCTCTAAAGTCACCGTACTATTAGGCTGTAATTGGGGTGTAGTTGCAACGAAAGGCAAGCCGCCGTTAATTTTATCTTCTTTGGTAGCAACTGCAATATCGGTTAGCCATTGCCCTTGTTGTGCTTCCTCCTGTTCCCAAGGAGCGACACCTGCAATAACTTCTACTTCTTTTTTAGACCCATAACGCAATTCATCGGCAAAAAACTGACGACCTGCAGGTACAGAAATTGGGATTACTCCCCGTTCAATAAACTGACGTTTCACCGTTTCGTTAGCCATACCAGGACTGTCCCAAGGACCCCAATTGATCGCCACAACGCGGGTATCTAACGATTTTTGCGAAATTTGCCAAGCCAAGCGATTCATCACCTCATTAGCTGCGGCATAATCTCCTTGACCGCGATTGCCATAACGTCCAGCCACGGAACTAAATAAAACTAATAATTGCAAAGAGTCAAACTTTAGATAGCGACTCAGAATAAACGTACTGTCAACTTTGGTATCAAAAACCGCATCAAAGGACGTAAGACTTTTATCAACAATTAGTTTGTCTTCAATAATTCCTGCGCCGTGAACAACCGCATCCAAACGACCGTAGCGATCGTAGATACTATTGATAAAAGAGCCAAAAGATGACTCGTCGCGGACATCAAGGGCTAAATATTCAACTACTGCCCCCGCCTGACGTAATTGCTCTAAATTGCCAGTAATAGAGCGATTTCGCAACACTTCATCTATTTGCCTTTCTATTTGTACTGGAGTCAGCGCCAATCCTTGCTTTAAGAACACTTGCCGCAATAGTTGGCGATCGCTAATTCCTGCTGTTAGCACCGATTCCACTGCTGGCATCGGCGATTTTCCCAGCAAAATTAACTTCATGCCCGGCACTGCCAATTCCCGCGCAATCTCTGCCGTAATGCCTCTAGCACCGCCCGTAATCAAAACTACCCAGTCTCCGCTAGGACTAAGCCCTCCTACCTCTAGGGACGATTCCTCCCAAAAAGCTGGCACGGTATGAAAAACTGTCCTCACACCTTGAGGATAGCCAACTTCCAGTCGTCCTCCAGGCAAGAGCAACTCTTTGACTACAATCTGCGCCATTTCTGCCGCCGACAGTTTCGCATCTAGATCGACAGCTTTAGCGGTGATATCAGGACGCTCCTTAACTAGAGTTTTCAATAAACCATTATTACTGCCACCTGTAGGCAAACCAGAACCGCAATTACCGTCGCGCCCAAAACTTCCACCTAACAAAGAAGCGGCTAAAACCCGAACTCCTGGCGACTTTTCTAAACCCGTACTAAGTAATTGAAACAAACTTTTAGTATGAGCTTGGGTGTAATAGCGCCAGTCAGCTAATTTTTCTGGCATCAACGTGTCAGCAAGGGGCGACAAGTGAACAATGCCACTAAATGCGCCTGTCTTAGCTACAAAACTAGCCAACCGTTCGGGGGAAGTCAAAACCGACTCGCTAATAATCTCTGTCGTCGCTCCTTGTTGCTGTAATAACGACGCAACAATATCTGCCACTCCCAAACAATCAGCAGTAATTGCCAACAACCCTTTAGGAGCAACCGCCGCCGCTTGTACGGGCAGAGGTTCCACTACGCCTTGAATTATGTAGCGAGGGAGACGCTGACGGATGGTTGTGACTTTCCCAGGCTGTCGCCCTCGCTTTTTAACAGGGCTTCTACTACTTGATTTAGAGTTTTAATTCGAGTAAAACTATCCATGCGATCGCGCACATCTGAAGCGAAGGGTTCGGGAAGATTTTTTTGCAAGCTACCAAAAATTTCCACCCGCTTAATTGAATCAATCCCTAGTTCTGCTTCCATATCTTGGTCTAAACCCAGCATTTGTACCGGATAACCCGTGCGATCGCCTACTAATTTGAGCAATGCTTGTGTAAGTCCCTCTCGATCCATTACTGGAGCGGCTACGGCTATTTCTTGAATCGGTGCTACTGGAGGCGGGCTAATTGCTACTGAAGGACTGATAGTTATGGGCGAAGGAGGTACTACGGGGGGCGAGTTAATGATTGCAGAAGGAGTTGCAACCATCTCTTTTGTGGGAGAACTATTACTTGAATAATGGTTAGCACCGTTAGCCGGAGCAATTGCATTATGACCGTTAGTCCCGTTAGCCGGAGCAATTGCACTATGACCGTTAGCCCCATTAGCCGGAGCAATTACTCCATTATTTCTAACTTGGTGCGGTGCATAGCCTACTTGTGCAGCACCAAGAAACTGTTTCATTACTTGTTCTTGGACGCTGAGAAATTGCCGCATGGTTTCTTGATACGCTTGATAAGCAGCTAAAGCGGTATCGGCGGGCATTGCTGGACGATTTGCGGGCTGTTGTTGAGAATTCATACTTGGGGTTGGTAGAGAAGTTGTTGGATGAGGGGATGCAATTTGAAGGCTACTTTTTGGCGCGATCGGTTCTGAAATTTGCTTATTATGCTTATTAGCGGCTGCTTGATTAGCAGTTTTTTGAGTCAATGGTGGTAGCGAGCCGCTATAACCCACTTCCTCAGAAATCGGTCTAGCACTACCGCCATTAATCATCCAAGTTGTAGGCGGATTAGGTAGTTTACGGGTCGATGCCGCCAAATTAGCTAGATTTAGCTGCTGCACATCTCGCCCTGCAAACAAGGCGGTTAATTGCATATCGACACCAGACTTTATTAATATTCCCAAAGCTGAGAGTAAACCTTCCATTCCTCCACCTTGTCCATCTAAAGACACGGCGGTATGCTCTTTACTTGCTAAAATTTGCCCAACTAAGTTAGTAAGAATATTTTTTGGGCCTAGTTCGACAAATACTTTTGCGCCATCAGCATACATAGCGTTAATTTGGCTCATGAACTGTACTGGACTTAGCAATTGCTTAGATAATTGTCCGCGAATTGCCTCAACATCCGAATCGTAAGGCAGGGCGGTAGAGTTGGCATAAACAGGAATGCGGGGAGACTGCATTTTGACAAGGGCGATCGCCGGAATTAAAGCTGATTGCGCCGAAGCTACTAATACCGAATGAAAAGCCCCAGCTACTGGCAATAGCCGCGCTACAATTCCCGAATTATTTAAGCGTTCTACTACTTTAGTGACTACGGGTTTATCTCCAGAAATCACGCATTGTAAGGGTGCATTTTGATTGGCAATTACTACCCCACGGGTTCCCTGCAAGCGATCGAGCAAGTCTTCACGAGTAGTTTGAACGGCTGCCATTGCTCCAATAGAGGCGGCGCAAGCTTCTGCCATTACTCGTCCCCGCGTTGCCGAAAGCTGAAAAAAGTCTGCTCGCTCTAAAACTCCCGCACAGTGTAATGCTGCATACTCTCCATAGCTATGACCGCATACCATGCTAGGAGCAATTTTTAATCGCCGCATCAAATCCATAAATCCAGCCTCAATAGCGCCAATAGCTGGTTGAGCAATTTGGGTATCCATCAGCAATTTTTGAGTGAGAGTCTCTTGCTCGTCGTTGTAGCTACTCGGTGGATAGATAAACTGACTCAAAAGCCGATCGAAACAAGGTTGTAACTGGCGATCAGCAGTTTCTATACTGGCGCGAATTTCTTTAAAATATAGCGCTGCCTCCCTAACCATATTTGGATACTGCGCCCCTTGACCGGGAAATAAAAATGCTACTTGGGGCGATGAAGGCAGATTGTTATTTAGTTGAATGTGCGATGGCAGTTTCTGGTTGCTTAAAACTAGCTCTAAAGCTGTTGTTAATTGCTGTAAGTCACTTACTACAATAGTCAAACAAACTTTTTTTACTTGGTTTTGAGACTTGAGTGCGTAACTATAAGCTAAATCAGCTAGACGGGGTTCTGCGCCTGCTTTTATTGCTGTTAGTAGGCTAGTTACTTCTTTAACTAAAGCTTCGTAACTAGGTTCGTACATTACTAATAACTCCCTCGACCACTCTTTAGCTCCAGGGGCTGTTTGCTTAAATTCTCCGGTATGTTCTTCTAATACTGCATGAAAATTTGTTCCCCCAAAGCCAAAAGCACTTACACCCCCGCGACGCGGACTAGCGGCTGAATTTAACCAGGGACGAGCTTCTTTTAATAAATAAACAGGACTATCAGGAAGGGTAATTGGCTCTAAGGGATCTGTAACATTTAAGTGTGGTGGTAATACTTTGTGGTGCAACGCCAAGGCAACTTTAATTAACCCTGCTATTCCCGCGCTGCTTTTAGTGTGTCCGATAGCCGTTTTAACAGAACCAATGGCACAAGACTTGACTGCGGCATTTTCGGCTTTTAAAGTTGTTAAAGTAGTTTCAAGTTCAGCGCGATCGCCTGCTACCGTTCCTGTACCGTGAGCCTCGTACATACCCAAAGTATTGGGGGAAAAGCCTGCTTTACGATAAGCTCTTTGCAACGCCCGCATCTGTCCAATTGGTCGCGGTGCGGTCATGCCCAGCCCTTTACCATCGCTAGAACCTGCTACAGATTTGATTACAGCGTAAATGCGATCGCCGTCTCTTTGTGCGTCTTTTAACCGTTTTAAAACTACCATCGCAATTCCTTCGCTAATGGCAATTCCATCGGCAGTTTTGTCAAAACTACGAGATTTTCCGCGTGGAGATAGAGCTTGAGTTTTACTAAAACACAAATAAGCAAAGGGGCTTTGTCCAGTATCTACACCCCCAGCAATTACTACATTACTGCGTCCAGTTTCTAATTCTTTCACTGCTAAATCTATTGCTGCTAAAGAAGAGGCGCAAGCCGCATCTACCGTAAAATTCGAGCCGCCCAAATCAAAGCGGTTAGCGACTCTCCCAGCAAGGACGTTTAACAACAAACCAGGGAATGATTCTTCTGTCCATTCTGGCAAACGCTGCCAAACTTCAGGACTTGGATTATCGACTACGCGGAAAATTTCGGCTCTGGTGGCGTACTGTCCGCCCAAGTCGCCAATTCCACCCCCAGCACCTAATATTACCGAGGTATTTTCTTTGTCAAAATTGCCATCAGCGTAACCCGCATCTTCTAGCGCCCGGCGCACGGCTTCCAAAGCTAATAATTGAGCAGGTTCAATAGATTTGAGCGCCTTGGGCGGAATGCCATAGCGTAAGGGATCGAAAGCTACATCATCTATGAACCCACCCCATTTTGAATACACTTTATCTTTAGCTTGGGGGTCTGGGTCGTAATATAGGTTTAAGTCCCAGCGTTCTAAAGGAATTTCTGTTATCGCATCTACTTTTTGAATAATATTTTGCCAAAATTGTTCGGGATTTTGCGATCGCGGTAGCAGGGTACTTATGCCAACAATTGCAATATCTGAGGGCTGACTTACAACAGTATCAACGCTCTTATCGGCTAAATTTTTATTTAAAAATTCGCAGCTTTTTTTTGCTATCTGCTCGTGCAATGCTCGGACGCTCCCTACTTGATGCTGTAAAGTAGCTACTTGTCCGATCATGTACATCCCGTCATTAATTTGTTTTTCTACGCCAACATTGACAACTAAGCTGTTTTCATCGCGCATCAAGCCTTTAGATGCTATTCTCAATCGCCCCAAAGTCAAGTCTTCTAAAGCATTTTTTACGTCTTCGCTGTCGCGACCATCAGCAATCATCTGCCTGCGCGTTTCGTAAAATTCTGTAGCAAAAGGAGTTAAAACACAACGGCTGGCGTGACCGGGACCTGTTTCTAGGTTAATAGTTTGCGTACAAGCAATTGCTTGATTTTGAAATTCTGGGGCGATCGCACCGCAAGCCACAGCTTCATTAGTAAATAAATAAGCCGTTCCCATTAATACGCCGACTTTAACTCCTAGCGCTGCTAAAGGTGATGCCATCGCGCTGACCATTGCTGCCGAACGAGCATCGTGAATGCCACCTGCAAATAAAATATGAATGTCGCCAGCAATTTCTTTAGGTACTTCAAGGATGGCGGCGATCGCGTTTTCCCACAACACAAAGCTGCTTAAGGGCCCAACATGACCTCCACATTCGCGCCCTTCAAATACAAAACGTTTCCCTCTTTGCTCTAAAAATAGTTTTAATAATCCTGGGGTGGGGACGTGAATATAAGTCGCAATTCCCATTGCTTCTAATTGAGCGGCTTGGTCGGGTCTGCCACCCGCAATCAGGGCAAAAGGTGGAGTACACTGTTTAAGTTCGTTGATTTGTTCGGCTCTCAGGGCTTGGGAAGCAAAACCTAATAGTCCCACTCCCCAGGATTTAGTTCCTAATAATTGCTGGGTTTTTGCTAATAGTTCTTTTACCTGCGTTCCTTTCATCAGCGCCAAAGCTAGTAGTGGCAATCCCCCTTCTAAAGCTACAGCATGGGCAAATTCTGCGGTATCGCTGACCCTGGTCATTGGCCCTTGAACTATGGGGTAGTGAGTTTTGTGAGCCGTCGCTAAAGGCGAACCCGTACTTAAAGGTTGCAACGATTGTGCCGTTTCTATCTGCTCCAAACTTGCTTGTAAAATTGCTTGCACAAACTTACCTGTAGTTTGATAGCGCGATCGCAATCTAGCAGCCATACTTACAGCTTGCCCCATTGGATAGGCTACTAATCCTGGCGTTCCCCAACCAATTAGCGATTGTGCTTGCTGCGGCCAAGTCTTGGCCAATTCTGGTTCTTGGTCTACCTGCTCTGCTAATTGTTGTAGTTGGTGAATAACTTTAAACCCAGGACGAGACAAAACGCGACAACGGGCGTTTAATCTTTCCCCAATTAATACTGCTTCAGAACCGCTCAAATTCGTTAAATACTGTTGCCCTTCGGTAGGTAATGGTGATTCTGGCATTAACCATAATTGATCGTCTAAAATTACCCCCAAAGCTCCTGCCGCTCGGCAAGCCGCCGCCGTATGTACCCCAATACCACCTTGGACAATTACTGGCAATGATTGTTCGGCTAGTAATTTCTGGGCGAGAATAAATGCCGAGTCTTCGCTTACCCAGCCGCCACTTTCATTTCCCCGTGCTACCAATCCCGTAATTTCTATGGTTTTAGAGTAAGTTTCTATAGCTTCAAGCTGACGAATATCAACAATTTCTATCAATAATTGACGTAAGGGATTTACGGGTAAAAACTGTAGAAATTCTAAATTTTCCCCGCTAACTATTAACCAGTGGGGGAACAGGCTAATTTTTGCTAGTAGTGCCTTGCTGGTATTTATCTGCTCGGCTTTTAAGCGCAATCCTACGCCACCAGACGAGCTAGATAACTCTAACAATTTGTCTAAGTTTTCTTGGGCTAAATCTAGTTCGTTATCAAGGCAAAACTCTCGATCTAATATACCTACTCCACCAACTCTGTTTGTAGAAATCGCATTACCACAATGAGCAAGTCCAATTGGATTGAGCGAAAAACAGGTAAATTTCATATTTGTTTGTTTTTTTTAGGGAATAACGAATCATTAGCTTTTAGGTAAATGCTTACTTCGCATTTTAATTTAATGCTAAATTTAGCAATCTATTGCGATCGCCAATTTCTCAAAATTTTAATGCTAACAAAACTTAACTATCCAAGTAGATAGGTTTTTGATCTTGATTACTGTTAAATATTCTCTGTTTTATCTAATAAAACTTTTTTTGTCAAAGATATTGTTATAACCAAGTTGCGTTTGCTTGACCGCAAGTTTATAGATGAAAATTTATTTAAGTTAAAACAGTTTTTTATTATATCCAACCAACAAGTTATTGACGAAGCTTAGTGTTATTAAGTTCCTAAGAATAATCAATAGTTAAATCGCTGGGCATAACCCTTCTAAAAAAGGAACCTCAAAACATTTTTCATGCATAATTGGACCATGCCCAAAATAATCATCCTCTCCAAATAACTCTCCATGATCTGCCGTAACAATTATGTGAGTATTAGCAGGGCATTTGGCAAACAGTTCGCCCATCAAATCGTCAATATATTCAACGCAATTAATTTGTTGTTTGTGCAAGCGCTGCATTTCTGCCAAGTCAAAAAATTTGCTTTCTTGAGAACTTGCTTGAGTCAGCAATAGCTCATCCATTTGCTTGAATACCCCGTGTACTCCAGAAATGCGCGGCATATCATCGCCATTAAGCATATAGGGGTAGTGAGTTTCGCCGAGATTAAAAAAATAAAACCGCAATTCGTCATCGGGAAATTCTACATCGCGCACCATGGAGGCAAAATCATTGTGATTAGGCATCAAAGCATAATCGTCAAAATACCGATTAATTGCCGTAAATTGATTGAGAACGGGCATAGAGACTCTAGCAATTGTTTGATAGCCCAAGTCTTGGAGAACTTTGGGTAAAGATAGGTAAGGTACAAAGGTTTTAAAAGACAAGTCTGATATACCCAATCTATCTACCCATTTGACAAATTCTTGCTTGTAAACTTCTGAAGCAAAAACACCTTTTGGGTTAGTGTGGGGAATCATCCCCATTAATAAGGCGTAATGGGATGGGGAAGTCCAAGAAGCATAACTATAGCGGCGTTCAGCCATACCCAACTTATCCATATTTGGAGTAGCTGCGGCATTGTAGCTATCATAGCGGCAGCTATCCATAATGACGTACACGAGATGATTCGTCATAATTCAATTTTTAAATAAATTACTTAAAGAGAAAATAGCACAAGAAACTAGGAAATTGACCCATGACCTAATTATTTTTTCCCGCAGCTTGCCCACCTAGTCGCCGACTTGCTCGTTGAGAGATTAACGTATTTGCAGATTCTTTGTAACTATCTGCTAAATCGGCCCAGTCTTCAAGGGAAGAATCGTTTAGATTGTCTAAATTATCTAGTTCGTCAAGAGAAGTATCTGATTGAGAAGCAAGAACGCTGGCCGCCCGATATTCTTCTGTGGCTTCCTTAAACAAACCTTGACAATGGTATAAGTCACCCCAAAGTTTATGAATTATTGGTGCTGATTGTGGATTTTTGGGTATAGTTATCAAAATTTCATTTGCTTGAGTTAATAAACTTGCATCTATTAGAGCTTTTGTCAACTGTAGTAAAGCAAAAGATGAAGTCTCACCACGCAAGTCTGTAGCTGTTAGTAAGGTAGTTTCTGCTAACTCTTGTTCTTGTTGCTGCAAATATACTCGACCTAACTGCAAGTAACTAAGCCAATTTTGCGGAGCAATAGTTATGGCAGTTTTAAGTTCTGCAATTGCCGATGGTAAAGAGTTTTGTTTGATATAAGCTTGAGCTAAGTTTAAACGAGCGGGAACAATGCGCGGATCTAAAAGCAAGGCTTTTCTTAACTGTTGGATGGCTTCTGGATACTGCTTTTGTTTAACAAATACTCGTCCCAAAACTACATAGGCTTGAGAAAGTTTTGGTGCTAGGTTAATAGCCTCAAGTAACTTTTCTGTAGCTTTCTCTAAATTACCTTGCCGGAGATAGATTTTTCCAAGTCCAAGCGGAGCTTGAGCAGATAAAGGATCGAGGCGAATTGCCGTTTCAAAATAGCTTATAGCTTGGTCGTACTGCCGTTGTCGAAAATGAGCAATAGCTGCACCCAAATTAGCTTTTTTTGAAGCTGGATGAGCTTGGACTATAGAAGTAAATTGAATTAGAGCTTCATCAAAACGTTTTTCTTTGAGTAAGTTTACAGCTTGTTTTAACTGTTGCTGCTCGTCAATTTCTACTCGTTTTACTTTAGGCGTGAAGGACATAAAATTAGTTTTCAGCAGTTAAATAACTTTAGTAAGTGAATTGATTATGGCACTTGCTTGATTTAAGTGCAATCGCCTGACCGTCGATTTATAAATCTTTAGGCGATCGCATTATATAGTTAGGCATTACTAGGAGTATTAACTAATACTTCACCCTTCAGCATTCTTTGGGCAGCATCTAATAAAGCTTCCTCAAGATAAGGCTTAATAAAGTAACCGCTTGCACCTAATTGAACTGCCATTTGACGATGGCGATCGGAACCGCGAGAAGTTAGCATGGCAATGGGTAAATTCTGAAAATTCGGGCTTTCATGAATGCGCGATAATAATTCTAATCCATCCATTCTTGGCATCTCGATATCGCAAAAGACGATATCGCAAGGTAGCCCATCATTTAATTTATCCCAAGCTTCTTGACCATCGCGAGCTTGTTCGGTGCGGTAGCCAGCGTTATTAAAGGTAATTGACAGCAGTTCTCGAACGGTAATCGAATCATCGACAATCAATACCATTGGTTCAGTTTTCAACGCAGGCCTAAGAGGAATTCTGCCACCCATAGACTCTGACAAACTAATCGGCGATCGCACTAGCTTTCCTGTAGCTAGTGCCATTAATTCTAGTACGTCAGCAATGGGCATAATTCGCCCATCTCCCATAACTGTAGCTCCAGAAACTCCTAGAGGTTTTGGTGCGGGAGCTTCAAACTGCTTAATCACAATTTCTTGCTCTCCCAACACTTGGTCAACTTGCACCGCTATAAAGGAGCTACCACTACGCAGAACAATTAGGGAAATTGTGTCTTCCGAGCGACCGCTACCGTAGATACTGCCACGACTGAGGTGACGATTGTAGGTCAAAAGTTCTTTGAGGTGTCTAAATGGTAATAAAGAGTTTTCCCGCCAAAGAAAACAAGTTTGTCCTTCATCGTTTGTAACTACATCTTTAACTGGAAGCTCGATCATTTGCTCCACACCATCCATTGGGAAGGCAATACGAGCTTTATCGCTTAAGCAGTACAGTGCTTTACAAATACTAAGAGTTAGCGGCAATCGAATAGTAAAAGTAGTTCCTTGTCCTAGAGTAGAATCAGTGCTAATCGAGCCGCGCATCCCCCTTAAGCTGGTTTGCACAACATCCATACCAATGCCGCGTCCAGCAAATTCATCAACGGTATCTTTGATACTAAAACCAGGCTGAAAGAGCAGATTATAAATATCTGTACGAGGCATAGTTTGAGCTTTTTCTGAAGAAATCATCCCTTTTTGGATGGCTTTAGCTAAAACTTTGTCAGTATCAATCCCCGCACCATCATCAGTAATGGAAATAACGGTTTGATTTCCTTGGTAGAATGCCTCAACAGTTATTTTACCTATGGGTGGTTTGCCTTTACTTGCTCGTACCTCTGGGGTTTCAATTCCATGAGCGATGGCATTATTAACCAAGTGAGTCATGGGGTCGTAAAGCTGCTCTAACAGCACCTTGTCAATTAAGGTGTTTTGACCGTTGATGACTAATTCAGCTTGCTTACCGCACTTATAGGAAATATCTCTAACCGCGCGCGGTAATCGACTAGCAATCTCGGCAAATGTTACCATGCGCGATTGCGTTACACCTTCTTGCAATTGAGTTGTGACTTGGCGGAACTGACGAGCTACCTGGTCGGTTTCGTCGGTAACAAATTCGATGTCTGAGGAAGATTCGCGCACCCTAACGATTAACTCAATCATTTGTTGTGTAAGGGTATGGAAGCCAGTGAAGCGATCCATTTCTAACGCATCAAAATCGAAACCTGTAGAGTGAGGGTTGTTGTTATCTGAGACGCTCGCTGGAGTTGCTTCTTTTTTGCGATTGCTCAGGGAACTTTGCAATAGACTGCGTTCGTACAATTCCTGCATCTTGAAACCTACTTCGCTCAGTTGTTGAACTTTATTTAGTAGGTTATCTAAAAATTGTCTCAGCCTTTGTTGGTCTTGTTCTAGGCTATTGCGATAAACGACCAGTTCGCCAACTAGGTTGCTGATATTATCTAAGTGCTTGACTGGCACGCGCATCATTTGTTCAAATACTGCTCGTTTTGGATTAACCGCAGAACTTGGTTCCGATGCGTCTAACACTGGGGAAATACTTGCAGCGCTATCTGTTGGCGAATCTTGCAGAATCGTCGGCACGCCTAAATTTAAAGGTTGTTCTAGCAGCTTGTCTAGATCGTCAAATTTATCTTCTGCAAAGGTTTCAGGATTTTCTAACTCGTGATTGTAAGCAAATTGAGCTTGACTATCGGCCGCCGCGACTGTTTGTAAGTCATCTTCGGCAACAAATAGATTTGCTGCCAATTCGTCGGTGGCAAATACTTCATCGTCCCAAAAGTTATCGCTATTTTCATCGCCGTTTTGGCTTGTGGTTTCATCTTCAAACAAATCGGTGAAGTTAAATTGGGCGTTGGAAAAGTCTTGAATAGTAGTTTGAGTTTCGGCAAACAAGTTGTCGAGAGCCAACATTTCGCTGCGAGCTTCCGTATTCAGGTAATCTGAGGTTAGCTCGGTATTTGTTTCTAGCTCGAATAAATTAGTAGTTTCTTGCTCTTGGAGTTCAAACTCAAACAAATCATTGCAATCGTCAGAAATCGCTTCACCATAAGTATTCCCCAATGGAGCGGGGACAAAAGATTGCCATTGTTCGCTAATGACTATTTCTGTAGCGCGGAAAGTAGCAACTAATTCTTGGGCTTGTTTGAGTTGTTTGATCGCAATCGGCGCTAGAGTGCGATAGGTATTATCAGGGTTTGCGATCGCACTGGCAACAATTTGGCAAAGCTTGCTCCAATCTGGTAAGTTAAATTGCTCGCCTAAATTAATTAATTGCTGACAATATTGCTGGAGTTGTTGGCTAGAAGCTTCGGACTGCGGTTGCTTAAATAGCTCCAACATCTGCCGCAGTTGTAGAGGAACATCGTTTTGAAAAGCTGATACTAAAGGCTGCTCTACATCATCAGTATTCGCCGCCGCGCGATCGCCCTCTGCTAAATGTCGCTCTATTTCGGTAAAAACTGGCTCTATTTTCACCATCAAAGCGCTGGCAATTTCGTCGCTCAAAGTAGCGCGTTCTAAATGCTCCACCGAGGCGCGCAGGGTATCGAACACCTGCAATAGCATTGATTCTAATTGGCGATCGACTCGAAAAAAGTGAGATTCTTTCAAGACTTTAAAAAAGTCTTCCAAACGGTGGGATATCCGCAGAATGCTACTAATTCCGAGCATAGCGGCTCCACCTTTGACCGAGTGAGCGGCTCGAAACAAGTCGTTGACCATTTCCGAGTCTTGAAGCGTGGCTTGCAGGTTAAGCAATCCTTGCTCAATAGTAACTAGGTGGTCTTTAGCTTCTTCAATGAAGTAGCCCAAAATACGCTGTTGTTGTTCTGGCAGCATAGCAATTGTTGGATTTGTAGGGTTTTAGTACGGGAGACAAAAATAGTTTTGGGCAAATGAAGTTTTTTTAAAAGCGTCAAAACTTCAACTATGTAAGGGTTACACCCGGAAGCGATCCACCGAGGTAAGCAAGTCACCAGCTACTCCTGCCAAACTTTGCAAGGAACCGGAAACGCGCTGCGCTTCTTGAGATGTTGCTTGAGCCGTTAATTCTACCGATTGCACGACGGAAGCCACTTGACGAGAAGTTTCGGTTTGCTGCACGGTATCTGCTGTAATTGACCGCACCAAAGTATCAATTCGATTGGATACTTGAACGATATCATCGAGAGACTTTTTGGCTTGTTCTGCTAAGTTTGTACCTTGAATAACTTGTTGAGTGCCTTCTTCCATCGCGGTCATAACTGAACCAGTTTCGTTTTGGATTTGCCTGACGATTTGTTCGATTTCTTTAAGTGCCTTGGCAACGCGATCGGCTAATTGGCGGACTTCATCAGCTACGATCGCAAAACCTCGTCCAGCTTCTCCGGCTCTTGCCGCTTCAATACTGGCATTAAGAGCAAGCAAATTGGTTCTAGAGGCAATTTGTGAAATCAAAGCAACAATTTTTGATATTTCTTGGGATGATTCTGCTAGTCTTTTTACTTTGCGCGTTGTTTCTGCTACAGTTTGTCGGATCTCCATAATCCCCTCTACTGTCCGATCTACCGCTTCACCGCCTTTAAGGGCTGTAGCGGAGGCGGAACGAGCAACAGTTTCTGCTTCTTTAGCGCTTTCGGCTACTCGTTGAATCGCATCAGTTAGCACTTGCACGGAATTTAAAGTGACGGCTAATTGTTCGGCTTGGCGTAAGGCATCAGAAGATAAATCGCGGGCAAAAGATTCGCTATCTGTTGCACCTTTATTTACTTGCTGGGCGGCGGTTTTTACCTGTTGAATAATTTCGCGGAGATTGTGAATTGTCAAGTTAAAGGAGTCGGCTACGGCTCCTAGAACGTCTGCACTAACCTCGGCTTGGACGGTCAAATCTCCGCGAGCGGCTCCTTCGACATCATCCAATAAACGAATTACTTGGCGTTGCAATTCCTCTTTAGCTTGTTCTTGTTCTTGAGCTTTGCGTTGCGCTTCACCAGTGGTTTCTGATAGTCCTTTGACCATTTGGTTAAAATCGGTGGCAAGTAGACCAAACTCATCTTGAGAATAAACGGTGGCTTGAGCAGTAAAGTTGCCTGCCCGCAGAACTTCAAATTGAGCTTTTAAGTCTGCCATCGTCTGGCTGCGGTATTTTGCCGATTTACCTTCCATAACTTTAGTCATCGCAAAACCTGCAAGTCCGGCGGCGGCAGCCATGGCTAAACCACTATTACGTACAGCAGCGCGGCTATTGACTGGAGATAGTAGTTGCCCACCCAAGGCAACAGCAGCAACTACCAAAGTAGAGACAAATCCTACACTGACAGCCTTTAAGAATGGGTTTTTTTCTAAATTAGCGCTGTCCCAAAGATTTAATAAGCTATCTTTGCTACTATTATTGGGGCTGGCAATAGCTGGAGTGTCTTGTTGGTAGCTCGAACTTGAGGAAGGCGAGCTATTATTGATGCTAAATACTTCCCCTTCTTCTTGATTTATCGTTTCGGGCAAGAAAAAACCACTGCTTGATTCATCATCATCCGAGAGTAAAAGCGGTCCCGACATATCTTCTAAAGAAGATGAATCCAACGATGGGTCGTAAGTATCCATGTCTTCCCTAGCATTGGCGGAGCTATGCAAATCTCTAAAGTCGGGTTGATGGTACAAGTTGGCATTGTCGAAGTAGTCAGTAGCTTCAGCTTCCTCGCTAATAGCAAGTTCGTCAGCTTGTAGTGCTGTATGGGAGCCGTTTTGACTTAAAAACCCATTTTGCCCAAAACCAGGTTCTAAAGAGATTTGTTCGTCACTATCAGTAATATTTTCCATTGCTTGGGGATCGAGCAGATGAAACTGCTCGAAGGCAAATTCTTGGGACAAGGTATCTTGAGGCTTGCCAGCAGTTAAAAAAGTTTGGTCTTCACTGCTATCAATGGGTGGCAACTCTAGAAAATTATCCTCCGCATTGATACTAAAAGGCTCCTCTATAGAATTGGAGATCGAGGGTTTTTCACTTTCTCCTTCTTCAAAAGATCGATCCCAAGCAAAGGGGTTAGCCGAAGTTTGCAACTCATTACTAGCTAAATTGGAGTTTTCAAAATCATCACCAAAAGGCTGCTCTAAAAAATGGTTGTTGCCATCAAAGCTAGGATTAGTAGAGTCTGGGGCTAAGGGTACTGAATTTTGTACCTCTGTAATCAAAAATGTGTTTTCTAATTCTGGTTCCTGTAACCCTGATAGATTTGATGACGTTTCTTGTGCTTCGTATTGATGGACAGCTTCAAGCCCACTACTAGCGCAATCAATCAAGTCTCGGTCGGTTGTTAAGTGCAGGACTTCTTGGTATTGGGCTTTGGCGACGTTGTACTGCTCTAAAATGCAGTAAATATGACCCCGCAATAAACGGCTGCTGGGGTCGGTGGGAAAATGCTCTACCAGTTGGTCAACTAGGGTTGCCGCTTCTGAATAGTTGCCTTGAATGTAGGCTTTTTGCGCTGCTTGGTATTCTTGTTCGCGATCGTTGCTTGATGTCATTTGCCCCTCTGCTTGCTGAGATTTCATGCTAGCCATAGCTCACTTTGTACGATTGCTCTTTGATCCAGCAGTTGCAGGCTTTTGTTGGTAAGCTCGTCTAGCATCCACTCACCCCGCAAGAAGGATTTTGCTGTACTGTCTGGAATATTTTTTTGTTGTATTTCTTCTACATTTAGCCATTCCATGCCGATGATGCGATCGACGGCCAACCCCACCATAATGTCTTGTTCTTCAACGGCGATTACAGAAATCTCCGCTCGTTCGGTATTTAAAGCATTTGGCTCGCCCAGAAAGTAGCTGAGGTCGGCGACCCAAATTACTCTACCACGCAAGTTTAATGTCCCTAAAAGTGCATAAGGTGCGTTAGGAATGGGTGTTATTCGATCTAAAGGCGCGGCAATTACTTCGCGAACTACCGTTGCGGGTAAGGCAAATTCTCGCTCGGAAGCTACGTAAAAACGCAGGTATAGTTCGCCTTCTTTGTTTTCTAAGTCTTGAAACTCAGTTAAATGTTGCTTTGGGCTGCTACTGGTTAAGGAATTAGTTTCCATCATGCCACCTCGTTTTTAACCTCGGAGTAGTTGTTTGACGGTTCCTACCAATTCTTTTGGTTGAAACGGTTTGACGATATAAGCATCCGCGCCTTGCTTCATCCCCCAGTAGCGATCGAATTCTTCGCCTTTGGAGGAACACATTACCACGGGTACGCCTTGGGTTTTGGGGTCGGTTTTTAGGCGACGGCAAACCTCGTAGCCATTCATTCTGGGCATGACAATATCGAGAACTACTATATCTGGACGAAAACTTTGGATTTGTTCCAAAGCTTCCATACCATCAGTGGCGATCGCTACTACTAAGCCGCTACCTTTGAGGAGATCGGTAATCATCTCCCTTTGAGTAATACTATCTTCTACAACTAAAACTGTACTCATAACTGCTAATTTGCTTTTTGGGTCAAACGTTCCCAATTGAGAACGAACTACCATAACTTATCGTAAATAACGTTTAATCATTTAAGTAGCCGACTAGAATGGATACTTTTTGATTAAATAGTAACAATGAAATTGTGCCAGCTAATTTTTATATAGATTTTTATTTCATCGTACTTTCAAGTAACAATGCACCTAGCGTATTAATAAAGGATTTTAGAAAAGTTAAAAAACTATAAGTTAAATATTCTGTCCCTAAGCTGAATCCGCAACTCCGGTAGAAATTTAAACTAACGTTCCTAACCAAACTACAAAACAAACTTAACGCTACCCATGCTATGGTTCCAAGCGAAAATTCACTGAGAACTCACTTGAAATAGATTGAAGTAGGCTTTTGTATCGGTGAATGTACGTAGACAATAGCTGGGTTTAGAGAATTATTGTGGGAGTAATTTATTTAACAAGTGTTGGGGAATCAATGATAGTACGGAAGTTTAAATATTTTTCTATTAATACTAATAATTGTTGCTCGATAATTGGGGCAATCAAATAATCTGTAGCTCCAAGCATTCGGGCTTTGATTCGTTCGATAAAAAGGTCTTTGCTACTAAGTAAGATAATTGGCGTAGAGCGAAAAACACTAGAACGTCGGAGCATAGCACAAAACTCGTAGCCATCTAGTGGAGACGACAGTGCCAAGTCACAGAAAATTAAATCTGGCTTGATTTGAAATAGCACGTTAAGAACCGTACTTCGATCGTCGAGAAAGATCGCTTCTATTTTTTGGTGGTGCTGGCTCAAAATAGACTTGAGAACTTGAGAATTCGCTAGAGATTCAGCAATACAAGCAATCTTAAAAGGTTTTGGTAGAGAAAATAATTGCGAGAAATCGGTACTGAAAGCGGTGCTACTGACGGTGGGAGAAATCAACTGTACCCAACCTTTTTGAATAAAAGGATAAATTGCTCTAGCAACGGTTACTAGCTCTCGATTGAGATAGCGGGCTAATTGGCGCAGAGAAGTTTTGCCGTCAGCCCAATGCTCTAAGTGGTTGATAGTAGAGGCGGGCAAATATTGATGCAACTGTAGCTTGTCTGTAACGATTGGACACTGGGCGCAGGAAGTAATGTGGGGATGTACTTGTTTCCATTGTTGCATTTGCTGCATAATTTTTATGACGGTCGAGCTAATTTTTAAAGTAGTTAATTGCGGTACTAAGGCAGGAGCGTTTTCAAAAATAAACGTACCTTGATGTAAACTGAGCAAGTCAAATAGCGTTTCATGAATAATACTGTGAATAACTTTGCGTCCTTGACTTGGAGTTAGGAAGTTATGTTCTAGTAGCCCCCACAGGTAGGTATATTCAGGAATATTGTAGGTTCCCTCGCCGGAAACTTGTAAATTGTCAAGGACAGAAGCGACTTGATAACGGCGGAGGTAGTCACGCAGGCGAAATAAGTTGGTGCTGCTATCAGTGGCGTAGATAATTTGCCCGTTGAGGAAAAAGACAAACCAAGAACGAGTTGGCAAAGATGAAGAACTGTGTAATCCTAGGCTTGGATCGATCTCTCGATTAGGAGTTACGCGATCGCCATAGGCTTCCACAAGCAGTTCGCCAGTTCGCTGACCTATCTCAATCAACTGGAGGATACTGCGGATATCAATTTCATTAAGGTTGCCTTGCATTTAACTAATCGCTCCCATTATTTCAATTGGTGTTATTGTCTGAGTTAATTTTGCCCAAGGTTAATAAAAATGTTTATATAGAAGTAAAAATTTATCCAAAAGGTAGGGGCAAAAAGTTAAAAAGAGTTTGGCTTTGGTGGCAAAACAAGGGTAAAAAGCGATCGTTATTTGATGGGCAGCAATTTGACCCGACGGAGGTTTAATTATGTTACTCAAGTTTGAGTGGTAATATGTAACAAATAGTTGGCAATTAGTAGTTATAGAGTTTATTTAGTAGCAATCCTGGCTCAGTCAGTCCAAAATAAAAGCAATATAATTTTGCGCTTAGTAGTTTGCCAGCCAAAATAAAAGGAGAAAACTTCTTTGTCTTGCTTTTTAACTAAGTTTAATGCAAACAGAATAAAAAATTTTTCTCAAGTAAGGTTTGAACCCAAGATCGGGCATCAGGTATATTTAAGAGGGCGATCGGCGTGCTGTATTTAGCAGAAGTACAAAAGCAAAAAAGTAAGACTGGATTTATGGGAGCCGCGAAGGTGGAGCTAAAGTTGCTTGCTTATCAACGACCAGATCAAAGCTGGGCGGCGGTGCAGGGAGAGGAAGCGATCGCAGCCGAGGAAGCTAACAATTTTAATGTTGGGGTATTAGTATTAGCTGACTTAAATGCTAATAGACAAGCCCAGCAAATCCGCGAGGCTGGTCGACCTTTGGTAGGAATACTGCAAAGTTTTTCTCGCCAGATGGAAAAAGCGAAAGCTCAGGAAGAAGAAATCGAGCAGTGGAAGCAGTCTTTAACTTACCAAAGTGAAGAATTAAACCGCCGCAATATGGAGTTAGAGGGGCGGCTAGATCAGCTACAGCATATAGAAGATGACTTTGCGCATTTAGAAGTGCAAAAACAAGCATTTGCAACGGCGCAAACCAACGTAGAACAACTGCAAGCGGAAGTTGAGCGCAGTCAGACTGAATTAGAAGGTGCTTGGGAACACTTGCGGGGCGAACAGCGCCGCTTAGAGGAACAGCAAGGCACAATGCTAGATGACGGCACTAAGCAGCAATTGCAACAAATGCTCGATCTCCTAGCACGTAGTGTGGAACCAAAAGCCGCCTTAAAAGAACAGCTAATTGGTTCTACAGAAATCGTCAACGAGCAGCAAAATATCTTGAACTACCACTGGCAGCAATTTGAGCAGCAACGGGCTAACGCCGAAGGTCAGCAGGGAGAAGTAGATAACCTCAAGGCTATGTTGACTAGCCGTCAAACCCAGTGGGATGTAAAACAAAAGTCTTTAGACGCGGTTTTAATAGAATTGCAGGTACACAAGTCTACGCTCAACACCAAGCAAGAAGACGCGCAAATTCTCGGTATTAAGTTACGCAAGCAAGAAGAAATTTATCACCAGTTGCATCGCTTAGTGGATCTGGCTCATCTTGATAGCGCTCAAAGTGTGGATTTGGACGCGCTAGAAAATATGTCGTTAGACCAGCTACAGCAAGTAATTCAAGATTTGCAACGAGATTTGGCAGGGGCTTCTCGGTTTGTCAACGATCAAGAAGAAGAACTCAGCTTTTTGCAGCAAAATATTGACGAGTTACAAGGAAAGTTGAGCCAAACAAGGGATAGTGACTTATCTAGGCTAGAAACTGAATTAGCCGACGAGCGGGATACTTATGAATTTTTGAATCAAACTTTAGTCGGTCAGCGTCAAAACTTGCAAGAGCGCAAACAATTTTTAAATCAGCATCAGTCGGTGCTATGGCGACGGCAAGGAATTACACCTGCTAGCAGACAAGAGGACTATAAAATTGATTTGAGTCCAATTTTGGTGCAAATAGACGCAATCAAACAGCAGCAAGCAAAAGAACTGCAAAAGCTAGAACAAGAAATTACCCAGTTGGGGGCGCATATTCAGCAATTGCAAGAGAATGTCTCGCAGCAAACTAGCGCCCAGCAATCAATTCGTCAGCAGTTGCAAGAATTAGCAGAAAATTTGCGATCGCAAGTAGAAGTAACGGCTCAGGGTTGGGGTAAAGTGCATCTTTATCAAGAAATGCTTCAACCAGTTCAAGACAATTTAGATGGGTTGAAGCAGAAGTTAGCAGCGATTTCTGCTAATATCGAAAACTTGCAAGTTCCTGACGAGCAAATGCAAGTAGAGCAGATTCGAGAGAAATTATTGAGCAATGCAATTTAGGGTAGGATTAAAACGATCCAGCCATTTTCTACTTTAGCGATCGCGCCGCCGGCTAAAGGATCGGTTTGGGTTTTATTAGGGGCAGAAATTAGGGCAATTAGTTTCTCAATTCCCTCGAAGTTAGGACTGCGATCGAGGGCTTGCTGAAGCAGTTGGCGCAAAACTCGACGTTGCAAGGCTAAGGGTGAAGCTTGCAATACTTGGCAATTTAGTTTTAGCGGTTCAGTGGGATGACGAGCTTGGGCGTACAGTTGGTGAGAGGCAAGCTCTAAATACTCTACTTCGCAATGTAATAGTTCGGCAGTTTGAGCTAGGGCTATTTCTACTTGGGGGTTAAAGGTATGCAAATAGGGCAATAATTCGTGACGAATCCGATTTCGGGCGTATTTCAAGTCAAGATTTGTGCTATCTTCCCAAACTGGCAACTGCATAGCTTGACAAAATTGAGCAGTGGCGGCTCTTTGAATTTGAAGTAGAGGACGAATTAGTTGTAACTCACAGTTAAGCTGACGCTGCCAAGTTAGGGCTTGTAACCCATCGGCTCCACTACCGCGAATCAAGTTGTAGAGTAAAGTTTCGGCGCGATCGCTGCTAGTATGACCAGTAACAATGTATTGGTAGTCATGGGCTATGGCGATTTTACTAAGAGCTTTGTAACGCCATTGGCGAGCGGCGGCTTCGCTTGGCAAAGAACGGTCAGTAGTAGCGCCGTAATAAGGGATTGACCAGGAGTTAGCTAGATTTTTGACATGGAGGGCATTAGCCTGAGAATCGGTGCGGAGGCGATGATTGCAGTGAGCGATCGCCAGCTTCCAGTTCCATTTCGGTTGCAAGTCTATTAAAAGTTTAATCAAGCATAAAGAATCTTGACCTCCAGAAACGGCAATTAGTAAATGCCGATCTTTAGGCAAAAGATGGCGTAATCTCAAAGTACGGTGCAATTGGGCATGAAGTGGTGTCCAAGGAGCGCGACTCATTTTAAAACTGAATTGGTAACAATAAACCTACACCAATAGCCAAATCGTTATCTGCCCGAACTCGCAAGGTTTCAAAAGGTGATGAACCAACGCGGTTAGTTAGATAAGCTTCTAGTTGGGGAGTATTTTCAGAAACCCCAAATAAAGTTGATGGTTGCCAGCGCAAGCCTACAGTCCAAGGAATAGCATTTTCTAGAGTGTCGCCAGTAAAAGCATTACCATCGCTGGTAAAGTTGACTCCTGCTTCCGCGATCGCCTCTAAATTGCTACCAATCGCTAAAGAGCCGCCTAAGTTGAACCCAGCAATTTGCAGACCATTACGTTGAATAAATCCCAATGTAGGAGTTAACCAAACAGCACTACCGCTTGTAAATTGATAATAGAGGGGTGCAGAAAGAGTAATAATAAATAACTCCCCTTCTCCTTCATTACTAAAAGCAAATCCACCTTTGTCTAAATCTCTTTGCTCAAATTCATTGCGATTGTCATTAATGAGGTTGATTAGCACGTTGTTAGAGCGTGCTAAGGTGGCGACACCGCTTAAAGTAAACGGATCGCCATCGGCTTGATGGAGAAATCTAATTTTGCCGCTAAATCCAAATTCTGATTCGTCTACGATGCCAGAAACGTAGTCAAGAAAGATCCCAAATTCTAGGTCGTCTAAAATTCCATAGCGCAAAGAAGTTAATAAACCTTGACTTCCACCTGCGAGATTGAGAACTGCTTGACCACTGGCTACCGTACCACCATCTAAAGAGGCAAATCCAGCTTGGCTGCTAGGTGGTGGCTCTTGGGTAGTACCGTAGCTTTGGGCGTAGCTGCGATTAGCGCCCGTAACTCCTGGTAAAAACGTTACACCCAAACCCAAAGAAGTATAAGCGCGATCGCTGATTACCGACATTGCTCCAGTATTGCCTAAAGAGTTGGATACAAATACATCCGTTGCCAACCGAGGATTGACTAGGTAGCGCAAGCCTGCATTAAAAGCAACAGTACGAGCCGGGAGTCCAGTTTCGCGATTAATAGAGTTATTGCCTGTAAAAGGTACAAAAGCATCGCCCCAGAGTAAAAGCCGGGGTAAAACTCGATAAGTAACACCTGCAGCTACACCAAAAACTGTGCCAAAAGATTCAGAATCGGCGGTTGGTGGCGTTCTAAAATAAAGAGCGTGGCTGTCAGGCAAAAAAGCAATTTTTGGAGATAGGGTGAACTGAGCGCGATCGCCTGAAGAAATTGTATAAGGTAGTTCTAGAGAAGTAACAAGTCCGCTATTTCTGCCTTGGTCGGCAATAATTCCAGTGTTAGCATCGGTAAATCGGTAGGGTCGTCCTTGTAACCCGGTTGAAACGGCAACTACGCCGCTAATGGCTTGGTTCCCCGATGGGCTTTCCCAGATTCTTTGCTTGCCTTGAAAAGTAATTTCTTGAAAAAAGTTAGGGCTACTACCATCAGAGTTGATTCTTTGGACATCAAAATTTCCTTGCCGACCGGGCCCTGAATTATCTACAGTTTGAGCATCAAAAGTTAATTCTAAGTTATCGGTTACGCCCCAAGTAATGCCGATGGTCGGCTGACCTGTTAAACCAGTTTCGGCGGCACTGCCTTCGGGGAAAGATTGGCGGTAACGGAAATTAACTAAAATCTCGCCTTGACGTAGTTGTTCGGCGGTGGTCAATACTGGGTGACGAGTTTCTAAAGGCGACTTTTTTTGGGGTGGCGGTGTCGATTGGGTCAATAGCAGAGGTGCTACTTTTAGCTCCTGGCTGGCGGTGGCAGGTACGACCTGCGTACTGGAAATCGTTCTAGCATTGGCGATCGCTCTTGCCATTGCGATTAAGTTTTGCGGCGATGCTTGCTGTTTGACCGTGTAAACTTGCCCTTGTTGCTCCCACATTATTGATGAAAGTTCGCGACTGGTTAACAGATAACCTCGCAATTTTTTACCCAGAGCAATAGGTGTGGCTGATGCTTGATACTCTTTTAACTGGTTTGTAGCCGTAACTAATTGACGATCGCTTGCAGTTATACTGCCTACCATGCAAGTTTTGATTTGCTCGGAGCAGTTAAATATATCTACAGTCACAGACTGCTCTGCGGGCGTAACTTGGATATACCTGCGATCGGGCTGACCTACATGAGTCGCGAACCAATCAGGAGAGGGTAGGCGCATCGTCCAGCCAGAGGGCAGACTGCTACTAATTAGTTGTTGCCAGGTATCGCTAACAGGCACGGCAGATACTTCGAGGGCCATACTGCCTACCATACTTAAAGCCGATGCCATTAATAGCAAAGGACGTGGAGCGGTTTGATATTTCACTTTATTTAATGGTTCATGAGTTAACGCTGGGAGTATGTGCTTTGTAATAGTAGTAATTGTACGCATTACCACTATGTTTTTTCACACCATTAACTACCAGTCCCAAGACATTAGCGCGAGAAAGTTTTAACCCATCTAACGCTTGTCTGACAACAGTCCGGTCAGTTTTACCCATTCTGACTACTAAGACAATTCCGGCGGTATGAGTTGCTACTATACTGCTGTCGGCAAGTCCTAAAATTGGCGGCGTGTCGTAGATAACTAAATCAAATTCCGTCCGCAATTGCACCATAATATTCTGCATCTTCTTAGAGGAGAGCAATTTAATCGGGTCCGGGGGAATTTGACCAGAGGCGATCACAAATAAGTTATCCCATAAAGGCGATCGCTGAATTGCCTCGTATACAGGTAAGTTGCTAGAAATAATGTTGCTCAGTCCCTGTTCGTTGGATAGTCCTAACCGAGTATGAACTTGAGGTAAACGCAAGTCAGCATCTACTAATAGCACTCGTTGCCCCATGGCGGCGGCGGCTTGGGCTAGTTGTACCGATACGGTAGATTTACCATCGCCTTTTTGAGCGGAACTAACCACCAAAGAATTTATTGGCGTATCCGAACCCAAGAAGTTGATATTGGTATGCAGAGAACGAAAAGCCTCCACAAAAGGAAAATACGTTTCATTTTGGGTGTTGCTCATACTAGGCAACACCAATTTATAACCTTCTGCTTTCTTCTCCACCTTGGCTTGAGCTAGGGGTGCTAGTTGCTTGAGACCTTTGTTAAAAGGAACTATCCCGAGTAGGGGCAATTTTGTTAAGTCTCTCAGGTCTTCAGGAGTGTGGAAAACGTTATCTAGCCTTTCTGCAAGTAACGCCGCCGCTATTCCTGCCATAATTCCAGCGATCGCACCTAACACTAAATTGCGTTTAATATTTGGCGAAATCGGCTCTTTTTCTACTTTGGGAGCGGCGATTACTTGCCAAGGTATTTCATTTTGGGCATTTTCTATCTGTAAAGATTCGCGTTTTTCTAAAAATCGATTCAAGCTTTCGGTCGCTACTTTTAATTCTCTTTGCAAGTCTGTATACTGACGAGCTAAAGTTGGCAACTGCTCGACCGAGCGATTTAGTTCATTTTCTGCGGCGCTAATTTCTGCCAAACGGACTTCTAATCCACTAATTTTGGTAGATAGCTCTACTAATTTATTGCCTAGTACCCTTTGCGCCTCTGCCTTTAATACTGGAAGTAAGTTTTCGCGTTTTTGGCGCAGTGCTACTATATTTGGGCTGTCATCTTGAAATCTAGTAGAATCTGCTCCAATTTGGCTTTCTATATCCCGCAGTTGACCAACTAATTTTTGATAAACAGGCGCTTCTTTAAGGGCTTGAGCGGTATCCGATCGCTCTTGAGAATTGGTAGCCGCATAGAATGCTGGGTTATCGGCGAGGGCTGCACCAGATTGGGCTTGAAAGCTTGCGTATAACGAACGGGTTTCTGCTAATTCTTTTTGGGTATCCAAGCGTTGCAATTCAACATTATCTACTTGCTGAGATAGTTGTTGGGCTTTTACTTCTGGATCTATAAAGTTGTATTGTTGTCTAAATTGTTGCAGTTGCCTTTGGAGGCTATTGACTCGCAGTTGCAGTTCTGGTAGCTGCGAATCCACGAACTGAATTCCCTGGCGCAGGTTGGTTTGCCGCTCTTGGAGGCTGTATTTTAAATACTCTTTAGCTAACTGCTGTAAGATAAATTGAATTTTTGCTTTGTCAGTATCTTGATAACTAACTTCTAAAATTTTTGTTTTTTCAAAACGTGCAATGGTCATATCCTTCAGCATTGACTTGTATTCAATGTCTGGGTAGCGCTGAGATAATTGGTTAATAATTGGGGTCATTAATTCAGGGCTTAATAAAACCTGAATTTGCGTGCTGTAGTCTAAACCCTCTTGCTGTAAATTAGAATTCACACCAGGAATTTGCGTAAGTCCTTCTAGATTATTTTCTGTAGTTACAGGCTCAACTAAAAGCCTAAAAGTGCCTTCGTGTTCGGGTTGTTGCGTAAAAGTCCAAAACCCAATACCCGCAGCCAGAGAAATCGCCACGCTCCCAATTACTGCTATTCGGCGGCGAATTATTGTTACTAGCTGCCGTAAATCTAAGTCATCGCTAGATTGATGAGAATTATTGGGTAAAGAATTTGTATAAGTTGGCAGCGATGGCTGTGAATATTTACCATTTTTTTCAAAGCTTTGTGGCTGCGTTCGTTGTTGCTCTTCCATAAATTAGCTACTAATTAGCGATCCGGTGAAGGACAATTTTTTTTCGTAATTCAACTGTAAATTTCCATTAGTTTAGCGTTCAATGTCTTCTTTTTTAGGAATTTCTGTAATATAGGTAAGGTCAATTGCAGAATTTACCTCCTTAGCTGTATTACTAGGTTGTTTTTGACCGCTCGCTGCATTACACAATAATTTTGAATATTCAAGAGCAATAATTTCTGGTGTAAAGTTAGACTCCAAATATTGTCGTCCTGCCGTACCCATATTAGTAGCTAGTTCTCGATTTTGAGCAAGGTGACGAATAAATTTTGCCAGCCCTATACTGTCTCCGTTGTTAAAAGTTACACCGCAATTAGCCTCTGATAAAAGCGATTTCAAGTAAGAATGTGGTTCGCAAATTGCTGCTACGGGACGACCTGCCGCTAAGATACCATAAAGCTTGCTAGGCGCAACTAATCCTTCCATTCCTGCACTAATACTGACTAAAGCTAAATCGCAAGCTGTCAGTGAATGGGGCAAAACGTGCTTTTCTTGGTAGGGTAAAAATCGACAATTAGGCAAATTTAGTTCGCTAACTTGTTTGACGCAAATTTGCTGTTTTGCCCCGCCGCCGATAAACACAAATTGAATGTCCTCGTGTTGTAGTTGCTTGGCTGCGGACATAATTGTATCCATTTCATGGCAGCGACCCATGTTTCCTGAATACATTACAGTAAATTTATCTACTAATCCATGTTTCTGAGCAAACCAGTTATCTTCTTTGGCAAGGGGAACAATCCAATTTGGGTTAGCCCAGTTATGAATTACAGAAATTTTGTCTCTAACTTCTGGGCATTTAGCTTGCACTCGTTCTTGCATAGTGGAACTCAATACCACAATACCTTGAGATTGTCGCCAAATTTTTTTATTTAGCCAATTCCAGCTTTGCACTAACCAGTTTTTGGCAGAAACAACTTTTAGTTCGACAGCTACATCGGGATATAGGTCATAAATTAGACATATGTAAGGCGTACCAAAGCAACGGTTGGCAAGATATCCTAATACTTGCAGAAAGGGTGGGGCGGTAGTTATTAATAAAATATCTCCTCTACCTGCGGCTTTGAGTAAGTGCAATCCCGAGCGCACGCAAAACAAAATTCCGTTAATTGCTTTACCGCGAATGCGTGAATTCCATAATCTAGCGGTGCGACTTCGCCTAATTATCAGTTTATCTAAACGCTCTTTTAGGGGAGCAGAATCTTTCTTAAAAGCATAGCCTGGTTGTCCTGTAAATACTTTTACATTGATTCCCAGCTTTCCTAATTGAATTGCTAATTCTTCAATTAGTTGCCCTGTAGCTGCATAGTCTGGAGGATAAAATTGGGTAAAAATAGATAGTTTAAAATAACTATGTATTTCCGACCTATTTTTTCTATTGTCATTTTTTTGCTTTACTATTTTTAGTTTAGTTGGAGCAGGTTTTGACAAATCTTTCTCTAACATTCGTAACTTCCCAGCCCTTAATCTTTTTGATTATGTTCTCATGCACTGACAAATGTTTACTACTATTTACTATTTTTTTGCCTAATTTTACTAAAAATATTATATCTATGCCGCGATTATTGCAAATTGTTTGTTTATAGAAAAATCAGAAAAAAGTAAAAGATACAATCATATCAATGATTGCAACTCAAAAAATTGCAAAAGTTGAAAGGTAGATCTGCACAATAAAAATTACACAAGGAATTTAGCTTACATTCTCTTCTGAGGCAAGTGTAATTTTACTGAGAATAGCTTTTTTTTTGATACTAATCATTAGTAAAATCTACGGTAGCACGAAATACATTTGTATGCCTCATTATTGCTAATTAGGGCTGAAGGCCAACAGCAAAATCTGCATAGTTTCCAAAGTTTTGTAAACAAGCTGTAAAGTACTAAACTACAACAAAGTAGAAGCCAATATTAAAATCAAAATTGGTTTCGTTTACACTATACTCGTTGTCTGACACCTAAAGTTTAGCCGAAAAAAACAAGTATTAAATTATACGTTGCTTTAGCGGTTGAGCAGGGTTGCCAGCATAGATAGTCATAGGCTGAAGATTGCGCCCAGTAACACTAGCCAAAGCTAAAACCGCTCCTGCGCCTACGGTAACGCCAGGTCCCACCACCGCCCGCGCGGCGATCCAGCTACCTTGTTCTAAATGAATAGGGGCAGGAATAAGTTTAAAATTGCGATCGCTATAGTCATGATTTCCCGTACATAAATAGGCATCTTGAGATAGGCAAACATGGCTTTCAATTGTAATTGAAGCAATATTATCTAGCCAAGCGTTTTCACCAATCCAGACGTAATCACCGACAATCAAGCGCCAAGGAAATTTTATTTGCACGCCGGGTTTAATGGTTACTTGTTGCCCAATTTTTGCGCCAAAGCGACGCAAAAGCCAAACTTTGAAGTCAGTAGAAGGCAGCCAATAACTACGAAATAAGGGCGAACCAATAAAGTACCAAAGAACTTGTTGAAGGAGCGTTGCGCCGGGGGTATAAGTGCCAACCGTGTAATTATCTAGACGCATTAAGCTGTATTTACTCGACTTTTGGGAAAGAGGATAGTTAAGAGTAGCTGGACTAAAGACGCTATTAGTTTATCTTAAACGTGCCGGGGAAATAAACATTCTTTTTACATTCAGGGATACTTGCAAAAATGCGATCGCCCATCGGTAGGTAATCGTTGGCTTGTAAGTGTTCAATGATTATATTATTGTGTTTTGAAACTAGCTAAAAATGTTAATGATTCAACTTCTACGCTCGCCCGTAGCAATTCTATATCGGTATTGCCTAAAAGTTTCTATACAACCAATAGTTAAGTATGGGAAACAAAAGCGATTAAATTAAATAAGTCATGGAAATACAAGTTAGATATATTGTTGGGATTATTTCGGCAATTGTTTTTTTTATAGTTATAGGAGAAATCTTTGCTAAATACTTTCTAGGATTGGGTACACCGCCGCTTACAGTTGTGCATTCAACTATTGAGTATATGTATAAGCCCAATCAAGATGTGTATAGATTTAACAATCACTTTATTGTCAATCAATATGGAATGCGATCGGTAGCTTTTGAGCCAAAAAAAGCTGACGATGAACTGAGAATTATGGGTTTTGGAGATTCTGTTATCAATGGTGGTAATTTGACCGACCACTCTAAATTAGCAACTAGCCTCTTGAAAGACAAGCTTATCAAAATAGCTGGCAAAAATGCGATCGTTGAGAATATTTCTGCTGGTAGCTGGGGGCCTGGAAATTGGCTTGCTTACGCTCAAGAATATGGTTTTTTTGATGCAGACATTATAGTTTTAGTTATTTCCAGTCATGATTATGCAGACAACCCCACTTTCCAGCCGCTAAATAAAAATACTCACCCAACTGAAAAGCCAATTTCGGCTCTCTTTGAAGGGTTTGAAAGATATTTGCCTCGTTATTTACCATTAATACCTGGTAGTACAAATGTGGCTGAAACTGACCAATTTGTATTAGAGGAGAATGAAAAAACAATACAAAAAGGGCTAGAGGATCTAACAAGCTTTCTGAAGTTAGCAAAAAGTAATTCTAGTAATGTTTTGGTATTTCAGCATTACGAACAAGCAGAAATTGCAAGTAGGAATACTAGACAGGGAAATCAGCCTGAAGGGGTGACAACGGAGCTAGGTAGCTGACTGCATCAGGCTCATAGCCCTCAATCCCCTCTGAAAAAATGGCAGTTTATTCGGAGTCATGCTCATTAATTTTTCAGTCCAATCGGACAAAAACTCTATTCCTATTATCCATACACTGCCATACAAACCAACCCAAAAACTACTATTGCCAGTTTGCGTTCTCTTCACTTTTCGCAGACGACTCACATTGCCATACAAACCAACCCAAAAACTACTATTGCCAGTTTGCGTTCTCTTCACTTTTCGCAGACGACTCACATAGTTTTGTTGTCCGCTTGAGCGGATTGCGTTTCCTTTTATTGCTGCACAAGTGTAAGCTATTGCTATTAATAATACTAGGGGTGTCAGCCGCTCGATTGAAGCTCCTGAACCTGACAGATTATAGCCTCCAGTTTTACAGGCAGAGAACATGGCTTCAATTCCAGCCCGCATTTTATATGCTTTTAAAGATGATTCTAAATCTTTTAAGTTAGTGAGCAAGTACCAAGGTTCTTTTTCTTGTTTGCTACGATATTTTCTTTTCCAGTAAATCGCAATAGCAGCTTGAGCAAAGCCTTTTTCTTTAGTAATTTTAATGTCTGTCAAAAACTCTTTCATTCTAGAAGTGGTTTCTAATGCTGTTAACTGCTGATAATCTTGCCCTTGCCGTTGGATGAAAGTATCCTTCTTCTGACGCAAAACAAAGTATACTTTCTCGGAACAGAGCCACTTACCTAGCTCAACGCTATGAAATTCTCTATCCCCTAAAACCACAATTTCGTAGTCTTGCAAAAGCCTTATAACTGGGCGAAGAATTGCTTGCTGTTCAGCTAAATTACTCGCTCCACGCTTGCCCCTAAAACTGCCAGTAGATGGGAAATGCTCGCTTCTCTAAAATCGCTGCTACCATAAATAAGTTTTTGTCTTTCCACTGCGTTCTATCAATCGCCAAATAAAGTCGTTTACCTGGCTTGATTTTTAACTTAATTACTGCTTGAATGATCGGAAACCACAACAGAACAACACTCAATTGGGGCGTCTGTAAAAATCGTTGTAGATGGTGGCGACGACTTTCAAATCTTATGGGCAGAGGAAAAGGTGCTGCTAACCTTTCAATTCTGACTTGTTTATGAACTTGAATTAACCACACTAAAACTTCTATGGTTATTAACAAGCGCGGATTTAGTTTGTTTTTGAGATGACTGCGATATAATTCTGGTAACATTTTTGCCTTGTCGGTCTTGTTCTCGAAATTAGACCGATCTTTTTTTACCACAAATCGCCTCAAGTCCCATCACAGCCACCTTTCCACTTGGTCGTCACCCCATGAGGAAATCAGCACATTAAAATGGTTTGCCAACAGTTAGGTATTGTACCTATATCTTTGGAGCCTTACTTTCGTAAGACAATTGCAAGTAGTGTAAACCGTTACCGGGATAATATTCACCTAAATACATTTGGGTAAAGGCTGATTGCTGAAGCAATTTTCGCAAACCAACCCAAAAATTTTGTCTACTTAGATCGCCGCCCAAAGTAGAGATTGTTAACTGACTAAAAACAAAGCTAACTAAAACCAAGATTAAGGCATAGCTAACCTAACCTAAAAAACTATGCCTTCTGCTTTTTAAAAGCAAGATATTTATTTGCTGACTGTCTAACTAAATTATTGTCAAGCGCTATTTGTAAGTTTCGATAAACAACTTGAAGCACCACTAGAGCGCTAGATATCTAAAGAGTCGGGTTGGGGTTTGACTGGTTTACCAGCAATACTATAAAGAATATAGTGCAACACTACCCGTCCAAACCAAGATTCATAGCCGAACCAGGTTATAAAACGGCTGTGGAAACCAGTTAAAGAAATAAAATTACGCAAAGTCCGTTGGAGATGAAAGGTATGGGTTCGTGCTTCTGTAGGGGATACATTGAATTTTATGTCTTCTAGTTGTGAAGGCATATCTCCCAACGCTACAGCCCGCCGGAGATGAGAGACACGCTGCCAGGGAAAGCCCATTAGTTCTGAAACATAGCGATCGAAAGCACCAGCATCAGTAGCAGCAACGATCAAATCCATCCGGCGAGGGTCGCCGCCTTCCATAGGACCATTACGATCTAAAAAGTATGTACCATCAGCAAGCACCATTGGTTTTAGTGCCTGATTGATGGCTACAATTGCATCATCAAAAATATAGTGACGGCGCAAGCGCATAATATCTGGAATGCAGCCCCATTGATTTTTATAACTGAGAGTTAATCCAGTCATGCAATGAATTTTAGGAACTGGCATGGTAATAAAAACATCAGTCTGGTGTAACAAGCGGGTAGGTAAAGGAAGTTGAAACCTACTTCCACGAGAACGAAATTCAATCATCTCTCGCTCTTCATCGCACAAATTAACGACTTCAACGCCAAATTCATCTTTGAGGCGATACAGATCGTGACCTTTAAATGCTTCGGTGGCAGCCCAAGCCCCATAACCACCATCGGTTTCAACGATCGCTATATGAGAGGTATATTCTCGCAATATTTTGACAGTCTCATAAATAACTAAGGGAGAAGTTGTTACGCCAACTTTATAGTAAGGGTAGGTAAGGTTAGGCTTGATTGCTACTCTAGTTATGCTAGAAATTTGAGCTAAAATTCCGCTTTGTTCTAGACAAAGCTTGATTGCTTTTGTGAGGTTTTCTTTTGAAGATTCTAAAAATACGCGACGTTGTTGAGCAGGTGACTTAGTTTGCATATTAAAAGTAGGCTCGGCTAGATTTATCTAAATAACTATTTCCAAGAGTAAAATATTTGTACCATTTTTTTTACTGGTTCATCCCAAGATAAACTAGCAGACAAAGCCGGCAATTGAGCTTGATAATTTCGATACAACTCCATATCTGTTAGCAATTTTCTAAGGCCATTACTAATGGCATCAACGTTTTGCTCTACTACTAATCCCCCTTTGCCCTCAACGATCGCAGACACGCCACAAGTGCTAGTAACTAAAACCGGAACTCCGGCGGCAATGGCTTCTTGAACGGTATTACCCCAATTTTCATAAATAGATACTAATACCAAAAGGTCGGCATCTACGTAAGCAGCTAGTTTTTCATTGCCGTAGACCGCAGGGATAAAATGAGTATGCTCGTTAAGGTGAAGTTGCTGCGACAAAGTACGCAAGCTTTCTAAATAAATCTTTGATTCTGTGGGGCCAGTAATAGCTAGTTGCCATTTTAGATCGCCTAACTTAGACACAGCTAAAAGTAGCTGTTCTAGGTTCTTAATCTTCTCAATCCGTCCTAGCCAAAGAATAAGTGGTTTTTGCATGGATAATCCCCACTTTTGCCGAAAGTTTCCTGGCGGAGGTAGATGTTGGTATTCGCTCAAATCAACACCATTTGGTCTAAGTTGTAACTTTTCAACTGGAATACCAAATTTAGTTGCATCATCCCACTCGATTTGGGAAGTTACGATTATACATTGGGCAGCTTTTAACAGACGAGTGCCAAATAATTGATGATAAATACGTTTTAACTGCAAGCTGTGGATCGCAGGAACCAGCATTCCACTTGGTTCAACACTGTAAGGAATATTGGCTCGCTGGGCAAAACTTGCGAGCGCAATTCCTAAAAAATTGTACAACCCAATAATATGAATGGCATCAAATTGAGTTAGTTGTGTTTTGGCAAAAGCAAAAACTGATGGATTTAAAGAAGTTTTGCGAAAAGTCCACCAAGTGCCTAAATAATGTACCTTTACCCCCGCAACGGTTTCTGTGCGATCGCGCCTATTTGGAGGTGTGGTAAGTTCAACTACACTACTTGTCACCACACTAACGCTATGACCTAACTTTGCTAGTCCTTCAGCTAAGGCGATCGCATTACCTACGGAGCCACCGAAGGAGTAAGCTGGCTTATAGTTCTGGACGCAAATTAAAATACGCATCAAATAAATATTTCCACTATTTGATAATTATTCTGGATTAGTCTTTTATCTATTAATAATTTCAATTTTTCCCTTGAAGTTTTCTGCTTTCAGATTCTTTGTCCTGCGATCGCATCAACTACATCCCTTTCTAGGCAACCTTAAACTGATTTTTGTAATTAACTCGTTACTTTGATAAGAGGCAGACAATTTTATTCTTGGCTAGCCATTTTGCATTCATGTAAAATATTTTACCCATCGCTCGTACAAAAGAGTTGTGGATGGTCATATTCTTTAAGTAGAAATCTGCTGGCATTGTGTATTCGCTTGCCTCTTTATACTTAACGATTTTTAAACCGCTTGCCTGCACGACAGACTCAAAAGACTTCTTTGACCAGATTTGCAGGTGATCTGTTGAAACCGTACCGTTCAAGAGCTTTGTGTATATTTGTTTGGAAAGTAGTTTGGTTGCTGGATAAAGCCAAAATTGCTTTGGGGTATCTACGAAGATTTTGCCATTGGGTTTTAATTTTTCAGCAAGCTGCTTGAGAACCTTTAAAGGATCGCTCAAATGCTCAAATACATCATTCATAAAAATAAAATCGAATTTTTGTTGAGCCTGGTCAAATTCTTTAAATAATATTTGCTTATTTAAAGGTTGCCACTGTTCGAGTAGAGAGCGATCGCTAATATCAGTAAGATAAACATTGCTCTCTAAGAAATGGGATTTACAAACTAAAGCAAATTGACCGCCCCCACCCCCATAATCAAGGATGTCTAATGCCTGACTTTTGTAGGATTCGTCTATTGCAAACCGTAACATATTAGTGAAATTGCTGTGGTTATAAAAGGAGGATTTAGAATACCATTCTATGACCCTATCTTTCGTCCACTGTTTGCCTTCACCGTCCGCTACAAGCTGCTCGTCATCTTTTGGGTAAGGATAATACAGCAATACCCCGCATTCATTGCACGTCGCTGTGTGGGCATAAACAGTCAATGATGAAGCTCTGCAAATTTTGCATATATTTTCCATTGTTTTTCCTGGTAATGTGTTAGATATGGTGATGTATTAAAATAATGATGGGAGAAAGTTTTAGCTCAAAGGAACTCAGTGGAGAAAGAAGCAATGGCACTGATTCGTGTGGTTTGTCCTCACTGTCAACAAGATGAAGCCGTAGTTAAAAACGGTAGAAGCGCAGAAGGTAAACAACGCTTTCTTTGTAAAAGTCCAATTTGTCAAAGACGGACGTTTATCCTCAACCCATCTTATCCCGGACGCACGGCGACGATCAAACAGCAAATTGTCGAAATGACACTCAATGGCAGTGGCGTGCGAGATATTTCTAGAGTTTTACATGTCAGTACACGAACGGTAATTTCTGAACTCAAAAAAAACTCGCTCAACTCAAAGGTGTCAATGAACCTGTGTTAGCACAGATTGAGCCCGCACAAATAAATGTCGAGATATTACCAGTCAACCTTGTCGCCGATGGATCGCCTTTAGAAGGAGAACTCGACGAAATGTGGAGTTTTGTAGAGAAGAAGGAGAATCAGCGATGGTTATGGCATGCCATTGACCACAAAACTGGAACAGTATTAGCCTATGTGTTAGGAAAACGCACAGATAATATTTTTCTCAAACTTAAAACACTGTTAGAACCATGTGGAATTAGTAAATTTTACACAGATAATTGGGGAACTTATGACCGTAAATTAGACCCTAACCAGCATCAAGTAGGCAAATCTAATACCCAGAAAATTGAGCGAAAACATCTGACATTGAGAACTCGAATTAAGCGACTAGCCCGCAAGACTATCTGCTTCTCCAAATCTGAAGTCCTCCACGATATTGTGATTGGGTTGTATATTAATCGCTACGAGTTTGGCTTATCAGTGTAATTTAACTATCAACAGATGTAAAACATTACCGTTTTTCCTTAGAATCTTTTTTAAAACCTCAATCTGCTTAGTGAAGTTAAACCCGCGACAAACATTTCAACGGTGATTTGGTTAATTGGTTTTAAAGTGGGGCATAAAGCTTAAAGATTTTCGCTTTGTGATATTTTTTTCCATAGGGGCGGTCTTCCAGTCAAAGAGCGATAACGATCGGCAATGTAGCTTACAGTGCGATCGCTAAATACGTTCATGAGTATAAACCATATCAAAGCCTTTATATAGTTCCATAACCATACAGAGGGAAACAATAGGGAAACATGATTTTTTTTTCTGGCTCTGGCAAACTCCTGTAAAATTGAAATTCTGTGTTCTGGAGAACTACTAAATCCACCAGTTTGCATAGCTGCAATTGTTAGGTCTGGAACAAACAAAGGCTGACTATCTTTAAGTTTAAGTTCTCGTAATAATAATTCGTAGTCGCTACTAATTGGAAAAGATTCGTCAAACTGCCCATGCTTTTCAAATAAGCTTTTATGATGAAAAACGCCCTGATGACATATATAACAACCTTGTAAAAATAAATCTTTTACTTGCTCCCAGGGCTTATTAACTACTTCTAGTACGTCACCACTTTGCGAAACTATTGCAACCTTTCCATAAACTAAAAGCACGTTTCGATCTGCAACTTCTCCGAGTTTTTGAGCAATATTGCTTAAGCTTTGATTATCCCATAAATAATCATCGGAACCCAAAAAATAGATCCATTCACCTTTTGAGTGGGCTAAAGCTTTATTAAAGGCATGATAAATTCCGCGATCTTGTTCAGATTTCCAGTATGTAATTTGTTCGTTATTAGACTTCAAAATATCTACCGTGCCATCAGTAGAACCGCCATCAATAATGATTAATTCTTTATCAGGATAATTTTGGGATGCTACGCTGTTAATACAACGCTGCAAAGAATCAGAACGATTAAATACAGCAACAATAATTGAAATGAGTGGAGTTAAAGATGGCTTATAGCTCATAAAGTTGCTTTAATCGATTTCATTAAATTTATTATTTTTTAACAATGGTGCAAACGCTAAACATAAAGCCATTGCTAAAAAGTAAGCTAATTGTACAGAATGCCCATCAATTAGCGGTGACACGCACAAGTTTACAAAAAACAATAGCATCCAAACAGAAAAAAGTCTGCTTACGACTGTTCCTTGACAAAGCCAAAAAGTTACTACAAGCGGTAAGAGTCTGGCAAACAAACCAAAAACTCCCCCCTCAGAAAAGGTTAGAAAAATCGAGCTTTCAAAGTGCGATCTAACGGGAAAATCGTAAATTTCCCCCATTCTCGTGTTTGATGTTCCTAAGCCATAACCCCGCCAAGCTTCTAGTAAGTCAAATAACTTAAGTCCCTCTTTCCAACCCATAATTCTTATATAGTTACCTGTTTCACCTTGGGAGAAAGTAGATTCAAATCTAGTAACCTGATAAGAGCCTGCTTGTTCGTATAAAAAGTCTCTTATTTCTGCAAATAAGCCTACTAGAATAACAAACACTAATAGAAGTATAGTTTTGTGACTAAGTTTTATATTTTGATCGATTACAACCAATTCAATAAAAGCATAAATACTAAAAACTGTACATAAAATTAAAGGAGCACGGCTAAATGTAAAAAAGCAACCTAACCAGATAATAGGAATACTTAAAGCCGCAAGCCAGTTTAATTTGTTATATCTAAAAAGTTTGCTTAAAAGAATAATAGACAAAATGCCAATAGATAGGAAGGGATAAACTACTGTTGAACTCCCAAAAAAGAAGCCTCCTCTTTGCTGACCATTTTCATCTATAATCGCAAATTCATCTATTGCTGCTATAATCCTGCTATTAACGAAAGGAGCATTTTGTAACCCTACCGTAGCGTCATAGATAACTCCCAATGACAAGAAAACGCATAGGATAGTAAATATTAATAATATCCGTTTAGTTAGTATAGGGTTTTTACGAATAATCAGAAATAGATAAGTAAATGGATAAAAAGAAAGATAAGTTAATCCTGAATAAAAAGTAGCAACTATAGGCGCAGGACTGACGGCGGCTGATACCGCTAACATGACTATAAAAGAACTTAATAATAAAAAAAGTATTTGGTTTGGTAAATGTAATTCCCAAGACTTTAATGCTTTTCTTTCAAATACTATCAATATCGTAAATGCCCATAATATAAGTGTTAAAATTAAGCGAATATAAGAGGCGTACTCTGCAAATAAAATATTAAGAGCAAGAGCTGAAGAAAAAATTAATACGTTTATTACAACTGCTAAAAAAGCTAGTGTTTCCATCTCAAACCTGGAGTGTTTTCTTTTTTTAAGAGTAAAAATTAGTTGCAGATACTTGAGCTAGGTTGGTTTTCATTGTGTTTTTTGTAAAAAATACTAGAGTAAGTTGCTTTGATTTCTACAATGCGCGAGCTGCATAAGTTATTAAAACTTGTAGGTTTCTATACTCCAATAGCCATTGGGTGAATCTAAATTATTTCTAATTATTTTTTTAGCTGTGTAACCCCCAAAAATAGAAGTAATTAATCTACTAATTTGAGGAATTTTATGTAACTGCAATCGTCCCAAGGTCAAGTTGAAGGCATCCGGTGAAGGTTGCCAATTGCACCGATCGCGCATAGCAGCTAAAATACTTGTAGCCTCAAACTTGTACTGTTCAATACTTCTGCTTTTTTGATTGATTTGAGAGCGAAAACACCCTAATGGAGAGTTTATACCATATAGCTCGGAGTGGCAAAAGAAATTTGACCAAAGAGCAAAATCTCCAGCTAGTTTAAATTCTGTAGGAATTTGACTGTTAGATTTTTGCCACAAACTGCGTCGCCAGAAAGTAGACTCCTGCTGAATTAAAAAGCTACTCTCAGCATACCAACCATCTAAAAATGCTTGTTTTGAATATCCCGGTAAAGAGCCAAATCCTGTACAAAAACTATCCCAATCACATCTACCAGGGTGCAAAGTTGTTAGCCATTCAACTTCGCTAAGTTGAGCCATAATATCAGCGACGGTTTTCATCGTCCATGGGAGATGAAGGTCATCGCTATTTAGCCAAGTCATAATTTCGCCCGTAGAATGCTGAAAGCCTTTATTAATGGCATCGTATTGTCCGGTATCAGGTTCGCTACACCAATAATGTAAATAAGCTTGGTATTTTTTGATAATTTCTACACTACCATCCGTGGAGCCACCATCAATAATAATGTACTCAAGGTTAGGATAATTTTGGTTTAAAATACTTTCAATCGTAGTTTCAATAAATTGAGCTTGGTTAAACGAAGGAGTTACTATTGAAATTTTTGGAAAGTTTTTTTCCATAGCTTATTATTTTTGAGGAGTTTATACGCTTATTTTTTATCAGAAATCGACGAATATTAAATTAACATTTCAATTTTTTTAAGCAACAGAGCGATAAACATCAAGAGTGCGCTCTACAGTTTTATCCCAGCTAAACATTTTTGCTCTTTGGTGTCCTTTAGATATTAAGCGATCGCGTTCGAGGGGATTATCCACTACAGAAAGCAGGATATCGGCTAAGTCGAGTGTAGATTGAGGATTAAACAATATACCCGCATCGCCCACTACTTCAGGAATACTCGAACAGGCCGATGCAATAGCAACTGTACCGCAGGCCATAGCTTCTAAAGGAGGAATGCCAAAGCCTTCATACAAAGAAGGATAAACAAGGGCAATACTACAACGGTAGAGCTTTGCTAAGTGACAATCGTTAGTGTGACTGTAATGCTCAATATGACTTGCCAGCTTAAACTTAGCAATCAGTTTTTTTTCTATTTTGTTAAAAGGCAAACCGACGACGCATAATGCTAGATCGGGTTGCACGCTTACAGCTTTAGCAAAAGCTGATAATAAACTATCAAAGTTTTTATAACCGCGATCCCGACTACCTACATAAAGGTAATAAGGTCGAGACGGCACATTTTCAGAACCATAAGCAATACTTGCATTTACGCCCGAAGCTTGATAGATAACTTTTACTTTATTTTCTAATAGTGGATATTTTGTTAATAAATCTTTTTTAGTATTCTCAGAGACACAAATAATAGCTTGGGCAGCATGAATAGCTTTTCGTTTCTCCTCCGCTTGCTGACCTTGAGGATCTAGTTGTTTAGAAAAAAGCTCATGAATCATATCATGAACTGTTAAAACTACTGGACAGTTGAACTTACTAAGCTCTTGACGAGATAATAACGTATAGTAAGTTGGGTGAACGAGATCGAATTTGTTAGACTCATTAACAAACTTAAAGTAATATTTTTCTAATAAAGCAGAAAGCCGTCTAGGTCTAAAGTTATTGTACTTAAATAGCTGAATATTGGGATGAGAAGGGTAATTTACTCTATAGGCGTAGGTTGTTACTAAAGGTGTAAAACTTTCCGGTAGTCTACTAATTATATTAGCAAAATACCTACTAATACCTTGAGTAGGCACTAATCTATACACCTCTCCATCATAAAAAATTCGCATTACTTAATTTCCTGTTTAGAGCCAAAAAAAGAATATAGCCTGCCGGGAAATTTACAAGTTTGCGATAAATAATAACGGTAAAAATTTTCTATAAAAGGAATTTTTACTGTTGCTTCTGCTAGTAGCTTACCAAGCTTTTTAGTTAATCCTTTAAGCAAAGAATCCTTAAGTTCTAGGTTGGATGCAGGAAAGTAATTAATTACAGTGTCAAAAGGAGCAAACAACTTTGATACTTTAATATTTGCTCCTTTAATCGCTGATAGGTAGTCGTTTAAAGGATAGGCATTTTCGCCGGAGTGTAGCTTATGTAAAAGGTGTTCTGCAAGGAAAGTTTGCAATTGTTCGTTATTGCTGACAACGTGTTCTCTAGTTGCGAAGAACAGCCCTTGAGGTTTTAGTACGCGCGCGCATTCGGATAAACCTTTATGTAAATCTGTAAAATGATGTAAGGCTTGACGAGCATAAACAATATCAAAGGTGGCATTTTCAAAGGGTAAAGCTTCAGCAAAAGCTTGGTAAGTAAAAATTGAACCATTATTTAATCTTGCTGCTAATTTTCTAGTTGCACCCAATCCTACATCTTCGCTTTCATCAGGATCTACCGCAGAAATATCATGTCCAAGGGAGGCAAAAGCATAAGAAGCGATACCGTTACCACAACCTAAATCAAGTATTTTTAGTTTTCTGGGCGATCGTTCTATTTTCAAAATCTTCACGACCTCAAAAAATTCTTCGCTCGCTTCAAACCTTTTAGCCGCAGCAAGGTTGTCTTGGTCAAGATAGCAAAATTCTACCATTTGAGATAGTTCTGGCTGGCGGCGCATCCAATGTACAGATTCTTCGTAAGTATAGTTAGACATATATATTTTTAAAGTTATAAAAAGCTATTCTTAATAGATTTAATTCTGTGTTTAGCCTTGGATACAAAATTATCACTTTGCTTTATTTTTTTGCCTCCATAATGGTAATCAAATGTATAAAAATCTGCAATCCTATCTCTTAAAATAAAAGGTGGATGCTTTATATTCCAAATATCTTTAGTTGGTAATTGCGCTAAGACATTTTGCCCCGTAGTATGTGTAGCATCAGAACCAAAACCAATGTTTGAAACAAGATTTGAGTGAGGTAAAATCGAAAGCCCACTTTGAAACCAGCAGGTATATAACCATTGATAGTCCCAGGTATCTACACTATTATTAAAAACATTTTCAAAGATATCTCTCCAATATTTCTGCTCGTAAACTGACTCGCATATTGAGCTAATCATACTAGAATTTTTATAATCTGACCATGTTTTCAAATTGACATCATAGTGTTTCCATGCTCTGCGCCAAGAAGCCCAACCCCAAACATGAGTATATTTTGATAGATAATAACTAAAATCATTTCTGACTTGACCATCTTGAAAATTGTTGCCGCTAATATGCATGATACGTTCATCATGTCGATAGCGTTCAAGTAAGCTTTGACAAAAATTAAAAAAAGATGGTGCTGGCAGGCAATCGTCCTCTAGAATAATTGCTTCTTCAACTTCTGAAAATACCCAATCTAATCCACTGGATAATCGTTTTTTACACCCTAAGTTACTATCTGAAAAATTAGTTAATACTTCACATTCCCAATCAACTTGATTGATAATTTCTCTAGTTTTTTGGCATTTCTCAGCTTCTTCTGGAAATCGAGGACCGTCAGCAACTACTAATAATTTTTGAGGTTTAGCTTGGCGAATTGCTTCAAATACAATTTTTGTTAATTTTGGACGATTGAATATTAGAAAAGCAACGGGTGTTGAGAGAGCCATTGATGATTTATCCAAGGTAGGACTGTTTTTACAATTCGTTGAGCTTTTGTATTTATTTAAACAACCATTTATAAAGCTTATCGACCATACCCTGTAGGCTATACTGCTCTGCCGTATGATAAGCCAGTTCTTTGTAACGATTGACTTGGTTAAGGTTTTCAGCTAGATGCTGCAAGCAACTAGCAAGTTCATCTGCATTTTCAGGATGGTAGATTAAGGCATTTTGCTCTGACAAAATTTCCGATGTACCTCCAGTTAAGGTTGAAATCAATACTAAACCTGCAGCGGCGGCTTCTAATAAACCTACAGAAAAAGGTTCTTGCCAAATTGAACTCAGGATAAAAATATCGTACTCTGCCAGTTTTTGCCGCAAAGTCTCTGATTGGATGAACCCTTGAAAACTTACCGTTGTCTCCAAATGTTCCTTCTCTATTTCCGTGCGTAAGTTTTTTACATAAGATTTATCTTCTTCATGACCATAAACATCCAGGATATAACTCTCGCGGGGTAATTGCTTTAGAGCTTCAACTACGATATGTAGACCTTTAGCAGGACAAATTCGACCTGCCCACAAAATTTTGAGTGGTAGTTTAGTTTGGGAATTAATTTGGTAGCTAGGTTTTACTTCAATACCCCAATGAATTACTTGCGCTAATTCGGCTGGATAACCAAATTCAAGGTGATTTTCTTTGAGCCACTCGCTACAAAAGGCGACTTTTGACCAATCCAGCGCTATAGTTTCTATACTTTGTCTTTGGCGCAATAAGACAAGCTGATAGCGTATCCACTGGTAGAGTTTTTTAATTTGCTGCGTCTCTAGCAAATATTGAGGCGATACTAATTGTAAGATTGGTAACTCTAGAACAGAGGAGTAAAGATAGGCAGGAATCTGTTTTGTTTTCAGGTAGTTAAAAATATCTAAGCTGTAAAGCGAACCACTACAGGCTTTAGAAAATCCAAAGACCTGCCAAAATAAAACAGCATCAGGTTTTATATAGTCAACAATCTCTTGCATCGTAAGCAAAGCAAGTTTTCTTTGCTTACGCGCAATTTTTAAGTCACCATGAGCAATATATCTATCGCCGGCAATCCAGCAACCAGGTCGAGGCAACAATCGATAACAATTCTTTTCTCCTAGATGCAAACCTGTTTCCACTCCTCGCATAGAGGTTAAAAGGTGAACATCTACATCATGTAGGTCTCGTAAAGCGTGACTTACTCGCCAAGCCCCAACTTCATAGCCGCCATAGTTAAATGGCGGAAGTTCGCTAGATATAGATAAAAGTTTCATGCAGTAAATATATAATAATTTTTTTATATTTTGTATAACGTAGATTTTTACAAACATTATGTCTTGACAAAAACTATAATATTTGAAATATAAATAGACCCCTGTAAATGAACCGAGTGTTGAATTTTACGACTTTTTAGTAAATTGAATAACCATTGTTTTAAGAGATTAATTATCTTACTTAAAATGCGATCGCTTATACTCCGACTAGCGGGCAACGCATAACAACTTGTTATAAATGTGCCTAGTACATCCCAACCATCTCCGGCATTCACTTGATGCAGAATTTTTAAGCCAAATTTGTGGCCAAAATGGCTTAAAGCGTAGGGAGTTGCTCTCCAAAAATCATAAGGTTCTTCGTGCAATTGATAAAAATGAGGACAAGTGATAAACAGGCGACCTCCAGGAGCTAATAGATTAGAAAAATTATTAAATGCCATGTTCCAGTCGACAACGTGTTCCATGACCTCTGTACAAAATATGAAATCAAACCCACTATCGCTATCAATTTCCTGCGGTAGCGGTTGATCTATTTCACATATTACATCCACCGAGCCTTCAGGATTTTGATGAACATCAATGCTGCTGTAGGTATATCCAAGAGCTTCTAATTCTTGTCGAAAAGGTTGGCGACCGCAACCCACATCCAAAGCACAGGAATTTGATGAGCTAGGTTTGCCGTAATCAACTAAAACCTGTTCTATGTGCGATCGCAATAACTTTACTATAAATTCTTCTTGGGGTGCGGATGGTTCATAACTAGGTCTTGCAAAGCGTTCAGGTCTTCGCCAGTCTGATATAATCATAAAACTTTCAATTTTTGTTAATAGTTTAATTGACAATTTGCATAATATTTAATTATTCAAACTTGATGCCTAAATGGTTGTAAGATATTCCTAAATGTTTGTAAAAATATTAATTTGGCTAGGCGTTTAGTAGATGTAATATTAGTTGGTTGTTGCAACCATGCATATAAAAAAAACTTAACAGCTGCCCATGGTTTTTTACTTGCAGTAAGGTAACCTAGTTGACTATAAATGTCAGCTATCCTTTGTTTAGATATTGCCTTTGGTACAATTTGCCAGTCTTGATGCTTCTGCATTACATATAAAATTTTTTCTGTTATAAATTTTTGATCGCTTGTCATCGCCAGTGGATGCTTGCGATATAAGCAAGTTATTTCTTCCAAATATAAGAACTTACAGCCTGCTTTTAATAGATTTATCCAGCAGTCATAATCTTCACAGGCACGAATTAGAGCCATCAATCCTACTTTCTCTAATGACTCTTTTCTCATAACAACTGCTGAAGGAGTAATATAGTTTCTACTGTAAAGACTTAAGGGGAAATTCTCTAGTTCGGCTGTTGTTGGTCCCCAGAAACCAAGTTCTTTATTAGTACCATCTTCAAATGTTAATGTAGTTGAATAAGCTAAATCTGCTTGTTGTTCCTCTAATGCTTTTACTGCCTGCTGTAAATGATTTGGTCTCCAAATATCATCATGGTCTAATAATGCCACGTATTTTCCACAAGCATAACTCACAGCTATATTTCTAGTAGCTCCTAAACCTTGATTTTTTTCGTTCCTAATAAATTTAACTTTGCCTTCGGCTTCGGTTTGTGCAAATTGTTTGACTATATTTTCTGTTTCATCCTGCCAAGCATCTTCTACAACAATAATTTCCCAAGGTTTGTAAGTTTGTGATTTGACTGAGTCTAGAGCCTCTTTAATATACTTATCAGCTTTATAGGCAGGAATTATAACTGATACTAAAACGTTCATTATAATAAGCTCTTAAGATGATGGGTTTTTAATTTTTTTCTTGAGCGCTCTTAAGAAAATTTTTAAAGCAACATTAAAAGGTATTTCTCCGGGTGGTAAATCTTTCAACGTAGGATCTATTGCATCCAACTGCATAACTTTATAACTGTAAAGTTCCGGGTGAATTATTGGAAGAATATTATTTTTATTTAAAGAAATTTTGCTGGTTTCTTTGATTGCTATAAGCATATTTTGCTTGTACCACCAATCAACATTTTTGTTAAACCATATATCTGATCTTATAAAGTCATGCAACTCAAATTTATGCTCTTTAAATTTGAGTTGCCAATAAATAGGCCATTGTTCATTTAGATGATTTTGTCCTCCTTGATCGGGAATTGCCGCCGAAAAAAGTATAATATCGCTTAGAGACACTAAGCTTTCGATAAAAGCACTTGCCGCCTCCTCTGGCAAATGTTCTGCCACCTCTAAACAAACGACTAAATCGAACTTGCGATCAAGATGGAAAGGCTTTTTTAAATCACTAGGAATAAAGTTTTGCTCATCTATATGCAGTAAATTTCTATTAACATAATCTCCATCGATTCCCACCACATCTTTAACACCAAGTTCCTCGAAAACCGCAAGCCACGTACCAATTCCACAACCAACATCAACTACACTATTTGGTTGTATTAACTTAATTATTTGCGGGACAATTTCCTTTGCAGCTTTGGTGTTATGGGTTAATTCATCATGTAAATAAAGCATTATATTTATGTTTTTATAAGCTAACAATTTCACAAGTTGAGTTGTTATATTTTATCGGCAAGCTTAGGAGTAGACAAATAGTCATGTACTGCCTTAGAGCAACCATTCCAAGAGTAGGAATTGCCCCATCTAATTATTCTTCCTTTGCTAATTGTAGGATACACATAAGTTAAGCATTCCATTGTTAATTCATCCTAGTCACCGGCTAATCTGAGTATGGCAATCTTCTTGTTATTAAGAATATTTATTGACTAAACTTACTGTACTTTTATAGATTTTGATATTATACATAAAATTGTCAAAAGTTAATAAATTCAATCTAAGCAAGTTTTGTGACTTTTTTGAATCAATATTAAAGAATGTTCCATTCACATTCTTCAATATATGTGCAAATATTTGGTTGCCATTCATATTCTATGTGTTTACCATACATTGTCAATTCAAAAGGACAGATATTCTCTATTGTTTGAAAATGTTTTTTGCCCACACGCTCTGCAAAATCTACTCTAAGAGTGTATTCTCCCATGTACAACCGTATTTTAGGAATTATACAAATCAGATGAAATACTCCAGTTCCACGACACATAGGGCGTTCTGAATCAAAACTCCACAAATATAGTACTGATTGTTGAAAAGAGTTAATAAATTGAAAAGAAAGACAAGCCCCATCGATCAATATTGGTGTAGAAATCTCAAAATGGATTTCCATTAACTCACCATTTATCTGTACATTATTAGGTTTTGAAGTATTTAACTTCACTTGCGTAACTTTAGGTTCAAAATCAGATGGAATATCTGTGTAAACGAGTTGCTTTTTGTAACCTTCGCGGATATATTCAGTAATTGCCGCTTCCGTTAGTCCTTGATAAAAGCATTTACCTTTAGAAAGCATTATACATCTCTGAGTCAATGTAGAAATAGCTTGCATATTGTGGCTAACAAACAAAACTGTTCGCCCTTGTTTTCCTACTTCCTCCATTTTTCCCAGGCATTTTTGTTGAAATTGCATATCTCCTACTGCTAAAACTTCATCTACTATCAAGATATCTGGTTCTAAGTGAGCGGCGACTGCAAACGCTAGTCTTACATACATACCAGAGGAATAGCGCTTTACTGGGGTATCTAAAAACTTTTCTACTTCTGCAAAGGCAACTATTTCGTCAAACTTTTTTCTGATTTCTACTTTTTCCATACCTAAGATAGAACCGTTGAGATAAATATTTTCTCGTCCGGTTAATTCAGGGTGAAATCCCGTGCCTACTTCTAATAAACTTGCTACTCGCCCTTTAATAGAAATGCGTCCTGTTGTTGGTCCGGTAATTCGGCTGAGAACTTTAAGTAGAGTTGATTTGCCAGCGCCATTTCTGCCAATAATCCCAACGCGATCGCCTTGTTTTATCTCAAACGATACATCTTTCAATGCCCAAAATTCTTCAGTTTCTGGGAGCGGCGCTTTTTTAGCAAAAGGATTTAATACCTGGCGACTAACAGACTTGGCTGTATTAGCTAGTACGTCTCTTAATGCCGTGTAACGCTCTTGCTTTTGCTGCCCTAGGATATATTTTTTGCTTAAATTTTCAACTCGAATTACTGTATCTGACATTTTTATAGTTGTCGCTTAAATCACATCAGCAAAGGAGCGTTCAGTTTTGCGGAAGTACCAAATACCACTAAAAAGTAACAATACTACTAATCCGGTAGAAAGTATAAATCCTGGTAAATATATTTGAGCTTCTCCACCTAAAATTGCCCAACGAAAGCCATCAATTACTCCTACCATTGGATTGATTGAATAGAGCAAACGCCACTTCTCTGGCACAATACTACTACTAAAACCTACAGGAGAAATATATAACCCAAACTGGGCGATAAATGGCACGATATAACGAAAATCGCGGTACTTGACATTCAAGGCTGCTAACCATAATCCTGCACCCATTGAAGCAGCAAAGGCAATGATAATAAATGCTGGTAGTGTAAAAATTCGCCAGCTAGGTACAAAGTTATACCACGCCATCAGCGCCAACAATATCATGCCGGAAATTAAAAAATCTACAAAACTAACAATTACCGAGCTTGTCGGGACAATTAGGCGCGGAAAATAAATTTTGGAAACTAAGTTGGCATTGTTAATTAAGCTATTGCTACATTCTGTCAGCGCATTGGAGAAAAATTGCCAAGGTAGCATGGCTGCAAATACTAAAATAGGATAGGGTACGCTGGAAGGTAATTTAGCTAAATTACCAAACACAATTGTAAACACTACCATTGTTAGAAACGGTCGAATTAATGCCCAAAATATTCCAATAGCTGTTTGCTTATACCGTACCAAAATATCTCGCCAAGCTAGAAAATAAAATAATTCTCGATAGTTCCACAAATCTTTCCAATATTGACTTTCTGTGCGTCCTGCTTCAATGATTAATTCTGCTTGGCTGGTATCTACCATAAGATTTGATTATTCATTCTACTTGTTTTACTATTTGGGATTTTGGCAAACAAGCAATTGGTTTTTAAAGCTTGTCATGTTTTGGCTAAACTAAGTCTTTAGTAGCAATTAATTAACTACTTCATTTAGTCATTTTTTGATTTATTTTATACTTTTGACTTCAACCTAACAGAGTTAGGTTTTATAAAATAACCTTGAAAAATACACAAGGAGCCTAACTTACTTATGCTGCCTCTGCAATCGTATTTTTACTAATATTCAATTATTTTCTGTGTGTTAAAAATTACTTAAACGTTTTTATTGGTCGCGCGATCGCGGGTAAGAGAACAATAAACGCGATCGCGCTTCTTGAATTTGTCAGACAAAGGTTAAGCTGGATAGTGGTAGCAACATAGCTATTTATCAATATATGAGTTTTGGGTTATAGAAATCGTTAATGCTCGACCAAATTTTAAATTCTCCCTATCACGCAGGCATAGAAGCGGCTTTTATTTTAATTATCTTGTCGTTTTTAGAAGCGGTGCTATCGGCGGACAATGCGATCGCTTTAGCCGCCCTTGCTCAAAGACTTGAAGATCCTAAAGTGCAAAGTCAAGCCCTCAATATTGGTCTAGTAGTTGCCTACGTGCTGCGAATTAGCCTGATTTTGACCGCAACTTGGGTAACAAAGTTTTGGCAATTTGAACTATTAGGCTCGGCTTACTTATTATGGCTGGCGTGGCAGTATTTTAGCTCATCAAAGGACGAAGAAGGAAACGAGCATCACGCGCCGGGTTTTACATCATTGTGGCAAGCAATCCCGGTAATTGCCTTTACAGACTTGGCTTTTTCTTTAGATAGCGTCACAACGGCGATCGCAGTTTCTCAAGAAACTTGGTTAGTTTTAACGGGGGCAACCATCGGAATTATTACTTTACGCTTTATGGCGGGGTTGTTTATCCGTTGGCTTGATGAATTTGAGCATTTAGAAGATGCGGGCTATATTACGGTGGCATTAGTTGGCTTGCGCTTGCTGCTGCGAGTATTTGATTCGGCTTTGATTCCGCCAGAGTGGATAATGATTAGCGCGATCGCTCTAATTTTTGCTTGGGGCTTCTCAAAGCGAACTGCAGTACCTTCTCCGACTCCTGAGCCGGAGAAAGACGCTATTTCTAAATAAAAATAGTTGAAGCCCGCCTAAGCGGGCTTTATTTATTCTCGAATCCAACCGCTTAATGACGGTTGCCAACTAACTAATTCCTCATCTAGAAACCACAAAGCAATTTCACTATTCGCCGTTTCTATCGCATCAGAACCATGAATTAAATTGCGTCCAATATTTACGCCAAAATCGCCTCTAATCGTCCCTGGTTCGGCTGTTAAGGGGTTAGTAGCGCCAATTATTTTTCTGGCGGAGGCAACTACGCCGTCGCCTTCCCAAACCATCGCCACGAGCGGAGCAGAGATAATAAATTCAACTAAACCGCTAAAAAACGGACGTTCTCGGTGAACGCCATAGTGTTGTTCGGCTAGTTCGCGGCTGACTTGCACAAGTTTCAAGCCAACTAAAGTAAAACCTTTGGACTCAAAACGGCAAATAATTTCCCCCACTAGCCCGCGTTGTACGCCATCAGGCTTAATAGCGATAAATGTCCTTTCCAAAACCATCTCTCCAAAATGTGCGAACTTAGTTGCATAAATCAGATTAACTTAGAAAGTCTCCCTCTTAGCTTAGATGCTCTTAATATAGATGCGTTAAACTGGCTATTCGTCAGGTGATAATTGAGGTCAGCAAAAAATGGGTGTTGAGTCAACGGCCACATCAGCAATTGAGAAAACCACTACCGAAACCCCGGAATCGGCAAAGCAGAAAACATCGGTAGCTTTGGTCAAAACCGAGCCTCAGCAATCGTGGAAAATTGAAGACAGCGAAGACCTTTATCGAATTGAAGGTTGGGGCGAACCTTACTTTTCAATTAATGCCGTAGGTAATATCACCGTTTCCCCTAAAGGCGATCGCGGTGGCTCGTTGGATCTGTTTGAATTGGTTAACGCTCTTAAGCAACGCAATTTGGGATTGCCGTTATTAATTCGTTTTTCCGATATTTTGGAAGACAGAATCGAGCGGTTGAATGCTTGTTTTGCTAAAGCGATCGCTAGATACAATTATCCTGGAGTTTATAAGGGCGTTTTCCCGGTTAAATGCAATCAACAACGCCACTTAATTGAAGACTTGGTACGTTTTGGCAAACCTCACCAATTTGGCTTGGAAGCTGGCTCAAAACCCGAACTCATGATTGGTTTGGCGCTGTTAGATACCCCTGGGGCGTTGCTAATTTGCAACGGTTACAAAGACCGGGAATATATTGAAACGGCGATGTTGTCCCAAAGACTCGGACAAACGGCAATTATTGTTTTAGAGCAGATAGAGGAAGTAGATCTAGTAATTGCGGCTAGTCGTCAGCTAGGAATTAAGCCTATTTTGGGCATCCGGGCGAAATTAAGCACCCAAGGAGTGGGACGCTGGGGCGGTTCTAGTGGCGACAGAGCTAAATTTGGGCTAACTATTCCCGAAATTATCCAAGCTGTAGAGCAACTAAAAGCCGCTAACTTGCTAGATTCGTTGCAGTTGTTGCATTTCCACATTGGTTCGCAAATTTCTGCAATTAGTGTCGTTAAAGATGCAATTCGCGAAGCCAGCCAGATTTATGTGGAGTTGGCAACTTTGGGCGCAAACATGAAGTATTTAGATGTGGGCGGTGGTTTGGGGGTCGATTATGACGGCTCGCAGACCAATTTCTACGCTTCCAAAAACTACAATATGCAGAACTACGCCAACGATATTGTGGCGGAATTGAAAGATACTTGCGCCGAACGGCAATTGCCCGTACCAACACTAATTAGCGAAAGTGGGAGAGCGATCGCCTCTCACCAATCGGTACTCATTTTTGACGTTTTAAGTACCTGCGATGTGCCATCAGGACAGCCCGAACCACCAAAAGAAGGCGAACCGCCGATTATTTGGAATTTGTGGGAAACTTATCAGTCGATTAGTGTCGAAAACTTCCAAGAGACTTTTCACGATGTGACTCAGTTTAAGGAAGAAGCTATTAGCCGCTTTAATCTCGGAATTTTGCGTCTGACCGAAAGAGCGAGAGTAGAACGGATCTATTGGGCGTGCTGCGAGAAAATTTTGGCAATTACTCGCCAACAAGACTACGTACCGGACGATTTGGAAGATTTGGAAAAAATCATGGCTTCCATTTATTACATCAATCTGTCGGTATTTCAATCAGCGCCAGATTGTTGGGCGATAGACCAGCTATTTCCAATTATGCCCATTCATCGTTTGGGAGAAGAACCAACTCAGCGAGGTATTTTAGCCGATTTAACTTGCGATAGCGATGGCAAAATTGACCGCTTTATCGATTTAAGAGATGTAAAATCTGTTTTAGAGTTACATTCTTTTAAGCCATCAGAGCCTTATTATTTGGGAATGTTTCTAAGTGGCGCTTACCAGGAAATTATGGGCAATTTACATAACCTGTTTGGCGATACTAATGCCGTGCATATTCAACTCACGCCCAAAGGTTACGAAATCGAACACGTAGTTAAAGGCGATACAATGACCGAAGTTGTCGGTTACGTTCAATACGATGCGGAAGACTTGGTTGAAAGTATCCGCAAGCGCACTGAGCAAGCTTTGCAAGAAAAGCGGATTACTCTACTTGAAGCCCAAAGATTGCTGCAAACCTACGAACAAAGCCTCAGCCGGTACACTTATTTAAGCAACTAGAAAGGTTTTGTACGAGCAGGAGAAATGTTAATATCTTCTGCTCGTAATTTTTAGTGGCTATCTAATAAATCCGCGATCGCCTGGCGTTCTGAGGGCGGCTCCGATGGCGGTGCTTGCCTGGTGTCGGTAATTAACCAATCTAACGCCGCCGCTTGCACGTCAATGGTCGCTCCGGTTTTGTCTACGCAATAACGCCCAAACACTAACTTATCTACCAAACGCACACCGGGGCCAAGACGGGCGTATTCAAAAATTACGCTATTCTCTACTGTCGCATCGCCACAGATCCAGCAATTAGGCCCGATCATTGTAGGACCGACTATTTTGGCTCCATCTTCAATATGAGTCATACCGCCAATATAAACGGGGCCAGTAATATCTACTTTGTCCCAATTTACTGCCACATTCAACCCGGTATAAATGCCTTCTCTGACTTGATGACCGGGAATTTTGACATTTTTGACTTTACCCATTAGTACGTCTTGAATTGCTTGCCAATAATCGGGAACTTTGCCAATATCTACCCATTGGAAGTCCATAGAGATGCCATAAAAAGGTGCAGCTATTTCGACTAATTTGGGAAACAATTGACTGCCAATGTCATATTCTTGACCAGAGGGAATATAATTTAAAACTTCCGGTTCAAAAATATAAATTCCTGTATTAATGTTTGTACTTAAAGCTTCTTCCACCGATGGCTTTTCTTGAAAAGCTTTAATCCGTCCGTCTTCGTCAGTGACAACTACGCCGTAGCTAGATACTTCCTCTTTCGGTACAGATTTCATGACGACAGTGGCGATCGCTCCTTTAGCTTTATGCCATTTGACGGCGGCGGTTAAATCTAAATCGATTAAAGCATCGCCGCATAAAACTACAAACGTATCGTCGAAAAACGGCGAAAAGTCTTGGATTCGGCGCATCCCACCCGCCGAACCAATAGCTTCTCCCACAAGTTCGCCGTCAATAATTCGCCCCTCAAAGGAGTAGGCAATTTGTACCCCAAAATGTTGTCCGTCGCGAAAATAACTTTCAATTTCGTTAGCTAGGTGACTGACGTTGACCACAATTTGGTCAAAACCATGCTGGCGTAATAGTTCCAGCAAAAACTCCATCACTGGTTTTTGCAGGATCGGAATCATCGGTTTGGGCATCGTGTAAGTAATCGGGCGTATGCGAGTACCTTTACCAGCCGCTAAAATCATGGCTTTCATCAGGTTTCACTCCTCCGTTAATGCCATTTCACTATGGTTACTTGAAAATTCCATCATCTGTCAATTTCAGCCTTGGATGGTGATTAAATGCGCGCTCGCACATTTACAGAAAACTGCCAATCTTTTGCAGCACTTTTTCTAGGGGTTAAATAGTTGTACGCGATTAACTGAAAACTAGCAATTACCCTTAGGTAGAGCAACGTTTTTGATTAAAATTACCGTTTGCTACTTATCTATATGTATATTAATCTACTTAGATTTTAGACTTTTACTAAAACTTTACAATTGCTACTTTTGGGGGGCGATCGCCCTCAGTCGCTGACGGAGGCAGTTAAGGAGCGAATTTTTATTTCTTGATAAAACTCTGCCTGCTCCAACTCTACTTTAGATTGAGCCGATAACAGCAGCAAAGCCCAAAAGACACTAACGCGATCGCCTACTTCTGTATTGGATGTTTCGGCGTGACTGGGATCTCTTGCCAAGTCTAACCTTTGAGATGATTGGGCAATAGAGCTAATTTCTTGATGCCACAAATATACAAGTTGATCTAAATTCAACCAACTTTGTCCCTGTAGCTGCTGAGAATAACCTGTCAAAAATTGGTTTAGTTTGCCAGCAACTTCTGTCAAATTTTCTTGATGGGCAAGTTCTAAAGTGGCGCGAGTAATTTGAGAACGAGAAGCTAAATTTAAACGGCGGCGACGATTGGGTTTATCGCCAACTTCTGCCCCGCTAGGACTTGTTTGAGTTGCCATTAACTGCAACTGAGCGATTAATTCCACCAAAGTCACAGCGCGTTTTTGCGGTGGCACTGCTGCCGTTCGACGGTGGATGTGTTGCTCTAAATACGCTCTAGATTTACCAAGGGTAGCTTCCACAAATTCTGGTAGCATATCATCTTCCTGTGGCGGGTTCAATTCTAAGGCGCTCAAAGTGTTGGCTTTAAATAAAACTAGCATCGACGCTGACAAAAAAGCTTGTCCCGATTGAGACAAGTCGGTTTCATAGGCGGCGGGAGTATTTTCTGGGTTGGCAAGAAGTTTGCTTAAATAGCGATCGATGACTTCAATTACCTGCACGTCCCAAGGATCGATCTCGCCTTTTTGGGCAAGGTCAATTAATAGGGCAATACTTGCAAACAGTTTATCGGCATCCATAAAGGTATTTATTTGGTAGAAGTGCGGAGTCTTTGCCAATTAGTTTTAATTTATAAGGCATTTTGCCTAAATTAGTTATTGCCGCACTTGAAAGTCATCGACAATAGCTATGGTGGAAACGACTTTATTGGGTTGTAAGGAGCGAATAGCATCAATTGTGCCTCTAATAGTGCCAGCAATAGGTACGGCTACAAGCGCCCCCAAAAACCCAGCTATTTCTGCTCCCATTAATAAAGCTACAAAAATCCAGATTGGATTTAGCCCGGTAAAATTGCCCATTAGCCTAGGAGCGAGAATATTATCTTTAACCTGTTGGATGGCGATCGCAAATAGGGCTACTTGAACGGCTAACCACCAGTTTTGAAACAAAACTAAAGTTGTTACTAAGCCGATACCTAAAGTTGCACCAATAAACGGAATCAACTCCGCACCTCCAATTAGCAGCGCAAATAGTAAAGCAAAGGGCAGCTTTAAGGCTAAAAATATGGGAGTTAAAGCTACAAACATGAATAAGCCAAGGAGTAGCTGCGTAATAAAAAAATTATGAAAGTTTAATTGCAAAGAAGCACTAAAAGCCGAACCATAAGGAGACGGTAATAAGTCTATTGAACTTCTCCAAACACCTTCGCCGTACAACAGCATATAAAAAGCAATGACGATGATAAAAACGGTATCAATTAGTCCAGACAACGTTCCTAAAGCAACACCAAAAGCTCCCTCAGCTAATACTTGGATCTGGTTTTCTACCCTGGTAGTAATTCGACTGCTAAAGCCCGTTAGATCCAACGGTAAGCGTCTAGTTTTTGCCCATTTATCTAACCATGCCAAATTGTCTTGACTTTTCTCTAACCAAGCGGGAATACCGTGTAATAGTTCTTGCAGTTGGTTGAAAATTAATGGCACAAGGGTAAAACCAAGAACTACTAAAAGCGTGATGCTGACGAGCAAAACAATAATCACCGATTGAGTGCGAGTTATGCCCACTCTTTCAAAAAGCTTGACCGGGTAATTTAATAAAAAAGCTAAAATCGCGGCAACGGTTAAAACTGTAAACAGATGGTCGAAGTAACTAAAAGCTTGGGATAGCACCCAAACATTTAACGCGACCACCGGAGCGCCAAAACCAATAACGAGCCAACGTTGAAAAGAGGCTAAACGGCGCATTTCAAGTAACCTATACTATTGAGACTCCCATTTTTAAGTAGCCCAAGATGGACGCAAGCGTAGCCAATCTTCGCCAAGATTACACTAAACAAGGATTAAGGGAAATAGATTTAGATCCCAATCCTTTCAAACAGTTTAAAACCTGGTTTGACCAAGCTTTAGCTGCTCAATTGCCCGAACCAAATGCTATGACCCTTGCCACAGCTACAATAGAGGGTAAGCCGTCGGCGCGAATGGTGTTGCTCAAAGATTTTAGCGATCGCGGTTTTGTGTTTTATACCAATTACCACAGCCACAAAGGGCAAGAAATAGCTCTTAATCCTCAAGCTGCTTTAGTGTTTTGGTGGGCGCAATTAGAGCGCCAAGTCCGCATTGAGGGAAAAGTTGAGCTTGTTTCGCCTCAAGAATCTGATGAATATTTCCACAGTCGCCCAATTAATAGTCAATTAGGCGCATGGGTATCAAACCAAAGTCAAGTAGTCGATAGTCGTGAAGTTTTGGAACAGCGCCAAGCTCAATTAAAAGCTCAATACGAACAGCAAGTTATTCCTCGTCCCCAGCATTGGGGAGGCTTTCGCGTTGTACCTACAGAAATTGAGTTTTGGCAAGGAAGACCCAGCCGCTTGCACGATCGCTTGCTTTATCATCTTCAAGAAGATAATAGCTGGCTAATTGAGCGTTTGTCTCCCTAATAAATTACTGGTTTTGAGGAACGGTTGGCGCTAAAAAGGTTTGAGGATCGGGCATAAAGCTATATCTTAAGAAAATTCCCAAAGCCACTACTAAACAAATAAATACTGTGCCAATGCCTAAAAAGTCTGGCATCCAAAAAACTACTTCCACATGGTTCCATTGCCCAGGTTGTAGTTTCCAAACCATTTGTCGCCCATTACCGTAAGTTTCTGGGTGAATAGAGTTTGCTGCCTTTTCAATACTCCGACCTCCCCAAGGAGTATTGAGGCTAAATTTCAAATCAAATACCGAGCCTGGACTAACTAAAACGTTGCCGTTGTTGGCAATTAATGACAGACTCCGCAAATCTAAGTCATAGCTCAAGCGATTGCGCGACAGCAGTAATAAGTTATTTTGAGCCAAGTTTAGTTTAGAGTCAATTTTTGGGAGTTCTTCGGGTGCTTCCTTCGAGCTTTTTGGCTCTACAGGATTGAAAAACTGATTAAATTTTTCTTCTAGGTCAGAGCCGTTATTAAAGGGAATTGTTACAGTTATTTCTTCTGGGGAAAGGCGCTTAACTTTGCCTTCTAGTTGTTTAGCACGCTGTTCGATACTACTTAGCCATTGGGTTGCCGAGTCGCCGCTAAAACTTGTTAGGCGCTCTCCTAGCTTAATATGCTGGACTATTTCGCCATGACTTGGGCGATTGAAATTTACACCTACGTCATATTTAACGCAACCAGAAAGTAATAGTGAGGCGAAAAGTACGATCCAAACTAAGCGGCTGCGCTTCACTAAAGCGCTTATTTTCGGCATAAAAAATTTACTATTCATTTTTCAACCCTCAACGAGCTAATAAATCAACCAAATTGTTACCATCGTAAGCTTTGCAGGCGGCGATGTGCGCTAATTAACTATTTCCCCAAAAAAATAAGCCTATTGTTAAACCAATAATAAGTAGCGATACCCAAATAAATTGATTGTCTTTAGTATTTACTTGACTCAAATCTATAGGTTCTGTCTTTGGCGGTGGTTTAGGTGCAGTCCGAGGTAAGTTAGTGCTGCTCAAACGAGTTTGGCTGGTATTATCGGGTATAGCAGCTAAATCGGGAATTTGAGTGAGCCATTCAGTGGGTCTTTTTAGTTGGGGTGCTTGCATAATGTAAAGCAACCGCTTTCCTTGCTTGCTCGTTTCTACGTCAGGATGCTGTTTGATTTGTTCGCATAGAGCGATCGCTTCTGCTGTTTGTCCGGCGGCTTCGTAGGCTGTTACTAGCCAAATTAAAACTTTCCCCCCAAAACTCGAATTGCGCTCTACTAAGGCGCTGGCTTTCTCTAGACGCTGTACGGAGTCTCGGTACTGTCCCCTTTCAAAAGCCGCTACTCCGGCGAGGTACTCTTTTTTAGCAATTTCGGTTCTTTCTGTCACTTTTGGCGCTGATTGAACAATGGTCTTTCTTGATGTTGCCATTTTCTCTGGCTATTTTGCCAACTAGAGAAACTACTAGAATGGATTTAAGGTTGTGTTCTTGACCTAGTGCCGTTACCTAATTTAAGACAAAACTTATGAATACCCAACGCCCCCAATTAAGAAAATTGAATAATTTTAAGCTTTTAGGAGCGATCGCGCCGATAGCGTTAATCTTATTTGGTGCAGCACCCCTTTGCGCCCAAGTTGCGACAATTGAAAATCGTAGTAGTGCAGTCTATCGCACCCCGGTTAATAGTTCAATTATTTACGGTAACTCGATTCCCTTACCCATTAATAGTTCAATTATTTACGGTAGCCCGATCCCCTCACCCGTTAATAGTTCGATTGTTTACGGTAGCCCAATTCCCGCTCCAGTAATTACTTCTCCTAGTAATTACTATTACCCTAGTTATTATCCAAGCCCGGTAACTAGAGTAATAGACAATAGAACTAGATTGACTAATCCCGTGTTAATTAATCCGATAATTCGCGATTCTACACTGATTAATCCGACAATTATCAGAGTTTCGCCTCAAAGAGGCTATCGTTAAATACGTAGTAGGGCGATTTTAAAACCGCCAAATTATTAGCCGTCTTTTTACAAAAACTCCGAGGCTACAATCATTGAGCCAATCCCACTATCGGTAAAAATTTCTAGTAGTAAAGCGTGGGGTATCCGTCCATCAATAATATGGGCGGCTTTTACACCTTGAGCCAAACTCCGCACGCAACAATTTACCTTCGGGATCATTCCTCCACCTACTACTCCGTCGGCGATTAATTGGCGGGCTTGTTGAATATCAAGTTTATACAGCAAACTTGAGGGATCTTTGTAGTCTTGTAAGATTCCGGCGGTATCGGTGAGCAAAATCAACTTTTCCGCTCCCAAAGCGGCGGCTATTTCTCCGGCTACCGTATCGGCATTGATATTGTAAGCTTGTCCCGATTCGTCCGCCGCCACGCTAGAAACTACCGGAATATAACCATCTTTAAGCAAAGATTCTAAGATTCGCACGTCCATAGTGCTAACTTCACCGACAAATCCAATCCCTTGACGACCTTCAGGGCGGGCTTTGATCAAATTGCCATCTTTGCCGCACAAACCCACTGCCGAGCCTCCAGCTTGGTTAATTAAAGAGACAATTTCTTTATTAACTCGACCGACTAAGACCATTTCTACTACATCCATTGTGGGCGCGTCGGTTACTCGCAACCCATTACTAAATTGGGGTTCAATTCCGAGTTTATCTAACCAGCTATTGATTTCTGGGCCGCCGCCATGCACTATTACTGGACGCAACCCGACACAAGCTAAAAACACTACATCCCTAACTACTCGATCTTTGAGGGTGCTATCTTTCATTGCTGCGCCGCCATACTTGACAACGACAATTCGCCCAGAAAATTGTTGGATGTAAGGTAAAGCTTCACTTAGCACTCGGACGCGCGTAGCTTCAACTTCTCTAATGTATTCGCGATCGTTGACCATAATTTGCTTTAAGGTATCCCATGCAGTTTAAAGGAGGATGCGATCGCACAACAAGCTCACAAGTTACAGTTTTCTACGCTCTCTAATGCTATGAATTTAGACTTTTGCTAGTTTTTTGGCGCAGACAAATCTGGTTTAAGGACGCTGGGAATTAGCGATAGAACTCTATTGGCTACTTGGGGCGCGGTGTCTGTATCGCCGATGCGGATGTGTAAGTCGGCTTGACTATACAGAGATTGGCGTTGCTGAAAAATACTTTGTAGTTTTCCCAATAGATCCTCCGATTGCAATAAAGGTCTAGTAGTATCTGCTTTTAAACGGTCGTACAGCACTTCTATAGGCACATCTAGCCAAACAATTAAGCCGTAATGTAAATAACTCCAGTTTTTCTGCTGAGTAACAATTCCACCGCCAGTGGCGATCGCCAAATTTGTATAAGCGCATACTTCGGCTAAAACTTGACTTTCTATTTGCCTAAACTCTGTTTCTCCCACTTCGGCAAATAGCTGATTGATCGATTGCTTGGTTACTTGTTCAATTACAGCATCCGTATCTAGAAATTTGTAACCTAGCTCGGTAGCAATTAAACTCCCGATCGTCGTTTTTCCCGAACCCATCATCCCAACTAGGTATAAATTTACTCCTTTCAATAGATTCACTTGCGGGGAAATTTGCATATTCTCGATGTTGTAGTTGTTTAGATTGTTGACTCGGTTGATGACCTGTGCCACAAAAATACTAACAATTGAGCGTTAGTTTTTACACTCCGTCTACTAGCAATCTTTGCCTTTATGTTATTTTTATATAAAGTTTACAGAAACTTTATTAATACCCATAACGTCAAATCAAAAATGGCAAACCTCCGTTGAGGATTTGACATCTAACTAAATCGCCTAACAGTGTAGTGCTAATAGCTCTAACTCTTACAGGGGTAGTAGGTTAATAGTTTTCCAACTTAAAAAGTCCCTAGCGCTCAATGTATTTTCTGAGGTTTAAGGCATGACATCGATTAGCGACCTCGTCCAAAAAACTCTAAAGGCTGGTTATCTGACAATTGAAGCAGAAGAACAACTGCGAAAATTGTTAGCTGGTCAATACAATTTAGAAGACTTAAATGCTTTTGTTGCCTTACAAGAGGCAGCAATGACAGGTCAAGTCAAGCAAGAATCTCGCGAACGTTTGCAAAGAGGCAGTACAGGAAAAAGGTTGGTTTCTCCTACCTGCGGTTTTTACGCAACTATAGAGCAGCGATAAAAACAACGTAATACCGTAATAATCGGGTAAACTAATCAAATTTTTATAAATGTTGACAAGAATTAGTAGAGATTTTTTTATAGTGAAAATTGCCTAAAAAAGCACAGGAACTGAGCCTGTGCTTTTTACGTTTTAACTAAGAGAGTCAAAGTAATCTCGGACTCGATTGCGCCGCTTGGGTTGACGCAACTTCTGAAGTGCTTTTGATTCAATCTGCCGTACTCGTTCTCGCGAAAGGTCTAAAGCTCGACCAATTTCTGCTAGAGAGTAAGCGTGACCATCGCCCAAACCAAAACGCATCAAAATCACCTCTCGTTCGCGATCGCTAAGATCGGTTAATAGATAGTGCAAGTCACGCTGCAAAGACTCGCGCATTAGCACTTCTTCTGGCGATATATTGTCAGTTTCTAGTAAGTCTCCAAGTTCTGTGTCTTTGTCCTTACCGACTTTGGTTTCTAAAGACACCGAGCGCGGAACTCGCAACAAAACATCCCGCAACTGCTTGGGTGTCATATCTAGTTCAGTAGCGATTTCTTCAATTGTTGGCGTACGACCTTTTTCTTGGGCAATTTTGCGTTGAACTTTCTTAATTTTGTTGAGCTTTTCGGTAATGTGGACGGGGAGGCGGATAGTACGACTTTGAGTTGCGATCGCTCTAGTTATACCTTGGCGAATCCACCAGTAAGCGTAAGTGCTAAAACGATAGCCTTTAGTAGGATCGAACTTCTCAACGGCTCTTTCTAAACCGAGAGTTCCTTCTTGAACTAAATCTAAAAGTTCTAAGCCGCGATTTTGATATTTTTTGGCTACAGACACTACCAAGCGGAGATTGGCTTGGATCATATGTTCTTTAGCGCGAACACCTTGGGTTTGAATCTGCTCTAATTCTTCTACGGTTAAGCTAGCAATTTCTGCCCAGCGTCGTTTCCCCGCAGACAATAGCGGCTTGAGTGCAGTTACTTCTATTTCAGCAGTTTTAGCCCAACGCTCTAAAGAAGGGCGATGTCCAAGTTCGGCCGTCAACCGCTCTTGAACTTCTATTAGGCGCGTGAACAGCCCAAGTACATCATCGCCGCTATCCGCCGCCTTTTTTGCCAAAAGTCGCAAGTTTAAGTGGCGTTGAACTTTTTGAGCTTCAGCAACTTCTTCATCCCGTGCTAATAAATCCACTCGACCAATTTCTTGCAAATACAAACGTACTAAGTCTGTAGAGCGGCGATTGGCGCTTTGCTGGGGGTTAGTAGTTCGCTCGATAGATGGATCCGCAAGTAGGTCATTTACTAGGGAGTCGGCGGCTAAGAGGCTGTCATCGTCTTGAAAAGTTTCTGGGACGGAGAATCCGCCCTCAGAACTTTCCGTTGGGACGAATTCTAAGGGCGAATTGCGTGTTCTGGTAGTATCTGCGTAAAAAGATATTGCTGGCATAAGATAGTCTCAATGGCTCTGGCGTGACAATAGACTGAATCAGTGGTGCTTGTTGTTGCTATTGTTCCCGTCATTTAGCAAGAAATAACATCAGGAGTAAAATTTCTTTGCTGGGTTTTAACTAAAAAGGATCTTTGAATAGCAATTCCCTGCAAGCAATCAACATAGCTGTTAAGCAGTTGAGTGGATCTACAGCACAGCAAATCGCTATTCCTGAATAATTGACGCAGTAAATGCCCTAGCAAAGCTTTGTAAAGGTAAAATCACCGTAAATATAGTACCTACGCTCGTTACAGTAGTTTTGCCAAAACTACTGTTTTACTTGCCGACACTTCCAAGAACTTTTAAGCTATGTGTAGGGATGAATATTTTTGTAATTCTGATTCAAATCGTAAACTTGGAAAAACAGCTTTCTAAACCTGACGCAATTATTCAGCAGCTAATTTTATTAGCGATGACGGTGCTATTATCGCTGCTGCTAGGGGTGTTTGGTATTCATAGAATCCAAGTGTCCGATCCTTATATTAAAGGTGTTCTAGAGCTTCGGGGCAACTCAACTCAAGGTCAGGCAATTTTTCAAATGAATTGTGCGGGCTGTCATGGATGGCAGGGCGATGGTAGCGTCGGACCAAGCTTGCAAGGAGTTTCCAAGCACAAATCTCGTTATGGTTTGATTCATCAAGTTGTGAGCGGCGAGACTCCGCCAATGCCTCAATTTCAGCCGAATACGAAAGAAATGGCAGATTTGCTCAGTTACTTAGAAACTTTATAAAACTTAGTGGTAATTCTGCTAGAGGGCTTGTTTGGGCATTTTTAGCAGCGCGATCGCGCTGCCAAAGCTAATCGGTTCTCCGTTGGAAGTATTATAAAGTTTAGAGTTGTTTTGTAATTTTAGTTTCGAGCCTACTGGTATGGAAATTTTGACGCTGGGTTGGGTTTCATTATTAGTTTTGTTTACCTGGTCGATTGCAATGGTAGTTTGGGGTCGTAATGGATTGTAAGTAACGTGGAAGAAACAACTATTTTACCGATTTTGGCTGTAGCAGCTTTTGGTTTATTAGTAGTTGTGAGCGGCGGAGTTATTTATCTGACCGCCACCTCATGGCGCGATCGCCGCCGCCAAGAAAATGAACTTCGTGCCAATAGGCGCAGCGCACGCCCTAACAAAAAGTAGGTTTTGCTAGTTGCGCTCTACAAACAAGTAATGGTACAGGCAGTCCACCTGTACCATAAAAAAAGTCATGATTTTTCTAAACTTACTGCATAGTTGCAGTTTTCTGGCGATCAATTTTCAATATTAAAACTCCCAATGGTGGCAAACACAAGTCTAGAGAGTAAGCTCGATTGTGGCACGACCATTCATCGGCCCACTTACCACCCAAATTCCCCATATTGCTACCGCCGTATTCCCGCGCATCGCTATTAATTAGCTCTGTATAAAACCCTGACTCTGGTACGCCAATACGATAGTGAGCATGAGGTTGAGGAGTAAAATTGCAAACAACAATCAAAAACTCCTCTGAATCTTTAGCTCGACGAATGAATGCCACTACGCTATGACGGTTATCGCTGCAATCTATCCATTCAAAACCCGGCTCGGCAAAATCTTGAGTGTACAAAGCGCTCTCTTGCCGATAAATTCGGTTGAGATCCCCCATAAATTGCTTTAATTGCTGGTGCGGTGGGTACTGCAACAAATGCCACTCCAAATCACCCCAGACATTCCACTCGCTCCATTGCCCAAACTCCATGCCCATAAATAGAGTTTTCTTGCCGGGATGAGCAAACATATAGCTAAACAAACAGCGCATATTTGCTAGTTTTTGCCAAGTGTCACCGGGGATTTTACCAATAATATTACTCTTGCCATGCACGACTTCATCGTGAGACAAGGCCAGCATAAAGTTTTCGCTGTGGTTGTACCACATACTAAAAGTGATATTGTTTTGATGGAATTGGCGAAACCAAGAATCCATGCTGAAGTAGTCCAGCATATCGTGCATCCAGCCCATATTCCACTTCAAGTTAAATCCTAGTCCACCCATATAGGTAGGCCAAGACACCATTGGCCAAGAGGTAGATTCTTCGGCAATAGACAGCACCCCCGGAAAGTAGCTAAAAATTACATGATTGGTTTGGCGCAGAAAATCCGCCGCTTCTAAGTTTTCTCTACCGCCGTATTGATTGGGCAGCCATTCGCCGGGTTTGCGACAATAATCGAGGTAAAGCATAGAAGCAACCGCATCGACGCGAATTCCATCAATATGGTACTTGTCGAACCAAAACAAAGCATTAGCAACTAAAAAGTTTCTGACTTCGTGGCGGTTGTAATTGAAAACTAATGTACCCCACTCTTTATGTTCGCCTTTGCGAGGATCGGCGTGTTCGTAAAGGTGAGAGCCATCAAAAAATGCTAATCCATGCCCATCTTTAGGAAAGTGACCGGGAACCCAATCGACTAATACACCAATGTTATGTTTGTGGCATTGATCGACGAAATACATAAAGTCTTCCGGGCTACCATAGCGCGAGGTAGGGGCGTAGTAACCCGTTACCTGATACCCCCAAGAACCATCAAAAGGATGCTCGGCAATGGGTAGCATTTCTATATGGGTGTATCCTAGCTCGATGACGTAAGGAATCAGGCGATCGGCAAGTTCCCGATAGGTTAAAAATCGCGCTCCTGGTTTGAGTTCCGAAACAGTAACTACAGGCTCCTTTTCGCCGTTAGGTGCGATCGCCGGAGTTTCTGAAGCTCCATGCAGCCAAGAACCTAAATGCACTTCATAAACCGAGATTGGCTGCGTTAAGGGGTCGCTATGACGACGCTGCTCCATCCACTGCGAATCCTGCCATTGGTAAGTGTCTAAATCGGCAACTATCGAGGCAGTTTTGGGACGAATTTCTTGCTGAAAACCGTAGGGGTCAGACTTTTCGTAGATATGCCCGTCTTGATTTTTAATTTCGTATTTGTAGCTGTCGCCTACTTTAACTTCGGGAATAAATAATTCCCAAACTCCGGTAGCACCTCTACGCATTTGATCTTTGCGTCCGTCCCAGTAGTTAAAATCTCCCAGCAAAGAGACATTACGAGCATTGGGGGCCCAAACTGCAAAATAGACTCCTTTAACGCCGTTTATCTCTGTGGCGTGAGCGCCTAATTTTTCATAAATGCGATGATGATTGCCTTCAGAAAATAAATGTAGGTCAAAATCTGTGATTCTTGGCGAACGGAAGGCGTAGGGGTCATAAATTACCCGATCGCGATCGCCTTCTAGCAACCGCAGTTGATAATTTGTCAGTTCTAAGCTATCAATCGTGCATTCAAAAAAATGCGGATTATGCACCGAATACATTTGGTATTCTATCCGTTCTTCTGGCAGTACAACCCAAGCACTATCTGCATTAGGTAGGTAAGCTCGCACTACCCAAACCGTTTTGCCATCTTGTTCAGTGGCGTGAGCGCCCAATACTTCAAAAGGATCTTGGTGCTGATTCCAAACAATCCGCTCTACTTGTTCGGGGGCTATGGTTATCGACATGGAGCTACCTGCTTGCATATAAATTTAGTTCTTATCGTCATATTTATACATATATGTTCAATGCCCTGTCAAAGGAGTTGAATTTAGTTTTTGTCCAAAACTTGCGGCGTTTAAATCGGCAAAAAGGGGGCAAAAGTGCGAATTAGCTGGCGCAAACGTAGGAGAAAAATGGTTTCCCTCACCTTGGGGCTTAGTTTTAGGGGTGGAGCATCTTGGAGTTGAACTTGCAGTTCGGCGTATTGAGCCGCAGTGAGCGGTTTACCATCAATAGGCGAATTCGCTGCTACAATAATTTCCGTCCGCAATACTTCTTCTGGAATCTCTGTTGGTGGTGGCAATGAATGGGCAGCCTGTTTAGGAATAAGTAGGCTCGCTCCCATAATTAGGCTTGTACCTATGCCAATAATTAATAATTGTTGGTGTTTGCCTAACATACCTCAATTTCTTATTTTCCGTAAGAGCGAATTTAATAGCTATTGTTATTCCTCGATTCCCGGCGGTAATGGTTCGCCGCAAACTAAATGAATTTGCTTAATTTGCTCAAATAACCAGGGATATTGTTGTTGGTAGGCAGGAATTAAAGCTAAAGGACTGAGCAAGGCGGCGGCGGTTAAATCGGCAATACCTAGAACTTCACCAACTAAATAAGTGCTTTTTTGCCAGCGCTGCGATAATTGCGCCAGTGCAATTTCTATTCGCCTAGTAGCCAGTTCTGCTGTAGCATCGGTAATGCCATACTGCTTTTGTACCACTTGAATTAATACTTGGCTAAATATTGTCGAATCGATGGCTCTACCTGCCCTAGCTCGGAAATGATAATAGACAAACCTAGTCGCCGTGCCAATGCTCTCGTCTAACCAATCTTCTAGCATATTTGCCTCGCTTTGCTGGACTCGATCGGGCAAAAATAATGCGGGCTTTGGGCAATAACTTTCTAAAAATCTAAAAATGTTTGTAGAATCGGCAACGGCTTCTACTTGTCCCGCTTCTTGGGGTAGCAATACAGGTAGGGTTGTTAGCCCTGTTAATGGCTTGAGTTTGAGGATGTGCAAGCCTGGGGTCAGATTGCTTACTTGATAAGATATTTTTTTGTACCCTAATGCTAGTCTTGCTTTGCGGCAGTAATGAGAGGTACTAAATTGCAGTAGCAGCATTAGCGAACTTATATTATTAATAAAATAATTCTCCTACAAATATATAGCAAAAGCTTGTTGAATTTAGGGCTATTTACCTTTATTCAATGAGCTACAGCAGGTTTTTTGTAGGAGAATACTCCGCCAACTTTTTTAAAGCTGTTTTCCTAGCTACTAGGGCGAAGGAGATGTAGTTGGGGACTCTGCTGGTGATGGGCTAGCACCCTCTCCACCAGTTTGACTGCAAGCTCCTAAACCGCCTGCCAATAAACCGAATACCAAAGCAATACCAATGATTTTTGTTTTCATAACTCCTCTTTCACCAATGGCGGTATAAATGCGCCGCTTGTTGATTAAGATACCGCATTTGTTGACTTTTATTAAACAAATACCATTGGATTTGTTTAATTTTTTGCCGACTCGCAATTTTGAACAAAAATAGCGAGAGCAGCAGGTTAATCTACTGCAAGCGGCAAGGTTTTAACGTTGCCGTTTCCAATATTTCTAGGAAAGATAACATTTTTTTGTTTCAAAGCCTACTTCCCTAGGTATACTTTTAGCTAAAAGATGCAGGAATAAGGCAAAAAACATAGAATTGTTGCTGATTTTCTTAAAAAATTATGTTTTGTAGGGTAAGCAGCCAAGTTTTAGCCAAAAGCCAAGTTTAGCCACGTCAAATCTAAAAATTTTCATCTAATTAGCAATCTGCCATTGATTAAACTTCTAAAATAACCGAGAGTAAATGACTAATAGCCCAACTAACTTCAAAGAAATTGTTTTATGAATGGTGTTTCTAATTCTTCTAAGCCACGTTCTCAATCTAGTTTACATCGCGAAGCCTATGGGTATGAGTCTCGTAGCAGAGGTGTTTCGCGCGATCGCCGCACAACTATTAAGCCGCGCGAACAAGCAGCCCTAACTTCCTGGAAATCGCGCCCCGTACCAATTTGGTTTTTACGCCTGTCCTTTTGGCAGCGTCGTTTTGGAATCGCAACTTATTTGCTAATCGCCGCAATGCTAGTAGCTTATAGCTCAACGGTTTATTTTCAACAAAAATGGCATCAAGAATTTCTCAAGCTAGAAAGTTTGCAGCGTCACGAAAGGCAACTAACAAGCACTAACGAGGTGCTAAAAAATCAATTAGCTGCGGAGGCCGAAAAGCCAGCTACAGGTTTGATGCCGCCAAATCCAACAGAAGCGATTATTTTAAAAGCTTCTAACCCAAGAAGCGATCGCCCAAGAAGTGGACTTAACGCTCAACCTCAACCAAAAGTTGATATCCCTACAGGTTATTAAACAAACTAAATATTACACTGAGATCACAATAGGGCTAAACTATGGTAAAAAATCCTCGACTGATACTAACCCCATCGTCACAGTAACCAATGTCCACCTCGGTTCCTCCAACTTCTGGCTATAAGCGCGATCGCTCCTCGCGAGGTCGCCAAGGTACAAGACGGCAGAAAATGTCACCCCTAGAGCTTGGCTCAAGCAATTCTTTAAAACCGCAATTGTTTTATATCCGGCTGTTGCTAGTTTGGGGGTTTTTGGTGGCTGCCGTTATTTTATTATCAGTACAGTTGTATCGGCTGCAAATTTTGCAGGGAACTAAGCTATTAACAAAGGCAAAGCGACAGCAAATAATTTCGTGGCGACCGTTTATTCCCCGTCGCCCAGTGGTAGATAGGTCAAACAATGTTCTAGCAATTGATAGACCTGTTTTCACTCTGTACGTTCACCCTAAATTATTCAAAAAACCTCCACAGCAAATAGCTGAACTATTAAGTAGTCCGCTAAATCGCCCAGCAGCAGAATTAGCGAACCTATTTAGCCGCCGCCAAAGCGGTATTCAAGTAGCGCCAGCATTATCGGAGGAAGTTGCTCACAAAATTCGCAGTTTACGGATTGAGAAATTACCTATTGATGGGTTGGAGCTAATCGAGCAATACTCGCGTTTTTATCCCCAACAAGATTTATTTGGCGATGTAGTAGGCTACGTCAATATCGATCGTAGCGGTCAAGCAGGAGTAGAGTACAGTCAACAAAAATGGCTAGAGCGCCCTATAGAAACAGTTAAGCTCAACCGTCGGGCTGATGGAGCGTTGATGAGCGATCGCCTGCCTACCGGAGCATTGCACGTAGACGACTTACGGCTACAGCTAACTATCGATGCGCGTTTGCAAAGAGCTACTCGTTTGCGACTCAAAGAACAATTGCAAAAATTTGGTGCCAAACGCGGTAGTGCGATCGTGATGGATGCCAAGGATGGAGCAATCTTGACAATGGTTTCCTATCCTTCTTTCGATCCTAATACTTATTACAAGGCTGATTTTAACTTATTTAAAAATTGGGCGCTGTCAGACCTTTACGAACCAGGCTCGACCTTTAAACCAATAAATGTGGCGATCGCTCTTGAGAGCGGCGTAATTCAACCAAATAGCGTATTTAGCGATCCTGATGTTATCAAAGTCGGCGGTTGGCCAATTAGAAATGCCGAACGAGAAAATCGCTACTCGCTCTCCGTTGCCGGAATTTTGCAGTATTCCAGTAATGTTGGCATGGTACAAATTATGCAACGGATGAAACCTGTTGAATACTACAAATGGTTAGAAAAACTAGGGTTAAATAAACCTGTGGGTATAGACTTGCCTTTTGAAGCGGCGGGGCAGATTAAAGACCGCAAGCAGTTTATTAACTATCCAATTGAAAGCGCTACTACTTCTTTTGGGCAAGGATTTTCGCTCACACCAATTAAGCTCGTTCAACTCCATGCAGCTTTAGCCAATGGCGGTAAATTAGTAACTCCTCACGTCGTGCGCGCCCTTGTCGATGCGAAAGGAGAAAGCCACTGGCAAGCAACCCTACCACCACCGCCCCGACTGTTTTCGCCCAAAACTACCCAGCAAGTAGTAACAATGATGGAAAAGGTGGTAAAAGAAGGTACGGGCAAAGCGGCCCAAATTCCCGGCTATCGACTAGCAGGTAAAACTGGTACGGCTCAAAAAGCTAGTTCTACTGGTGGTTATTCTAGCGCGGCAAAAATTACTAGCTTCGTGAGTATTTTTCCTGTGGAAGCTCCCCGTTATGTGGTGTTAGTTGTAGTCGATGAACCAAAAGGTATTGCTTTCGGCTCTACTACCGCAGCTCCAGTAGTTAAATCAATCATAGAATCTTTAATTGCAATTGAAGAATTGCCCCCCAGCCAGCCAATACTGGTTAAAGCTAGTCCCAGCCCTCAAGTAAGTAGAGATTAAAAGTAAAGTTACTTTTAACCAACTGAAGATAACTGTAGTTAATCGCTAAAATTAAAGAACATTCTAAAAATAAGCAGGACTACAGTTAAGTGATTCCTATTGTTATCGAACAATCCGGTCGCGGGGAACGCGCTTTTGATATTTACTCTCGGCTTTTACGAGAGCGGATAGTGTTTTTGGGGCAAAAGGTTGATTCCAACTTAGCCAACTTAATCGTTGCTCAACTGCTGTTTTTAGATGCCGAGGACGCAGAGAAAGATATTTTTCTATATATCAATTCTCCTGGTGGATCGGTAACGGCTGGTATGGGCATTTTCGATACTATCAAACACATCCGCCCCGATGTTTGTACTATTTGTACTGGACTTGCGGCAAGCATGGGTGCTTTTTTGTTGAGTGCGGGAACCAAAGGCAAGCGAATGAGTTTACCTAATTCGCGGATTATGATTCACCAACCTCTTGGAGGAGCGCAAGGTCAAGCTACAGATATCGAAATTCAAGCTAAAGAAATTCTTTACCACAAGAGGAAGTTAAACGAGCATTTAGCCGCCCATACAGGTCAGCCGCTTGAGAAAATTGCTGAAGATACCGAGCGAGACTTTTTCATGTCTCCAGCCGAAGCGAAAGATTATGGTTTAATTGACCAAGTAATCAATCGCCATGCTGCGGGTAGCCGACCGATGGCAGTTGTTAGCTAAAAATTTTTGGTGATTAAAAATTAATCCTCTTGCTTACCGAGCTAGAGGATTGATTTTCAGCTCGTTGATTGCAAATGCTGCAAAAACTCGTTTAATTCTTGGTAGCTTAAGTATTGACGCGATTTCTTGTTGTAGTTTTCCATCAGATAATCTTGACCTTGTTGATTATCCCACCCCAAACGTTCGAGTTCTTTGCTAGTTTGAGCAAATACTTGTAAGTAATTCAAAAATTCATATAGCTGCTGCGTACTAAGTAAATCGCGGGATTCTTTTTTGTAAATGCGCTGTATATAGTTGTGTTCTTGCTTGGCTGTCCAACGCAAGTTTCTAAGTTGTGTTTCAATCGCGATCAATGTATCAGATAAGTCTATTGGTTCGGTAACAGGTAAGAAATCTAGGGGCAAATCGTCTTTAAAAGTAGGAGGAACAAAAGGTGTAACGTTACTAAGGGTTGTGACTTGATTGGTGGTAGTTGGAGTTTTAGGCTCAATGCCAAAATCTTCATCAATTACTGGCTCGAAGTTAAGCTCCGTTAGCGACGAGTAATCTGTTGAATTTTCTGGGTTGATTTCTGGATAATCTGTAGAAGCAATGGTAGGGGTACTGCTTTCTAGATTACTTAAATTTGAATTACCTGGAGCAGTTAACGGTGGGGTAAAATCAACAAAATCGCTCTTTTCGGGTACAGAAGTAGTTTCTTGAGTAGCAACAAGGGCGATCGCTCTTGCCCTTGCCTGGTCTTCTGCAAGCTCTATGGTTTCGGCAGCAGCCATGCCTGTAGCACGAACTACACCTTCTATTTGAACCGATACTTGAACAACAAATTTACCTTGATAAATAGTTAGCAACTGCGATAAGAGACAAGCTTGAGAATATCGTTCTTGAAATTGAGCCAACAACATATAACAATATTGCAAAATAACTTTTTTGACCGTAGCATCGCCACGAAATGCGATCGCCGGAGAGAAACAACGGAAATACTACGCACTAGCGCGATCGCGCCAACAATCGGTAAAATCTAAGTGACTACCTTGGGAGGAGTTAAATCCTTACCCGCTACTTTCTTATCCTAAATGCTTATCGATCTAAATAGCTGTTTTCTATCAGTCTGCTCGATCTTAGAATAAATATAAAGATAGTTCGCAACTCAAGAGCTAGTTAACCACAGCGACCTATTTAGGAACTAATGAGGCGGAGTCTTTAGTTAACGTTACGGAATTAAGTATAGAACGATCTTCAACCAAAACTTGCTATTTGAGAGTAATAAGGCGCTGCTAAATAGCATTAAGGTGAGATCGCGCTAACTAAGATTGCAATAATAATAATGATTTTTCGACCGGAGGGCGGTTCGCTACATGGAACTTTTTTCAATCGCTACACTACTAGCAAATTTTACAGATGATAAACTACTTGCTGCTAAGGTATTAGAAAAAAAACTTGATTGCTCGGACGAACAGTCAATCAATAAACTGCATATTGCCTTAGATGTACTAGAAAAAGTTGGCATCGTTGCCAAAGATCGCGGCAAATACCGCCGGGTTTATGAAGAAGATTTAATTGAGGCAAAATTGCGCTGTTCTAGTAAAGGCTTTTGCTTTGCAATTCAACAAGGGGAAGGTGTAGAAGATATATATATTCGCGAAAGTCACTTAAGTACGGGTTGGAATGGCGATCGCGTTTTAGTTAAATTAACCAAAGAAGGCAGTCGCCGCCGCAGTCCTGAAGGCGAAGTAAAACTAATCGTCGAGCGCTCAAATCATAGCTTGCTGGCAAGAATTAAGCAGGCAAATAACGGCGCAATGCGGGCAGTACCCCTAGACGATCGCTTATTGTTTGAAATAGACTTGCAACTACTTGACGGCGAACACAATTTAGAGCAAGCGATTAATCACCTCGTTCACGTAGAAATTCAACGCTATCCTCTAGCGCAATTTCCCCCTATCGGCAAAGTCGTGCAAATCCTCGGTAGCGACGCTGAAGCCGCCGCAGATATCGATTTAGTCTGCTGCAAGCACGATTTACCAAGAGTTTTTTCGCCCGTTGTCGATCTTGCCGCCCACAGCCTACCTAAAGCTATAGGCAAGAGCGAAATTAAAGCTAGGCTTGATTTGCGATCGCTTTATACTTTGACAATTGTTGAAGCCGATACCGATGCAACGCCGATTGAAAATGCTTTTTCAATTGAACAAACTCCCGCCGGACAATGGCAGCTAGGAGTACATATTGCCGATGTTGCCCACTACATTACCCCAGAATTAGTGGCTCTAGATCGAGAGGGTTTAAAACGCGGTAGCGCGGTCTATTTAGGCGAAACAGTGCTGCCAATGCTACCAGAAGCCGTGGTGGAGTGCTGCGCTTTAATCGCAGGAAGCGATCGCCATTGCATCTCGGTACTGATTACTATCGATCCGACAAGCGGACAAATAGTTGAGTTTGAAATTCAACCGACGGTAATAAATGTAAATCACCTAACCGCAGAAGAAGCCCCCAGTCCTGGAGAAGAAGTAAACGATAAGCTAGAGCAACTTTCAAAATTAAGCGAATTAATCAGAATCGGGCGCTTGCAACGAGGCAGTTTTGAACTCAAACTACCACCCCGTCTTTACCATTACCAGGATGAAGGGATGTTAGGCGCTGTAGTAGTTACAACAGACCTACGCGAGCAGCCATCGCCAGTTCTGGGGTCAATGGTGACAGAATTTATCTTACTAGCAAATCAGGTAGTAGCAAGTCATTTACAAGCCCTTGGAGTTCCAGCAATTTATCGCTCCCAATCAGCCCCCGATTTAGAAGATGTGGAGGAGATGATTAAACTAGCCCAGAACTTAGGAGCGCAATTAACCCTTACCGATAATGTAGTTACACCCGTCGATTTTCAACGTTTTGTAGAGCAGTTTGCCACCTTGCCATCAGAACAAGTATTAAATTATTTACTGCAAGCAACCCTCAAAAATGCTACCTATAGCTTGCAACCTCAGCCGCACTTTGGTTTGGCGTTAGAGTATTACACTCATTGCACGTTTCCTTTACGACGTTATGCCGATTTGCTAGTTCAAAGAACATTGCATACCATATTTGAACAAGGACGCGATCGCCGTACCACCCGCGCCAAAGAAAGCGTCAATCTTCGTCATAGTTCGGCGCGAGGCAATATTAGTTGGAACGTTCTACCTACAGAGATTCATCAAGAACTAGAAGCAGATTTAGCACGGGTAATTGTCCCCTTGGGCGATCGCGAAAAAGAAGTGGTTGATGCGGAAGAAGATTTGCTAGGGCTGCAAAAAGCGCAAATTATGAAGCAGCGTACTGGTGATGTTTTTGAAGGCTTAATTACTGGCGTTCAGTCTTACGGCTTTTTTGTCGAAATCGCCCTGCAAGCAGAAAATGGTAAACAACTGCAAGTTGAAGGTTTAGTTCATGTCAGTTCGCTTAAAGATGACTGGTACGAGTATAGAGCCAGACTGCAAGCGTTGTTTGGACGCAAAAATCGCGCTTCTTACCGTTTAGGCGATCGCGTAGAAGTTCAAGTAAAAAGTGTTGACTACTACCGCCAGCAAATTGATTTGGTAACGGTAAATAGTAATACTAGCGATCGCCAAGCCACTGCGACCAACAACTCTACTGTGGCAGACGATAGCGACCAATTAAATGATGACGATTTAGAACCTTATACTGACGATGAGCCATAATTCCTTTTGTACCACCGCGTGTCCAATCCTATTCAATTAAATTCTCTATCTGTGCCAAATTTACCTCTAATATTGGGCGTTTCTGGTGCATCCGGGCTAATTTACGCTGTCCGTGCCGTTAAGTTTCTCCTAGCGGCAGGGTACAATATTGAACTTGTTGCCTCCAAGTCTACTTATATGGTTTGGCAAGCAGAGCAAGATATACGGATGCCTGTAGAACCAATTGCCCAAGAGCAATTTTGGCGGCAGCAATCTGGAGTCGAAAGCTTGGGTAAGCTAACTTGTCATCCTTGGGGTGATGTAGGAGCAAATATTGCTAGTGGTTCTTTTCACACCCTAGGAATGGTAGTTATCCCTTGTAGTATGAGTACCGCCGCTAAGATAGCGGCGGGTTTAAGCTCAGACTTGTTAGAAAGGGCAGCAGACGTACAGTTGAAGGAAGGGCGCAAATTGGTTATCGTACCGCGTGAAACTCCTTTTAGCCTCATTCATCTGCAAAATTTGACTACTTTAGCCCAAGCTGGAGCAAGAATAGTCCCAGCAATCCCCGCTTGGTATCATCATCCTCAAACTATTGAAGACTTGGTAGATTTTGTCGTCGCTCGCACCTTAGACCAGTTAGATATTGATTGTATTCCAATTGAGCGGTGGCAAGGACATACTTAAAGGCACAATAGAAGGTAGTTTCAGGTTGCGAAAAATATTTGCAACTCAAACCGTTCACCTAACTTAAACTATTTATGCAAGTCATTTTGCTATTGGCAATCTTAGGAGGACTATCACTATTATTAGTGCAAAATTGGTCTCCAGTTCTTCCCTTAGTATTTTTGGGCTTAACAACTCCAGCTTTGCCACTAGCAGTATGGATTTTAATTAGTTTAGCTGCGGGTGCGGGTACAACAATTGCGATCGCTATCTTAAATAACCTAGCAAATTATTTCGCTCAACCATTACGCAGCCACAAGCGCCAAGTTAAACCACCCTCTCGTCCTCAACCATCCTCTAACTCTTCTGCCAAGCGACCAACCCAAGCAGCAAGCAACAACAATAGCGACGATGACTGGCTAGATGAACCCCTCAACGATGAAGACTGGCATTTAGAAGAAAAAACTCAAGATACTGAGAAAGACACAAATTCTTATCCCCAAGACTCTAGAAGCTACGAAGTAAATAGCGAACCCAAGAGCAGCAGCCAAGGTTCAGTTTATTCTTCCAGTTATCGAGAGGCTGAGAGTTCTAAAGTTGGCAAAAGTGAATCAGTATACGACGCTGATTATCGAGTGCTAACACCACCTTATAAATCGCCTAATCCCGTTCGTGAGGATGAAGATTGGGGATTTGATGATGATTTTGTTGACAAGCAAAACGATCGACAAAAGAAATAGTTAATGATGTTTTAATGAATGCGATCGCACTTAGTAAAGTATCCAAAGTTACTCATTGCAACGTTTTTAGCAAGCTACATTCAAATATTTTCTTACTTTTATTTTGCCTACTCAGCAACCATACTGTCACCGATTTTTAGATAATTCATAAAATATTTATACGCAAATCTACTATTCTTAATTAAATTTAACCCCTGTATCCTTTAAAAAACTAGCATTTTTATTCATTAATTAAATGCCTTTATATAACAGTATTACCAGAGGATATTGTTGCTGACATAGCAAATGAGTGTATATTTAATGACTTCACTGCTAAAAATAAATTAGGCGCTGTTGTAGGCGCAATTGTTACAGTAGGCTTTTTAGGAGTTACAGGCCCAACAACAGTTCCTCTAGCTCTAGCAGGTGGAGCTTTAGCGGGAGCAAAAGGAGAAGAAGCAATTGAAAGTACCGCCAGAGGTATAAAGTCTACAGTAGATAACGTTGGTAAGGGTACAAGTTCTGTAATTGAGAATGCAGCAAAAGGATTTGCCGGAATCCTCGATTTATTTAAAAGTAGTGAAGATTTTGTTAACCGAGGGTTAGAGAAGCTTGAAAATAAACAATACAAAGAAGCTATTGAAGATTTCACACAAGCTATTAATATTAATCAAAAGTATGCTGATGCTTTCTTTTTAAGAGGTTGTACCTACTCAGACATAGGTAACTATCAAGAAGCTATAGCAGACTACACTTGTACAATCAAAATTGCTCCTAAATATATTGATGCTTATAATAATAAAAGACATATCCTAGCTGTTAAAAAAGATTATCAAGGTGCAATTTCAGACTACACGCATAGTATAAAGATCGAGCCTAACGATCCAGATATATATTTTAGGCGCGGTAGAATACACCTATTATTAGAAAATATCGCTGACTCAATTACTGATTATTCCCAAGTCATTAAGCTAGATCCCAATTGTATCAAGGTTTACTTCATACGGGGATGTCTCGTTTATGATTTAGAAGATTATAAAGGCGCAATTTCGGATTTAACAGAAGTCATCAAAAACAAACCTAATAATGCTGATGCTTATTTGCAGCATGGTAATGCTCGTATAGAGTTTGATGATTGTCTAGGTGCTATTAAAGACTTTACTCAAGTTATCAAGATTAATCCTCATGACGCTAATCCATTTCTGTGTCATGGAGAAGCATACACAGTCATTGAAAATTATGAAAATGCTGTTAGCGATTGTAGTCGAGCTATTAAGATAGATCCTAGCTGTATTGATGCTTATTTCAGTAGAGGTTATGCCCTTAATCAAAAAGGAGACAAACGAGGATCTTTGTCAAACTACAATCAAGTTATTAAATTAGATCCTAAATACATTAGTGCATATATACAAAGAGGGGATATCCGCAAAGACAAAGGCGAAAAAGAAGAAGCGATCGCAGATTTACAAAGTCTTTTATATAAAGAATCTATGTTAAATGAAATCAGAGTGCTGCAAGCAGAAATCAAACAGATTTGGGATGAAATCAAAAATACTCCCTGGTGGCAAAAGCGAGTATTTTAGGAAAGTATCATAAAACAAAGCCCGCTTGATACATAAGCGGGCTTTCGTCTAAATATTAACCTGGCACTGAGCTATTGTCCCGTGGGGCAACCCCCAAAGTATCGTCGCCGCAGCAGCGTTTCACTTCCGAGTTCGGGATGGGGTCGGAGTGGTTCCACCGCGCCATAAGCACCAGGAAACTTGTTGAGTGTGTCAGTTGTATAGTCACAGCACCCTGAAGACTGCATAGAAAAGCAAATAGTTTTATTGATTGTCAGGTCAAGCCCTCGGTCTATTAGTACGCTTCGGCTGCATCCATTGCTGGACTTCCACCTGGCGCCTATTAACAGGTAAT